>OCTW013428448.1_pt1 | contig 110747 bp, 87 predicted proteins | sample 1539671 | NCBI WGS metagenome assembly OCTW01 (sample SAMN02144230, study PRJEB22623) | gut metagenome | biome: sheep rumen | host: Ovis aries | place: New Zealand | reverse complement strand
AAGAGATATGAAAGTTTCAGTTATCGGCGCCGGCAACATGGGCGGCGCACTCATACACGGATGGGCAAAGAGCGGCAAGGTGAGCCTCACCATAGCCGACAAGAACAAGGAACTGCTTGCCAAGTTCAAGAAGACATATTCAAGCATCACCACCACTACCGACAACGTGGCTGCCGTGAAAGGCGCCGAAATTGTGGTGCTGGTGGTCAAGCCATGGCTCATGCCTGTGGTTCTTGACGAGATATCATCTGCCCTTGACCTTGACAAGCAGATTATAGTGTCAGACGCTGCAAACTTTACTACGGAGAAACTGGAAAAGGAGATAGGAGCACCTGGTCAGTACTGCTACGTGATACCTAACATTGCCGCCGAGTTTGGTGCAAGCATGAGTTTCATAGCAGAAGGCAGCGTAACGTCAGACGAGTCGCTTGAGAAGGTGCAGAAGCTCTACAACCTCTGCGGCGACACACTCGTAGTGACCGAGAACCTCGTAGGTCCTGGCATGATGATGGCTTCATGCGGCATAGCATACGTAATGCGATACATACGCGCACAGATGGAAGGCGGCTGCGAGATGGGCTTCTACCCACAGCAGGCTAAGCAGATAGCACTGCAGACCATGCAAGGTGCTGTGTCATTGCTCAAGGAGACTGGCTTGCATCCAGAAGAGGCCATCGACAAGGTGACGACACCTGGAGGCGTGACCATCAAGGGACTCAACGAACTTGACCACGCAGGCTTCAACTCTGCCGTAATACGCAGTCTGAAGGCCGGACTGTAAGGCGACCCCTCCGCCGTCAGCATTTGGCTGACACCTCCCCCCGAATGGGAGAGGAGAAATTACAAATAATAAAGAATAAACAAGAAATAGCCCCTGCAAATCCTCTTCCTCCCTCTCGGGGAGGAACGTCAGCAGAGCTGACAAGGAGGGGTATGGGGTCGATTATATGAAACGAATAGTAGTAAAGGTCGGCTCAAACGTGCTGACCACCGCAAAGGGGAAACTCGACATAACACGCTTGTCAGCCTTGGTTGACCAGATAGTATGGATGCGTGAGCATGACTACGAGGTGATACTCGTATCATCAGGCGCTGTGGCTTGCGGCAGACAGGAACTGAAGGTTGACCACGTGCTCGACTCGGTAGAGCAACGTCAGCTCTTCTCTGCCATGGGACAGGCAAAGCTCATGAACCTCTATTACGACCTCTTCCGCGAGTATCACCTGCACATAGGACAGATACTTACGATGAAGAGCAACTTCGAGACGGAGGAGCATTACCGCAACCAGCAGGCTTGCATGGAACTGATGCTCGACAACGGCGTCATTCCTATTGTCAACGAGAACGATACCGTATGCCTCACCGAACTGATGTTTACCGACAACGACGAGTTGTCTGGTCTCATAGCGCAGATGATGAACGCCGAGACACTCATATTGCTCAGCAACATCAACGGCATATACACCGGCAATCCAAGCGACCCGGGCACAAAGGTGATACGCACCGTAAAGCCGGAGGACAACCTCGACCAGTACATACAGACATCAAAGAGCAGTGCAGGCAGGGGCGGCATGGAGTCGAAGTACCACACCGCACGCACCGTGGCAAACTCCGGCATCCGCGTGATGATAGCCAACGGCGAGAAGGATAATATCCTCATAGACCTGCTGACACGACCTGAAGACACACTGCACACGGAATTCCTGCCGCATAAGGAATAATAACATTTAGTTTCAATTACAAAAACCCAAACAATTATGAAAAAAGTATTTATGTTTATGCTGCTTGCAGCCATGACATTGGTGGCAAGCGCACAGAACACAGGCTTGAAAACATTTGACTGCAAACTGTTCAGCTGCCAATACCCTGCCGACTTCGAGCCTCAGGAGCAATGGATGGACAATGCCTTTAACGCGCAGATAGAGGACACACCAAATTTCTTTAGCGCATCAGTTTCCGAGGAAGAAATAGAATATACTAACGAGCAGTTAAAAGAATACGGCGAAGGCATGAGAATGATGACAGAGAAATCATTCGGCGAGCCTACAGGCTGGAAGGCTGGTCCGCTGGTCATCAAAGGCAAGTCATACTATTTCATCGCTGAAGGCGAGGAGGATGAGGTGCCGGCTGTCAAGATTTCATATCTCGTAAACACCCCTAACAAACGTGCATTCGCCGGCGAACTCAAATTCGCCAAGAAGGACGAGGCTAAGTACAAGCCACTCTTCGACAAAATCATCGCATCGTTCAAGGCTAAATAACTGATTAGTTAAAAATGTTTAACACAAATTAAAAAGGTTTGCATAAATTTCTCTATATCAAGAAAAAGCAGTACCTTTGCACCCGCAAAATAAGCACGTCTCACGCAGACGCACTTGTTTAGCCGCATTTGAACGATGCTTGGCAATGTGTGATTGAATTGTCGCAAGAAGCATCCGAAGGATGTGATGTAATAAACAATTACTAACAACAATCACACAAACTACATTAAAAATCATGTATTTAGACAACGCAAAGAAGACTGAGATCTTCAGCCAGTATGGCAAGCAGGCAACAGACACAGGTTCAGCAGAGAGCCAGATTGCACTTTTCACTTATCGTATCAAGCACCTCACAGAGCACCTGAAGAAGAACCACAAGGACTTCAAGACAGCCCGCTCTCTGACAAAGCTCGTAGGTAAGCGCCGTGCACTCCTTGACTACCTCTACGACCGCGACATCAACCGCTATCGCGCCATCATCAAGGCTCTCGGTCTACGTAAGTAACTTTGGGATATCATCCCGCTGGTTATAGTTATGAGTTATGGGTTATTAGTTGTCAGCAAGACAACCTATTAACTCATAACTCATAATTCTTAATAAAGATTTATACTCATAATAACACATAACTTAGAACAATCATGTACCTCTTCACTTCAGAATCAGTATCAGAGGGACACCCTGACAAGGTGGCCGACCAGATAAGCGACGCATTGCTGGACCAATTCCTGGCATACGACGAGAAATCACATTGCGCCATAGAGTCATTCGTAACCACAGGACAAGTGGTACTCATGGGCGAGGTGACTTCCGAGGCCTATATTGACCTGCAGAACATTGCCCGCAAGACCATCAACAAAATCGGCTATACAAAATCAGAGTACCAGTTTGACGGCAACTCCTGCGGACTTCTATCTGCCATACATGAGCAGAGCGGCGACATCAACAGGGGTGTGTCACGCGAGAAGGAGGAGGACCAAGGAGCCGGCGACCAGGGTATGATGTTCGGTTATGCTACAAACGAGACAGACCGTTACATACCGGTAACTCTCGACCTGGCACACCTCATAATGAAGACCCTTGCAGAAATACGCAAGGAGGGAAAGGTAATGACATACCTCCGTCCTGACGCCAAGTCTCAGGTTACGGTTAAATACAGCGATGACGGTGTGCCTCAGTGCATTGACACCATTGTAGTGTCAACGCAGCACGACGAGTTTGACGAGGACAACAGGATGCTCTCCAAAATCAAGGAGGACGTCATCAACATCCTCATCCCTCGCGTGAAGGCGCAGTTGAAGGATGAGAAGATGCTGAAGCTCTTTGACACAGAGATAAAGTATCACGTAAACCCTACGGGCAAGTTCGTCATCGGCGGTCCTCACGGAGACACTGGTCTGACTGGCCGTAAGATAATAGTTGACACCTACGGTGGCAAGGGAGCACATGGCGGCGGTGCCTTCTCAGGCAAAGACCCGTCAAAGGTTGACCGCTCAGCAGCATACGCCGCACGCTACATAGCAAAGAACCTTGTGGCTGCCGGAGTAAGTGACGAGATACTGGTACAGCTGAGCTATGCCATCGGTGTGGCTGAGCCTGTAAGCATATATGTGAACACTTACGGCAAGAGCCATGTAAAATATACCGACAGCGAGATAGCTGAGAAGCTGAAGAACAAAGACCTGTTTGACTTCCGTCCGAAGGCCATAGAGCGCACACTGAAACTGCGTCAGCCTATGTACCTGGAGACTGCCGCATACGGTCACATGGGACGTATGCCACGCACCGTCAAGAAGGTATTTGAATCAGCATACCATCCTACAAAAGAAATAGAGGTAGAGCTGTTCACATGGGAGAAACTCGACCTCGTCAGCAAATTCAAGAAAGCCTTCCTGCTGGAGGCCTGATAACATACGCCACACCTCTGACAAGAGAATCGCATAAGAGCGGATGCAAGACAGCATTAGGCATACACAACCCACAGAGTTTACTGACACCATAGCAGCGGTGGCAGACACTGGACATGTGTACAAATGGCAGTGGGAGACACTGCAACAGGTACCGGGAATGTATCAGCGCGACAGCATCCCGGAACTGAAGCTCAACGGCTTTCACCGCCAGAAGATACTCGACGGCTGTCTTGACTCCTACGTGTCACAGACACAATTTTTCCACAAGGAACTGCCGGCGGTGAGGAACGGCGAGATAGGCATTCCGGTAGAGAACTCCGTCTCCAACGACAGTCTGCTGACACTCACTATCTTCATGTGTGTATTGCTGTCAATCATCACACTGTCACGCTCGTGGCACTTCACCTGCTATCAGTTCAAGAACATCTTCCGTACGCCTCGCGAGACATCCACATTGCTCCGCGAGACATCAAGCGAGATGCGATACCAGACATACTTCTCTTTCCAAGGAGTGCTGCTCTTGGCATTCTTCCTATACGATGTGACACGCATGACACTCTCAAGCGGAGAGGACTTGAGCGTTAGCAGTTACACCATGATTGCCATCTACGGAGTACTGATACTATTATACAGAGGCCTGTGCGAATTGGCAGAAAGCATAGTGCTGCCCGTATATTTCAACAAGAACCAACGTATGATATGGGCAGGCAACAGACTCTTCCTCATCTCCATTCAGGGAGCACTGCTGTTGCCTTTGGCACTGGTGTATTTCTTCTTCCGACTCAATCCCTATACATCACTACTCATTGCAGCTGGCATCATCAGCACTACCATGTTATTGCGATTTTACAAGGCCTACTGCATCTTTTTTCAGAAAAACGGAGCTTTTTTGCAGTTTTTTTTGTACCTTTGCACCTTGAAAGTCGTACCGTTGGCACTTACAGCAACGATTGCACTGTTCATAGCGAACTACTTGAAGATAAACATATAAGCATATACGATGGTAAAAAAGATTTTAATTTCACAACCGAAGCCCTCGAGCAACAAATCCCCCTATTACGACATAGCTAAAGATTTCAACGTAGAGTTGGTCTTCAGGCCTTTCATAAAGGTAGAAAGCATCACTCCACAGGAGTTTCGCAAGCAGAAGATAAACATACCTGACTATACTGCTATTGTGTTTACTTCACGCCACGCTATAGACCATTTCTTTCAACTTGCGAAAGAGATGCGTATCACAATAGCCGACACGACGAAGTATTTCTGCGTAACAGAGACTATCGCTCTCTACATTCAGAAATACGCTCCATATCGCAAGCGCAAGGTGTTCTTCGGCGAGACAGGCAAGATAGACGACCTCATACCAGCTATGCTCAAGCACAAGACGGAGAAGTACCTCGTGCCCATGAGCAGCGTGGCAAATGACAGCATCACCAAGTTACTTGACTCAAAAGGATTGAACCACACCGAGAGCGTTATGTACTGCACCGTGAGCAACAACTTCACGAAGGAGGAGCAGAAGGCATTCGACTATGACATGGCCATCTTCTTCTCTCCTGCCGGCATAAAGGCTCTGCAAGAGAACTTCCCAGACATGAAACCGGGAGAGCTGAAGATTGGCACATTCGGCCCATCAACAGCAAAGGCAGCACACGCCGCCGGTTTCAAGCCTGACCTGGAGGCGCCATCTGAGCGTTATCCGTCAATGACTGGTGCGTTGCGCCACTTCCTGCAAGAACTGGAGGACTAACATTGCAACCGCAACCCGCTACACAGCAACAAGAAAAAGGTATGAGACACAGATTGCCAAAATCAGAGCGTCTCTGCAGCCACTTCCTAATAGAACGGCTCTTCCAGCCAACGACAAACGCATCACTTGCGGCTTATCCAGTAAGGATAGTGTACCGAACGGCGGAGCAGCCAGACAAAGGGGCATACAGAGGAAACGACGGCAACGCTATCCTTATCTCGGTACCCAAACGCCTGTTCAAACATGCCGTTGACCGCAACAGGGTAAAGAGACAGATACGCGAGGCCTATCGTAACAACCGCGAACTGATAAATACCCCTGAAGGCAAGGTGATTCACATAGCCTTTATCTGGTTAGACAACAAGCATTACCCTACCGAAGTGGTTGAGGCGAAAGTAAAGAATCTGCTCACTCGCATGACAGAGAAAATAACAAAATGATACTGCTACACTACATACGCAGACTCGCTGTATCAATATTACTCGCACCTATATGGGTGTATCAGCACTGCATAAGTCCTTTCACCCCTTCAGTGTGCCGATTCACGCCAACATGCTCACAATATGCGAAAGAGGCCATCATAAAACACGGTCCGATAAAAGGTTTGTATTTGGCAATATGGCGCATACTGCGCTGCAACCCATGGGGAGGCTGTGGATATGACCCAGTACCGTGAGTACCAAACTCATGAGTTAAGACACCCACCCCGTTCCTCCTTGTGAGGGAGAAAGGAAGGGAGGAGAGAATTAAGAGTTACATGATAAGAGTTATATGAAATGAGAGGGTAGTTTATTAGATAAGACAAAACAAAAGATAAGATGAAAAACTTTGTAGAAGAACTGAAATGGCGCGGAATGCTTGCGCAAATCATGCCAGGCGCAGAGGAACTGTTACAGAAAGAAATGGTAACAGCATACCTCGGAACAGACCCTACCGCTGACTCACTACATATAGGCCACCTTTGTGGCATCATGATGCTACGTCACCTGCAGCAGTGTGGACACAAGCCTATCATCCTTGTGGGCGGTGCCACTGGTATGATTGGCGACCCATCAGGTAAGTCACAGGAGCGTAACCTGCTTGACTCTGAGACACTGTATCACAACCAGGAGTGCATCAAGAAGCAGGTGTCTAAGTTCCTTGACTTCAACAGCGACGCTCCTAACGGTGCGGAGATGGTGAACAACTACGACTGGATGAAAGACTTCACATTCCTTGACTTCGCTCGCACCGTAGGTAAGCACATCACAGTGAACTACATGATGGCTAAGGACTCCGTACAGCAGCGCCTTAACGGCACAGCACGCGACGGTCTCTCATTCACCGAGTTTACATACCAGTTGCTCCAGGGCTACGACTTCCTGCACCTCTACCAGGAGAAGAACTGTAAGATGCAGCTCGGCGGTAACGACCAGTGGGGTAACATGACAACCGGCACAGAGCTCATACGCCGCACACTGGGCAACGACCAGGAGGCTTACGCCCTGACCTGCCCTCTCATAACAAAAGCTGACGGTAAGAAGTTTGGCAAGACCGAGAGCGGCAACATCTGGCTTGACCGTAACCGCACCTCTCCTTACAAGTTCTATCAGTTCTGGCTCAACGTCAGCGATGATGACGCAGAGAAGTACATCAAGATATTCACATCACTCGACAAAGAGACTATCGATGCACTCGTAGAGGAGCACAAGCAGGACCCAGGCCGTCGCATCTTGCAGAAGCGCCTTGCTGAGGAAGTAACAGTAATGGTACACTCTAAGGAGGACCTTGACATGGCTATTGAGGCAAGCGGCATACTGTTTGGAAAGTCAACGAAGGAGGCTCTCGAGAAACTTGACGAGCAGACTTTCCTTGACGTATTCGACGGTGTAGAGAACTTCACCATCACATCAGACCTGCTCGGTCAGCCGGCGGTAGAGATACTCACCCGCGACGACTGCAAGGTTTTCCCTTCAAAGGGTGAGATGCGCAAGATGGTACAAGGCGGCGGTGTTTCCATCAACAAGGAGAAGCTTACCGACCAAAACAAGCCTCTGACACAGGATGACCTCATCGGTGGCAAATACATTCTTGCACAGCGTGGTAAGAAAAACTATTTCCTTATCACCGTAAAGTAATTCTTTGAAATATTTGGTAGTATAAAAAATATTTACTACCTTTGCACTCGCAAATTCGTTGAAACGACCATGAACCAGCTACGCTGACTTTCATTATTTGCTTCGCACGAAAAAGCACTCGCAAATCTGGCCATATTGTCAGGTTTGACATAAAGGATTGTCCTATGGTGTAATGGTAGCACAACAGGTTTTGGTTCTGTTTGTCGTGGTTCGAATCCGCGTAGGACAACACTCCCTCCCCAGCCGTGGTGCCTGGCAACAGGTGCTGCGGCTATTTCATTACAGGCAACAGCGTAAAGAAATAAAACATCACAACTATGAATCTGGTTTACACCGTATCACTTCTTATTGTATCAAACGTCTTTATGACATTTGCCTGGTATGGGCACCTGAAACTGCAGCAGATAAATGTATTCAACAACAACACCCCACTCTATCTAATCATTATCTGCTCATGGCTGCTGGCGCTGCCTGAGTATGCATGCCAGGTACCGGCAAACAGAATAGGCTTCGTAGGCAACGGGGGTACCCTAAACCTAATGCAGCTAAAAGTGATACAAGAGGTCGTATCACTTACCGTATTCACCGTCTTCGTAACACTGTTCTTCAATGGTGAGTCACTGCATTGGAATCATGCAGCAGCATTCCTCTGCCTTATACTTGCAGTGTTCTTCGTATTCATGAAATAAAAAGGTACGAACCTATTTACGACCAAAGTCTGCAGGTATCTCGCCCCACTCCTTTGTTTCCCACTTGACAATCGGAACACGGAAAGAGTGAGTCCTCAACCAGTTTTCCGCACGCGCTACCAACTCGTACGCTTTCTCTGTCTGAGGCGTACGCTCCAGTTTTGTCTTACACTGCTGCTTCTTCACCCATATCTGGGCATTAACAGAGTCACTATATATAATATGGTCTGTAATGCCCTTTTGCTCCATCAGGGCAAGCGCATGTACTATCGCAAGGAACTCCCCTATGTTATTTGTACCTTGTATAGGTCCGAAATGGAATATCTGCTTACCTGTGCGCATATCCACACCACGATATTCCATCGGTCCCGGATTACCTGAGCAACCAGCATCTACAGCCCAGGCTTTATTCTTATCATAGTTCATTGTCTTTATCATTGTATCTTTCAGGATGCAAAGTTAATCTTTTCTTTTCATTTACACAAACATCCACATAACTGGTTTTGCGACAAAAAAGAACTGTCTCCAGTTGTTTTGTCGCAAAAACGGGCGACTGTCGCAAATATCCGAAGCGAAAAACAGCGTAAAAGTTCCATCCCATAAGTTTTCGTTGTAACTTTGCAATATCAAACAAAACAACGGAGTATTAACAATTAAAAAACATACGGTTATGAAACTTACAGCACTTTTCCTTTTCATCGTTTTGGTAATAGCTATCAACGCAGTTATAGAGTCAGTAATGAATATCATTAACAATGATGGACTGTCAGAGGCACTTAAGCAGCAGCACATGACTTACGTATGGACTGACCTTACTTACGGCGCATTACGCTAAACATACTTGCGAACCTCTGCCAGAAATGTATAACATAAACGAAGAGGGCGGTGAGGAATAAAATCCTCACCGCCCTCGCGTCATATAATAGTCTTTTGGAGAAAACTGTTTACATTCTCTCAGGAACCTCAATACCCAGCAGTGCCATGCCGTTCTTGATGGTCTTGCCTACATTACGTGCCAAGACAAGGCGGAACTGCTTCTCCTCCTCTGTGTCAGCATTGAGGATTGAGTAGTCATGATAGAACTGGTTGAATGCCTTTGTCAGTTCGTAGCAATAGTTGGCTATACCTGAAGGACTGTAGTCCTTGCCGGCCTGCTCTACGGCAGCACCGTATTCACTAATCTTCTGTATCAGGTCAACCTCCTTTGTTGACGGCTTGTATGCTGCAGGAAGTACAGCTGTCTGCTCACCGGCCTTGCGCAGTATAGACTGGATACGTGCGTATGTGTACTGGATGAACGGACCTGTGTTACCGTTGAAGTCGATAGACTCCTCTGGGTTAAACAGCATGTTCTTACGTGCATCAACCTTCAGTATGAAGTATTTCAGCGCACCCATACCTACCTTGCGGGCTATCTCCTGACGCTCCTCCTCTGTGAGGTCTGCGTTCTTGCCCAGCTCATCACTTGTCTTGCGTGCGTCTGCTATCATCGCTGCAATCAGGTCATCAGCGTCAACCACTGTTCCCTCACGGCTCTTCATCTTGCCGTTAGGCAACTCTACCATACCGTAAGAGAAGTGTACAAGGTCCTTACCCCACTTAAAGCCCAGTTTGTCAAGCAGGATGGAGAGCACCTGGAAGTGATAGTTCTGCTCATTACCTACGACATATATCATCTGGTCAATAGGGAAGTCCTGGAAACGCAACTTGGCAGTGCCTATATCCTGCGTCATATATACCGACGTACCGTCAGAACGCAGCAGCAACTTCTCATCAAGGCCTTCCTTGGTAAGGTCAGCCCATACAGAGTTATCATCACGACGGTAGAAGAACCCCTTCTGGAGTCCCTCCTCCACTTTCTCCTTACCTTCAAGATAGGTCTGGCTCTCATAGTATATCTTGTCAAATGATACGCCCAGGGCCTTATATGTCTCATCAAATCCGGCATACACCCACTCGTTCATCTTCTTCCACAGGGCACGCACCTCGGGGTCATTATTTTCCCACTTCACCAGCATCTCGTGAGCCTCCTTGATAAGTGGAGCCTCCTGCTTGGCCTTCTCCTCATCCATGCCTTGTGCCACAAGCTCCTTTATCTCCTCACGGTAGTGCTTGTCGAAAGCCACATAGTAGTCACCTATAAGATGGTCACCCTTCTTACCCGATGTCTCAGGAGTCTCACCATTGCCCCACTTGAGCCATGCCAGCATAGACTTACAGATGTGTATGCCACGGTCGTTAACTATGTTTGTCTTCACAACACGGTTGCCATTGGCCTCCATAATCTTTGCCAGTGACCATCCAAGGAGATTGTTCCTGACGTGACCTAAGTGCAAAGGCTTGTTGGTATTTGGCGAAGAGTACTCTATCATCACCAACTTGCTGTCAGCCGTAGACTGCTTCTCGCCATAATGCTCATCGGCATCAATCTTATTAAGAAGGTCAGTCCATGTCTGTGCAGATATAACGAGGTTAAGGAATCCCTTTACCACATTATAGTCACTTACCAGTTCACAGTTGTTCTTGAGCCACTCTCCCAAATCCGCAGCAGTATCCTCCGGCTTCTTACGAGAAATCTTCAGGAAAGGGAATACCACCAGTGTGAGGTTTCCCTCAAACTCGCTTCTTGTCTTCTGTACCTGCACCATCTTTGGGTCCACCTCCTGCCCATAAAGGTCTTTGATAGCTGCCAACACAGCCTGTGTCAATGTCTTTTCCATATTGTCATTATTTTTATTTATATTCTTACACTTTGCTCGTTTTTACGCTTATTTCCCGACGTTATTTGTTAACCGACGTTAAAAAGCTCCTTGTATCCTAAAAGCTATCACTTCACGTCGTGAAAGCTATCACTTTAGAGTGTAAAAGCTATCATATTACGATGAGAAGTGATAGCTTTCATTTTGTCATTTGGCACCACTCAGAATTTCTTGCCAAAGATGATACTGCCGAAAGTAAGAATCAGCACCTTTATATCAAACCAGAAAGAACGGTGACGCAGATAGTAAAGGTCAAGCTCCAAGCGGCGGAGCATCTTCTCCATTGTGTCTGTATATCCGTTGTATAACGTGGCATAGCTCGTCACGCCCGGGCGTATCTGGTACAGGAAGGAATATCTGGGGTCATGCTGCATTATCTGGTCTATGAAATGTTTGCGCTCCGGCCGGTAGCCTACGAATGCCATGTCGCCAATCAAGACGTTCCACAGTTGCGGAAGTTCATCAAGATGGTGGCGGCGCAGGAACTTTCCTATTTTTGTCAGTCGCGGATCCTCTTCGCCACCGGCATGACTCAGTTGCGGTCCCATCTTCTCTGCATCCAGTCGCATACTGCGATACTTATATATGCAGAAAGGCCTGCCAAAACGTCCTATGCGTTCCTGCTTATATATTGCAGGTCCTCCGTCATCAAGTTTTATCAAGATATAGCTGAGGAGGAACAGAGGTGAGAATACTATTATGCAGACGAAGGATATAAGCATATCTATGCCACGCTTCATGCCTCTCTCCATGCCTGTCATGCCATCAGGAATAAATGCCATGGTGTCTTTCTCCACCATATTGCTGGGCAGTCCCATGGTGCCAAAGGTGCGTATCTTCTTCTCAAGTATCTCCACCGGCACCTGTGCGTTCCATGCCTCCTCGCCATATTCCTTGTTCCACACACTGCGGTGGGTCTTCTCCTCATAAACTCTGATGCGCCAGTTGATAACCCAGTGCATCAGCACCCACAACATTATGTCAAGACCAAAGATAATGGTATAGTTCACATTGCTTTCCACCATCAGACAGCTGAACACGAAAAAGGCAACTGGTATCAGCATGAGCGCAAGGCATATTCCTGTGCGGCGTATTCCTGTGCGATACAGTTTATCGTTAATCTGGTTTCGATCCTGAGTGAACACCTCACGTCCGTCTCGCAGACGGCTGCCCAGCACCCTTATTATCTCAAGCACCGGGAACATCAACACCGACATGGCAACAGTCATCGCACCCTTGCCGTATTCATATTCCGAACCACGGCAGATGACGATTAACAAGTAAGCCATGAAGAAGCCAAGGATGTAACTGCCGGAGTTACCCATAGAACAATGTGCCCATTTCTTCCAGAAGGTCTTTATCATCCAATATGGCACGATGACTCCCAACAGCACCGCAGTGATAAGCAGCGGCGTTATGCGGCTTGACCTTAATAGAATCGGGATAAAGAGCACCAGCACCATTATACCTATGGAACTGACCAGACTGTCAAAACCGTCAAGCAGGCGGAACGTGAAGATTATAAGGAATGATACTATAACCGTAAGTACCGCACCCACCCACGCAGGTATTTCGTAGATGCCAAACAGGCCGTGAAGATTATTGACCGGCATATCTGACACCGCAAACACACACGATGCAAGAAGCAACGCCACAGTGCGCACCCCCGACGATGCTCCGTTTATGTCATATTTCAGTCCTACAATGAATAGTATCAGCGAGCCAGTGATAAGCGTGAATATGCGCGGCACCATCGACGTGCACGAATGTGAAAGCTCTTTCCATGGCAGCGCTATGGGGATAAGCAGCGAGGAACACAGACTGAGCAGTATGATGGGCAATATGGACAAGCCTGCTATCTGATATACACGCACTCCGTCTCTTGAGAGGTCATCACCCTTACGGTCCCACTGGTTCTTCACACTCACCACCATCATGCGCGGCAATATATATATGCTGAGCGCCAGCGAGATAGTAAACGCCAAAGATACTATTATAAATGTTTGGTTCATTATCTGAATTTGTAGTTTCTGATTCTTTCTATAATCTTCGGTAGCAAGCGTCTTACAGGATAAAACATACTGACCTGTATTCCGTTCTTGCGGAAGGCACGCATGATGTTCCTGTTACCCTTTATTATGTTGCTTAGCTTGCCGTTGCTCTCACCTCCCTCGCGCATCATGACCAAGCAGTGGTCTATGTAGCAGTTTGATATTCTGTGCTTCTCTATCAGGCGCAACATCAGTTCAAAGTCAGCAGAAACAGCAAACGAGGTGTCAAAGGCTCCATACCTGTCAAGGCACTTTTTCCTGACATAGAACGTGGGATGTGCCGGATGCCATCCCTTGCAAAAAGCCCCCTCGGAGTACTGGCTCCCCTGCCAGTGACGTACCACCACGGAGGTATCACCCTGAAGCACATACTTCAGGTTGCCATAAACGCAGTCCACCTGCCCATGCTCAATGGTGTCGTGAATTATCCGCAACACATCGTTGTCGGCATAGAAATCGTCAGAGTTAAGTATTCCGATAACGTCACCCGTAGCATAACTGATGCCACGATTCATGGCATCATACAGTCCGTTGTCTTTCTCTGAGAATATCTTTAATCTGCCATCGAAACGTGACTCATAGCTTCGTGCTATGGCAAGGGTGTCATCGGTTGACATACCATCTTGTATTATGACCTCGTAGTCTTGGTACGTCTGCCGGAGTATGCTGTCGAGCGTATCGCTTAACGTGGATGCGCTGTTATATGTTGCTGTAATTATCGAAATCTTCATATTCCAAATGACAGTTCCCCTACTCTCATTTTCCCTCGCTCATACCATACACTATAGACGACGGCTTGAGCACATGGCTCCATGCTTGGGTAAGGAATGTGGTCATCAAGTTCTCATTGGCATACACTATACGATGTTTCCACATGTTTGACCTCCACCTTCGCATCTTATAGATCAGCTCCGCCATGATATTTGCAGGATGCTCATCATTAAATTCCGGACAAAGTATATCATTCAAGGAGCGGTTCAGTAGTTCTGAATCTACCTCACACTCAGGGAACAATGACGCAGAGAAGCCCAGACACCTCACACAGATGGCGAACACTATATCAACATACTGCTTCATACCAACGAGAGTGGCAGTATCACACAGCCACTGCCAGTCAATATCCGCACTGTATTTCCTTGCGTACAGTCCGCAGTCTATAACCTGGCGTATGCGTCCCTGCGAGGCAGTGAAGTTCTCAGCCGAGTGTCGCAACAGATAGAGCAATGTGGCAGAGGGAGAACTGATACCCTTCTCATGCAACAGCTTCTCAAGTTGTCGCGAAGAACGATGACCATGCACATTAAGGAAATGATAATGGTTCTCAACCGGCACCCCCTCTATGGTAAACACGCTATGCTTATGCTGACTGTAGTCAACGGTTACGCCAGTCTTCTCTATCAGTTTGTTGGAGCGCTCATAGTCTTCCGCACAATAGATGTCTATATCAGATGCTGTGCGCAGTTCTGGTTTAGGATAGCATAATGACAACGGATAGCCTTTCAGCACCTGCATCTCTATGCCATGACGGTGGAAGAATGTCTGCAACTTACGCAGCACCTTCAGTTGACGTTCGTAATTCTTACGCTGGGGTATCTCCAATCCCATCCACGATAATCGCAGCTTTCGCATCTCCCTGCTGTTTAACGGACAGTCAGGAGCATCATTCAATCCACTCTTCACATAGCCGTCAAATGCCAGACTTGCCACACCGCCCATCGTGGCAGTACGGATAAGCTGATGCCATCCAGCGGCATCAAGCATCTCAATACTTTCCTCTGAAATTTCTGCATTGTCAAGGGCAAGCCTCAACAATCTCAACAACATCTTATGTCCTGCATGAATCAACATCTATTACCTTCGTGTACCTTCAGTCTCTCGCTCATATATCTTGGCATCAACCAATGTCCTGTACCAATAAGCCTGCATAAAGGCAAAAATATAGCCCGGCGTCCCGTCAAGGAAGCCGAGCCTGAGATAGTATCTGTACCAAAAGAATAACTTTGCACGCAAAAACATTGGCAGTCGATAGTAAAGTCCGTCGCGAAGCTTCTTTGCTCGTTCTGGCTGACCGTCAAGCAGTGCATTCTCACGACCTGAGCGTACGTCGAAATAGTCCTGCACTTCGCGCGTTGCATACCAGTTATGTTTCAGTACGTATTGGTCTATAGACTTAAAGGCATAGTGTATAGCATCATTCTTCAGATCTATGCATCGGCCTTCACTGAGAACGATATGCTCACCCATAGCACGGTCTTCAAACCTTCCCTTGCCTTTCTTGAATATGGTAATTTTGAGGAACGGATAGAAACCTCCATGTCTGAGATATCTTCCAAGGAAGTGTACCTTATAGCGCATCATAAAACCCGACACGTCATCTGTAGCATGACATTCCAATTTCTTCTCAAGTTCCTTGCGCAACTCAGGGGTTACCACCTCGTCGGCGTCCAGGCGGAACACCCACGTAGTAGTGATATCCAAATTATCAATCGCCCAGTTGAACTGCTTGGCATAATCTATAAAAGGTTCATGCTTTACGACCTCCGCACCTTCTGCTGCAGCCAGTTCGCACGTGCGGTCTGTGCTGCCGCTATCCACAATGACAATGCGCTGCACCCACTCCTTCACGGAGCGTATGCAACGTACTATATCTGTCTCCTCATTCTTTGTGAGGATTATAACGGTCATATTAGTCATCTATACGTCAAATGCTAAGATTACATTATACATTTCACACTACCGGTTCGAGAGACATTCAACCAAGTACTTTTGAAAACCATTCCTTGTTTTCCGCAAGTTTCTCATCACTCCACTCCCACCATTGTGTGGCCATAAGCTCTTTTATTGTTGCTTCGTCAAATCTATACCTTAGAATTTTTGCCGGCACACCTGCAACTATCGCATATGGTGGGACATCTTTTGTAATAACAGCATGAGCTCCGATTACAGCCCCATCTCCTATATTAACGCCTGCACTGACAAACACATTCTCACCTATCCACACATCATTTCCTATTATGGTCTGTGGTTGTTTGACAGGGTTACGGGAATCCGCTGAGATGTAATTCTTCTCCTTAAAGCAATTACTTGAATCATAAAACACTGGTGACGTAGAAACCCTGTCTATCGGATGAACCCCTCCACCGATAGAACATGAACTGCCTATGGAACAGAAAGCGCCAATCTTGGTGTCAGCTACTATCGTATTAGTTCCTATATATGAATATCTCGCCATCTCCACCCTTATAAGATTACAGCGTGGAAGTACTCTTGTATGCTTGGCTAACTTGCAATCCCTTATTGAAGGGATCTGCAGATAGTATATCAACTTTGACAAATAATATTTCAGCTTACTCATGGGGTGTCAATACATTTTTCAATAAATCAAGTTGAGCGTAAGGAGTCCAGTTCTTATCTATCTCAGAGTAACAAACAGACCTTATTTCCTCACGAGAATCAGCATGCTTATCGAACCATTTCTCAATGCTGCAAGCAATGGAATTCACATCATCATACCTGAAGAAGCCGCCAGTTTCCCCCTCTTTGATTGCCTCGAACTCTGGCATCTGATAGGCAAACTTATCGTGCGTCATAACGGGCGTGCCAAATGACATTGAGTGGATAGCAGTTAATCCTACGTTACCAGGCGAGACACACAAATCTGCATTATATATCATAGTTCCAAGCTCCCGTTCATCATAACAAGAGCCATAGAACCATACACTATCTTTCATACAAAGAGAACTAACCATTCCCTCAAGTTCTTCACGCTTCTCACCATCGCCTATTATCGTGAGGTTATATCCTTTTCCCTGCTGTTTCAATGTATGCAATGCCATAATCAGCTGTTCTATCTTTTTAATTGCTGTTAACCTGCCTACAAAAAAGATATTAGGATAAGTATTCTTGAAATGCTCCCTGTATATATCATTCCTACCGATGAGAGAACGTAATTCTATCTGCTTATCATACGCCAAGGAATTATGTATTACATATAGTTTCTCAGGCTCAAAACCTTCCTTTATCATCAAATTCCTTGCATAATTGCCATAAAGAAATATTCCGCCATTAGGCAAGCGCAGAAAGACTTTCTTTATCAGGGCTTCAAGACGTGATTCCTTACCATACCAACCATGAGTCCAGAAGTATACTTTCTTCTTTGGAAACAGTATTCTCTGTAATAAACAGAACATCCACGCACTAACACTACGCGTTTCTCCTAACAAGATATAACTATCATAGTTCTTAAATAATTGCGAAATAACCTTTGGCTGCCAATACCATCCTTTAATACGTAACGTATGCGTTTCCGTGACTTTTCCTCTCAATAAGGAATAATCCATTTTCTTGACATCTCCCATAGAGTCACCAAATAAGAAATCGCAATCAAACTCCTCACTGATTAGTTTGAATATGTTTGTGCGGTAATGCTGAGCGAAGTTATATATTAGACAAAGTTTCAAACTGAAAATATATTTACGAAGTCTTCAGACCTTTTTTATCATTTCTACTAAATTATCACTCTTGCCTGACACTATTTTCCTACAAAACATCTTGCCGCTTTGTATTATCCTATCATAATCAGCCTCATCAAGAGTCTTTATCTCTTCATTAACCCATGTCACATAAGTTAGAGGCGTATGCATAGGCAGACTATACTTCTCATTGTCAAGCATACACTTTTCCCTCCACACCTCATCATTCAGCGCCACTGTCTGTGCGAACAGTTCGGCAGGACACATACACCACTTCAACCAGTCTTTAAGTTTCTCGTTGGTGTCCCACTCATGCAATATCACTTTAGCCAACTTTGGTGTTATCGCCCACCATGCCGCGCCTTTATACAGTTTATAGGTTTTGTCTCCTATCTTCCTGCGCAGAGGTTTCTTCACTCCCAACAGTCTTAAAGTACGTCCTAATGCCCTTGTGACATAATACTTCCATCCACTGCCTGGCTTATGTACCCAGAAGAAATACTGCTGATAAATAGCAGACATCCTCCAAGGGAAAGATACATCTATTGCTGTCAAGTATTCTTTCTCCCTGTCCTGCTCAAAGAACTGTACTATCTGTTCTTTACTCCACACAGGATAATCCATCCCGCTAATGGTTATCAGACGCTCGAACTGCTCACCACACTCAAGTGCCGCACGCACCAACTCCATCTGATATTCTACCTCATTGATGCTCCCCCATTTAACATTGACTCTATGCTCTATGAATACGACTCTTTCATCACCAATGAAAGCCTCCTTGAATGGAGCTATATCTACTTTCCCATCAACGTGGATAAAGGACACAGAGTTATCAGGCAGAGCCCCAACAAGTCTCTTCAGTTGTGAAACATCAGTGTGAGTAGAAATCAGAAATGCCAACTTCATCTATTTATAACTTTCTTTTCGATTTGTCATATAACCTTTGTATTCTTAAGATTCTTGGAATAGAAGAACATATAGACAACAGACCACCACATCGGAAGATGTGCTAAATAGTAACTGCTTGCCATAGAGAGAACAAACGACCCCAAAAATATTAATAACCACAAATAATTTGTAACATCTGCCTTAATCAGATAATAGGCTCTAATAAATGTTGACATTATCAAGGAAGAGAATATAAAGAAGCCTATGCAACCACCCTCTACCAAAGAATCTATAAAAGAATTATGTGAATAATGACCTACCTCATAAAAGACAGAACCTATACCATGCCCACATACAGGACTCTGAGCTATACTCTTAAAGGCTACTGCCCTGAGAACATCCCTGTCACTTTGGTCATTCTCCATTAAAAAAGCTGTAATACGAACAAAGCCAGAGTTATCGATAGTAGAAGTTGACACATAATTAATGGCCATCGGAATTAGCAAGAACATGGTCAATAACACTAATACAAAGAAAACAACACGGTTATTCTTTTTACTATATTTCTTATACATCAGGAAAGCAAATAACAACATCTCCGCAAGATAAATCATTAATCCGCCTCTTCCACCCGTAATGAGGATAATTATCAATGACAGATATAATATGGGAGAAATCAATATCCTTGATAACCTATTATTAAAGAATACAGTCCACTTTATCCTATCACCACATAATATGTAATATCCTGCTAGAGCTGCGCTATACGCTGCAACATACGATATATTCTGATAGTCCAAGCCTTCCTCATTATCAATAAAGCCACCTGATGTCTGCGCATCATGATAGAACGTGGAAACGAAAGACAATATAAAGAATATCATAGAAACCAACGGAACTAATTTCTTTATTTGCTGCGCAATACCTGGCATGTGAGCAACAATTATTGCACAAAGCGAAGTAGGGAGAATCTGCCCTGCCAATACAAACAGGAAACTATTATACTTCAGATCGGTAAAGCCATACAATATACTAGTATAATAATATGCTCCTAAAATCACGAGGAACATTATTAAAAAAGAAAACATATAGAAGCGAATGTTTTTCTTCTTCGCAAAATAATAAACGATAGCAAGCACACTAAAGCTGCTCGTGACTACAGCAAATTGCCTATAGCTCAACAGCCTAGGCATAAAAAGAAGTATAAAAACAACAAAAAAATTGCCAAATATCTGGAAATATGTAAGATACCTAAGCATTGGACATTTAGAGAATAATATACTACTGCTGCTAAAATTCCTCTATTATCTGCTCACTCTTATTTAAGAGTAGATATCCGAACTGTAGTTTTCTGAAACAACATGGAACCTGACCTAAAAATGAAGCCCATGCAGAAAATGAAGAATTGGATCCAATTATATAACTACAACAACTCATTGCGTACATATCGGCTACAGCATTACCGTAAAACACACGTTGTACATTAGGAAGTTCCAGCAATTCTGACAACTCTGCATCGGTACCATCTGAGAACACCAATATTTTCTTACCGTAGAAGCTCTCAGAACAAATTTTCTCCTTATACCATGATAGTGGTGTACGTCTTGTCTCATCAAAATCACCCAATCTGACATGCACGGCAATACAATCAGCTAAAGACTTCGGATTTACATCCTTTATTACATCCGCGTTTATATGCGACAACAAGTAGGAACGTATCAAAGCATGATGTTCCAATAAGGGTTGAAAGAAATCATATATACCTTCCTCTACCACAATTTTTTTTCGGAACAAGAGCAAAATAATCAACCTTTTTATACCAGCAACTTCATTTCTGCTGTTGAATATCCCAGTATAATGCCGTTTATCCCTCTCTTTTCGTATATAAGTGCCAATACTAAAATTATCCCATGTCGGCGCGAGCATTGTATATCCGTTAACTACTGCGGTTACTATAGCCTTCGCATATACAAACAAGCAATTAGCCAATCCATGTCCTCCTACTCTACAAAGCCATAAATCATATGCGCCAGGCAATTTAGGGTAAACATATTTCATAAGAATCGGTTTATCTTTATAAAAAACTTTGTTCGTAGTTCTCTGTATGGAGTTATAACTATTCTTTTTAGTAAAGACCTGAGCCTTGACTCATATCCATACATAGAACTTCTTCTCCCCATATCTGATATACGCGCGTTGAACACAGCCTGTCCATTTCGGTCACGAAACTCAGAATGTTGCCACTTTATCGAAATATCCAACTTATTTCTAAAGGCATAAGCTACACAGGTCAGTACAGACTGGTCATGCCTGCTTTCTATAAAGCACTTACTTTCGTTCTTCATCTCCGATGGTGCAACGTCCATTACATATTTCGGAAAAGAAACCATTGTTTCCAGCCATGACTGAATTAAAGGCATTGCACTTTTCTTAACTAATACCAAACCTCCCTGTAACTGGTACATGAAAGGCAGAAAACGCATACAATAAGGTTGCTGACTATAATAATCCAGCAATCCTTTCCTACACCAATTCCTCATAACTGCCCCACACCTAAATAATATTGCGTCCCTATGCTCTAATTCCTTAAACCATGAATTCCATTCCCGATGAGAATAGACTTCATTACCTGCATCAGAATATATTACTATGTCATGCTCTTCACACTGTTTCAAAGCATGCAAAATAACATAAGGTTTCCATAACCAGTACCCCCCTCCGCGTTTATATCCCATAAGGGGATGGCTCGTTATTTCTTGTGGCAAATCCTTTTCCGTAAATAACATTACATCATCAAAGAGTCCTGTTTCTTTAGCCATGTCGCCAATTCTGCTCAACGACATATAATATCCCTCACTGCCATATGATATAAAGATTTTCTTTCCTCTTACCATTTCTCAATTCGTTCCCTTATAAGCGACGCCACATAAAGTCGCTCCGACCTCGTTAACCCTATGGATGCTATACAAATTACCAACACTACAGTTGACAGAGTAGTACTAACTATAAGCCTTGTCCACTCTGTGCCACCAATCACTGAAGTAGTGTAATATGGCAACAATAGGCAAATAAGAAGTATGACAACAGCCTGCAGACATTCATGAGTTATAATGTTTTTTACAGGCAACTCAAGTACCTGCCTCAAATAAAAGAAGCTATATATGCTAATAACCAACTGAGCAATCAAACGCACCATCAATGCATGGTAAGCAGATTGTCCAAAACACAGGAACGCATACATAAGGAGCAACGCGACTATCCAGGAAATTGCTGATGTGACCTGATAATTTCTCACATTTCCATGAGCTAATATAGCAGTATTAAGTGGTTCTATAAATGTTTCCAACAAACAGGAGAACAAAAGAACCTTAGAAAACTGACTGGCATATTCTGGCACAACCCCTAACCATAGTTTCAGGATATATTCCATATTCAGCAGCAGCGGTATCATAATGAATAGCAACATGAAATTTGAGAACTTCGCCGCACGCCTTATCAAAAGATGAAGTGCATCGTATTGTTTACTCGCACATTTCTTTATTATCTGAGGGAAAAAAGCACTTTGCACATTATGCATAAATGCCATACAGGCACCATGCACTTGCATTGCCAAACCATAGGCAGCATTGAGTAGTACTCCTCCATATAGATTAAACAGAAGATTTGCACCTTGTGTGAATCCTACATAACTACCTTGTTTAATAATATTCCAACCCACGAAGCAGAATACCTCCCTAAAAAGTTTTGCATCCCAACATCTCTGATATGCAATATTCTCTAACCTAAAATGACAATACAAGCCATATGCTATCACATCAAAAAAAGCTATCAACGAAAACAGCACCCCATAGATGACCAAACTGTCACCTCCCACAAAATACACTACAATTATGACCATTAGCTTCAACAAAACATCCATTATGCCTACAAAGGCATAAAAAGACATTTTTTCATATGCCACTACACACGCATGAAATGGTAGCCCTGCGGTAGCTACAGAGCAAGAAACAGCCGTTGCGTGGAATACGATATTCGCCGCCATAAGCCTATTTTGCGGAATGTCCATCTTATTATTCAGAAACCAAAGTCCTACGGTTTCCAATAACACAAAAATCAGCAAAGCTATCACTATATGGCAGTGCAGACAAGTACTAAATGTCCTTTGCAAGACTTCTTTATTATCTGATGGTATAGCCGCCGCAATATAACGTTCCGTTGAGAGCAAGAAAGATGTACTGATGAAAGAAAAAAGAACGGCAAAACTACCAACTACAGAATATATTCCGTAGTCACGCACCCCAAGCACTTGTAGTAGGAATCTTGAAATATAAAGCGTAAGCCACATAGTGAAAAACATACGCCCGTAAAGGTATAAAGTGTTCCTCGCTATGGTTTTATTATTTACATTTTCCTCCATTATTTTATCTCACACAACCTGGACAGATATTACATTTCTCTTGACTCTTGTCCGTCATCACATAACAATATTCCCCAAGATACACATAACATCTTGAGGTAAAAGTAGTTACGCAAACAACTACCTGTCACTTGCGAAAAAAACATACTATTCTATATACAAAAGTACTATATTTTTTCCATCTACACAACAAAGAGAAGTCTAAATTAGAATTAACAGACGAATAAAATTAAAAATAAGTTAAATATAAGGCTCTGTTACAAGTAGTATGAGGGAAAAATTGTAACTTTGCACTTCTATGAATGTGAGGAAGAAACGACATATTGCTTCATGGATACTATTGGCAGTCTTTGTGCCAATGCTTGTCATGTCGTCCCTTCACATACACCATTCACAGACAGACATCACCGACAGCTGCAGCGAGTGCGTACACCACCATTGCCACGGCCATCTGCTACAGACCGACACCAATTCGCACAACTGCGTATTGTGTCATTTTCTCACGATTCCTTTCATTACTGCCACAGCAGTCGCAGTAATTTACTACAACAGAAGTGTTAATCATTATGCCCTGCTCCAAAACAATATTCATTTCCACACGCAGGGCATTCCGCCAATGCGCGGACCGCCAACGCTAATGAGTAATTCATAATGCATAATGCATAATTATGCATGATTATGATGTTAATAATCTGGCTTGGTGTCAGATTATTGCAAAACATTATTTCTTTACTTAACGAATTTAGTTAAAGCAGAATGATTAATATGTTACTGGCAGCGGTGCTCAGCGCCCCACTGCCAGCCGACACGTCAGTAGTGCTTGACGGTGTCACCGTGACCGACCAACTGCGACAGCAGCAACTTATGCGCTCGTCACAGTCTGTCATATCCGTCAACCGTGACTATATCCGCCAGAACTTCTCTGGCTCACTGATGCAGACCTTGGAGGGTATTCCCGGCATCAAAGCCATGGCAATAGGCAGCGGACAGTCCAAGCCCGTAATCCGCGGGTTGGGCTTCAACCGCATGGTGGTAACCGAGGACGGCATAAAACACGAGGGCCAGCAATGGGGTGATGACCACGGACTGGAGATAGACCAGTTCGCCATTGACCGCGTTGAGGTTGTGAAAGGTCCTGCCGCACTGCTATATGGCGGTGACGCTATCGGCGGAGTGGTAAACCTCTATACCAACCACGTACCGAGCAAGCCCTTCGAGGGAGCTATCCAGCTCTTCGGACGCAGTAACAACGAGCAACTGGGCGTATCGGCAAAAATCGGCGGACGACACGGCAGGTTCTTCTACCGCGCCAACATGACTCTCATAGACTATGCGGACTACAAGGTTCCGACAGACAGCATACAGTATTATTCCTACTGGATAAAGTTGAAAGACCAACGTCTGCGCAATACTGCCGGCAGCGAGCGCGACGGCAGTCTGACGCTGGGGTATGCCGGCTACAACTTCCACACCGACGTACGCGTGAGCGACAGCTACTCCAAGAGTGGTTTCTTCGCTAATGCGCACGGTCTGGAGGTGCGTCTCTCCGAGATAGACTATGACTGTTCACGGCGCGATATATCACTGCCTTACCAGTGGGTAAACCATCTCAAGGTGCTCAGCCACACCACATGGCGTACTGACAGCACGCAGGTGGAGCTTAACCTGGCTTACCAGAACAATCTGCGCGAAGAGTTGACAGAGCCTGTAAGCCATAGCTATATGCCACAACCCGACGGTTCCCTTGAGCGGCGTTTCAACAAAAACACATACACCGCCGCTCTCGGACTGCGCACATGGCTCGCCAGTCATGAGCTACGCGGCGGCACCTCTTTTGAGTACCAGCACAACAGACGCAGCGGATGGGGATTTATCATCCCTGACTTTGAGACGCTCGGTACTGGTCTGTTCCTTATGGACCGCTACCACGTGAACGAACGCCTCATACTCAACGCCGGTTTGCGCTATGACTACACACGCACCCATATCAGCGGCTACACCGACTGGTATGAGACTCCCGTCTCTGCCGTCAGTTCCGTGTATAAACAGCGTAGCGCTACCATGACACGCCATTTCAACAGTCTGACATGGTCTGCCGGCGTGAACTACAGCGTTGGCCGTTGGGTAATGAAAGCAAACATCGGCAAGAGCTTCCGTGTGCCTATACCTAAGGAACTTGGCGCCGACGGTGTGAACTACCACATCTTCCGCTACGAACGCGGCAACAGCACGCTCGACCCGGAGGAGTCATACCAACTTGACGCAAGTCTCAACTGGTCTAACGACCACCTGACGGTACAGTTTGAGCCTTACCTTAACTACTTCCCCAACTACATCTACCTTAACCCCACATCCGACTATGTGGAGGGCCTGCAACTCTATGAGTACAACCAGGCGAAGGTGATACGCTGGGGATTTGAGGCCGAGGCCGACTGGCACATCAGCCGCCACTGGGACGCAGTGCTGAAGGGCGAATATCTGTATGCACGCCAGCTCTCTGGCAGAAAGAAGTATTACACGCTGCCGTTCTCCACTCCGTGGTCCATCGACGCAGAGGGCAAATACTCCTTCCAGTGGCACGGCGACTGTTTCGTGCGCCTCAACGCCCACATCGTGGGAGCGCAGAACGACATCGTACCACCAGAGAAACCCACAGACGGTTACTTCACGCTAAACCTCGCCATAGGCAAGGAACTGCCTCTTGGCAAGACTACGCTGAAGCTGGCACTGCACGCCGACAACCTGCTTAACAAGCGTTACTACAATCATACCAGTTACTACAGACTGATTGACGTGCCGGAGCCAGGGCGTAACGTCTCTTTCATGGTCGGAATAGAGTTTTAGGGGGAGGGGATAGTAGCTATAGTTCCTATAGATACTATAGTCACTATAGGAACTATAGCTACTATAAAAAAAGAAAAAACTAAAAACTTAAAACAAACAAAAAACAATGAAGAATTTCAAGTATATGAGCCTCATGGTGGCTCTCCTGAGTGTATTAACCCTGTCATTCACTTCTTGCGGCGACGACGATGATGTTACCAACGCACCTGTCATCAATCTCTACGAGGCAAACATCGAGCACGAGGGGTCTGAGATTTGTATTCAGGCTGACATCAAGTGCCCCGGTAAGATAGCAACTATCATCGCCGAGGTTTACAGTGCCGACGGAAAGACATTAAAGTTAACACAGCCTTTCACAGGATTTGAGGGTGTGCTTGAGGTGCCTGGCTTCCACAAGCATATACATATACTCGATGTTGACACTTATGACCAAGCAATTGTCGAGGGCGACCTGCTGAAGTTCACCGTGGTTGACCAGAACGGTAACTCTACAACCGTACAGAAGAACCTTACAGAAGAAGATGATGATGAGCTGTAAGAACTTTTTATACACAATAATACCGCTGTGCGCACTCTGTGCGTGCAGCGGTTCTGACATGACCTACCCCGTCATCACAAGCATCGGCGTACCCAACCCCATAGACTGCCAGGTGTATAAGCGAGGTGAGGACATAAAGTTCAGCTATGTGTTTACCGACGACACTGAACTGGGCAACTTCAATATCGAGATACACAACAACTTCGACCACCACACCCACGGCACCTCATCCTCTGAGTGCGAATGGGAAGCTAAGAAGAAAGCCGTTAACCCCTGGGTATTCTCTCAGGACTATGTCATCCCCGCAGGACAAGCCACATACGAGGCGAACTTTGACATCCACATCCCCGACGATGTGGACCCCGGCGACTATCACTTCATGATACGACTGACCGACCGTGCCGGCTGGCAGCAGCTCAAGGCCATGGGGATAAAGGTAACGGAGTAATTCCTACTTACACTTCAAGCGAACAAAGAACACAAGGTGGGTTCTATACATTCCCACCATAAACAAACTGACAATAAAATGAAAAGACCATTGTTTTGCGAACTGTGCCCGTTTGCATACAAGCTCTCAGCAGAGAAAGAGATAATAAAGAGGCGTATCAGCGACGCACTGAGCGGCACACGTTTCTCCAAGGAACGTGACACCACGCCGCTGCCTGTAAAGGTATATACACACAACTCACTGATACGCCGCCGACTCGGCAACGTGGACATGCGCTTACAAGACAACAAGGCTGTCAACCTCACACTTGCCACAAGTTGCATCAATGGCATATTGATACGACCGGGAGAGACATTCTCCCTATGGAGACTCGTGGGCCGCACCACAGCAAAACGTGGTTTCCGCGAGGGACTGACCATCGCCAAGGGACATCCCAGCAGCGGCATCGGCGGCGGTCTGTGCCAGTTGTCAAACCTCATACACTGGATGGTGCTGCACAGCGAACTGACAATAACCGAGCATCATCACCACGATGGTCTGGACCTCTTCCCTGACTTCGGACGACAGATACCTTTCGGTACCGGTACCAGCATTACATACAACTACCTGGACTACCGCGTGACAAACAACACGCAGGACACCTACCAACTGCTCCTGCACACCGATGATGAGTATCTGTGCGGAGAGTTACGCTCCACCACGCAGGACGCTCACACCTTCCACATCCATGCGAAGGATGAGTATTTCTCACGTGAGGAAGGAGTGATTTTCCGTAACGGGCAGGTAATACGCGATGTCATTGACCGCGCCACCGGCGACATCGTTGACAGTAAGGTGATACGTGTCAACCATGCCCGTGTGATGTATGAGTTGCCTGAAGGTACAACAGTAAAAGAAGCATAATGAACACAAGACTTATAGTATTTGACTTTGACGGCACGCTGGGCGACACCCAGCAGATAATCGTCACCACCTTACACATGACAATAGCAGAGATGCATCTGCCTGAGCGTACAGATGCCGAGTGCATCTCCATCATAGGACTGCCTCTCGCCGGTTGTTTCAGAGCTCTCTATCCCGACGCTGACGAGGAGACCGTCACACTCTGCGCCGACACATACAGACGCCTGTTCAAGGAGAATATGCAGACCTTCACGCCTGTGGCTTTTCCTCACGTCGTAGAGACTCTGCACAAGCTGAAGAATATGGGGCTGACACTTACCATAGCCTCATCACGCTGGCACAAGTCACTTGTAGAACTTGTGCACAACCTCGGCATCGACGACTGTATATCCTATCTCCTCGGAGCCGACGACGTGGAACTGGCGAAGCCACATCCTGAGCCGGTGCTTCAGACTCTCGCCGCCACTGGCATAGACGCAAGCCACACCCTTGTGGTGGGCGACATGGCGGTTGACATACTGATGGGAGCGAGAGCCGGAGCCCGCACCTGTGGTGTCACATGGGGTAACGGCTCACGCCGTGACCTGGAGGAGGCCGGTGCCGACCATATCATAGACAGCATTGAGGAATTGCTTCCACTGCTCTAATACGTCACAAATACCGACTCCATCGGTTTCAGCCGCAGACGGTACACACCGCCGCGCGAGGGTTTCAGCGTAACACAGCGTCCCGTCATGTTATGCCACAACGTTACACGTCTTGGAGCATCATGCAAGCGGAAAGAGATGGTCGTCTCACTCTCCGCAGTGCTGGCTATATAGTATATATCCTCACGGTCAGTCTTTCTATGCGTGTGTACCACGCTTTCCCTGCCCTCTTCTATCACTATGGGACGCTCAATGCCCTCTCCTGATGTAAGGACGCTCACACCGGCACTGCGCAGACTGTCTATCAGCAGCCTTGTCTGTTCCGTTACATGAGCCTCCCTGCCCATAAGCAATGCCTTGTATGTCACCCCGTCGGGAGTGCGCAACTGTCCATCCACAACACTCAGCCTCGTTCTGAGAGCATCAGCGGTGCATGCGTCCCAGTCCAGCCCGTTAAGTCCGTCGGGTAGGCGGTGTGTCAGTATCTTCACCGGCACATCATCACCGAGGAACACCAGCGCATCGGGTGCCGCCTGTCCCTGACGCAACAACACCATAGAGCGTGCCGCCTGCATCCATACCGGTTTCATGTGCTGCCATTCTGGGTTTGACCTGTTGATGGCGTACTCACGTCCTGCCACGTATGGCTCTGTAGTCACCGCCATGGGAATATGTGGAGTGGCGCACACCACAAACTCCTGCGCGCCCATTGAGAAAGCTATGTTTGCCACCCGATGCAAGTCATCGGGTTTATTTTTATACTCACAGTCGGTCATGGCCTCTGCCGACGCTATGGGTTTGCCATACAGGTGTGCCGCACTGCTGCAGTCCTTCACATCATACGCGCCCTGCCTCTGGTAAGTCCAGAACTCCCCCTGCGGTTTGTCCACCACTTGTTTTACGCTTATGGCATCGCCCGTAATGCAGAGGGCATTGCCTATGGCCTGCGCGGTGAACGTCAGACCGTTGTCTGCGGCACGTTGCTGGAAGGTGCCGAAATAGTTGTCACGCACACAGTCGGCTATGGTCTGGCGGTAGTCATACAGTGCATGGAGCGTCTGCTCCTCACTTTCCACCACATAGCCTGCCAGCGTTGGCAGCCATGGCATGAAGTCATAGCCGCGGCGACTGCGGAACTCCTGCATCATCAGCGGTGTCCAGTTTTGCGAGCCTCCCTCATGGGAATCCATCGTCACACCCTCCACCAAGCACGTCTCACTGTTTTTCAGCGAGTCAAGTATCACCTGCACATAGCTGTCCCAGTGTATCCGCGCCGCCTCCTTTGATAGTTTGTCACACTCATATCCCAACAGGTTAGGTCTGCCGTGCTTTGACCTTGCACCTGTAGGCACCGCGGCGAGGCGCAGTACCGTCCACTCTCCCTGCGGCAAGGAGCATCGCAGGGTGTCGCCACACACACTGTCCGTAAGGTTTATTATGCTGTCACGGTTTATCACCTCGCCGATGGCATAGCCGCATACTCTGTCACCGTCTGAGAACTCGCTCTGCAGTCCCGTCAGTTCCTCCCACCTGTCAGCCTTGACCTCACCGCCCACACTCCACTCCTTCAGCACAGCGTCGGACTGCCCTCCGTCACAACTGCAAGTGCCGTCAGCATATCTCACGCGCCAGTAGCGCCCCTCCGTGGCAGGGAAGGCGGTGGTGCGCACGAAGTAGCCACCCTGACTACGGTACATGGGCGCAAGGCTTACCACATCACGCCACACACAGGAGTCGTCACTCACTTGCAGCACACCCACGTCAGCCAGCGGCTTGAAACCGTAGCCCGTGAACCGTCCGTCATGTGCCAGCGGTCCCTGCATAGCTCCGTTGCGTCCCTTGCCCTTGGCATTGTAGCGTGCTGTGAAGCGTCTCATCCGTCCGTCGTGATGACGAGGAAAGGCCAGCACGGCTATGCCACTCACATATCCGTCACGCCCCGTTATCTCAGGCAGCGGCACGCTGACAGGCTCTCCGCCGCAGACCGTTGTCTCAGCGTATGCCACACGCTGCATGGCGTGGGCAGCGTCTATCCAGCGGCCACCGGCGCAATAGCCGTTTGATATATTCAGCTCAAACGTCAGTCCTGCCTTCCGTGCCTCCTCAGCGGCAAGCCGCAGATGCCGCCACCACGACTCACTGAAGGCTTCCTCCGCCCCGTTAGCCATAGGGTCCTTGGCATGGTTCTGGTCATAATACACCACACCGCCGAAGCCTGCCTCTCGCAACGCCTCCACATCGGCGGTGATACCCTCGTCGGTGGTGCGCTCATAGCCGAAGAACCACCACGTCTTCATACGATACTCCGGCGTAGGGTTACGCCACAGCCCCGCCACGCTCTCCACATACTGTGCGCCGGCGCACAGCGCGCCGCACACCGTCATGATAATTATGACTATATATCTGCTCATCTTTCACGCACTCTCTTGCTTAACCTAACCTCTTGCAAAGATAATTAAATATTTTCTCTCCACAAAGGCAATTCTGGATATGATAGGAAATTTTGATAATTGGACTCTATGAATCTTGTCGACATAATTTTGCCTAAGGATTATAGGATTAAGGGATTTTAGTTAATGAAGAAACATGAAGATAATAATCCTAAAATCCCAAAATCCTTAGAAAAAACTGATTGGCAGACATACTTTGGCTAAGGATTAAAGGATTTTAGTTACCGAAGTAGCGGATATAATTTCTGATAAATTCATGGGTGATTTATGTTAAAGAATAAACAGGAATTGTCAGGAATTAATCATAAATTTTTGTACTACATAGAATAGGACATTTTGGTGATTTAACATTTCATTACAATTCGCAATCTGGAGAAATTCACAAGAAAAATATAACAATAGAAGAGGAGGTTGTAACAACTCACAACCTTCTCTTTTTCGTTTTTCGGGCTAAAAAGCGCCTTTTTTGCTTCCCAAAGCATAACTTTCATATAGTAAAAGCATAGCTTTCACACCCTAAAAGCTATCACTTTACACTGTAAAAGCATAGCTTTCACGCTAAAAAAGCCCTAAAATGTCACCCTTTAGCTACACCTCGTTCTGTATAGTACTGTATTACAGCACTATACACTAACCGCGATTTCCTTGCGATATTTCAGCCCAAACCACAGGTCGCTGAGTAATATCGCAAGGAAATGAAGCCTGAAATAGGACATTTTGGTGATTGGTGGTAAAAACGGAATTATAATTTCGCATTATTTTTCCATGATTAGAGCATTATTATTTTAGAAATTATTATCTTTATTATTTTAGAAATTATTATCTTTGTATTTGTTATGAAAAAAATATGTCACTACATTTCTGAGTATATGGGTGTGCTGGTGCTCGCCGTAGCAGTGGCTGCCCTACTGTTTCCGAAGGCAATGCCTCATGTGCATCCCTCTACCATCAATTACCTGCTGGGCGTGGTAATGTTCGGCATGGGACTGACGCTTAACCTGCGCGACTTCAAGATTGTGTTCAGCCGTCCTAAAGATGTCATCATAGGTTGTCTGGCGCAGTTCACCGTCATGCCACTGCTGGCATGGGGACTGTCGCGCCTCTTCAATCTTGACGAGGCGCTGGCACTGGGTGTAGTGCTCGTGGGCTGCTGTCCCGGTGGCACGGCATCAAACGTGATAACATATCTTGCCAAGGGCGACCTGGCACTGTCTGTAGGCATGACGGGAGTGTCAACGCTGATGGCTCCGCTGCTCACGCCACTGCTGACATGGGCACTGGCAGGCAAGACAGTGGACGTGAACGTAGCTAATATGTTCCTCAGCATACTGTGGGTGGTGATACTGCCTATCATAGCAGGACTGACAGTGAAATGGATATGGCCGAAGTTCACGCAGCATATCACCGACTATCTGCCTGCTTTCTCTTCGCTGGCAATAGCCTTCATCGTGTCGATAGTAATAGCAGCCAACGCCGACAAGCTGTTAGCAGGAGGTATGATAATAGTGGTGGTGGTGATGCTTCACAACGTGTGCGGACTGACACTGGGATATATCATAGGTTCACTACTCAGACTGTCAGAGCCCAAGCGGCGAGCCGTATCAATAGAGGTAGGCATGCAGAACTCCGGCCTGGCATGCAGTCTCGCCACCATACACTTCGCCGCCTATCCGCTTGCCACCATCCCCGGAGCCATCTTCAGCGTATGGCATAACATATCGGGGGCCACAGTGGCGTATCTCTATGGTCGGAAAGACAAGAATAAAGAGACGGGTGACGTGCCAAAATGTCCGCCGAATGTTTAACGTAGTATAAAAAAACGGCAGCAATGTTTACCAAAGCTTAAAATTACTGCCACTTCTGTCTCTCCCTGCAGAAGAAGCCCCCCGGACAAGGTGTTGGCACACGCATTGCACTAAGGAGTGGTGAAAGTCCTGAGGACGATGAAGGTCCGCAGGGATTTCAAGAACATACGTTAAACTAAAAATTATAATCAGGAGGTAAAAATTATGTTGACAAGTTTGATGAAAAACAATGGTTGGTTCCCAACAATGTTTGATGATTTCTTTAACACTGATTTTATGCCTCGTGCCAACAGTACAGCACCGGCGGTCAACGTTAAGGAGAGTGAGAAAGCTTACACCATGGAAGTTGCGGCTCCAGGCATCAAGAAGGAGTTCTGCCGCGTAGGCATCAACGACGAGGGCAACCTCACCGTAGCCATTGAGAACAAGGCGGAGCACAAGCATGAGGACAAGCATCACCACTACCTGCGCCGCGAGTTCAGCTACTCTAACTATGAGCAGAGCTACACTCTGCCTGACGACGTGGCAAAGGACCAGATATCAGCCAAGGTGGAGGACGGCATACTGACCGTCACGATGCCTAAGGTAGAGCAGAAGAAGAAGGAGACCAAAGCGATTGAGATTTTGTAAGACTACTTGGCGTGGGATTACAAAACACCGGGGGAGCGGCACATACTATGCCGCTCCCCTTTTTCTTTTATGGCGGGCTATGTCTGTCCCCACCTCATATCACGCTCTCTCCTCATGCCATCAGGCATCCTCCTTGGTGACATATTTCTTCCAGTAGGCTATGATGATGGTGGTGGCAGGCAGCGCCACGATGAGTCCGATGAAGCCGAGCAATGCGCCCCATATAGAGAGCGACAGCAACAGCACAGCGGGGTTAAGTCCCATCTTCTTGCCCATTATCTTTGGTATGACTATTGACTCGATGATAAGCTGCACCACGCAGAAGACGAGCACCACCAGTCCAAGCATCACCCAGTAGTTCTGTCCTGTCTCTGCAGCGCGCATGGCAGCGAGGAAGGCGGCTGGTATAAGTGCCAGGGTATGCAGGTAAGGCACCATATCCATAATGCCTATCAGTATGCCGAGGCCTATTGCCATAGGCAGTCCGATGATGGAGAAACCTATGCAGAAGAGTATGCCCATGATAAGCGCCACCAGTCCCTGACCGCGTATATAGTTATTAAGCGCCACCTCAACGTCACTTACCAACTCGCGCCAGAAGGGGCGGTCAGACTTAGGGAACACCGTAACCCACTTCTCTGACAGGTACTCATAGTCAAGCAATATGAAGAACATATACAACAGTGTGATGGCAGAGGCTATGATGCTGACTATGATACTCATTGTCTCGCTCACCACGTTGAACAGGCGCGGCGCCAGTTCCTTGAGTGCCGAGGTGAAATTGTCTGACTTGAGGAACTTCTCTATCTCGTGGCTGTTCTCCTGCATCCACCATGATATGGCATCAGGGAAGTTCCTGATGTGGGTGGCATCATGAAGATACCGCGTCATCAACTTGGTAAAAGCACCAAACTGCTCCACCATCGGCGGTATGATAAGCCACACCACCCCGGTAAGCACCGCTATCACCAACAGCATCGCAAGCACTATGCTCACCGCCCGCACCTTGACGTGGAGCCTGTACTGTATGAACTTGACCAGCGGATAGAGCAAATAGGCAAACAGCCATGCTATAAAGAACGGCAGCAACACCGCACTCAGATAGTCGAGTGTGAAATATACTGCTAATATAGCGGCTGCAATTATCAGCCATCGCGCCATGCGGTCAAATGTTATCTTTCCGTCTATCATAGTTTGTTTGTTAGAATGATATTGTATCTACGCCAAACAAAGTTATATATTTTTTCCTTATAACAAATGATATAAGTTAAAAAAAACTAACATTCAGACTTATTATTTACAAAAATTTGCCTGTTACAAAAATAATGACTACCTTTGCACTCGCTTTTTGAGTGAACAGAGCATTTTCAGCTCTGCAGTCAATCAAAATGTCATAAATAATGGTGAGATCCGCTAGCTCAGTCGGTAGAGCACAACACTTTTAATGTTGGGGTCTTGGGTTCGAACCCCAAGCGGATCACCACAAAAACGAGGAAGTTTCCGCTTCCTCGTTTTTTGTTTACCGCCGGGGATTCTCACCCAAGGGTTCTTTCAGTCGCTAAGCTTTGTGAAAGCGTCTCTAAGAGCCGAGCGCAAACCCCAAGCTGGATCACAGCATGAAAAGGAGGTAAAAGCCTCCTCGTTTTTCATTTATCAGACTTTATTCTGCAGTAAATAACAAAAAACACATAACTTTACTATATTTTTGATTGTTTTTTATTATCTTTGTAGCAAGATTTATAAAACGAGCCTAAAATGAAAAAACTATTTACTGCGTTTATCGCTACTATGCTTCTTGTAATTCCCGCAATAGCCTTGAACAAAAAGAAAGCAGAGAAAAAGACTACCAAGCTTGAGGTTTCATTCAACTACCAAAGACAAAACGGCCCAGGCTCTAACCAGTATGCCGTATGGATTGAAAATGAGAAAGGCGAGGTTGTCAAGACTCTTTTCGTAACTTCGTTCACTACCAAGGGAAGGGTGCGTGGAAACGAGCAGCCTATGCGTGGATACGTAAAGCGCCCGGCGTGCGTGCCTACATGGGTGAAGAACTCCAAGGCTGACACGATGACTGACCAGCAACTGGATGCAGTCACCGGAGCGACACCACAGGCAAGCGGTACACAGACATTCACATGGGACTTCACCGACCAAACGGGGAAGGCCGTAAAGAGTGACACATACAAGGTGGTTGTGGAGGCTACGCTGTTCAACGCAAGCACCATCACATACTCCGGTACTTTTTCCACAAAGGACAAAGCCGGCGACATAACACTGACATCACAAATCACCCAGGCCGACGAGAAGCACAAAGACATGGTGACTGATGTCAAGGCAACACTGAAATAACTGATATGCTTTACCTTATACCTACCCCAGTGGGGAACATGGAGGATATGACCTACCGCGCCGTAAGGCTGCTACAGGAGGCCGACCTCATACTCTGCGAGGATACCCGCACCTCACAGCCGTTGTTGCAACATTACGGCATAACAGGAAAACGACTGATGGCACACCATAAGTTTAACGAGCACGGCACCGCCCACAGCATAGTGGAGAGGTTGCTGAGCGGAGAGAACGTGTGTCTCATTACCGATGCCGGCACACCGGGAATAAGCGACCCGGGGTTCTTGCTCGTACGTGAGGCGGTGGAGGCCGGCGTGGAGGTGCAGACTCTTCCCGGTGCAACAGCGTTCGTGCCGGCACTGGTGAGCAGCGGACTGCCCACGGACCGTTTCTGCTTTGAGGGTTTCCTGCCACAGAAGAAAGGCAGAATGACACGTCTCACTGAACTGTCACACGAGCCACGCACGATGATAATATATGAATCGCCGCGACGTATAGTAAAGACCTTGGAACAGCTGGAGGATACCATGGGCGGCGACAGACATATCAGCGCGTGCAGGGAGATATCAAAGCTACATGAGGAGAGCGTGAGAGGCACCGTCAGCGAGGTGCTGGCACATTTCCGCGAGACGGAACCGAGGGGAGAATTTGTTATCATCATCGAGGGATGCACCAAGGCAAAGCCCACTGATGACGCCAACGACAGCATAAAGGCTGACACTGACGCCCCACGCAAAGAGAGCAAATACCAACGGAAGCTAAGGATGAGAGAGGAGGAATAGACCCTCCCCAACCCTCCCTGCGAGGGAGGGAGAACTAAACAACCAAACAACCAAACAACATGGAGAAGTTGCTGCATTACACATGGAAGCACCGGTTGCTGCCACTCGGTACGCTGCGCACCACCGACGGACAAGAGGTGGAGGTGATAGACCCCGGGTTGTATAACCGTGCCGACTCGGGACCAGACTTCTTCAATGCCAAGGTGAAGATTGACGGGACATTGTGGGTGGGGAGTGTGGAGATGCACCTGAAGGCGAGCGACTGGTACAGGCACCGCCACGATGAGGACGAGCAGTATGACAACGTGGTGCTGCACGTGGTGGAGGTGGCAGACATGGACATACAGGACAGGAAAGGGCACACCATACCGACAATAGAGGTTCCCATACCACGCACACTGAGCGATGACTACGAGCAACTGCTTAACTGCGACAAATACCCTCCTTGTTACCACATCATACCGTCACTGGCACCACTGAAGACACACTCATGGATGTCAGCACTGGAGACTGAGCGGTTAGAGCAGAAGACCAAGGCCATGATAAGCCGCGTAGAACAGAAAAACGGTTCATGGGAGGACGGCTATTTCGTCACCCTGGCACGCAACTTCGGTTTCTCCCTCAACGGTGACAACTTCGAGAGATGGGCTATGGCATTGCCAATGAGCGCCGCGGCACATCACCGCGACGACCTGTTCCAGTTGGAGGCCCTCTTCATAGGTCAGGCAGGACTGCTTGACCGAGTAGATGAGCGGTACGCCAGGGAATATGACTATCTCAGCAAGAAATTCCGCCTTGACAACACCGTGCATCCGGTATGGAGATATCTGCGCACACGACCACAGAACTTCCCCCATGTGCGTATTATGCAGCTGGCGCGTATGTATCATGAGCAGCGCACAAGCCTCAGCCGTCTGCTTGACTGTGAGAACCTGAAACAACTGACAGACCTTTTCGGACTGAGCAAGAATATAAACGAACTGATAATCATCAACACTGCCGTACCTACACTGTTCGCATACGGCAGACACCACTCACGCGAAGAACTGTGTGAGCGAGCCTTTACACTGCTCGATGCACTGCACCCCGAGGGAAACCACATAGTACGTATGTGGCAGGACTGCGGACTGGAGGTAAAGACAGCAGGGGACTCACAAGCCCTCATACAACTAAAGAAAGAGTATTGCGACCGCAAGGAATGTCTGCGCTGCCGCTTCGGATTTGAATATTTAAGTAAAAAACATTAATAATATGGTACTGAACTACATTTTCGTGGCATTCTTCGTGATTGCCTTTGTCATCGGACTCATAAAGTTTGCCATCCTGGGTGACGCAGAGGTATTCCCAGCCATGATGAACTCCACCTTCGAATCATCAAAGACTGCCTTTGAGATATCACTCGGACTGACCGGTGTGCTCTCGCTATGGCTCGGCATAATGAAGATAGGCGAGAAAGGTGGCGTGGTAAACGTTATTGCCCGACTACTGTCACCTGTTTTCAGCAAACTGTTCCCTGACATCCCTAAGGGACACCCGGTGACCGGCTCCATATTCATGAACATCGCTGCCAACATGCTCGGACTGGACAATGCAGCCACGCCGCTCGGCTTGAAGGCCATGGAGCAGATGCAGGAACTGAATGAGGAGAACATCAAGAATACGGTAAGGAACAGCGAGACTGCAGAGAGATGCAGGCAGACTGCCACTAACCCTATGATAATGTTCCTGGTGCTCAATACATCAGGATTGACGCTGATACCTGTCAGCATACTTGTGTATCGCGCACAAATGGGGGCGGCACAGCCTACCGACGTGTTCATACCTATACTGCTCGCAACATTCTTCGCCACACTGGCCGGCATCATAGCGACAAGCATATACCAGCGCATCAACCTGCTCAACAAGGTGATGATACTAACCCTTGGAGGTATGTGCGCTGCCGTGGCAGGTTTAATATGGGGCTTCTCTCAACTGGACAAAGCCGCAATGGACACTGTATCAACATCTGCAGCCAATATCATGCTGATGACCATCATCGTAGGTTTCATACTGGCTGGAGTAAGAAAGAAAGTCAACGTATATGATGCGTTTATCGAGGGAGCCAAGGAGGGCTTTACCACTGCTGTACGTATCATTCCTTACCTGGTAGCTATCCTGGTCGGCATAGGAGTGTTCCGCGCATCAGGAGCAATGGACTGGCTTACCGACGGCATAGCATGGGCTGTGACTGCTTGTGGCATGGACGCAGACTTCGTAGGTGCATTGCCTACAGCCTTGATGAAACCTCTGTCAGGCAGCGGTGCACGCGGTATGATGGTTGATGCTATGACAACCTATGGCGCTGACTCTTTCGTAGGCAGGCTGGCATGTATATTCCAAGGCAGCACCGACACTACATTCTATATATTAGCAGTGTACTTTGGCAGTGTAGGCATACGCTACACCCGTCATGCCGTGGCATGCGGACTGCTGGCAGACCTTGCAGGAATACTCTCCGCCATTGCCATCTGCTATATGTTCTTCGGGTAGTATTTTTCCAACAAGGTGTAAAAAAATGGCAACTGTGACGTTTTATTTTGCGATTACAGATTAAATATCTACCTTTGCAAGCAAAGTAAAATTTATCTATTATGAAAAAATATCACTTCACAACAATTATCCGCCCGATGGCAATGATGCTCTTGACGCTCATGTCACTCGGCGCTACAGCACAACAGACCAACTACCTACCCTATCAAGACCCTAACCTTCCTGCAGTGGAACGTGCACGAGACCTGTGTGCCAGACTGACATTGAAGGAGAAATCACTCATAATGATGAACGGTTCACAAGCTATTGACAGGCTTGGTGTACCTATGTATGAATGGTGGAGCGAGGGCCTGCACGGAGTAGGACGAAACGGTTACTCCACCGTCTTCCCTATCACCATGATGATGGCTGCCACATGGAATGACGCTTTGGTGTATAATGTGTTTGACGCTGTCAGCGACGAGATGCGCGTGAAGAACACACAGGCACGCCATGCCGGTGTTGTAAAGAGATACCAGGGTACTTCTGTATGGACCCCGAATATCAATATATTCCGTGACCCACGATGGGGACGCGGACAAGAGACCTACGGAGAGGACCCATACCTTACAGAGAAGATGGGACTTGCCGTTGTGGCAGGTCTGCAGGGCACCGACCTCAAGACCGGACAGCTAAACAGCAAGTATTACAAGTTACTGGCTTGCGCCAAGCACTTCGCCGTACACTCCGGTCCGGAATGGAACAGACACTCCTTTGACGTGCAGCAACTGCCTGAGCGCGACCTCTGGGAGACTTATCTGCCAGCCTTCAAGGCCTTGGTACAGAAAGGTAACGTGCGCGAGGTGATGTGTGCCTATCAGCGCATCGACGGCGACCCATGCTGCGGCAGCGACAGATACCTGCAACAGATATTACGCAACGAATGGAAGTTCGATGGTACAGTGGTCAGTGACTGCGGTGCGATAGGCGACTTCTGGATTAAGGGCCGTCACGAGGTAAGCCCTGACGCTGAGTCTGCATCTGCAAAGGCCGTTATCAGCGGCACTGACGTGGAGTGTGGAGCTAACTACAAGAGACTGCCTGAGGCAGTAGCTGCCGGACATATAACGGAGGCAGAGATAGACACCAGCGTGATAAGACTGCTGACAGCACGCTTTGAGGTTGGTGACTTTGACTCTGACGACCTCGTATCATGGACAAAGATACCTGAGAGCTGCGTGGCATCAGAGGAGCACAAGCAACTGGCTCTTGAGGCTGCACGCCAGGGCATAGTATTGTTGCAGAACCGCAACAACATATTACCACTGAAGCGCAACGCAAAGATAGCCGTAATAGGTCCGAACGCGAAGGACAGCCTGATGCTATGGGGTAACTACTCTGGTTTTGCCACCAACACCATCAGCATCCTGAACGGAATAATGGCTCAGTCAAAGAACGCTAAGTACATAGAGGGAGCTGGATATACAAATAACAACGTACTCATAAGCAGATACTCTGACTTAGTAACAAAAGACGGTAAGCCAGGCTTAAGCGGCACATACTATAACAACGTGAATATGAAAGACGCTCCAGTTGCGACCGCCACATACGCTGCTCCTATCAACCTTGACAACGGAGGTGCTACGGTATTCGCTCCCGGGGTGAACCTTGAGCACTTCTCTGCACGCTATGAGGGCGTGTATAAGTCAAAAAAGACTGAGACTCTTACCATGGAGCTGTCATGTGATGACGGCATGCGCGTTATCTGGGGTGGTGACACTATATATAACCAGTACCGCTCACGTGAGAAGATGCAGAAACTGGTGCGCAACCTGAAAGTAGTGGCCGGTAAGGACTATCCACTCGTAATAGAATATCTGCAAAACACAGCCGTGGCCAAGATGAAGTTTGACATCGGTGTCAAGTCTTCTCTCACAACAGACGAACTGGTAAAGCAGACCAAAGGATATGACTATGTAGTCTTCGTAGGAGGCATATCACCTGCACTTGAGGGCGAGGAGATGAAGGTTGACGAGCCTGGCTTCAAGGGAGGCGACCGCACTTCCATAGAACTGCCAGAGAGCCAGCGCGACCTTATCAAGGCATTGTATGAGGCAGGCAAGAAGATTATATTCGTAAACTGCTCTGGCGGTGCAGTGGCACTGACACCTGAGAAAGAACGCTGCGACGGTATGTTACAGGCATGGTATGCAGGTGAGCAGGGAGGCAAGGCCGTAGCCGAAGTATTGTTCGGCGAGGTGAACCCATCTGGCAAACTTCCGGTTACATTCTACAAGGATGACTCACAGCTGCCAGACTTCCTTGACTACACCATGAACAACCGCACCTACCGTTTCTTCAAAGGAGAGCCACTGTTCCCATTCGGACATGGCCTGTCATATACCACATTCAACAAGAAGGTACTGGCTGTCAACAATGACCTGAGCGGCTGCACAGTACAGGTAGAGGTAAAGAACAGTGGCAAGCGAGACGGCGACGAGGTAGTACAGGTATATCTGAAGAAGCCAGGCGACGCAGAAGGTCCGATAAAGACCTTACGTGCATATCAGCGTGTATCACTCAAGGCCGGGGAGAAGAAAGACATATCACTGCATCTCGACAATGACCAGTTGCTGTGGTGGGACTCTTCATCCAATACCATGCAGCCATTGCAACCCGGAGAATATGAAATAGAAGTACAATAATAATGTCAACAATAATTTATCCATCACCGATATTCGGACCAGTACACAGTCGCAGGCTGGGTGTATCCTTAGGAGTGAACCTCATGCCTGAAGACGGCAAGGTATGCACCTTTGACTGCATATACTGTGAGTGTGGCTTTAACGGTGACCACATACCACACTCTAAACGCCCTGCAAGGGAGGACGTGCAGTCAGCCCTAAAGAGGGTATTAGAGGAGAGGCACCGCAATAACGAGCCTCTCGACGTAATAACATTCGCCGGCAACGGTGAACCCACGGCGCACCCACACTTTGCTGAGATAATACAAGACACAATAGAAGCCCGTAACCTTTACTTTCCGAAGGCTAAGGTATCAGTGCTCAGCAATGCCACGTTCATACACAACGAGAAGGTGAGAGAAGCCCTTATGCTCGTTGACAACAACATTCAGAAACTGGATACCGTCAACGCGGAATACATCAATATGATTGACCGCCCTACCCAACCGTCGTATGACGTAAGAAAGGTGATAGATAACCTCAAGCTGTTTCACGGCCATGTCATAATACAGACAATGTTTATGACTGGCACCGTGGACGGCAAAGATGTTGACAACACCTCCGACGAGTATGTCACACCGTGGCTGGAGGCGGTGAAAGAGATTGCGCCGCAGCAGGTGATGATATACACCATAGACCGCGAGACTCCCGCACACGGACTGAGAAAAGCCTCACATGAGGTCCTTGACAGCATTAAGCGGAGGATAGAACGGGAGGGAATAACCTGCTCTGCAAGCTATTAATACTCGAAAATTATTAAAATAACTATACTAACTGTTTACTACGCAATGAATATGATGAAGAAACCCTTTATGACATTGTCTTCGCTATTGGTGCTGACCGTCATATCACTTCACTCTAACGCACAAGGGCCTATAGAACTGGCCAAGCGTGCCAATGACTATTTCATGGATAAATGGAGCGACCCGTCCGTACCTACAAACGCCAAGAAATTGCGCCCGAGTAACCTGTGGACGCGTGGCGTGTATTATGAGGGACTGATGGCTCTGCACGCAATAGCTCCCGAGAACCGATACATGGACTATGTTGACAAGTGGGGAGAGTTTCACAAATGGGGACCATACAGCGGGAAGCTGACCACCGTTGACGCTGACCACCAATGCTGCGCGCAGACTTACTTTATGAGATACCAAATGATTGGCGGCGACGAGAAAATTGAAAAGTGCAAGACAAACTTTGACAATCAAATAAAAGGAGAGAACGTACAACATTGGTTCTGGATTGACGCCATACAGATGGCTATGCCGGCGTATGCCATGCTGACCCAGATTACCAATGACCGCAAATACCTTGACTATGCCATGCGCTCATACGTATGGACACGCGATACCTGCGGCGGTGGCCTCTTCAACAAGGCTGAGGGCCTGTGGTGGCGCGACAAGAACTTCGTTCCGCCATACAAGGAGAGCGATGGCAAAAACTGCTATTGGAGCAGAGGTAACGGATGGGTATATGCCGCCTTGGTCAGGGTTATGTCAACATTGCCTAAGAATGACCCATACTACAAGCAACTGAAGAAAGACTACCTTGCCATGACCAAGGCCCTCATATCACTGCAGCGTGAGGATGGCTTTTGGAATGCCAGTCTTGCATCACAAGACTTCGCCGGTCCAGAGTTGTCAGGCACATCACTATTCCTCTACGGACTGTCATGGGGTATCAACAATAAGCTTATCAAGGGCAAGCAGTACCAGACAGCCATAGACAAGGCATGGAAAGCATGTGCATCATGCGTACACAGAGACGGATTCCTTGGCTATGTACAAGGCTCTGGGGACAGACCAGCATCATCACAGCCTTGCACATTCTATCGTGAGCCAGACTTTGATGATTACGGATTAGGCTGTTTCCTGCTCGGCGCCACGGAGTATTCAAAGACGCTTTAGAGGCGTGTAATATGTTAACGTAACATATCTATACAACAAAACGAAATCCACAATTCGGAGCTATTCCTGATTGTGGATTTCGTTTTATATATAACCTTATTAATTTCCTTTTATATCCATTATCGGATAAAGAGCATCTCACGATACTTAGGCAAGGTCCAGACCTCATCGTCCACCTTTGCCTCAAGCTTATCAATGTGATAACGTATCTGGTCCATCAGCGGCTCTACAGTATCATGATATGCCACGGCCTTCTCACGGGCATCCTCTATTATATTTGCCACCTTGCGGGCCTCAGTAAGGTTCTCACAACCCTCCTCTATCTCCTTGATACGCTTTGATATCTCAGAGATAAGAGCAAGATTACTTGCTGCAGACGCAAGGAACTCCTCCTCTGGCAAGATAGACTTCATCGCACGAACATTCTCCGCAAGCTTAGTCTGGTATGCCACCACCTGAGGTATGATGTGGTTAATGGAGAGATCACCAAAGATACGTGCCTCTATCTGCACTTTCTTTGTATAAGTCTCCCACTTAATCTCGTTGCGGGCCTCCAGCTCCTTCTTTGTCATGATGCCGAGGCTCTCAAACATTTCTATTGACTCCTTGTCAAGATAGCGGTCAAAAATCAACGGGCATGAGCGCTCAGTGTCCAGTCCGCGACGCTTAGCCTCTTCCACCCACTCATCACTGTATCCGTTACCGTCAAAGCGAATAGGCTTACAGGTCTTTATATCGTCACGCAGCACGCTGATGATAGCGGCATGCTTATCCTTACCTGACTCTATCAACGCATCTACACGCTTCTTGAAGTTTACCAGAGCCTCAGCCATTGCTGCGCTCAATGCTATCATAGCGCTGGCACAGTTAGCCTCAGAACCCGGCGCACGGAACTCGAACCTGTTACCGGTAAAGGCAAACGGAGAGGTGCGGTTGCGGTCGGTGTTGTCTATCAACAGCTCAGGGATTGACGGGATGTCCAACTTCAATCCTGCCTTGCCACTGATGGCTATCTTGTCATCGTCGGTCTGCTCCAAGTGGTCAAGAATCTCTGAAAGCTGCTTGCCGAGGAAAGAGCTGACAATAGCCGGTGGTGCCTCATGCGCTCCCAGACGATGGGCGTTGCTTGCCGACATGATAGAAGCCTTGAGCAGTCCGTTATGACGATATACAGCCATCAACGACTCAACAATAAAGGTAACGAAACGCAGGCTGCCCACCTCGTCCTTTGCAGGAGCATGGAGCAATATGCCTGTATCTGTAGATATAGACCAGTTATTATGCTTACCAGAGCCATTCACTCCGTCAAACGGTTTCTCATGTAACAGACAACGGAAGCCATGCTTGCGAGCCACTTTCTTCATCAGCGACATGATAAGCATATTATGGTCAATGGCAAGGTTCATCTCCTCGAATATTGGAGCCAGCTCAAACTGGTTAGGAGCCACCTCATTGTGTCTTGTCTTACACGGTATGCCCAACTCAAGAGCCTGAATCTCCAAATCCTTCATAAACGCAGCCACACGCTCTGGTATAGCACCGAAGTAGTGGTCATCCATCTGCTGGTCCTTAGCAGAGGAGTGTCCCATCAGCGTACGTCCTGTAAGCAAAAGGTCAGGACGAGCAGAGTACAGTCCTTCATCAACAAGGAAATACTCCTGTTCCCATCCCAGGTTAGACACACACTTCTTAACCTCCGGATTAAAGTAATGCACCACATCTGTGGCAGCCTTGTCAACGGCATGTATAGCCTTCAACAACGGAGTCTTATAGTCCAACGCCTCACCTGTATATGAGATAAAGAGCGTAGGAATCATCAATGTGTCGCCTATTACAAACACCGGTGACGTAGGATCCCATGCAGAGTATCCTCTCGCCTCAAATGTGGAGCGGATGCCACCAGATGGGAATGACGACGCGTCAGGCTCTTGCTGTATCAAACTCTTACCCTCAAACTCCTCTATCATACCACCCTTACCATCGTGCTCCACGAAGGCATCATGCTTCTCGGCAGTAGTCTCTGTAAGTGGCTGGAACCAGTGTGTACAGTGTGTTACACCAAGTTCCATAGCCCATTTCTTCATACCTATTGCCACCTCGTCTGCAGTCTGCCTGTCAAGCGGTGCACCCTCATCTATCACCTTCAGCATCTTCTCATACGTGCTGCTTGGCAGATACTTAAACATCTTCTGCTTGTTAAACACGTATTTTGCGAAGAACTCTGACGGGCGCTCCTTAGGTGTAGGTACGGTCAATGGTTGTTTCTTAAAAGCCTCTGCTACTACCTGAAATCTTAAATTAGCCATATATATGTAACGTTTATAAGGGTAACGAGTTAGGGAAATTATGGTGCAAAGTTACTCAAAATTTTTAACATCTCGCAGAAAATCCCCATTTTTTTGCGTATTGCACATTATATTTACCGTAAAAAAGATTTGCTCCGCTGCCTACGATGTAAGCAGCGGAGCTATTTTCTATTAATCCGATGAATAGATTGCATAGTATTAGTAGTTCTGCGTGTGTGTTGATCATAGTGGTAAGTTAACATTGATTGGGTTACCACCGGATTTGTAATGCAAAGATAGCAAAAAAATCTTGATAGATGTCAAACATCCATCGATTTCTTGCCATATTTTTGTTTCTTTAACATTGTGTAGGTGCACAACGCTTTTCCTACTTCTTTTTTATTCCAAATAGGTGTATCCGTAGAGTCCGGAGCGATAGTTTGAGAGAAATTCCTTACCTTCCTCAAGCGACAAACGCCCCTCTTTCACACTCTTTGTTACCCACACCTCAAGCTTTCGCACAAGCTTCTTCGGGTCATACTGCACATAGTCAAGAACCTCCTCCACAGTCTCGCCGTCTATTATCTGGTCTATGTGGTAGTGTCCGTCCTTCATCGTGATATGTACGGCATTGGTGTCGCCAAAGAGGTTGTGCATATCACCGAGTATCTCCTGATACGCTCCCACAAGGAACACGCCGAGATAATACGGTTCGCCCTTCTTTAGCGGGTGCACAGGCAACGTAGATGTTATGCGACCGTCTGACACAAACTGTGCTATCTTACCATCACTGTCACAGGTAATATCCTGCAATGTGGCACGACGTGTAGGACGTTCGTCCAGTCTCTGCAGCGGTACAACGGGGAAGAGCTGGTCTATCGCCCATGTGTCTGGCAGCGACTGGAAGAGAGAGAAGTTACAGAAATACTTATCTGCAAGCATCTTACCTACTGTGCGCAGTTCCTCTGGCACATGCTTCAACTGCTTAGTCAGCGCAAGCACCTCACGGCACACACTCCAGTACATAGACTCTATCTCTGCCCTTGTCTTCAGGTCAACGATACCCATGGAGAAGAGGTTTAATGCCTCCTCACGTATCTCCTCGGCATCATGCCAGTCCTCAAGCAGCGAACGAGTATCTATCTTACACCATATATCATAGAGGTCGCGCACCAGCTGGTGGTCGGTCTCCTTTGCCTCAAACTCTTCCGGCATCATCGGCGGCGACGTTGTTCCAAGCACGTCAATGACAAGCACTGAGTGATGAGCCGACAGCGAACGTCCGCCCTCAGTTATGAGGTTAGGGTGTGGCAGTTCGTTCTTGTCTGCAGCGTTCACAAAAGTATATACGCAGTCGTTCACATACTCCTGTATGCTGTAGTTCACTGACGACTCTGAGTTACTTGAGCGAGTACCGTCATAGTCCACACCCAGTCCGCCTCCGCAGTCCACATACTCTATGGCATAGCCCATGCGATGCAGGTTGATATAATACTGTGCAGCCTCGCGCAGCGCCACCTGTATCTTACGTATCTTGGTTATCTGTGAACCAATGTGGAAATGAATCAGTCGTACGCCGTCATGCAATCCCTGCTCATCAAGCTTGCGCAATGCCTCAAGCACCTCAGCTGCCGTAAGACCGAACTTCGAGGCATCACCACCGCTCTCCTGCCATTTGCCGGAACCACTGGAGGCAAGTTTAATGCGCAGACCTATATTAGGCATCACACCGAGCTTCTTGGCAGCCTGTGCCACGATGTTTATCTCGTTCATCTTCTCAATGACGATAAAGATGCGCTTACCCATCTTCTGCGCCAGCAGAGCCAGTTCCACATAGGCCTGGTCCTTGTATCCGTTACAGATGATAAGAGAGTCGCTCTGACATGCCGCAGCTATCACGGCATGCAGCTCCGGCTTTGAGCCAGCCTCCAGTCCGAGGTTGAACTTACGTCCGTGTGAGATTATCTCCTCCACCACCGGCTGCATCTGGTTTACCTTAATAGGATATATTACGAAGCTCTGGCCTTTATATCCATACTCCTCCGCAGCCTTCTGAAAACATGATGCCGTCTTCTCTATGCGGTTGTCAAGGATATCAGGGAAGCGCAACAGCACCGGCGTTGATATATCCCTGAGCTGTAGCTCGTCAACAATCTCACGCAGGTCTGCCTGTGCTCCGTCTTTCAACGGAGACACACTGATGTGTCCTTTCTCGTTGATTGAGAAATAGCTTGTTCCCCATCCTCCTATGTTATACAACTCCCTGGAGTCGTCTATAGTCCACTTCTTCATCTGTAAATATTAATTCAGCGTATTACACTTTACCGCCTTCAAGACAAGGTTTACCGTCTCTGTTATCTTATCTTCTGTTTCCATACAGGGGATGTCAACCACATGGCGCGCCTTGAGATAGAACTGTTCGCGATATGCCAGTTGCTCCTTAATGAAAGCAAGCAGCTCTTCATCGCTCTTGCCCTGTAACAATGGTCGCACGCCTTTACCCATCTTCAAGTGACGGAAGAGCACCTCAGGGGTGGCACGCAGATAGACCACTTCTCCCTGACGGTTCATGTAGTCCATATTATCATAGAAGCAAGGAGTACCGCCACCACATGACACGATAACGTTCTCAAATTCCGCCACCTCATGCAGCATGCGCTGTTCCACGTCGCGGAAGCCTTCCTCGCCTTTCTGTGCGAAAATCTCCGGTACTCGCATACGCATACGTGTCTCTATATACCAGTCAAGGTCATAGAATGTCACGCCTAACTGCCGCGCCAATTCCTTACCCACGGTAGTCTTACCGGCTCCCATGTAGCCAATGAGAAGTATTCTTTTCACTTCACTGTTCATAGTTCGCAGTTCACTTCTTCACTATCTTCATGCACTCCTCATAGGTCAACTCCGCAGCCTTAGGATGCATAGCCTTAGGCAGACGGTAGTTCTTTCCGTCATAAGCTATATAAGGACCATAACGGCCATTCATCACCTCCAGCTTCGGGTCCTCGTCAAATGTCTTCAAATGACGCTGCTCCTCCACCTTGCGGCTGTCGTTTATCAGTGCCACAGCCTCCTCCAGTGTTATGGTAAGCGGGTCCTGAGTCTTAGGGATTGACACGAACTTCTTCTTGTGAAGCACATAAGGACCGAAGCGGCCTGTACCTATGGTTACCACCTCACCCTCATACTCTCCTACCTCACGCGGCAGGCGGAACAGTTCAAGAGCCTCCTCAAGGGTGATGGTCTCAATAGACTTATCCTTAGGCATCTGAGCAAAGCGTGGCTTCTCATCATCATCCGCAGTACCTATCTGCACAACCGGACCGTAACGGCCAATCTTCACCGCTACCGGCTTACCGGTCTTTGGGTCATCACCCAATATACGCTCGCCAGCCTTATGCTCAGAGCGTGTCTTAATGGTCTTCTCTACCGTAGGCTCAAAGTCGCCGTAGAAGTTCTTCAGCATCTTGTGCCAGTCTTCCTTACCCTCAGCTATGGCGTCAAAGTCCTGCTCCACGTTAGCCGTGAAGTTATAGTCCATGATAGTAGGGAAATACTCCATCAGGAAGTCATTAACCACTGTACCCACGTCGGTAGGCAACAGCTTGCCCTTCTCACTGCCGGCCATCTCTTTCTTGGTCTTGGTGGTTACCTTCTGGCCGCTGAGGGTATCAATGGTGTATGGACGCTCCTCGCCTTTGCGGTCGCCTTTCACCACATACTCACGCTGCTGTATGGTTGAGATGGTAGGAGCGTATGTTGACGGACGTCCGATGCCCAATTCCTCCATCTTGTGGACGAGCGATGCCTCGGTATATCTGGCTGGTCCCTGTGAGTAGCGTTCCGTTGCCACTATCTCCTTGCGGTCCAACTGCATTCCCTCTTTCAATCCCTGGGGCAACATTCCGTCATCGGTATGCTGCTCCTCATCATCGCCGGTGCTCTCGCGATACACCTTGAGGAAACCGTCAAACTTCACAACCTCACCAGTAGCCACAAACCTGTTCTCTCCCTTGTCTATGCTGATGACCACCGTGGTCTTCTCCAACTGTGCATCAGCCATCTGCGATGCTGCAGTGCGCTTCCATATCAGGTCATAGAGACGACGCTCCTGTGAGGTACCCTCTATCTGCTGATTGCTCATATATGTAGGACGTATGGCCTCGTGAGCCTCCTGTGCGCCCTTAGTATGCGTAGTGAAGTTACGCGGCTTTGAGTACTCTTCTCCATAGAGTGACACCACCGCCTCCTTGGCTGTGCTGATGCAGAGTGATGAGAGGTTGACGCTGTCGGTACGCATATAAGTAATGTGTCCGGCCTCATACAGGCGCTGTGCCACCATCATGGTCTGGCTTACAGTGAAGCCCAGCTTACGGGCAGCCTCCTGCTGTAATGTCGAGGTGGTAAACGGCACTGCCGGTGAGCGCTTCAACGGCTTCTTCTGTATCTGTTCTATCGTGAACAGGGCATCCTTACACTGCTCAAGGAAGGCGAGAGCCTCCTCATGGGTAGAGAAACGATGGTCGAGCTCCGCCTTCATCTCCTGACCGTCAACGGTAAACACTGCCGTAACGCGGAAATAAGGTTCTGCCTTGAATGCCTGTATCTCACGCTCACGCTCTACTATAAGACGTACTGCAACTGACTGCACCCTGCCTGCTGACAGACTTGGCTTTACCTTGCGCCACAGCACCGGCGAGAGAGAGAAACCAACAAGACGGTCAAGCATACGACGTGCCTGCTGGGCATTGGCAAGATTCATGTCAAGATGACGCGGATTCTCTATTGCCGCGAGAATGGCAGGCTTGGTAATCTCATGGAACACTATGCGGTTGGTACTTTTCTCATCAAGTCCCAGCACCTCACACAGATGCCATGAGATAGCCTCTCCCTCGCGGTCTTCATCGGAAGCCAGCCATACCTTCTTGGCTTTCTTGGCATTGGCTTTCAGTTCGCTGACCACCTTACGTTTATCCTCGGGTATCTCATACTCCGGCTCAAGGGTTTTCAGGTCAATGGAAATCTCTTTCTTCTTCAGGTCACGGATATGGCCGTAACTTGACATAACCTTGTAGTCCTTTCCCAAGAACTTCTCTATGGTCTTGGCCTTTGCCGGACTCTCCACTATAACTAAGTTGTCTTGCATCTTATTTAGTCTTTGTCGTTTTTATCCTTTGGAGAACAGTATTCAGCCATTCGGGGCATTCCTGCTATGCAAGAACGCCCTAAATGACCAATTTCGCTGCAAAATTACAAAAACTTTTCTTTTCACCTTATATATTATAGCATATTTGTAATTTTTTAACAACGGGAGAAACCACAAAATACCATTTTCAAGCCTCTGATTTACAGTGTATGACATTTGACAAAATGAAAGCTATGCTTTCACACTGTAAAACGATAGCTTTTACGAGGTAAAGTGATAGCTTTCACAGTGTAAAAGCATAGCTTTCTCAATGCCACCTATTAATTAACAGACGTTAACAACTCGCGTAAGTATTTTAACTAAAAAGTTATCAAAATGTCACATTTTTTGTAGAAAACGTGTTATTATAAAAAAAATAGTTGTACTTTTGCGATGTGAAAAAGATATTTGTCTTAATATTCCTCTTTTCAGCCGTAATGCCCTTGGCTGCCAAGGACAAGAAAAAGGTACATCCGGAAGACCGTCAGGTTGACATGGACAGCCCTACCTTTGTGCCTATGGTGCGCGTGGGCAAGGTGCTTGACACCAACGGTTCGGGCGACAGCATACAGAGCGTGGAGCTGAACAACGTGTATGTGTTCGGTCCGATGGAGTTTAAGAATGAGCGGCAACGCCAGGCCTACAACCGATTGGTATATAACGTTAAGAAAGTGTTGCCTATAGCCAAAGAGGTGAACGCCGCCGTCATAGAGACCTATGAATATATGGAGACCCTGCCTAACAAGAAGGCGCGCGAGGAGCACATGAAGTATGTGGAGAAGACCCTGAAGGCCGACTATACTCCCCGACTGAAGAAACTGACCTTCTCACAGGGTAAGCTGCTGATAAAACTGATATACCGCGAGACCAACTCCTCGTCTTACCAACTGGTGAAGGCTTTCCTCGGAAACACCAAGGCGGTGTTCTACCAGTCATTTGCATGGATGCTCGGCGCCTCTCTGAAAAAAGAGTATGACCCGAAAGGCAAGGACAAACTGACGGAGCGCGTGGTACGCCTGGTGGAGTCAGGACAGCTTTAACGTCATTACATACTTTAACGGTATTAAATAAAAAAGGAAATCCTTAGAACGCAACATCTGTTCTAAGGATTTCCTTTTTTATATATACTTCTTTCTTATTACTTACCACAGGCGCTTGCCCCAGTATGTATGCTTGCCGTCGCTGCTGTAAGCGCAGAAGCAGATAGTGGCGCGGCGAGGGTTGGAGTCGTAGTCACACTCACGTGTCACAAGGAACTTCTGAGAACCTATGGTGAGTGTCTGCTGCTCTTCGTCAAATGACCATGCCTGACCGTTGAACGCTCCACCGGTGCATTTACCTGTCTGACGCATCTCGAAAGTTACGCCCTCCCTGGCTACTGCATTCTCATAGGTGATGTCGATGAAATCCCACGTGCCACGCATCTCGTCAGCCGTTATCTTAGCCTGAGGCACGTTGCCGTAACGCTCTGGCACGGCGATAGGCCATCCGTCCTCCGTCCACAGCAGGCGGCGCACATGACCGAGCATCATAGCGATAGGGTCTGAGAGACGCGCCTGTGAGGATATGAACCACTGTCCCTTACCGTCATTAAAGACTGCCACATGAGAGATACCCATCCATGTGTTGGCTGAGTATGTCCAGTGATAAGGGTGTGTCACTATAGGATATGCGTCGCCAGGGTTGGCGGTGCGGTCAGCGCCGGTGATATCAAGGAACGGACCGTCAACATTGCGTGAGCGCAACACACGCGTGTTATATGGAACATCAAGACCGTCGTATGCCAGGAAGAGGTAGTAATACTGTGTCTCCGGGTTATAGACAATCTCCGGTCCCTCACTGCCCTGCCAGCGAGCCCAATAGCCCGAGGCTACACGTGAGTAGATACGCTTGCCGTAACTTGCAACGGCTGACGCGCTCGTGCCATACCATGAGCCGAGCTCATTCAGCGGTTTGCCCGTCTCAGCGTTGATTTGCAGGGCTACTATGCCGCTGTGCCATGAGCCGTAGATGAGCCAGTGCTCACCCTCAGGGGTAACGATATATGACGGGTCAATGCCGTTGTAGAGGAAGTAACACTGGTCATAGCTACCTGGTGACACTCTCCAGTTGGTGCCACGGTCTGACGGTGAGCTGACAACATATCCCTTGTCAACCCATGAGGTGACATCCTCAGGTGTCTGCGTCTCCATCATGCCTATCATGCCGCGCTCGCCCCAGCCTGAGGTGGTGGCATTGAAGAGGTAACCCGGTGCCACGATGGAGTAATACATACGGTAGGTGCCGTTGCCGAGGTTACGCACCACTGGTGCCCAGTAGCCCCATGCGCCCTCGCCGTAGTCGGGCACGTTAGAAAGTGGCAGCGCACCAACCTCCGCACGCATCTCGTTGAGTTTCTCCAAGCACCATGAAGGGCACTCCTGCATAGTAGGACCAAGGAACTCCCAGTTCACGAGGTCTTTTGAGCGGCGGCACATGAAGTGGCCGTGTCCCTCGTGCACGTTGCCCCATGAGGCGTCGGTCTGATACATATAATAATATCCATCGTCTGCCAACATGATTGACGGGTCATGCACATTGGCCAGGTTCCACCTGTTGCGGTGTGTCCACTCGGTGTTGGCCAGTGTGTAGTTATCCACATAATCAGGAGCCTCGTATGACTGCAACTTAGCCTCCGCGGTTTGTGATGTTCCTACCTCTATCTTGTCTGAGTAGTAGGTCTTACCGTTATACACCGTTACGAAAGCGCGTGCATAGACTGCGCCATACTGCTCCAGCAATGCTGAAGGGAATGTGGCACTTACCTCACGATAGTCTATATGACGTATGTAGGAAGCCTGTTGCACGGTTCTCTGTCCGTTTGACACTGTGCCTTCCAATATATAATCAGCGATGGTAGGGTCTTTTTCAGCGTCGGTGGTATATACATATCCGTATGCGCTGAGGGGAGAGAGTTCTGAATAGAACTTCGCTGCGGCGGTCACATCACTGCCGTCACTCTCTAACGTCACTGCATCAAAATGCAGCAGGTCTGCCTCTGACAATGCCTCGTCACTGTCTGAACAGCTGAAAAGCAAAAGAGTGAAGAGGTAGAGTGGCAAGGAGAGGGTTGCCGCCTTTATTACTCCTATATTTATATTGTTTATTCTCATAATATATTATTCATATTACGTTCTACATTCTTTTTATCTTCCGTTATTCTCTGTAATATCGGTATATTACCTGTTATTACCATCCCGGGTTCTGACCCAGACCAGGAGCAGCCTTAGTCTCTGTATATGGTATAGGGAACAGATAGCTCTTAGGACTTACAAAAGTACGTGTGTCATTAGCCTTTGAACGTGCATATACGTATGTAGGATTCGCAGTGGTACCACCTACCTGAACGCCATAGATGTTAAGCATCTGCTGATAACGTGGCTTTGTCACCTCCCCACTTCTTGTCACGCCCTCGAAAAGCATCCAACGACGCTGGTCGAAGAAGCGGTGGTCCTCAAAGCACAACTCCACACGACGCTCGTTCTGCAGGCGCTCCAGTGTCAATGTCTCTGCAGTGTATGCAGGCATACCGGCACGCGCACGCACCTTATTGATATTGGTAAGCGCGGTGTTCAGGTCGTTGGCGTTGCCATTGAGCAGATAGAGGTTGAAGTGTGCCTCAGCAGAGTTGAGCAGCAGCTCGGCAAAGCGGAAGAGTATCCAGCTGTGTGGCATGTTTGAGGCATTGTTGATGTCTATGTTGTAACACCATTTCTTAAGGTAATAGCCTGTATGTGTGCCACCAGCCTCACCGGCAGAGCCGAGGTCCTCACCACCGTCCTCGCGCACGTCAACATTACGGCCTACCGTAGTACCTACATCACCGAAACGTGAGCCTTGGTGGAAGATGGTCTGGTCAAGACGTGGGTCACGGTTAGCATAAGGGTTCTGCTCGTCATAGTCCGGGTCCTTGTCTATAGCCAGACCGTTGATGGTCTCATAAGAGTCAACGAAGTTCTGGGTAGGATTGGTACGGCCTGCTGACTGGAACGAGCTGCCCTTGAAGCCAAACGGCATAAGCATCTTCTCCACCTGGGTATTAAACATTACCTGTGAACCGAAGATAATCTCGTTACTCTGTGTAGGGTCTGAGGCGAACACCTTATAGTAGTCGCCCTCTGCCGAGGTATCATAGCTGCCCTCTGTGCCGTTAAGCTTATATCCGTTCTCCTGGCATTTGGCTATCGCCTCGTCAGCAGCGTCGGCAGCCGCCTTCCATGCCTCCTCGGGTTTAACAGCGTTGTTGGTCTTGGCAAGGTTAAGCGGAGAGGCCTTGTAGAGCAGCGCACGGCTCTTCATGGCGTATGCCATACAACCGTTCACGCGTCCCCAGTTGGAGTTCTCATTCTGATAACGCATAGGGAGGTAACCGCTGTTGACAACACGGTCACACTCGTCAGCCACCCACTGGAGCACATCGCCTGCCGGTGTGCGTGTCATGGCGGAGGCCTCTGACGTACTCAGCACATGGTCTATGATAGGAGCATCGCCAAACCAAGCTACGAGGTCAAGGTGTGCCAACGCACGCAGCAATGTAGCCTCTTGTATGTTACGGTCATACAGACGGCTGTCGTCACTGCCGCTGATAACCTTGTTGCCTATCACCGTGGGGTCTGCCTTCTCTATGAACTGACTGCACGCACGCGCCGACTTGGTGTCTGTTCCCCAGAAACCTGTCAGAGCATGGTTGGTGGAGGTATATGCATCATTGGCTACAAATGTGTAATAGTGCAAGCCCCAGAAGCAAATTGCATTATCTGTCATACAGTCACGGGAAGATGCCGTACGCTGGTCATCATTGAAGATAGACAACCCGTTGGGCGCGTAGTTATATAGGTCTGCGAGGAAGCCACGTGTCATGGTCTCATCACCAAACACCTTGTCGTCTGACTGCGACGCATCATACTCCTTATCAAGGTAATCATTGCAGGAGTTCAGCGAAAACGCAAGGAGACCAAGAGGCAATATCATTCCGGCACCTTTGAATATTCTTTTTATATCTTTTGTCATTTTATATTTCATAATAGAGTTTTTATGTCACATTCAACTTTTCACTCTCCTACTCTCTGTCATCACTACTCACTTAGAACGAGATGTTTAATCCGAAAGTAAATGACTTCGTCTTTGGATAAGTCCAAATATAGTTTGTAGGATTCTCTGGGTCAAAGCCGTCACCAAGGTGTGACCAGTTGTAAAGGTTATAGCCAGAGAAGTAAACACGCAACTTGGTCATTCCCAGACGTGATATCCAACGTAATGGGAAGGAGTAACCTATCTCGATATTACGCAGTGACAGATAATCTCCGTTCATCCACCAGATGTCTGACTCACGTGTGTCGTCATTACGGTCAGCTGAGCTGAATGACGCTGCTGAGAGACGTGGATACTTTGCATTGATATTACGTGGGTCGGCTGGGTCATCTGTGTAGTAGCCCCATGAGTTGACAATCTCATGCGTGGTGGCACCACCCCATCCGAAACTGTGGTCCACATTCTCACGACATAATGCGATACGGTTAAGATAAGCTGTCATGATGACGCGAGCATCAAATCCCTTCCACTCAAAGCCGAGCTTGACAGACGGTGTAAGTTCTGGGATACGATCGAAATCAACATTGTAACCCATAGCAGTCTTATCGTCCACGTCTATCTGGCGGTCGCCGTTTGTATCCTGGAACACGGCATTACCCAACTTAAATGATGCGCCGGCAAATGTGTTGTACGGATATTTCTCCGGATGGTCTATAGCATCCTGCTGAGAGGTAGCTATGAGATTCTCATCTGAAGCCCACTGCTGGAACTTCAATGCGAAGCCCTGACCTATACGCTTGCCTGTGCGCTGCTGATAGTCATAAGTACGCTCTACCTCGTCCATATAGGTTATCTTGTTCTTGTTCCATGTCAGCATACCCTCAATGCTCCACTTGAAGTCACCATAACGGTGTGAGTGGCCTATCGTCAGCTCTATGCCGTGAGTCTCCGCCTTGCCCAATGACTCCTGCGGAGGCGTGATGCCTAACAATATAGGTGTTGATGACGGTGAGATAAGAATATCAGAGCGCCACTCTTTGAACACATCAAACGAGCCGTAGAACTTATGGTTCCACACATCCCAGTCAATACCGAAATTGAACATCTTTGATATCTCCCATGTGATAGCCTCAGAGCCCATCTTTGACTCATAATAGGTAGGTACCACGTTTGACTGGCTGGCTCCCGACACACGACCGAAAGAGTAGCTGGCTCCCTGAGAGTACTCACTCTGGAATGGATAGCGGTTTGTGGTGCCGTCCTGACTGCTTGAGCCTGAGTTCACGATATCATAGCCGGCACGACCGTAGCTGGCACGTATCTTCAGCAGGTCAACCTTCCAGTTTTGCTTCTTGAACCAAGGCTCCTTGTTGATGTTCCAACCGGCAGAGAAGCCATAGAACGTGTCCCAGCGGTTGCCCAGGGAATAGTTGTCTGAGCCCATACGTGAGAGATTGGCGGTGAAGAGGTAACGGTCATCGTATGCGTATGTGCCGCTGAAGTTAAATGAAGCGTAACGATATGATGAGTACTGTCCGCGTATGTTGTGCTGGTATGTGCGGAAGAAAGCGTTACCCTGCGTATAATGCTTGCCGAACTGACGGGCATAGTCAAAGCCCATGTTCATGTTTATATTGTAATAGTAGTCGCGCGGCACCGTGATAGCCGTTGACAACGCGGAGTATGTACGCTGACGGGTATATGAAATCTCCTCAAGTGAGGTATAGTCCTTCATGTAATCATAATAGAAACCGTTTGCCTCACGGTCCTGATACTTCTGGAACGTCTCATATCCGTCAAAGCTGTACGTGATGTGTCCCTTCAAACCCTTGGTCAGGAAACCGAAGTCACCCACAAGGTTAACTGTAGAATACAGGTTACGACGGCGGTTCTGCTCCGTGCCGTTGCTTGATATCATGTAAGCCACGTTCTTAGAGTGGTTATCCGTCGGGATAAAGAACTCTCCGTTTGGACAGAACACCGGGTTGGTAGGCTTATTCTCATTTATACCGAAACAGAATATCTGCCATGCGTCAGCCGCATCGCCAGCTCCGCCCCATGTGGCAGTAGGCTGTATGATGTTGTCAATACGTCCGCCGAGGTCCACATTAAGTGTAAGGAACTTGTTGATATTCACATCTACGTTAGCACGCAGATTGAAGCGGTTAAGCACGTGCTGCGTGTCATTCTCGTTATTGTAGTTTGTCCAATCAGTATTATACAAGCCCTCCTGACGCAGGTAAGAGAAGCTGACATAGTACTTCACACGGTCTGAGCCGCCGCTTATCTGGAGGTTAGTGCGGTACTGTGGCGCATAGCTGCGCAGTCCCACCTTTGCCCAGTTAGTATTGAAATACTTGTACTGGTCCATGCCGGTCAGTTGTTCTCCGTTAACGAGCTTGCGATACTGCTCTATGTCATAGTCAGAATAATATGGAGCCTTGCCATCGAGATACAAAGCCTGATTATATGACAATGCATAGTTGTAAGCATTCTGCTGCTCTGGATAACCTGCTACGCTCTGGAATCCTACCTCCTGCGTAAAGTTTATCTTGGTCTTGCCTGCCTCACCGCGCTTTGTCGTCACGATGATTGCGCCGTTAGCACCCTTCATACCATAGATAGCCGCTGCCGCTGCATCTTTCAACACAGTGACGCTCTCTATAGGATAGGCATCAAGGAATGACAGGTCACGCTCCACGTTATCAACGATGATAAGCGGATGCTGCGCGTTGCCGTTCATGGTACGCAGGCCGCGGATATACATTGATGTCTCTGACCAGCCTGGCTCAGAGTTGCTCTCAAAGGTCTGCACGCCTGTCACTGTTGAGTTAAAGGCATTCTGCAACACAGTAACAGGATGTTTCTCCAATTCCTCACCAGTCACCACGCTTACAGCCTCAGTCATGTGCTTTTTCTTCTTCTCCGTAAACGGCAGCGGAGCTGTGGCCGCATAGATGTCGCTGTCACGCACTACTGTGAACTTAGGCACGTCACCCGATGCCGTTTCTATCTTCCTGTAATATCCCTCGGCATCTATGCAGAGTTCATCACCCTGACGTGCGTTTCTCAACAAGAACTCGCCATTCTTATCAGTCACAGCCAGTCTATTGGTCTCTGTCACGCTCACCAAGGCTCCCACCACAGGTTTTCCATCCTGGTCCACAACGCTACCGCGCAACACAGGTTTCTGTGCCATGGCATCCGTGCAGACGGCAAGGAGCGAAGCTGTGAGTATTATGTTTGATATCTTGTGTCTCATACTTATTTTGATGTCTGCTTTAAGTGATTAATATTCTGACCATCCTGGGTTATCTTTGAACCCGTAAGGACCAACTTTCCATATCTCTGTTTCCGGAATAGGATACAAATACATACGCTCCTCGAATATGCGTGTCTGCGCAATCTTACGCGTATATACATCCGTACCGTCTCCGGCCTTTGACACAGTCATGCCGATTATAGGACGAGACAGAGCCTCTGTGGCACACTGCCAACGACGTACGTCCCACGCACGGTGTTCCTCCATTGCCAGTTCCACGGTGCGCTCCTTATGAATGAAGTTACGCATTGCCTCCTGCGATGTAAGGTCCTCTGTAAGACGATTACGCAAATCTCCCTCTATGCCAGCACGGCCACGCAACTGATTAAGCAGGTCGCAAATAGTATTCTTGTTTGCATCATAGCTTACCTCGTTGAGAGCCTCAGCATAGTTCAGCAATATCTCTGCATAGCGAATGAATATCCAGTTACGGCTGGCATTACCAGAATGAGCAGTAGTATTGAAGATGTCTTCTGGTACATACTTACGCATATAATAACCAGTCTTGGTAGCATTGGCATCACCATAAGCGTTATCTGCGCCGCCCTCTGTCATGTCAAGGTCCTTAGTTCCCCAATGCACGCCATTGTATAGAATCGTGGCAGCCAAACGTGGGTCACGTCCCTCTACAGGGTTCTCGTCATTATATCCGCTTGCGCTGTTCACCGTCGGTGTCATCTGGTCAGTTCCATAGACAGGTGCGCCCGTCACATCATAGCTTGTGAAAGGAGATGAACCATCAAGCATATCATACATATCCACGAGGTTCTGCGTAGGGCAGTTGCCTCCCATGCCTCCCTCTGCCGGTGGCACGTCACGCATCACAGCACTCCATCCTACTGTGCCGTCATTACGCCAGAATATCACCTCTGTGTTTCCTGCATTAACAGTCTTGAGGATAGCACTGCTGTAGTCTGGCATTAATGAATAGTCACCCTTGAAATCATTAATGAAAGCCTTCTGGGCATTTGCAGCCTGCTGCCATGTCACTCCAGACTCCTCTGCATAACGCGGACTTGCCATATACAGGTATATACGTGCGGCAAGGGCGCGCGCCATTCCCTTAGTAATGCGTCCGTCACGGGTATCACCGCGCATGTTATCAAGCAGTCCGCTCTCGCAGTCGGCAAGCTCTGCGAGGATAAAGTCCACCACATACTGCTTTACCGTTGGGCGGCCACCCTCGTCTTTCAGTTCTCCATTCTCATTATACAGGATACTCTCTATAAGATTACCATCGGGATTCAGACGCGAGGTAATGATAGGCATGGTACCATAACGCAGGAACATCTCCCAGTAAGCCCAAGCACGGAGAAAGCGTGCCTCTGCCACGAAGTTCTGCTTATCCTGGGTATATGATGCCAGCTTTGCAGCATCCGTAGGCTTCGGTACTATCTCTGCACGTGCAATTACCGTGTTATACTTACGCACTGCGCGATAATAGTGCTCCATAGTAGAAGTCAATTCAGCAGAACCGAAAGAACTGTTATAGTTACCTACATTGAAACTCTTACGCACTCCGCCGTCAGAATAGCTGCACATAGCCAAGTCTGTGGCAGCGTCAAGCCAAGAGTTATTTATGCGCAGCGCTCCATGACGCAGATAGTTATAGCCGTCCATATGGTAGGCTGTGAAATTCTCCCAGTCACTGAAGGTCTGTTCCTCTGTGAAGTCTGAGCCGCCAGCCTCACGGTCAAGGAAGTCTGAGCAGGAGAAAAGCAGGAAGGATGACAGACAAAGAGACAATGACATTCCCGCGCCTCTCATCATACCTTTTATATTATTATTTATTATATTTTTCATAACTGAAATATCTAGTTTCATTCAACATTCCACTTCTTACATTCAACACGCATTGTTTAGAACTGCACATTGATACCGAAGTTGATGGCTTTCATTATAGGATATTTATTTGAGCCGCTTGACTCTGGGTCAATATTGAGGTTGTCAAGATGATCCCATGTTACGAGGTTGTTAGCATTAACATACACTCTGCACTGTGTCATCGCGAGCTTCTTTATCCACTTCTGCGGCAGGTCATAATACACCTCTATATTCTTCAGTCGGAAGAAAGAGCCGTTCTGCAAGAAGAAAGAGTTCTGCTGCTGGTTATGGTTACCGTATGCATCATAATGCAGCAAAGGATAGGTGGCATGTGCCAGGTTCTCTGCCTCTGGCAAAGCCGGATTCCAACGTCCCAGATGTAACGGACGTACCCTGCCGCCGTTTACGAAAGCATACATAGCCTCTGCATCATAATAACGGCTTACGTGGCTTACTCCCTGGAACATCACGCTCATACCCAGACCTTTCCAGCTGCATCCGAGAGAGATGGCATAGGTATTCTCAGGTACATCACTGTAACCTATGAATGTCTGGTCACGCTCGTCAATGAAACCGTCGTTATTCATATCACGATACTTCAGGTCACCAGGCTGCAGATTATCGGTATAGGCAGACCTTGGCAGATTACCGCCGTCGATATCTGCCTGTGTGATAAATCCGTCAGCCACGAGTCCGTAGAACTGTCCTATAGGATGTCCCTCTGTCTTACGATACGAAGTCATACCCGGAGCCTCGTCACGTGATACTATCTCATTCTTTGCATGTGAGAAGGTAAAGTCCACGTTATAGTTGAAGTCCTTGCCTATCTTGTTACGGTGATGCAACTCCAGCTCTATACCAGAGTTCTTTGTCTCACCGAGGTTTCCGGCAGCAACGGCAACACCGAGCCACTCTGGCTTTGTCTGATAGGTGGTAAGGATATTGTCACGTTTCTCATAGAAGTAGTCGAAAGAACCTGAAAGCAAGCCGTTGAGGAAGTTGAACTCCACGCCGGCGTTATACTTATTGGCTTTCTCCCATGTAACGTCATAGTTGGCATATTGTGACTCCCATACTCCTGATACATAATTGGTAGCGCCGAAGAGGTAGATGTTATTCAGCTGCGCCCACTGCGAGAGGTAGAGGAAACGCTGGCGCACACCGTTCACCAGATACTGGTCGTTACCTACCTGTCCATAGCTCACACGCACCTTCAGGTTGGTGAGCCAGTCTTTCGTTGACTCCATAAACTTCTCCTGTGTGATACGCCATCCAAGAGAGAAGGCCGGGAAGAAGCCGAAGCGCTTACCCTTGCGGAAGTTCTCTGAACCGTTATATCCGAAGTTAACCTCAGCAAGGTATTTCTCGTCATATCCATAAGTAGCACGTCCTACCAGTCCCATATATCTCATAGGCAGGTCTGCCTGATAGCGGTAGTCGTTCTGGTTATACAGCACCATTGCCGTAATGTCGTGCTTCTTAAACTTGTTAGCCCAATAGAGCTGAGCCTCCATATACAACTTATATGTCGTAGTCTGGTTGTTTCCTGCATACGTCAGGTTACCGTTTGTGCCGAAAGAGTTATATGATGACAACTGTCCCGGGTCATTGCCTGGTATAAGCTGATATGTAGCATAGCTCTTCGTAAACAGTTTCTTGTAATATGCGTCATAGTCGAAAGAGAGCATACCACGCGCCTTCAGTCCCTTCAGCAGCCAGTCCATCTTATAGTCCACCACGAAGTTTGTCTCGTTTATGGTGTTCGTAGCCTTATAGAAGCCACCGTCAGCAAGCAGCGCATACACATTGTCATATTGTGATGTACCGCCATAGATGCTCTTGCCACTCTCAAGTGTATATTCTATAGGGAAGGCATACGAAGGTGTATGGTTCACATTATAGAACACCTGAGAATAACCGGCAGACTCATTAGAGTTAGGACCGTTTCTTTCCTCAAAGCGAGTACCGAAGTTGACTGAGAAGAGAAGGTTCTTTATCAAGTCAAAGTCGAGGTTGGCACGGAAGGCATAACGTGAGTAAGAGGTGTTAGACTTGTTACCATACTCATCACGTGAGAGTTCCTTGAACAGACCTTTCTGGTTATAGAACTCACCACTGACGAAGTAACGCATTCTCTTCGTACCACCGCGTACGTTTACGTTATAGCGCTGTGCGGGAGCAGTGCTGCGTATCACCTCGTCATACCAGTTCACGTCAGGCAGTGAGGCTATCTGGTCTGAGGTGTATCCAGCGTAAGGCGATGTCATGCCGTCATTGGCATACGCCTCATTGAGCAGTGCCACAGACTCTGCCGTACCGAGATAGTCCATCGTCCTTGTAGGTGACTGTATCTGCCAGTTGGCAGTAAGGCTCACTACTGGTTTCTGCTCCTTACCACGCTTGGTGGTGATGAGCATAACGCCGTTTGCACCACGCACACCATAGACAGCCGTAGCAGAGGCGTCCTTCAATACAGAGATAGACTCTATATCATCAGGTGCTATCTGTGAGAAAGAGCGCTCTACGCCGTCCACCAGTATCAGCGGCTGTGCATCACCGGCGAAGGTGGCACGACCGCGTATGAATATCTGTGCATCGTCAGCACCTGGTGCACCACTCGTCTGGGATGTTATCACACCAGGTATCTTACCTGATATAGCCTGTGAGAGGTTAGCCGCCGGTGTAGCGAGCAGGTCCTTAGAGTCCACCTGCGATATAGCGCCGATGACAGACTCTTTCTTCTGTGCACCATAACCCACGACGACAATCTCGTTAAGCAACTGCTTATCCTCACCTAACTGAATCTCTATTACAGAGCCGCCCTTGGCCGCCACCTCTTTCGTAGCGAAACCAACATAGCTGATGGAGAGTGTTGCCCCCTCCGGCACTTTCAGAGAGAAGTTACCCGTCATATCAGTCACGGTGCCGTTGCCCGTGCCTTTCTCCACCACCGAGGCGCCTATCACATCCTCGCCCAGGTCATCAGTGACGTGACCACGCACGGTGACCTGCGCCATGGCCACAGAGGCAGTAAATGCCATCACCACTGTGAGGATGATATTTCTTATTATATTATTATTCATTATAGTATCATTTTAATTTAACACTTTACTTCTTAGTACCTGCATACAAATATGTCACTTCCGATGCGCTCAACGCTCTTGGGATTACCACGAAGTCTGAGATATAGGCATTGGCTGCGCCCCAGAACGAGCCGTGACCGAAGTACATATTCTCACATGAGCTCATATACGTCAGCACATTACCATAATCTATCGTGCCGCTTGAGTTCCACTTAGCATTGTTAGTGTCCGAGTATTTCTCCTGTCCGTCATAATACACCTTGAAACCTGTGCCACTGAACACCAGCGTCACCTGAGTCCATGTGTCGGCAGCAATAGCGTTTTCGCCGTTGTCCTGCTGGCAATCAAACCACTGGCCTGAAGCATTAACACCTGTATAGCCGTTGGCGTTGTACCACATGTGGCCGGACTCGTCAGTAAGTCCCCAGACGCTGTCCCACCAGTTAACAGTAGGAGCCTTTACCCAGAAGCTGATTGTGGCTCCTGACAAGGACTTGCCATAAAGCGGATTAGGAATCTCAAGGTATGCATAGCCGTTGCCATGACCGTCCCAGCCCTCCTGCTGATGCCATACAGTGCCGCGCTGAGAGTCTTCCTCGAAGACAGACTCGTTGCTCTGAGCCTGCACCGCTACAAGAGACATCACTGATGAAGAGTTAAATGCATCAGCATAGGTATTGTTAAGTGAGAAGAAAGACATCTCTGTCTTTGCTGTCATCAAGTAGAGATAACCCACCTCCGCTGCCGTAGCAGCACGGTCAAGCACAATAAGGTCTGAGATATAGACATTGGCAGCGCCCCAGAACGAGCCGTGACCAAAGTACATATTCTCACATGAGCTCATATACGTCAGTACGTTACCGTAATCTATCGTGCCACTTGAGTTCCACTTAGCATTGTTAGTGTCCGAGTATTTCTCCTGTCCGTCATAATACACCTTGAAGCCAGTACCACTGAACACCATCGTCACCTGAGTCCATGTATCGGCTGCAACAGCGTTGTCGCCATTATCCTGCTGGCAATCAAACCACTGACCTGAAGCATTAACTCCTACATAGCCGTTGGCATTGTACCACATGTGGCCGGACTCGTCAGTAAGTCCCCAGACGCTGTCCCACCAGTTCACAGTAGGAGCCTTTACCCAGAAGCTGATTGTGGCTCCTGACAAGGTCTTACCATACAACGGGTTAGGTATCTCAAGGTAGGCATAACCGTTGTCATGGCCGTTCCAACCCTCCTGCTGATGCCATACAGTACCGCGCTGAGAGTCTTCCTCAAAGGCCGACTCTGTGCCCTGAGCCTGCGCGACAACAAGGCTTGCCTTCTCTGAATTTGTCACAACATTAGTCAAAGAGCCATTATACAGGAAGTAACCAACCACACCTTCAGGCAGATAGTCAAGATTGACCTTATCTGAGGTTCCCTCTTGCTGACCAGGTTTAGTATATTGCCACTCCTTAGATGTTATCGTATTGCGATAGATATCAATGTCGTCCACAAGCCATGCGTACTCAGCGGCTTTGTCCTCGACTGTCTCATAACTATTCTCTCCTATATATAAATAAGGAGCCACAGCCATGAAGTCAACAACCTTACCCATGTCTATCTGCGAATACTTATAGCTTGTCTGCGGTGTGTAGTCAATGCGCTTCTCACCGTCAACATACACGAAGTAGTTCTGGTCACGTATTGCCACTGCCACCTTGTGCCACTCATCGTCAGCCGGCAGCATACCTGTGGTAACCTCATCAGAGGTGTTAAAGCTGTAGTCGCCGTCAACACCGTTAACCACCAGACCTCCATTGGCAGTCATAGCCACCTGCTGTGTGCCGTCCGCATTCTGGAAGGAGAACAATGTGGTCTGCTTGAAAGTGCTTGCATGCTCAGCATTCTGCTTCACATAGAACACGAGCGACACCGCATCCTGCGATGTAGAGCCTGCCACTCTCTCGCTGCGCGCCTGCGCAACGGGATTAAGCACTCTGGCATATCCGCCATTAAGGTTCAGGAACTGAGTGGCACGTGGATTCTCTAATTCAGAACCCTCTTTCGCCAATGCAGGAAAATCACCACCATCATAAGCATACATAGTGAAATCACGTCCGTTGACAGGCTCCGCCGTACCTTCATCAAAGGTATAAGAAGCCAATTTCACCAGTGAGGAATACACTTGACCACCAGCAGGAGGGTCCATTTGGTCCCAATCAGGTCCACATGCCGTCATACCAAACATGACGACAGATGCTGCCGATAGCATCATTAGGTCTTTTCTCATTGTTTCTAAGTATAGTTAGTTTTTAGTTGATAGTTTTTTAAGCTTGTTTAGGCTATTTACCAAAAACAGCATAAAATTAATTAATTTTGTGCAAATTTAAGCATTGTTTTTGTTAAAAAAATTTATAAAAATACGGTTTTGCAAAAAATGTGAAGTAGAGATTACATTTTTTTTTAATTTTGCCGTATGAAACGAATTGGACTACTCTCTGACACCCACGCACACTGGGACGACCGCTATGAACACTACTTCCATGACTGCGACGAGATATGGCACGCAGGCGACTTCGGCAGCATAGAGATAGCAGACCGCCTGCGCGAGATTGCTCCCCTGCGGGGCGTTTACGGCAATATCGACGGCGACATGGTGCGCCGCGAGTTTCCCGAGACATTACGCTTCAAGTGCGAGGATGTCGACGTGCTGATGAAACATATCGGCGGTTATCCAGGCAGATATGACCGCAGCGTGTTATGGGTAATGCAGTACAAAACTCCCGACCTCTTTATATCCGGGCACTCTCACATTACAAAGGTAATGTATGACCACAGGGTAAACTGCCTGCACATCAACCCCGGCGCTGCCGGACTATACGGCCAGCAACCCGTGCGCACCCTCGTGCGTTTTAATATTGACGGGAAGAACATCAGCGACCTGGAGGTGATAGAGTTGCGCAACGCACAGACGGCTAACTAAGTAGTAAGAAGGAGATAGAAGGAGATAAAGGGAGATAGAAGACAAATGCGTTAGGTGTTTACGAAGAGAAACATACAAATGCATTGTCCTCTATCTCCCTTCCCTCTCTATCTCCCTTAAACTGCCAAACGAAAGTTGAGCACCTTATTATATATAGAAGGTATATTTCTGGATAAAAAAAAACGAAAAATCACATTCTTTGCTCAAAAAGGCAGAAAAAAGCCCAAAAATGTCTCTTTTTTGTATTGTGTGCGTACACAACGCTTGACATGAGTCAATTTAATCACGATTTTTGATAAAAAATTTGGATTTTGTGTGCGCACACAGAGAAAAGTTTGTAACTTTGCATTGTCAAAAGAAAACAAGATGTATTTCTAACAAGAAAAGAAAACAACAAAATTTTCTGATGACGAAACAAAGATAATAGAGATTATCAAAAAGTCAAAGATAAAGATATTGTTTAGGTTAGTTAGTATATAAAGATTGATTTAGGTTTTTAGTTTTCAAATACACCGTGAGGTGTTAAGGTAAACAAAGGATTTGTTAAAGTTTAGGATAACAAGTTTTTGATGCAGTCCAAGTAGGGCAAGGAGATGGAAGTCAATTACAGACTCCACCCCTACCCAAAAAGGACGGTCGAAAAACCCTGAAAAAGAATATTGTTTAGGTTAGTAGATAAATTCTGGGAATGCAGCAGGTCGTGAGATTAGCTGCATTTTTTTTGTGCCTATAAGTCATGCCGAGTTGCTGACTCACCAGGGCCGCCAATCACCCCCAATCACCAAAATGTCCTATTTCAGGCTTCATTTCCTTGCGATATTACTCAGCAACCTGTGGTTTGGGCTGAAATATCGCAAGGAAATCGTGGTTTGCGTTAAGTGCTGTAATACAGCACTATACAGAACAAGGTATAGCTAAAGAATGACATTTTAGGGCTTTTTCAGCGTGAAAGCTATGCTTTTACAGTGTAAAGTGATAGCTTTTAGGGTGTGAAAGCTATGCTTTTACTATATGAAAATTATGCTTTGGGAAGCAAAAAAGGCACTTTTTAGCCCGAAAAACGAAAAAGAGAAGGCTGTGAGTTGTTACAACCTTCTCTTCTATTGTTATATTTTTCTTGTGAATTTCTCTAGATTGCGAATTGTAATGAAATGTTAAATCACCAAAATGTCCTATTCTATGTAGTTTGTTTTTCTACAGTTTTTAGGATTATTATCCTCTCGGTTCTTATGCAACAAAAATCCCCTTAATCCTTAGGATGTTTCCGATTAAATCCAGATATGGCTACTTAATTTTTGATAATTTGATTTTTATTAGTACCTTTGCAAGCATAACAAAGTATTTCTATATCTTATGCTTAAACATAATAACAACATTTTATCATTCTGCCTGTTAGCAATAGTCTTGCTGCTTGCATCTTGTAACAAGAACAAATTTCATATTGAAGGCGAGATAACCGATGCCGCTGACTCCGTATTATACTTTGAGCACATGAGCCTTGACGGACCCGTTGTCCTTGACTCCGTAACACTCGATGCGAAAGGAGAGTTCTCTTTCTCTGGCGAGGGTGTCGCCGCACCTGAGTTCTACCGTCTGCGCATAGCCAACGGTATCATCAACGTCAGCATTGACTCTACTGAGACCGTCACGGTGAAGGCCTCCTACCCTACTATGTCAACACAGTATGAGGTGAAGGGCAGCGACAACTGTACCAAGATAAAGGAACTTGCACTGCTGCAGCAGCAGTTGTTGGCACAGGCCATCAACATTAGCAGGGACAACACCTTCGGCGTAAAGCAGACAGAGGACAGCATCAACGCCCTGACAGAGCGATATAAGGACTACGTGCGCACCAACTACATATTCAAGGAGCCACATAAGGCTTATGCTTACTTCGCACTGTTCCAGACTCTCGGCCCACGCCTTATCTTCGACCCACAGCAGAGCGATATGGACATACGCACCTTCGCTGCCGTGGCAACGGCATGGGACACATATTACCCGGATGCTGAGCGCGGACTGAACCTGCACAACATAGCTATAGAGGGACTGAAGGTGCTGCGCCATAACCAAGCCAAGAGATACGGACCTGCCGTTGACGCCGACAAGATAGAGGAGGTATCACTGCTTGACATCTCTCTGCCAGACAACAAAGGACAGATGCGTTCCCTGACCGAACTGAAAGGACAAGTGGTGTTGCTTGACTTCCACGTGTTCTCCTCTCCTGGCTCTACGGAGCGTATCATGATGCTGCGCGAGATATACAACAAGTATCACCAGCGCGGACTGCAGGTTTACCAGATCGGCTTTGACAGCGACATACACTTCTGGAAGACACAGACTGCCGCCTTGCCGTGGATTAGCGTACACGACGCTGACGGTGCGTCATCACCAAACATAACCAAGTATAACGTGTCAGAGATACCTACATTCTTCTTAATAGACCGTACCAACACGCTGTACAAGCGCGACGCACAGATAAAGGACTTGGACAAGGAGATTGAGTCATTGCTGTAAGGATGAAGAAGGTTTTACTATTTGACTTCGGCACCATTCTCGTGGGATTGTCCAAGGAGCAGTGCGTAAAGGCCCTTGAGCAGATAGGATGCGGACGCATAGCTTACTATGTGGATGAATGCAGACAGGAGGATTTGTTCCACGACCTGGAGATTGGCGGTTCCATAGCCGACTTCTGTAATGAGGCACGCCGGCAATCGTCATATACCGACGAGAAGGGCGCATACCACCCCTGCAAGGCCACCGACGAGGATATATGCTGGGCATGGAACCAACTGCTGCTCGACATACCCGTAGAGAAGCTGCGCCTCATATATCACCTGCATCACGACTTGGGATATCATACCGCCGTCCTGTCCAACACCAACCAGATACACTGGCAATATGCCCTGGAGCATCTGTTCACCGCTGACGGCAAGACCGTCAATGATTACTTTGACGACATTTTCCTGTCATGCGACCTGCGGATGGTGAAGCCTGACGACTGCATCTACATTGAGATGTTCAACCGTATGAGGCAGGACTACGGCAACGCAAGCCTCAAGCCGTCTGACATTCTCTTTATTGACGACTCCAAGAAGAACTGCGAGGCGGCGGAGCGTAACGGCATCAGCACCTTCTGTGACCCTAAGGGCGACCGCTGGGCTGATTTCCTGTCTGAACAGGAGTATGCGGCAGTGATAGGCAACTTCGACGGGGTTCACACGGGACACCAGCATGTCATTACTGCCCTGAAGAAAGCAGCGGCACAGCGCAAACTGAAACCCGTAGTCATCACTTTCGACAGACATCCACGCACTCTCTTTGACCCTCACTTTGCACCTGAATATATCAGCACCTCTGACGAGAAAAGGCGGCTGTTGGAACAGATGGGAGTGGAGGTGCGCATCATACCGTTCACCCAGAACGTGGCTGACACCACCGCACGTCAGTTTATGGCTGACACACTGCATGACAAGATGAACATAAGGATGCTGCTGTTGGGCTATGACAACCGTTTCGGCAAACGTAACGAATATGAGGATTTCAATGCCTACAAACGTTACGGAGAGGAACTCGGCATAGAGGTGGAGATGACCTCTGCTGTGGACTTGGAGGGCGTCACGGTGTCGTCATCGCGCATTCGTCACATGATAAAGGAGGGACGGATGGAAGAGGCTGCACGTTGCCTTACAAGGCCTTTCACCATCAGCGGCAAGGTAATCAGCGGTTACAAGCACGGCAGGGAGATAGGTTTCCCTACCGCTAACATCAGGGCACAGAAAGAGAAGATTACTCCCGCCAACGGCGTATATGCCTCCACCACAACGATAGGCGACAAAACATACCCTTCTGTCACTAACATAGGCACACGTCCTACATACACCGACGACTCCAGCGTTAGCATAGAGACGCACATAATAGGATATGACGGGGACTTGTACGGCACAGACATAACAGTGGGATTCCTGCGCCGCCTGCGCGACGAGCGGAAGTTTCCTTCCCCTGAGGAACTGAGCAAACAGATTGCCGCAGACATTGAACAGACGCTGAATGTGAATAAGCAATAAAACACTACTATAACAAACCATCAGGACTATGGCCTTGAGCTGACACTGAATGTGCATAGACAATAAATAAAAAAAGGTTTTGAGCCACACTCAAAACCTTTTTCTTATTTCTATATGGCGGAATCCACTAATTCCCACCTTATATCCTATAAACTTTACAAGTTACCACGCTCTTTGTCAAGATAGTACTTGTAAGTACCTACGGTGAGCTCATCACAGGCAGCCTCATCACACACCACGATAGCATGTGGATGCATCTGAAGCATAGAGGCTGTCCACTTATGGCTTACCTCACCGTCAACGATATGCTGCAGTGCGCGTGCCTTGTGGTGGCCGTTGCAGACAAGCAGCACCTCCTTGGCAGCCATCACGGTGCCTATACCTACTGTCAGCGCCTGCTTTGGCACCTGACTGAGGTCGCCGTCAAAGAAACGACTGTTGGCAATGATAGTATCTGTCGTAAGTGTCTTTATACGTGTCTTTGAGGTAAGCGAGCTGCCAGGCTCGTTGAAGGCCAGGTGACCGTCAGGGCCAACGCCGCCCATGAAGAGGTCTATGCCTCCGGCATCCTCTATTGCCTTCTCGTATGCCTCACACTCTGCTATGAGGTCAGGAGCATTACCATTGAGGATATGCACGTTCTCCTTCTTTATATTAATGTGGTTAAAGAAATTGTTCCACATGAATGAGTGATAAGACTCAGGGTGTGCCTCCGGCAGGTTTACATATTCATCCATGTTGAATGTGATGACATGTTCGAAAGACACCTTGCCTGCCTTGTTCATAGCAATGAGTTCCTTGTATAGTCCTAATGGAGATGAACCTGTAGGACATCCTAACTTAAAAGGCTTTTCGGCCGTAGGCTTAGCCTCATTGATTCTGTTTGCCACGTATGTTGCTGCCCACTTAGACAGCTTCTCGTAGTTCGGTTCGATAATTACTCGCATAATGCTTGGCAAATTATGAGTTATAAATTCGGTGCTATTGGTTAATAGATTATGAATAAAGAGTGTTGAGCTGTGGTTCTCAGGGAACTCATAACTCAACACTCATAAAACATAATTTTATTTTACTAACGATGCTGTGTCATTTGCAATCATCTTCTCTTCATCTGTAGGGATGACAACGACCTTAACCTTTGAGTCTGGTGCTGAGATAACAGCTTCCTCACCATGTATCGTTGCATTCTTTGCAGTGTCGAGTTTGATGCCCATCCACTCCATGTCCTTACATACCATCTCACGGATGTCTGACTGGTTCTCACATACACCGGCAGTGAACACGAGAACGTCACAGCCACCAAGTGCAGCAGCATAAGAGCCGATGTACTTCTTGATGCGGTATGTGTACATATCAATAGCCAGCTGGCACTTTGGATCACCGTCAACATTGCCCTGGAACACCTCACGCATATCGCTTGACTTGCAAGAGATACCAGCGAGACCAGACTGCTTGTTGAGCAGGTTAGAGATACCGTCAGCGTCAAGTCCTTCCTTCTTCATGATGAATGACACTGCACCACCGTCGATATCACCAGAACGTGTACCCATCATGACGCCCTCAAGTGGAGTAAGACCCATTGAGGTGTCCTGACACTTACCGTCCTTAATGGCTGCAAGTGAACCACCGTTACCGATGTGTGCGGTGATAACCTTTGTACCCTCAGCCTTCATGCCGAGGAACTCCAGTGCACGGGCTGAAACGTAGCGGTGTGATGTGCCGTGGAAACCATAGCGACGCACGCCGTACTTCTCATACAGAGCGTAAGGCACTGCATACATATATGCCTTAGCAGGCATTGTCTGGTGGAAGGCAGTGTCAAATACAGCTACCTGTGGAAGGTTTGGCAGGAGTGCGGTAACGGCAGCAATACCCTTGAGGTTTGCCGGGTTGTGCAGAGGAGCGAGGTCGTTGCAAGCCTCAATCTGCTTCAGCACCTCGTCAGTGATGACAACAGACTCAGCGAATTTCTCTCCACCGTGTACCACGCGGTGACCTACTGCGTCGAGCTCCTCAAGAGACTTCAGCGCACCGTACTCAGCGTTTGTGAGCACGTCGAAGATGAGCTGTACGCCCACTGTGTGCTCAGGAATATCCTGCTCGATGGTCTTCTTGCCATCAGCAACGTTAAACTTAATGAATGCGCCAGGAAGGCCTATCTTCTCTATGCCACCCTTTGCAAGAATATCACCGCTCTCAGTGTTGAAGAGCTGGTACTTGATGGAACTGCTGCCGCAGTTCAAAACTAAAATCTTCATTATTAACTCCTTAGTGTTTTGTTATATTACAACCTGAGATTACTTCTTCGCATCCATTGCCTGACATGCAGTGATGGCAACGAGATTTACGATATCCTCTACAGAGCAGCCGCGTGAAAGGTCATTCACTGGGCGTGCGATACCCTGAAGGATTGGGCCGAGAGCTGTTGCACCGGCAAGACGCTGAACAAGCTTATAACCGATGTTACCCACCTCAAGGTTAGGGAACACGAGCACGTTAGCCTTACCAGCTATCTCTGAACCTGGAGCCTTCTTAGAACCTACGGCAGGAACGAGAGCTGCATCTGCCTGAAGCTCACCGTCAATCTTAAGGTTTGGATCAAGTTCCTTAGCAATCTTTGTAGCCTCTACCACCTTGTCAACTACCTCATGAGAAGCAGAGCCCTTTGTAGAGAATGAGCACATAGCCACGCGTGGATCAGTGAAACCTGCAACTGAACGAGCTGTCTGTGCAGCGCATACTGCAATCTGACCAAGCTGGTTAGCGTCTGGCATTGGAGTAACGGCAACGTCAGCAAATACCAATACACCGTTCTCACCATACTCTGGCTTGTCGGTAATCATAAGCATAGCACCTGATACACAAGAGATGCCAGGAGCAGTCTTGATAATCTGCAGTGCAGGGCGCAGAGTGTCGCCAGTTGTTGAGAGAGCACCAGATATCTGGCCGTCAGCGCCCTCAGTCTTGATAATAAGACATCCGAGATAAAGAGGGTTCTTTACAAGCTCGCGAGCCTTCTCTATGGTCATACCCTTCTTCTCACGAAGCTTCTGCAGAAGCTGTGCCAGCTCCTCAGACTTCTCATAGTTCTCTGGGTCGATAAGGGTAGCCTTACCGATGTTCTTCAGGTTATGCTCCTTAGCCAGGGCTTCTACCTTTGCAGGGTTACCAATAAGGATAAGGTCTGCAATCTCCTGTTCCAAAACCTTGTCTGCGGCGATGAGGGTACGCTCCTCCTCTGCCTCGGGGAGCACAATGCGCTGCTTGTTTGCCTTAGCACGCGCTACAATCTGTTCAATTAAACTCATAGTGTGTCTTTTTATTATTAGAATACTTATTTATTTTTATTCGTCAGAATTATTCGCCAAAAGTAACAAAAAAAACGCAGTTATGCAAGTTTTTTCCACTTTTTCCTTACAACATCTCCTTACATGACCGTCAATGCGTCTTTCATGTCAACAATGTCATCCCTTTACAATTCCTCTGTCAAGAGTGCCTCCAGATTCTCCGCAGACAAGCGCAGACGGAACTGTCCCTTGATTGCTACGGATATACGGCCTGTCTCCTCACTCACCACTATAGCCACAGCGTCTGATGCTTGGGATATGCCCATTGCGGCACGGTGACGCAATCCCAACTCACGAGGTATGTTGAGGTCGTGGCTCACCGGCAATATACATCCCGCTGCCTTTATGCGGCGGTGGCTGATAACCATGGCTCCGTCATGCAGCGGTGAGTTCTTGAAGAATATATTCTCTATCAGGCGCTGGTTGATCTGCGCGTCCACGGTGTCACCCGTGGCGGTGATGTCGTCAAGCGGAGTGGTGCGCTCTATCACTATCAGCGCGCCACACTTTGTGCGCGCCATGTTGATGCAGGCCATGACTATAGGCATGATGGCCTCGCGTGGCGTTACAGACTTCTCATCCCTGCGCACAGTGAACCAGTTTACCACCTTACGCAGTTTGTTATGCTCTCCGAGGCTGTAGAGGAACTTTCGTATCTCCTCTTGGAACAGCACGATAATGGCAAGTGCGCCCACACCCACGAACTGGTCGAGGATGGCACCGAGCAGACGCATCTCAAGCACCCTGGAGACAAACAACCAAGTGACGATGAACGCCAATATGCCGACAAAGATATTGAGCGTCCTCGACTCACGCATGAAGCGGTAGGTGTAGTACAACACCAGCGCCACCAGCAGTATGTCTATGGCATCTTTTATTCCGAAGGAGAGAAACATATTCTTACAGTATTCAAAGTTTCTTTTACATCATGTACACGCAGTATGTCCGCGCCACCAACGAGTGCCATGGTGTTAAGTATCATTGTGGCCTGCAACGTGGCATCACTGTCGGGCGTGGTGCTGAGCGGCATCCATGCCATGCGCTTACGGCTCATGCCAGCAAGTAACGGCAAGCCGGGGAATGCCTCGCGAATCTCTGGCAGGCGCGCCAGCACGTCATAGTTGCCGCGCACCACATCCTTACCGAAGCCAAAACCCGGGTCGAGTATTACATCACTGCAGCCATACTCATTAAGGGCACTTACCTCCGTACGGAAACGGCTGATAATGCGTTCCACCGTCGGTTCCACAGACATAAGCACATAACTCAGTCCTAACCTGCCTACCAACGGGAACATACCGGCATCTGCCCCCTCTGACACATCGTTTATTATGCGCACGCCATACTCCTCTGCCGCCATACGCGCCACCGAGGCACGGAATGTATCAACACTCAGTATGGCATCAGGATGTTCACGTTTTATTATAGCGAGAGCCATGTGCAGACGACGCATTTCCTCTTCCTCAGGAACCTCCGTTGCGCCAGGCCTGGTACTATATGCTCCCACATCTATGATATCACCACCTTCGCTCAGTATCTGCTCCGCACGCAGCGCTATCTCCTGCTCTGTCTGCTTGCGAGACCCGGCGAAAAACGAATCGGGCGTACAGTTGAGTATACCCATTATCTTTATTTTCATACGCACAAAAGTAATAATTTCTTCTTGTCTAAGCAAATTTTTTGAGGCTTTAATTATTTTTCTAAGAAATTTATGTTAACTTTGCAAACAGATATGCCATTAGGAAACATATTTTTAGTAACACACACTGAATAAATATAATGCAAACATTCTTCAACGCAAAAGACCTGGGTGACCTTACAGCTGCTTTGGCAGAAGCCCAGGAGGTGAAGCGAGACCGCTTTGCCTATCAACATTTAGGCAAGAACAAGACACTCTTGATGGTGTTCTTCAACAATTCACTGCGCACCCGCCTCTCTACCCAGAAGGCTGCCATGAACCTCGGTATGAACGTCATAGTACTCGACGTCAACGCCGGTGCATGGAAGTTAGAGACCGAGCGCGGCGTCATCATGGACGGCGACAAGTCTGAGCATCTGCTCGAGGCCATCCCTGTCATGGGCAACTACTGTGACCTCATAGGCATCCGCTCTTTCGCCGGACTCACTGACCGTGAGTATGACTATGCCGAGACCATCGTGGGACAATTCATAAAATACAGCGGCCGTCCTGTCTTCGCAATGGAGACTGCCACTGTCCACCCGCTGCAGGCTTTTGCCGACCTCATAACCATAGAGGAGCACCGCACCACAGAGCGCGTGAAGGCCGTGCTTACATGGGCACCACACTGCCGTGCTCTGCCACAGGCTGTTCCAAACTCTTTCGCCGAGTGGATGATAGCTGCACCTAATGTTGACCTCGTCATCACTCAGCCGGAAGGCTATGAGCTGGACCCGAAGTTCACAAAGGGCGCCACTATAGAGTATGACCAGCGCAAGGCTTTTGAGGGAGCTGACTTCATATATGCCAAGAACTGGTCATGTCCGGGTGTCACCCGTCCCGCTGACTACGGCAAGATACTCACCGACTATCACGACATGATGCACTGGACCGTTGACGACGAGCACATGTCATGGACCAACAACGGTAAGTTCCTGCACTGTCTGCCAGTGCGCCGCGGACTGATTGTAACCGACGACGTGATAGAGTCAAAGAACTCTCTCGTAATACCTGAGGCTGCAAACCGCGAGATTTCCGCCGAGGTGGTAATCAAGAGAATGCTTGAGGCTCTGTAAGCGCAGTGGTGCAGATTACAGAATGACGACAGTTTTTCATTCAATTCTGCTTTCATTTTCACTGTCCCGATTCTATGTACGAATAGGACATTTTGGTGATTTGGCGTTTTGAAAAACGTTCACGAAAAAACGCAAACTAGAGTGAAGAAATGACTATTTTCAGGAAAAAACACTGCTGAAAAGTCATTTTTACGGGGTTTGAATCGTAAAGTGATAGCTTTTACAGTGTAAAGTGATAGCTTTCACGATGTAAAACGATAGCTTTGATAACGAAAAACGATAGCTTTTACGGCGTAAAAGCTATCGTTTTTTAGTGTCCCAATACAAGCCTCTACTGATTATCAGTAAGTTACAACTTTCTGTAGATTGCGCTGTACGAAACCAACGGTAAATTATTTTGAAATATCGCAAGCACGAGGCGTTAACGAGACGCCCCGAATAGGACAAAATTGTCATTAACCAAATTTAACAAATGCGCTGAGCAACAAAACCGAGAGCAATACCGGCACCACATATTTCAGCATTACTATATACATTCCCTTTCTGCGGAAACGATATCCGTTCATTCGCATCTCGCCGATAAGCAACTTCGGTTTAACCACCCAACCGATAAGTATGCAGGTGCAGATGGCAAGCACAGGCATCAGCAGGTTATTGGCTACATAATCAAAGATATCAAGTAACTGTCCGGTCACACCGTTAGGCAGCACATAGTCAAAGTAGAACACATTATAGCCCAGACAAACCACTACTGACCATACATATCCCGTGCCTCCCATGACAGCCACTGCCTTCTTGCGTGACCATTTGTACTTGTCCATCACGCTTGACACAATGGCCTCAAGTATAGACACAGCACTGGTAATGGCAGCAAATGTGACCATCAGGAAGAATACTAAACTTATCACCGAACCTGCAGTTCCCATGTGAGCAAAGACCTTAGGCAAAGCGATGAACATCAGTCCGGGGCCAGCCTTCATACCCTCCGTACCCATGAACACATACACGGCAGGTATAATCATCAAGCCTGCCAGCAGGGCTATCAACGTGTCAAATATCTCAATACGGTCAATGGCCTGTCCGAGATTGACCGATTTCTTCATATATGAGCCGTAAGCTATCATGATACCCATTGCGATGGAGAGCGAGTAGAAGAGCTGTCCTATGGCGTCGAGGGCTATTGTGAGGAAACGCTTGAGCGTCATTCCCTCAAAGTCCGGCCAGAAATATACTCCTGCTCCCTGCATACCGGTACGCGTCACACCGTCGGCGTCCGTATGGCTGATGCACAGCGAGTAGCCACATATAAACACCACCATGACAACCAGTGCAGGCATGATAACACGCGAGTACTTCTCTATACCTTTCTCCACTCCGCGCCACACCACGTACACGCAGAAAGCCGCGAAGATTGTCATCAGCACAATGGGCTCCCACGTAGAAGAGATAAACTCACCGAAATAGCCATCCTGGGTAGCGTCTGGTATTGAGAACGACGATGACACGAAGAAATACTTCAACACCCATCCACCGATAACACAGTAGTACGGATAGATAATATATGGTACCACAAAGGATATCCAACCCAAGAACGCCCAGCGCTTATTGAAGAACTTATATGCAGTCAGAGGTCCCTGCTGAGAGCGACGTCCCATTGCCACCTCTGTTATCAGCAATGTAAAACCAAATGTCACGGCTAACACTACATACAGGAGCAGGAACACACCACCGCCATCACGCGCGGCAAGATAAGGGAAACGCCATATATTTCCCAAACCAACGGCGGAACCCGCCGCTGCAAGCACAAAACCTAACTGTCCACTGAAGGCATTACGATCTTTTCTCTTTTTATTATTTTTCATGCTTATCTATTTTGCAATTTACGCAAAATTAATAAAAAAGCTTGACATGGCAAAACCTTTCAATGATTATTTACCATTATATTTCTAACAAGAATTATTTTGCTAAATGGAAGTAAATGTGTAACTTTGCCTCTCGAAATGCAATCAGGACGTATTCTCATAACAGGCGCATCAGGATTTATCGGCGGTTTCATCGTCGAGGAGGCCCTGTCACAGGGTATGGAGGTATGGGCTGCAGTAAGACGTAGCAGCAGCACCCGTTACCTGCAAGATAAGCGCATACACCTCATTGAGCTAAACCTCGGTTCCACCGACCAAATGACAGAGGTTCTGGGCAACATACAGTTTGACTACGTGGTACACGCTGCCGGACTGACCAAGGCTCTGAAAAAGTCCGATTTCTTCGATGTCAACACTGAGGGTACCAAGCATCTTGTAACCGCCCTCACAGACACTCAGCACGCGATAAAACGGTTCGTTTTTGTTAGCAGTCTGAGTGTGATGGGGGCTATACGCGAGGAAGAGCCTCATACCGACATCATCGACACTGACACACCTTGCCCCAACACATCGTATGCAGAGAGCAAATTGCTGGCAGAAAACTGGCTGAAGGAGCACTGCCGGTTACCATTTACCATACTGCGCCCCACTGGCGTGTACGGTCCGCGAGAGAAAGACTATATGATTATGGCAGACTCCATCCGTCGTGGCATAGACGTGGCAGTAGGATATAGGAGACAAGACCTTACTTTCATATTCGTAAAAGACGTAGTACAGGCTGTATTTCTCTCGATAAAATCGGAGAAAAGTATTGGTAAGGCATACTTTTTGAGTGATGGCGAGGTATATAGTTCCCGGCAGTTCAGCGACTACATAATAAGCACACTCGGCAAACGCCATGTGTTGCGGCTCACGTTCCCTCTGTGGGTACTGCGCACCGTATGCGCCGTGAGCGGTATTTGGATGCGTATCACCGGCAAACTGTCCACGTTAAATAATGACCATTACAACATGCTCAAGCAGCGCAACTGGCGATGTGACATTACCTCGGCAAAGCGCGACCTCGGTTTCTCACCACGATGGAATCTTGAGAAAGGTGTAAGAGAAATGTTACAGAATACAAAATAGTCGCACAATGAAACGACAGAATACAATATCAGATTTTTTCGTAGTAGAGAAGAGTCGCATGAAGACTTCAAAGGGCGGTCCCTTAGGTATGGGAAAGTTCGGTTTCATCGCTCCGGAACTTGCACAATTCGCCTATGCAGCAATCACCGCACTGATAATCCTGTTCACATGGACGGGACATGAGGACCCTGCCTCTCTGATGTGGCAAAGGGTAACAGCGCTATCAGGCACCGTGGCACTGTGGATTGTCTATATGCTATGGCCATGCCGCATGGTAATGGCTTGCCGCATAGGCTATCTTTTAGTAATGCTCGGATACTGGTACCCGGACACATACGAGATAAACAAGCAGATTGGCAGCCTTGACCATATCTTCGCGCAGTGGGAACAGGCTATATTCAACTGCCAGCCTGCACTCTTATTCTCACAGAGGTTCACGTCAAAAGTAGTGTCTGAACTGATGTATATGGGCTATGAGTCATATTACCTCTTCTTCATCATCTTGCCATTCATCGCACTCGCAAGATACTATGACCAGCTGGAGCGTATCACGTTCATATTACTCGGCTCCTTCTTTACCTGCTATGTCATCTTCATACTCCTGCCAGTAACTGGTCCGCAGTACTATTATCTGGCGGCTGGCATAGACAACATTGCCAACGGAGTTTTCCCCGACATAGGTAAATATTTTGCCGATTCCACCGAGTGTCTTACTGCCCCAGGATGGCAAGGCGGACCTTTCTACCATCTATGTGCGCTGATGCACGGAGCCGGTGAGAGACCAACGGCAGCCTTCCCATCAAGCCACGTGGCGATAGCCACATTGGTAATGGCCATCTGCACAAAGATGCGTATGTGGCGTATGCTCATCATACTTGCCATTCCTTATCTCTTCCTTTGCATGGCAACCGTGTATATACGGGCACACTATGCTATTGACTCCATTACAGGATTTGTAAGCGGAATCATACTCTTCTTCATATTCGGAGGCATGAAGCTACGCTCCTGACATAACGACACCACACGCCATATCACCCTGTAAGACAAAAGCCGGCAGGCACAACCGCCAAGGCTATAGTCTCACACCATGGAAGCTGACAGATGAAGTCCTCATTTGTCAGCTTTCATGCTTTACGGTTGCTATTAACACCCGTTAACACCTCACATTACGATTTTAACACAAAAGTGAAGAAAGTGTCAGTTTTATTGAGTAACTTTGCAGATTAAGGAATATCAGCTATAACAAACTAACTAAAAAATGAAAAAACAGATTATCTCAACTACCCTACTATGCTGCGCAATGACACTCTCAGCAGCGCAACGCGAAGTTGTTGACATGAACCGTGGATGGTTCTTCAAACTCGGCAAATCCCAGCCTACTGTAACAATGGCTGAGGTTGCAGGCTGGCAGAGGATAAACGTGCCTCATGACTTCCAGATAGAGCAGCCATGGGTGGCACCTGCCGCAGACGAGAAGGCCGACAACTCCGATGCCGGAGCCAACATCAGAAGCCGACTGTCATCACGCGGCTTCAAAGAGATGGGCGAAGGATGGTATGTAAAATCATTCACCCCGTCTGCCGACAAGAAAGGCCAGCGTGTACTGCTCGACTTCCAGGGCATCATGTATGTGGGAGACGTGTATCTCAACGGCAAGCGCATAGGCGGCACCGACTACGGATATGTAGGTTTTGAGATTGACATAACAAAAGAACTGAAGTACGGCCAGGAGAACACCATAGCCGTACGCTGTGACACCGGCAGGCCAAAGGACTCACGATGGTACACCGGCGGTGGTCTGTTCCGCGATGTCAAAGTCGTATATACAGACCCTCAGCTCTACTTTCTGCGCCACCCGTTGTATATCACAACTGAGAACAACAATAAGGTCAACATCTCTGCCAACGTGCAATGCAACACCAAGCAGAACAATGTGACCATGCAGGTAACGATAACAGCCCCTGACGGTTCTGTTGTCAGCGACAAGAAGTATGACCTGAAGCGCAACCGTAACTACCGCTACGGTCAGGAGATAGCAATACCGGCCATCGACCTGCCCAACGCACAGTTGTGGGACTGCGAGCACCCTAACCTCTATACAGCAAAGGTGACGCTTTATAAGGAGGACGGAACAGTCTGCGACGAGGCAAAAAGCCGTTTTGGTGTGCGCACTATAGAAATGGTACCAGGCAAAGGTATGCTGCTCAACGGCAAGAAGGTACTGCTGAAAGGCTATGCCAACCACCACACCCTCGGTGCATTAGGTGCTGCAGCATACCCACGTGCCATAGAGAAGCGCATCAAGATGATGAAGGAGTTTGGTCTTAACCACATACGCAGCTCGCACAACCCTTACTCAGAGTCTTTCCTCGACATTTGCGACGAGAACGGTATTCTCTTCGTTGATGAGCTTTATGACAAGTGGAACGACCAGTATGTAGGTGCTGGCAGGGCACACTTCCGCGACCTGTGGCAGGACCATGTGGAAGAATTCATCAAACGAGACCGCAACCATCCTTGTGTCGTAATGTGGTCACTGGGTAACGAACTGCAGTCATATAACGACCAGCCGTTCAATGATTTCGGCGTAACGCAGTTCAAACTGATGAAGACTCTCATACAACGCTTTGACAACACACGCAAAGTTACAGTGGCTATGCATCCACGCTACCGCAACTGGGAGACCGACTCCCTGCCTTGTGACCTTGCCATGGCAACAGACATACAGGCTTACAACTACCGTTACATGTACTTCCCCGGCGACGGCAAGCGTTTCCCTTGGATGAACTTCTACCAGAGTGAGGCATCAGTATCTGCCATGGGTGAGAACTTCTTCGCCATGGACCGCGACAAGGTAATCGGCCTGGCATACTGGGGAGCCATCGACTACCTCGGCGAGAGCCAGGGCTGGCCAGCCAAAGGATGGGTGCAGGGAGTATTTGATATCAGCCTGGAGCCTAAGCCAAAGGCATACTACATGAAGTCATTCTTCAAGGATGATGAGCCATTGGTACACATAGCCGTAACCGAAGATGCCGGTGGTGTAATGTGGAACGGCGTACAGATAGGCAACGAGGGACAGAGCGACCACTGGAACCGCAAGGCAGGCGACACCCTCAGCATTACCACCTATACCAATGCCGACGAGGTGGAGCTGTTTGTCAATGGCAAGAGCTACGGCACTAAGAAGAACGACAAGGCATCAGCCAAGATGCGCAACCAGATACGTTGGAACAATGTCATCTATCAGAACGGCTACTGCGAAGCTGTGGCACGCACCGACGGAAAGGTTGTAGCACGCCACAAGATAGAGACAACTGGCAAGCCGGTGGCACTGAAGATAGATACCGACAACGCCAACTGGAAGGCAGACGGCATAGACCTGCAGCATCTGCGCATATATGCTGTGGACAGCAAGGGCAGAAGAGTTTACACTGCTGTAGGCGATGTGAAGGTTGAGGTAAACAGCAAGGCTGCCACACTGGTAGCCATGGGCAGCGGCAACCAAGTGTCCGACGAACTGCATGTTACCAACCACCGCATGCTCTTCAACGGTTCTGTACAGGCAATACTGCGCTCAGGCATCGACGGAGGCGACGTAAACATCACCGCCACCTGCGACGGACTGAAGCCAGCGAAGATAAAACTAAAAGTAAAACCATAACAGAAGAAAATGAAAGAATCAACTCGCAAAGGCCTTTTAGGCATTTTTGTCACCGCAGGAGTGACACTACTCTGCGGACTGGCTTACGCCATCAATCAGAAGCTTGGACAGATAGCTGAGATAGGCGACATAAAATATGATGAGGAGGAGGAATGAAATACGCTGTTGACCAGATAGCAACCCTCATAGGAGCACACAGATACGGCACGTCACAGGGCAACGTGTCGTTTCTGCTTACTGACAGTCGCTCACTGTCGTTTCCTGAGGAGACTATGTTCTTTGCCCTTAAATCAGAGAGAAACGATGGACACAAGTACATCGGCGAGCTTTACAAGCGCGGTGTACGTAACTTCGTGGTAGAACGCCTGCCCGAGGAGAATATACCCGAGGACGCAAACCTGCTACTGGTACCCGACTCCCTTGCGGCACTACAACGACTGGCAGAGCGCCAGCGCGATGAGTTTCAGATACCTGTCATCGGCATCACCGGCAGCAATGGCAAGACGGTGGTGAAGGAGTGGCTATACCAGCTTCTCTCCCCCGATGCATGCGTGACACGCTCACCACGCTCATACAACTCGCAGATAGGCGTGCCACTGTCCGTATGGCAGCTACGCAAAGAGACACAAGTGGGTATCTTTGAAGCTGGCATCAGTCAGGCAGGCGAGATGCAGCGATTGGCTGACATCATACAGCCTACCATTGGTATCATCACGACATTGGGCGAGGCGCACCAGGAGAACTTCCACAGCATGGAGGAGAAATGCCGTGAGAAGCTGCTGTTGTTCAAGGACTGTCCTACGCTGGTCTATCCAATGGACAAAGACATCATCTTCCGCACCATTAAGCAGTCGCAGTACAAAGGACAGCTGATAGGATGGTCAGCCAATGACACCTCTGCCGCGTTCTATGTTGAAAGTACAGAGCAGAACGGCGAGACCACCACAGTGAACTACACCTTCAACGGTACAAAAGGTTCCTATACCATACCGTTCATAAGCACCGCGTCTGTGGAGAACTCCATCACCTGTGCTGCCACCGCACTACACCTCGGCATGAACGCTGACACCCTGTGCCAGCGAATGGCAGAGCTGGAGCCGGTGGCTATGCGCCTTGAGGTAAAGGAGGGACGCGACGGATGCACCCTTATCAATGATTCTTACAACTCTGACCTTGCATCACTTGACATAGCCCTTGACTTCATGCACCGCCGTCCTGACCACAACGGACGCCGCCGCACGCTTATAATAAGCGACATTGACCAGACGGGCCTGTCATGCAAAGAGATAACAAGCCGCATAGAGGCCATGGCTAAGAGCAGGGGCATAGAGAAACTCATCACCATAGGCGAGCAGTTCCAGGACTTAACGCCACAGTCTCTGCCGTCTTACCATACATTCAAGACTACCGAGGAGTTTCTTGACAGCAATGCCTTTGCCGCACTGCGCAATGAGGTCATCCTCATAAAAGGCGCAAGGCGCTTCCACTTTGACCACATCACCGAACTGCTGGTAAACAAGGTACACGAGACAACGCTTGAGGTCAACCTCTCCGCCATCGTTGCCAACCTTAACTACTACCGTTCGCAGATGCACAGTGGCACCAAACTGGTGTGCATGATTAAGGCTAACGGATATGGTACCGGCGCAATAGAGATAGCCAAGACACTGCAGGAGCACCGCGTGGACTACCTTGCCGTGGCAGTAGCTGACGAGGGCGTGGCACTGCGACAGGCCGGCATAACCGCCAACATCATGGTGATGAACCCGGAGATGACGGCATTCAAGACTATGTTTGACTATGACCTGGAGCCAGAGGTCTATTCCTTCCGTCTGCTTGACGCACTCAGACACGCTGCACGCAAGGAGGGTATAACAGGCTGGCCTATACATGTCAAACTCGACACCGGTATGCACCGCCTGGGCTTCCACCCCGTGGACGATATGCCAAGGCTCATTGATTACCTGAAGAAACAAAACGCACTGACACCCCGTTCGGTGTTCTCACACTTCGTAGGAAGCGATGACGACTGTTTCGACGAGTTCTCTGCAATGCAGTACCAGATGTACCTGAAGGGTGCTGACGCGCTGCAAGAGGCATACACTCACCACATACTCAGACACATCTGTAACTCCGCTGGCATAGAGCACTTCCCAGAGAGACAGATGGACATGTGCCGTCTGGGCATAGGCCTCTATGGTGTCAACCCGCGTAACAATGCGATAATAAACAATGTGGCTTCACTGAAAACCACAATACTACAATTACGCCATGTGAAAGCCGGCGAGTCCATAGGCTATTCACGCCGCACCACGCTTGACAAGGACTCCCTTATCGCCGCCATACCTATAGGCTATGCCGACGGACTGAACCGTCATCTGGGCAACCGCCACGGCTTCTGCCTGGTAAACGGCAAGAAGGCTGAGTATGTAGGCAATATATGTATGGACGTCTGCATGATAGACGTGACAGGTATAGAGTGTAAGGAGGGCGACAGCGTCGAGATATTCGGCGACAACCTGCCTGTAACCGAGCTCTCTGACCGTCTTGACACCATACCTTACGAGATACTCACAGGCATCTCCGAGCGTGTGAAGAGAGTTTATTTTAAGGATTAAACACAAAAGTCATGAATATACAGTTCCAACTTACAAAGGATGCCAGCCTATCACTGACCCTTATCAATGACGAGAAGAAAAACGCCGTACTGCGTCGCATAGCTGACGAGATAGGACGGCAGTCTGATATGCTCCTTGAGGCAAACGCCAAGGACCTTAGCCGTATGGACCAGTCAAACCCTCTGTATGACCGTCTGCAGCTCACTAAGGAGCGCCTTGACGGCATAGCTTCTGACATGCGCCATGTAGCAGACCTGCCTACACCTCTCGGTCACATAACAAAGGACCACACACTGGAGAACGGCCTGAGACTCTACCGCGTCTCTGTTCCTTTCGGTGTCATCGGCATGATATACGAGGCACGTCCTAACGTGTCGTTTGATGTATTCTCTCTCTGTTTCAAGAGTGGTAATGCCTGCGTGTTGAAGGGTGGCAAGGATGCCGACGACTCCAACCGCGCCATCGTAGCCATGATTAAGCAGATACTCACAGAGGAAGGCATCAACCCTGACGTCATCAACCTGCTGCCTGCCACCCACGAGTCAACGGGTGAGATGCTCAATGCCGTAGGCTACATAGACCTCTGCATACCTCGCGGCGGCAAGAAGCTCATCGAGTTTGTACGCGACAATGCCAAGGTGCCTGTCATAGAGACCGGCGCAGGCGTGGTACACACGTACTTTGACAAGGACGGCGACCTGGAGAAAGGCAAGCGTATCATCAACAACGGCAAGACACGCCGCGTATCTGTCTGCAACGCCCTTGACTGCCTGTTGGTACACAAGGACCGTGAGGCAGACATCCCTGCACTGCTCGAACTGATGAAAGACAAGGTACAGTTCCACTATGACAACTACGGCAAGGAGTGGATGTCATACGACCTCTCTATCAAGGTGGTTGACTCTCTTGATGAGGCACTGGCCCATATACGCAAGTACAGCTCCGGCCACTCTGAGGCCATCATAACAGAGAACAAGGAGACCGCCATGCGCTTCCAGAAAGAGGTGGATGCCGCATGCGTATATTGGAATGCTCCTACAAGCTTCACCGACGGCGCGCAGTTCGGACTGGGCGCTGAGATTGGCATCAGCACACAGAAACTCGGTCCACGCGGACCTATGGCACTTGAGGAGATGACCACCTACAAGTGGATTATAGAAGGTGACGGACAGATAAGGAGTTAAGGAGTCAAGGAGTTAAGTAGTTAGGAAGTTAAGGAGTTAAGAAGTTAAGACAAATGAGTAATCTGTATAATATTTTTCTCAACAGCACAGGTATAACAACCGACAGCCGCGACTGTCCGAAGGGCAGCATATTCTTCGCCTTGAAGGGCGAGACCTTTGACGGCAACAAATACGCAGCTTCAGCACTGGAGAAGGGCTGTTCCTACGCAGTTGTTGACGAGGCAGAGTATGCCACTGACGACCGATTCATCCTGGTGCCAGATGTGCTCACAGCCTTACAGCAACTTGCCAACGAGCACCGCCGTGCGCTCGGCACAAGGATTATAGGCGTGACAGGCACCAACGGTAAGACTACCACCAAGGAACTCATAGCCGCTGTTCTCTCTAAGAAGTATAACGTGCTTTACACGCAAGGCAACTTCAACAACCACATCGGAGTGCCAAAGACTCTGCTGCGCCTTACCAAAGAGCACGAGATAGCAGTGGTAGAGATGGGCGCCAACCACCCGGGGGAGATTAAGACCCTCGTCAACATCGTGGAGCCCGACTACGGCATCATAACAAACGTAGGCAAGGCCCACCTTGAGGGCTTCGGCTCTTTTGAGGGTGTGATAAAGACCAAGGGCGAGCTGTATGACTTCCTGCGCCAGAAAGGCGGCAGCAAGGTCTTCATAGATGCCGACAACGAGCACCTGGCAGGCATTGCCCACGACTTGGAGCTGATAAAGTACGGTGTAAAGAGCGATGCCGGTACACTGGCAGTAAAAGGCGAGGTAATAGCCTGCGACCCCTTCCTGCGTTTCCGTTGGAACGGTGGCGAGGTAAACACCCACCTTATAGGCGCGTACAATATATATAATATGCTCGCGGCTGCCACTATAGGCATACACTTCGGTGTAACGCCTGCACAGATAAACGAGGCCTTGACAGAATATGTGCCGAGCAACAACCGCTCACAACTGACAGTGACGGAGAATAACAAGCTGGTGGTTGACACCTACAACGCCAACCCTACGTCAATGATGGCGGCGCTTGAGAACTTCACCCTTATGGCCATGCCGTCAAAGATGGCCATCCTCGGCAGCATGGGAGAGCTCGGTGCCGTAAGCCATGACGAGCACCAGCGCATAGTTGATTACCTCACGCAGCACGGATATAACGACGTATGGCTCGTGGGTAAGGAATTCGGCCAGATAGAGTGCAACTACCGCAAGTTCGCCGACGTGGAGGCTGTGAAGCAGGAACTGCTCTCCCACCCTCTCAAGGACCAGTGCATACTGATAAAAGGCTCTAACACCATGAGGCTCTTTGAGCTGCCTCCATTGTTATAACAACACGCAAACGATGAAACGAAGCAATAAGGAACTCCTGAAATTCCTCTCGCTGATGCCACTGTGCGCCATCGCCACATACTGTCTTACGTGCCTGAACTATTGTATCTGGCTCCCCTTGGGGTATGCCATCACTTATACCATACTCAGCCTTGTAGGCGGCTATGTGGCATGGAAGACGTGGCGGGGGCGCAGCTTCTGGCGGCTGGGAATATCACTATTATCATTCTCTACGCTGACCTACGCACTCATACTAATACTCCTCCACATACCATACAGCACAACGCAGAATAATTTCCCCGAGGTACTCGCAGAGGCCATCGCCGTGTGGATATTCTGCTCCATCATACCGACAGCAGTATGCTGCATGATATACAAGTACATTTACTCACGATAAAAAAAAAGAGAAGATAGAGAGAAAATACACTTGCACAAAAACAAAATTTTAACTAACTTTGCACCTATCAGCGTCTTTGCAGCGGCATAAGACTTATTTATTTACTAAATCATATCAACTAACAAAACTAAAACTAACTTTTATGAAACAGAAACTACGCTATGTACTTGGCGGAGCACTCGCTATGCTCGCTACCGCCACAATGGCAGACGAACTGCCCACACCAGTCTATTTCAACGACTTCTCCTCTGCCGACGGACTTACCATCGTAGGTAACGGACAATTTGAGGACGATGCAGACTCACGCTTCGGCAAGGTTTTCCACAACGACCCTACACTGACCAAGGCTATCCGCACCAACTGGCTGGAAGTGCCAAACGTATTCTCTAACTCCAAAGAGACAAAGGAGGTGACCATAGCATTCTGGGTAAACAAGAAAAACGCGACAGACTATTTCTGGAGCCCTATCTTTACCGCCTACGGCGATTACAACGTAAGCATGAGTCACGCATGGGACTTAGATAACACTATGGGTTGGTGGCCATTCTTCTACGTAGAGGCACGCGGAATAATGCAATGGAACGCCGGTGGATGGTGTGACTTCACTCCTGCCCAGAACGACAACCCTACCACCGATGAACAGAACCAGCCTGCCAATAACATAACAACGGCATGGAGCGATGACGGTGCATGGCACTACTTCACTATCACCATCACCTCTTCCTCTGCAAAGGTATATGTGGACGGCAACATAATAAACTCATGGACAATAGCCGATGACGGACTGGCAGGTATGTTCACACAGACTGACCTTACACACTTCTGCCTCGGCGGCAACCAAGCTTTCGGATGGGACGACCCCGACCCGGCATTCGCCTTCGACGACTTTGCCGTCTATAACAAGGCTCTCACCTCTGAGGAGATTGCAGCGATAATCAGTGCGAAGACCAACACCACCGGAGTGCAGAACGTCAAAGCCGCAAAGGCAGAGAACGGAGCGCGCTATAACCTCGCAGGACAGAAAGTAGGCTCAGGCTTCAAGGGCATAGCCATAGAGAACGGCAAAAAGACGGTAATGAGATAACCTTCTTCCCATAGGAGGGAATAGGACATTTTGGTGATTTAACATTTCATTACAATTCGCAATCTAGAGAAAATAGCAAGAAAAAAGTAATAATAAAAAAGAAGGTTGTAACAACTCACAACCTTCTTTTTTTCGTTTCCCAGGGTAAAAAGCGCCTTTTGGGCTTCTAAAAGCATAACTTTCATGTCATAAAAGCATAGCTTTTAAGGTGTGAAAGCTATCACTTTACACTGTAAAAGCATAGCTTTCACGCTGAAAAAGCCCCAAAATGTCACACTTCAGGCACCCCTCTGTTCTGTATAGTGCTGTATTACAGCACTTAACGCAAAACGCAAAATCCTTGCGATATTTCAGCCCCAAACCGAAGTTGGTGAAAAATATCGCAAGGAATTTAAGCCTAAAATAGGACATTTTAGCGATTCGCACTAAAATGCTGCATCGTGCACGGACGTTGTTTAGAGCTTCTGCTCCACCTCTATCTCGGTGAAGGTCTCTATCACGTCGCCTGCCTGTATATCGTTGAAGTTGACGAGAGAGATACCACACTCAAAGCCTGTGGCAACCTCCTTGACGTCATCCTTATAACGCTTCAGAGCGTTGATTTCGCCTGTGAAGATTACGATACCGTCGCGTATGAGGCGAGCCTTGTCCTTGGCGTGTACCTTGCCGTCGGTAACCATACATCCAGCCACAGCGCCGACCTTGGAAATCTTGAAGACCTCCTTGACCTCCACCTGACCAGTGGAAACCTCCTTCTTGACCTTGTCGAGCATACCCTCCATGGCAGCCTTGATATCGTCCATGGCATCGTAGATGACAGAGTAGGTATTGATTTCCACACCCTCCTGCTCTGCCAGTTTCTTGGCTGCAGCAGACGGACGTACCTGGAAGCCTACAATCATACCGTTCTCGGCGGTAGAAGCGAGCATCACGTCGTTCTCTGATATCTGGCCTACGGCCTTCATTATGACGTTCACCTGTACCTTCTCTGTTGACATCTTGATGAACGAATCGGAGAGGGCCTCCACAGAACCCTGTGTATCGGCCTTGACAACGAGGTTGAGCTCGTGGAACTCGCCCAGTGCCACACGGTGTGCAATCTCCTCCAGAGACAGTATCTTAGTAGTTCTGAGGCTCTGCTCACGCTGCAGCTGCAGACGCTTGTTGGCTATGGTCTTAGCCTCCTGCTCGGTCTCCATGATGTGGAACGAGTCGCCGGCCTGAGGCGCACCGTTCAGACCCAGGATGATAACCGGCTCTGCTGGCTTTGCAGCCTCAACGTTCTGGTTACGCTCGTTGAACATAGCCTTCACACGGCCCCATGCCGTACCGGCTATCACGATGTCGCCCACGTGCAGTGTACCATTGCTTACAAGCACTGTAGAGACATATCCCCTACCCTTGTCAAGTGATGACTCTATGACAGAGCCTGTAGCCTTACGGTTAGGGTTAGCCTTCAGGTCAAGCATCTCAGCCTCAAGGAGCACCTTCTCCATGAGTTCCTCAACGCCGATACCCTTCTTGGCACTGATTTCCTGACACTGGTACTTACCGCCCCACTCCTCTACGAGAAGGTTCATGGCAGCCAGGTCCTGGCGTATCTTGTCGGGGTTAGCACCCGGCTTATCAATCTTGTTGATGGCAAACACCATAGGTACATTGGCAGCCTGTGCGTGTGCTATAGCCTCCTTAGTAGTAGGCATTATAGAGTCGTCGGCAGCAATGATGATGATGGCGATATCGGTTACCTGAGTACCACGGGCACGCATGGCGGTAAACGCCTCGTGACCTGGGGTATCGAGGAATGTGATACGGCGACCGTCCTCCAGTCTTACGTTGTAAGCACCTATGTGCTGTGTGATACCGCCTGCCTCACCGGCAATGACGTTAGTATTACGCACATAGTCAAGCAACGAGGTCTTACCATGGTCAACGTGACCCATGACGGTAACGATAGGAGCACGTGACATCAAGTCGTTCTCATCGTCATCTTCCTCATGTATGGCCTCCTGCACCTCGGCGCTGACATACTCCGTAGTGAAGCCGAACTCGTCAGCCACCAGGTTGATAGTCTCTGCGTCAAGACGCTGGTTGATACTAACCATGATACCTACAGACATCAGCGTACCGATAAGCTTGGTCACAGGCACATCCATCATGTTGGCAAGCTCAGACACAGTAACAAACTCTGTCAGCTTCAGTGTCTTGCTCTCAAGTTCGGTATTGAGTGCGTCCTCCTCACGCTGCTGTGCAGCGGCATCACGCTTCTCCTTACGATACTTGGCGCCCTTCTTGGTCTGTGAGCCCTTGCTGGTAAGACGTGCAAGCGTCTCCTTAACCTGACGTGCTACATCCTCCTCGCTGACCTCCTGCTGTCCGCCCTTCTTCTTATTCTTTTTCTTCTTGCCTGTACCCTGCTGCTGGTTGCCGGCCTTACCTGCTGTAACGCGGGCATTCTTGCCGTTCTTGCCTCCCTGCTGCTGGTTAGCGGCATCATTCACATCTACGCGCTCCTTGCCTATGCGGTTACGCTTCTTCTTCTCTGAGGCTTTCTCCTCACGCTCCTTCCTACGCTCCTCCTTAGACTTCTTCTTAGGATGAGTGGACTGGTTGAGAGCGTCAAGGTCAATAGTACCTATCACGTTAGGACGGGTGATGGTCTTACGCTCACTCTTCAGAGTGTATATCTCCACCTCCTTATTGTCCTGAGGCGCAGCGGCCTTGGCAGGCTGTGCGTCGTTCTTCTCCTTTGGTGCTGTCTCTGCAGGTGCTGCCGGCTTAGCCGGCTCAGCCTCAGCCTTCTCGGCTGCGGTATTGTCTGCCGGTGCCTTAGCCTCTGCAGGTGCCTTTTCAACGACAGGGGCAGCCTTCTCCTGAGGCTCCTCTTTCTTCTCAGCCACAGGCTCTGCAGGCTTTGTCTCTACCACTGGCTCTGCCTTAGCCTCGCTCTTCTGCTCAGCAGCCTCCTTAGGCTCCTCCTTCTTGGCAGGCTTACCTGAAAGACTGTCAAGGTCTATCTTACCCAGAGGCTTGGCGGGCTGTCTGTTAAGCAGGGCCTCACCCGGTGTCACAGCCTTAGCAGGCTCCGCAGTGGCGCCAGCCGCGCGCTCCTTGCCAGGCTTCTTTTCCTTCTCTGGTTTCTTAAAGAGTTTCTCCGCTTGCGACCTTACCTCTCTATCCACCCTGAAAGCAGCCTGCAAGGCTTCTTGCTGTGCATCGTTAAGCTTAAAAGCCAGTTCATTTTTCACTTCACCCAGTTCGGGCCTTTTTGATAGGAAGTCGACAGCAGTCTGCAAACCTATGTTGAGTTCTTTTATTATTTTATTCAGTCTTATACTCATGCTTCGTTTTTTTAGATTTATTAGGGGTTAGGGGTATTATCGTGGAGCGGTGATTACTGCTGCTCAAACTCTGACTTCAGGACGTTGAGAACGTGGTCAACGGTCTCCTCCTCCAGGTCAGCCTTGGAAATCAGCATCTCTCTTGGTGCTCCCAACACTTGCTTAGCGGTGTCGAGTCCTAATCCCTTTATAGCGTCGATAATCCACTGATCTATCTCGTCGTTGAACTCATCCAGGTAGATATCCTCCTCCTCGGCGTTGTCAAGCTCACGGAATACATCGATGGTGTACTCTGTAATCATAGAGGCGAGCTTGATGTTCTGTCCGCTGCGACCTATAGCCAGTGACACTTCCTCTGGTCTGAGGTAAACCTCAGCCTTGTGCTCCTCCTCATTGATATTGATGCTGTTAATCTGAGCAGGTGCCAGTGCACGCTGTATGAAGAGCTTGATATTCTGTGTATAGTTGATAACGTCAAGGTTCTCGTTACACAACTCACGCACAATGCCATGCACACGGCTACCCTTGACACCTACGCATGCTCCTACTGGGTCGATGCGGTCGTCAAAGCTCTCTACTGCCACCTTGGCGCGCTCACCAGGTATGCGTGCTATCTTACGCACGGCTACCAGTCCTTCTGCTATCTCAGGCACCTCAGCCTCGAGCAAGCGCTGCAGGAAGAGCGGAGAGGTACGTGAGAGATATATCTTAGGATTGTTGTTGTCGTTTGTCACGCGGTCGATGACAGCCTTCACAGCCTCATTCTTACGATACACGTCACTTGGTATCTGGTCGTTCTTCTGGAGAATAAGCTCATTGCCCTCGTCATCAACCACCAGCACCTCGCGCTTCCATATCTGATATACCTCGCCGGTAATAATCTCACCGACACGGTCCTTATACTTATTATACAAGGTATCGTGCTCCAGCTCAAGTATCTTGCTTGCCAGTGTCTGACGCAGGTTCAGGATGGCACGGCGGCCGAACTTGGCGAAGTCCACGCGCTCTGACACGTCCTCACCAATCTCATAGTCAGCCTCTATCTTCTGTGCCTCTGACAGTGCTATCTCCTTGTTCTCATCACTTACCTCACCATCGGCTACTACCACACGGTTACGGTATATCTCAAAGTCACCCTTGTCAGGATTGACAATGACATCAAAGTTAGCGTCACTGCCGAAAAGCTTTGCTATAACATTACGGAAGCTCTCCTCAAGTACGCTGACGAGAGTAGTGCGATCGATGTTTTTCGTCTCTTTGAACTCACGAAAAGTATCAATCATGCTTGGTTGTTGTGTCTTCTGTTTAGTTGCCATTTTATATTTTTATTTTTTATTTTCTAAATTAGTATTCGCCTTAATCTGCATTCCCCTCCCTACAACGGTGTCGGGGTGTGCCTCTCTTACTTAAACTCTATCACGTACTTGCAGTATTTCACGTCGTCCATAGAGAACGTACGCTCCACGTCAACCATGACGGGACGTTTCTTGCCCTCCACGCGTTGTTTCTCCTGCGTCTTCACAGTAAACTGTCTTCCTTCTACTCCGAGCAGTTCTCCCTTATACTTCTGCCCGTCGCCGGCGAGCACCTCAACCTGCTTTCCTATGCAGTTGATGTACTGCTGCTCTACCTTGAAGGGCTGACCTATACCGGCAGAGCCCACCTCTAACTCATAATCCTCCTCGTCACGGCTGAGATGTTCCTCTATGTAACGGCTCAACTCACAGCAGTCTTCTATCCACACACCATCAGCATGGTCTATCTCCACTACTATGCGGTCGTCTGCCGACACCTCCACATCAACAAGGAAATACTCTTTTCCCTCCAGCCACTCTTCTACGATGCTCTTTACTTTACTCTTCTCTATCATACTATGTCTATTATTTCACATGTACTTTGCGATATCTGTTCTTTAATAAAAGAATGAGGAACTCATGTTTCTGAGCTCCTCATTCCACTGAACAAATGCAAAGTTACGCTTTTTTTTCCATCTGCGCAAACTTTTATGTGTTTTTTTATACATTATCGCATTTCTCGCCCTCTATTTCTATTCTGAACGTCGTTCCCTTGCCTATTTCCGAGCGTAGCACATATATTTTCCCGTGATGGTACTCTTCTATGATACGCCGTGCCAACGACAGTCCCAGTCCCCATCCGCGTCTCTTGGTGGTGAAGCCTGGTCTGAACACGTTCTTTATGTTACTGCGCTCTATGCCTTTACCTGTGTCTGTCACATCTATGATGACACGGTTGCCCCTGTTGGTGGCGGTGATATCTATCCTGCCCTCGCCCTCCATGGCATCCACGGCATTCTTGCAAAGGTTCTCAAACACCCACTCAAACAGTTGCTGGTTTACCACCACACGTATAAAGTCATCCATGGCATGCAGCGATATATTGACACGCTGCGATGTACGACGGCTCATGTATTCCACCACATTGAACAGTACCTCCCGCAGGCTTACGCTGTGACGCTCTGGTGCCGAACCTATCTTTGAGAAGCGGTCGGCTATTAGCTGCAGGCGCTTCACATCCTTGCTCATCTCAGGCACCAGCGTGTCATCAGGATATGTCTCCTTGAGTATCTCCGTCCATGCCATAAGGCTGGAGATAGGTGTGCCGAGCTGATGTGCGGTCTCTTTCGACAGTCCTACCCACACCTTGTTCTGCTCCGCCTTCTTTGACGTAAGCAATGCAAAGATGGCTATCACCACGAATATCATCACCACGCCGAGCTGTATGTAAGGATAGTAAGCCAGTCGGGTAAGCAGCAGCGAGTCGTCATAGCATACCAGGAGATAGTTGTCTGCTCCCTCGCCCGTCTGCACCTTGATAGGCTGGTGTCCGCGACTCATCCTCTTTGCAGCGTCATTCACCACGGCGAGCGTGTCTGCTTCGTCCTTGGCCTTTATCGTCACATTGCGGTATGTCTGTACCGTACCATGCGCATCAGTCACTATCACGGGTATGGTGTTGTTCTGCTCTATAACCTTCAGCACCAGGTTAAGGTCTGTGTTCTCATCAGCCAGGCTAAGCGTGTGCATAGCCTCAGCCCATATCTCCATGCGCTTCCGCTCCTCCTGCGCCAAATCACGCACGAGGAAATGGCTCGCCACCAGCGACACAGCGGCTATCAGCACCGCCATCGCCACAAGGGTTATCTTCACCTGGCGTATCCTGTCTGTCCAAACCACCTTTTTCATCACACCCGTAAAACGACGCCCTGCACAGTGCGTCAGTCTTGTTCCTTACAGTATTTCTTCAGTGCACGCGCCACGCCGTTAGCCCATGTGTCTATGCCACCGTCCATGTCAAGAGAGGACACCAGCTTCACCACGCTCTCTATAGGCATGCCGTAACGCAGCACACCAGAGATAAGCTTGGCATAGTTCCAGTATTCTTTCTTGAACTTGCCCGACAAGCCCTCCATGGTTGTCTTGTATCCACGCTTGTTCACAAACTGGAAGTCATAGCGCTTGGTACCGTCTGGCAGCACGCACTTTATTATCTTGCCGCTGTTGACGCTCTTAGGCACTATCATGCCCTCCTCGTCGTCCTGCAGACCTGTGAATATCTCGTATGGTCTGCCGTCAAGCAGTCCTACGAAAGCCAGCCACTTCTCTTTCTCGTTCTGAAAACGCACCACATCGCAGTCAAGGACCTCGGGACGCGTCTCTGTCATTGCCCGTGCGTTTGTATTCTCTACCATATAGTTTTCCTTCCTTTTTTCGTACAAAGGTAGAGATTTTATTTCTAATACACAATTAAATTTGGCTTTTCAAACAACTTTTCGTAATTTTGTATGCGATATGACAGAAGACTTTGACATACACAGGGAACGCACCGGCTCTGCCGAGAAAGAGTTTGAAAAGGCTCTGCGCCCGTTGGACTTCAACGATTTCAGCGGCCAGCAGAAGGTGGTGGAGAACCTCCGCGTGTTCGTTGACGCTGCGAAATACCGTGGCGAGCCGCTTGACCACACCCTGCTCCACGGACCGCCGGGACTGGGTAAGACCACGCTCTCCAATATCATAGCCAACGAGCTGGGCGTGGGGTTCAAGCTCACCTCTGGTCCAGTGCTTGACAAGCCCGGAGACCTTGCCGGACTGCTCACGTCGCTCGAGACCAACGATGTGCTGTTCATAGATGAGATACACCGACTGTCACCAGTGGTGGAGGAATACCTGTACTCCGCCATGGAGGACTACCGCATCGACATAATGATAGACAAGGGTCCGTCGGCACGAAGCATACAGATAGACCTCAACCCCTTCACGCTCATCGGTGCCACCACGCGCTCAGGACTGCTCACCGCACCGCTTCGTGCGCGCTTCGGCATCAATATGCACCTGGAGTATTACGACCCGCAGACGCTGTCAAAGATTATACGACGCTCCGCCGGACTGCTCCAGGTTCCGATAAGCGATGCCGCCTGCGACGAGATATCACGACGCTCACGCGGTACGCCGCGTATTGCCAACGGACTGCTGCGACGTGTACGCGACTTCGCACAGGTGCGCGGCAACGGCTCTATTGACATGCAGATAGCCAAGACCGCACTGGAGGCTCTCAATATTGACGAATACGGACTTGACGAGATAGACAACAAGATTCTGCTCACTATCATCGACAAGTTCAGCGGAGGTCCGGTGGGCATCAGCACCATAGCCACCGCCATAGGCGAAGACGCCGGCACTGTAGAGGACGTATATGAGCCTTACCTGATAATGGAGGGATTCATAAAGCGTACGCAGCGTGGACGAATGGTCACCGAACTGGCATACGCTCACCTCGGACGCAACCCTTACAAACAGGGAAGCAACATCCTATCACCGTCATTCTTTGACTAAACGGCATACAATATGAGGACAGCTATATTCACAGGGTCTTTCAATCCCTTTACCATAGGCCACGCCGACATAGTGGAGCGCGCACTGAAGGTATTCGACTGCGTAGTGATAGGCATAGGCCACAACCCGCAGAAGACGGAGGCGGCTGACGTGCAGGCACGCATAGAACAGATAACAGCGGTGTACAAGGATGAGCCGCGAGTAAAGGTGGAGGCTTACAGCGACATGGCAGCAGACCTCGCCGCACGTCACAATGCCGTGGCAGTGGTCAAGGGTGTGCGCTCGGTACAAGACTATGAATATGAGCGCAGCCAGGCTGAATACAACCGCTTACTCGGCGACGGACTGGAGACTGTGTTGTTCTTCGCTCGTCCACAGTTGGCTGCCGTATCAAGCAGTGCGGTAAGGACATTGCAGCACTTCGGTAAGGATGTAAGCAAGTTCCTGCCGTAACAACTCATAACTTATAATTCATAACTTCGAATGATAACATACTCAGCTGAAAACGTAAAGATGCCCAAGATACGCAAGCGCGATACCTCGGCATGGATTAAAAGGGTGGCGGCCACATATAACCGCACTGTGGGAGAGGTGGGCTATCTCTTCTGTGATGACGAGAAGATACTTGAGGTAAACCGCGAATATCTTCAGCACGACTATTACACCGACATCATAACATTTGACTACGACGAGGGCGACCAGATAAACGGCGACCTTGTGATATCACTCGACACCGTACGCACCAATGCAGAACTGTTTGGCAAGACATACGAGGAGGAGCTGCACCGCGTCATCATACACGGCATTCTCCACCTATGCGGCATCAACGACAAAGGTCCAGGCGAGCGCGAGATTATGGAGGCGGCAGAGAATAAGGCTCTCGCCATGAGGTGATAGCAAAACGTCAGAAAAAGAAATCTAAATAATAAAAAAGTACTGCTTTTTGTTGCACATTTCAACAAAAAGCAGTACTTTTGCTTTCATAATGTAACTTTATATACTAAAATAAAAGGAAAAAGAAAAAATGGAGAAACTTGACAATCTGGACAAGAAAATCCTGTCCATACTTTCAAAGAACGCCCGCATCGCATTCAAAGACGTAGCTGAGGCTTGCGACGTGTCACGCGCCGCCGTACACCAGCGTGTGGAAAGGCTCAAGGAGTCTGGCGTAATCACCGGCAGCAGCTTCTCTGTAAACCCAAAGTCTGTGGGTTACAGCACATGCACATACGTAGGCATCAGACTGGAGCGCGGCTCTATGTACAGGGACGTGGTAAAGAAACTCGAGGGAATACCTGAGATAGTGGAGTGCCACTTCACAACCGGCCCTTACACCATGCTCGTGAAACTCTACGTACGCGACAACGAGCAGCTCATGCAGTTGCTTAACGGCACACTGCAGTCTATCGAGGGTGTGGTATCAACAGAGACTCTCATCTCTCTTGACCAGAGCATAAAAAGAGATTTCCCAATTCACGAGGACGAGGAAGAATGAACAACAAGCGTTTCTCACTAGACACATTGTACGACAGCGCCTACGAGGGTATTGACATTAAGTGCAGACCTGTCATAGGTATAACGGCAAACCACGAGGGAATGGATGCCACGCTGCGCGAGGCTTACTGCCAACAGGTGGTAAGAGCTGGCGGTGTGCCCGTCATCATCCCTGCCATTGACGATGTTGAGGTGATACGCCAGACGCTAAACCGCATCGATGCTCTCATCCTCTCAGGAGGAGGCGACCACAACCCTTTGTGGATGAATGAACAGCCGTCGCCAAGGTTGGGAAACATCAACGCAACACGAGACCGCGCCGAACTACTCATCACACGCCTGGCATATAACCGTTGCATGCCAATGCTTGGCATCTGCCGTGGTATGCAGACGTTGGCAATAGCACTCGGCGGGCATGTGACACAAGATATCTACACCGCACCAAGGGATGAGGCAACGGCTGCGCATCCCCTGATAAAGCACTCACAAGACGCTGACCGCACGGAGCCTACCCATCAGGTAGAGATAGCCCAGGGGTCCACGCTGGCCTCCATATACAATACGTCAACGCTGTATGTCAACTCTTTCCACCATCAGGCCGTAATCAATACTGGCAACAATCTTGCCGCGTCCGCAACGTCTGTTGACGGCATCATTGAGGCCATGGAGAGTTGTGAGTTCAAGAGCATCATTGGCGTGCAATGGCATCCGGAATGGCTCGGCAACGACGGTTTGCCGCTGTTCCAGTGGCTGACACAACATGCAGCAGAGTATCGCAAGGCGCAGGAGGTGCATAACCGCATACTGTCTGTTGACTCACATTGCGACACCCCGATGTTCTTCCATCAAGGGGTGAACTTCCTGAAACGCGACCAGCGAATACTCGTTGACTTGCACAAAATGCGTGAGGGACGGCTTGATGCCACTACCATGGTATGTTACCTGCCACAGCCCTGGACTCCCGACAACGGAGCACCTGAGGCTCGCAAGGGCAAGACCTTCAGTGAGCTGGTGCACTACCCTATCAACTCCCCACGCGAGTACACCGATTTTATATTCGACGAGATAGAGCGCATAGTGGCTGACAGCCACGGTCAGATAGCACAGGCACGCTCCGTAGCCGACATCAAGACTAACAAGACGGAGGGACGCAAGAGCATAATCCTCGGCATAGAGAACGGTCTTGCCATTGAGAATGACATCAACAACCTGCGGCACTTCGCCGAGCGTGGCATAACATATATGACGCTGTGTCATAACGGCGACAACCTTATATGCGACTCTGCCAAGGGTGCCGGCATCAACAACGGCGTGTCTGCCTACGGTAAGGATGTGATACGCGAGATGAACCGCCTCGGAATAATGGTTGACCTCAGTCACGCAGGCGAGAAGAGTTTCTACGACGCTCTTGAGATAAGCAGCACCCCGATAGTATGCTCACACTCTAACTGCCGCAGTCTGTGTGACCATCCGCGCAACCTTACCGATGACCAAATGCGCAAGTTGGCTGAGGCCGGAGGCATAATGCAGATAACGCTTTATGCCGGTTTCCTGCGACAGGATGAAAAAGCTACGATACTCGACGCTATAAAACACCTGGAGCACGCCATCGCCATCATGGGCATAGACCATGTGGGCATCGGCACCGACTTCGACGGCGACGGAGGCGTATCAGGCATGGCCAACGCATCAGAGGTCATCAACCTCACCATGCATCTGCTGCGCCGCGGCTACTCAGAAGAGGACACCCGCAAGATATGGGGCGGCAACTGGCTCAAACTGATGCAAGAAATACAAAAGAACAAGATATAACCACTATAGCCACTATAGCCACTATAGCCACTATAGCCACTATAAAAAAATAATCCCCCGCCCACAATGGGCGGGGGATTATTTATATCCTCAAAAACATTACTGCTCATTATTCTCATCCCTACGCTCCGGACGCTGACGGCGCTCGCCACGCTCTGGACGTGGACGACGTGGGCGACGCTCACGCTCCTCATATCCCTCTGGCTTCTCAATGAGAACCTTGTGTGAGAGTTTGTACTTTCCGGTCTTGTCGTCTATCTCAAGGAGCTTAACCTTTATCTTGTCGCCCTCCTTGATGCCAGCCTCCTCAACAGTCTCAAGACGCTTCCAGTCTATCTCTGAGATATGGAGCAGACCATCCTTGCCCGGCAGTATCTCAACGAAGCAGCCGTAAGGCATGATTGAGCGCACGGTGCCCTCATATACCTCGCCAACCTCTGGCACTGCCACGATGCCCTTAATCTTCAAGAGAGCAGCATCGATAGCCTCCTTATCTGGAGCTGATACCTGAACCTTACCTACGCCGTCTTCCTCGTCAATAGTAATAACGGTGTTGGTATCCTCCTGTATCTGCTGTATAATCTTACCGCCAGGACCTATCACTGCACCAATGAACTCCTTAGGAATCTCTATCTGTACGATACGTGGGACCTGTGGCTTGAAGTCTGCACGTGGCTCGCTGATAGTATCTGTCAGGCAGCGCAGGATGTGCTCACGGCCAGCCTTAGCCTGCATCAGAGCCTTCTCAAGTATCTCGTATGACAGACCGTCACACTTGATATCCATCTGCGTGGCTGTCAGACCGTCCTTTGTACCAGTGGTCTTGAAGTCCATATCACCGAGGTGGTCCTCATCACCAAGAATATCAGAGAGCACTGCGTACTTGTCCTCACCTGGGTTCTTGATAAGACCCATAGCGATACCGCTGACAGGCTTCTTCATTGGTACACCTGCATCCATCAGTGCCAGTGTGCCGGCACATACGGTAGCCATAGATGATGAGCCGTTTGACTCAAGTATCTGGCTTACCAAGCGAACGGTGTAAGGGAAGTCCTCAGGTATCTGGCCCTTCAGTCCGCGCCATGCCAAGTGACCGTGACCAATCTCACGACGGCCTACGCCGCGCTGAGCCTTAGCCTCACCTGTGCAGAATGGTGGGAAGTTATAGTGCAGAAGGAACTTCTGGTAGTAACGGTCGAGCACGTCGTCAACAAGCTTCTCGTCAAGCTTAGTACCCAGTGTACATGTAGAGAGCGACTGTGTCTCACCACGTGTGAAGATTGCTGAGCCGTGAGGCATTGGCAGTGGTGACACCTCGCACCATATAGGACGGATGTCGGTGGTCTTACGACCGTCAAGACGAATACCCTCATCAAGGATGCAGCGGCGCATAGCGTCACGCTCTACATCATGATAGTACTTGTCTGCCAGAGTGTTCTTCTCCTCCAGCTCATCCTCTGTAAGGTCTGTGTGTGCAGCGGCATATCTCTCCTTGAACTCGGTGATGATAGCCTCGAAAGCCTCAGCACGTGCCTGCTTCTCAAGAGCCTGCTTAACGACGTCGTAAGCCTTCTGGTAGCACTCAGCCTTCACCTGCTCCTTGAGGTCGTCATCATTAACCTCGTGGCAGTACTCACGCTTCTGCTTGGTGCCAAGCTCCTGCATCAACTCCTCCTGCAACTGACACATAGGCTTGATAGCCTCGTGAGCAGCCTTAAGAGCGTTAAGCAAGTCAACCTCCTGCACCTCTTTCATCTCACCCTCAACCATCATGATGTTCTCTGCGGTAGCACCTACCATAAGGTCCATGTCTGCGTCAGCCATCTGAGCCTTTGTAGGGTTGATGACATACTCGCCGTTAACACGGGCTACGCGCACCTCTGATATCGGACACTCGAATGGAATGTCAGAACATGCCAGGGCACATGAAGCTGCAAAACCTGCCAAAGCATCAGGCTGATCTACGCCGTCTGCTGAGAACAATATAACATTTACATATACCTCTGCGTGGAAATCACTCGGGAAGAGCGGACGCAGGGCGCGGTCTACAAGTCTACAAGTGAGGATTTCATCATCGTTAGCCTTACCCTCACGCTTGTTAAATCCGCCAGGGAAACGGCCAGCAGCAGCGTACTGCTCACGATACTCCACCTGAAGTGGCATAAAGTCGGTTCCCGGCACAGCGTCCTTAGCCGCACAAACGGTAGCTAACAACACAGTGTTTCCCATGCGCAGTGTGCATGAGCCGTCGGCCTGCTTGGCCAACTTTCCAGTCTCAATGGTGATGGTGCGTCCATCAGGCAGTGAGACGGTCTTTGTAATTACGTTCATCTAATTTTTTATTGTTTTAACTGTTCATCTTTTCATCCGCACAACGCCTTGCCATACGGACATAATTGCATAAATCGCACAAATTTACTAATTCTTAACGGATTACGCAAATACTTTAACATTCTTTATACAAAGAACTTCTCCCACTATGATTTACGTAGAGTACATCAGCTATAAAAACGGAACAGCTAAAACGGTACATCGTTATCTGTCTGAAAGAATTGTTCAATAAATATGGTAGCATCAGGATCCTCACCCTGCACCGGAGCATCGGCATCTTCCTGTTGGCAGTCGTCTATATCGCCAACAAGATATTTCAGTTCTGGATGCATGCCAAGCATCTTCTTCATCAGTTCACTGTTAAGGGATAATGGCTTCTCCATTGACCTTTTATATTCTTGCCATGCTTCGAGAGGCGTCACCTCATTATGTCTCTCCTCACAAACAAATCGTCTAAGTTCTTCCTGAAGGTATTCTATTTCCATTCGCTTATATTTGCATACATTCTTCAGCATGCTTTTGGAAAGACTGATGGCATACTCTTCTAACCATTCGGGATTGACGTGATTACTTTTAAGAAACCGCAAAAATTCTATCCCAGTCCGTACAAAGCTATAATCCTGGTGGAAAGTATCATTGAAAGAATCAAGATAAAAGTAAAGACCTGACATATTGTAATAGCCTGAGAATATCAATTTCTGTTCAAATATGAACAAACACTGCAAGGCATGTTTTTGTCCCTCATTATACCGACCTCTGTCCAAGTCTTGTGTCATACGGGAATAGACATCTTCAACCATCTCGTAAACAGGACAATCTTCGATGGGCACACGCATACTTCTTCGTTTTGCGAAATTGTATTCAGCAAGATAATCAGTAACTTGACATACGACCTCCTGGTCTATCGTGAAATCACAGTTTCCCACGCAACAGGAAAACAACAGGAAATAGGCTGCGTCAGAAAAACTATAAACATGCTACAGATGCAAAAAGAAACGAGCCTATCAAACAGTAAACAAAAAATCTTCTCATGGTTTTACTTTTTATGGTTATCAACTATACTGCAAAGTTACATCTTCTTTTCTCATTTATCACATTTCCCCGTTGTCCAATGTACAAACACCCCTTTTCTGTGTACGAAAGAATTGTATCACTTACGCTTAAACCACACAACAAGGAGCAGCACTGTCACCACTACATCAACGATGTTCCACATAGTGCGCCCAAGAGAAATCTTCAGCAGAGGTTGGAACAGCAGAGCGAGCGCCCCAAACACAACAGCCCACTCCGTTTTTTTCTCTTCATAATACACATATGCCATAACGGCGAACGCCACCATCATAACAAACCTCACCAGCTGATAAAACCCGTAAGGCAACGGCGCGAGGCAAAGCAGCAACAGAGCTGCAAGAAGCAAAAGAAGGTGTTTATATAAAGTTGTTCACGTGGTCATGGTGGTTGGAAAGGACTATTTCTTGAATAGTCCCCTAAACGTACATTCGTCGATGCCCTTCTCCGTTATAATAGATATGGTAACATATACGATGCAATCTGGCAGCTTTCAGATAATTCTTCTGTTTCTCTGCCTCCAAGGCCTTCTCATAGGTTTCTATTACATCATAAGTTGCTGGCATAATCGGTATTGTTTTATCTAATAGGGCACTATGTTCTGTATCCTTGTGCAAAGATACGGCATGATAACGAGCACTATGTTTATATAATCAAAAATTTTGTTACTACACTCAAAATAAAAAAAGACCACGAACTGTCCCCATTTACGGAACCACTACCTCACTGCTATAGTTTTTAATGAACAGAATGACTGACATCAAGAGTCCTGTGCGGTTATTTTGCATTTTCAACTATTGGAAGAATCACCGTCATATAAAAATCAACAATCATTCCTGATGTCATTTTTATATTCTCCATACCGCCATGGGCAATTTGAGTATTACGGATATATTTCAAGTCAATGTATTTTTTTACTTGAGTTCTTGATAATTTAAAGATCATCATAAGGACAGAAACCACTAATGAAATGTCACTATTAGTAGCTTCACACATTCCTGATGGTGTTGATATCGGCTGGGAACTAAATTCCGAAACATCCGTCACGATACTGCGATTTCCGTTCTGAATACGTTTAAAAAAGATATGACCAGTTATTAATTGTTGATATTGATCTTTATTATTCTTTGAGCACAAGAACACTTTCATAGTTTTCCCCTCTCCCGTAGAAAGAATTTCATATTCCAAATAGTTTTTAATAAAGTCCTCTATGAATACCATCTCTGCCAGTAAAGCTGCTCCAAGTAGATCTTGGTCGTTCTCTCCTTGATCTCTACACAACAGATTAATAACACTATCTAATTGGGCTACTAATGGCACGATACTTTTTAGGTGATTCTGTTTCTTAACCATTTCTTTAAGATATGACATACCACATGCATGACTTATTGCTCTCGTAAACTCTTGGAATAATCCTAAAGATTCCTGACGTTTAAGATTCAAATCAGGCGATTCTTTCATTGTATATCCAGACGCCCCAATTTTAAAGATTTCCTCTTTTAGATTCCATATCTTATTTGATGCAGTAAAAACAACAATTTGATTCCCTGCATTAATTGCTCTTATGTATTTGGCGACTTCATGTCCTGAAAGATTTAGCCTCTTCCCTTTTTCAAAGTCATCATCATGCAGACGCAAATCTAATATGTAACAATCGGCATCTATGCTATCAACGTATTTTTTTATATCTGTAATTAGTTCTTCCCTATCCTTATGCTCTTTAAACCCTTCATAAATATAAAAGTCTTCTACTTTCACTCCTGAGTTCTTAAAAATCTTGGATAACAAAATACTCCAACCTTTATTGTATTCGTCATCTATGTATGCAATCTTTTTTCCGGAAATGCCATTTATCTTTGGGCGTGCACCATGATCCCTTTTCCAATTTTTCGAAATTTTATCTCTACTGCCAGCTTTTACTATTATATATTTGAAGTATAGCATAGACGTAAACGACAGCGAGTCTATTGTGGGAATTTCAAATCCAGTCCAATCAATTATGTCATAAGTCCATCTCGTAATCCCCCATTCATTTGCAATTGAATGATGGGTAGCATAGTTTGTAGGGCGAGGAATATGGATTCTTTTAAGGAAATCATTGTATTCTGAATCTGTAATATCTTCTACAGAGAGTTTATTAATCCCACCAACCAGATTAGCGAGAATATTTGCTCGGGTTGAGTAAATACCTGGCGAGAAAAGCATAGAACCCATTTCAGACAGTTTTGCGACTTGTCTTGTTTCTTCTGGCCCGACAAACATAATTGGCTTCTTTGAATGTTTCCATTCGGGAGTTAGCCTAATGTGCGCAGCAACTATCAGTCCTGTATATTCAATTGGGTTATACTCAGAGAATGAGTAGGGAAGAATAATCAAATCAAAGTTGTGATTTGAAAAAATAGACTCCAACTGTTGACTAACAAACACATCGTAATTATTGTCGTCAGTTGACGGTTTAATAATTTCTATTTCCAAATCTATGTCATCGCCCCAATCCTCACTAATAAAAGAAAAAGGAACATTATTATTATGAAGTAATAGGATTTTCATATTTTTAATATTCGATTAATATCCTCGTTAATTTCTTTGAAGCTCTTATGGCCGAATTCTTTTTCTAATTCATTAAGCGCTTGGATTTCATCATCATTCAGTTCTTCTAAATCTGGCCATTTCTCCATTGTTGCCCCATTAACCCATAACAATTGAGCATATCTTTCCAGAAAGGCAATTTTCCAATTCTTTCCATATAGCATCTTTTCCAGCAAATGATGTTCAATATCATCAGTCATTAATAATTCAAAGAAGTCGATAGTTCTTTTGGAATAGAACAAACTCGCACTAACCAAAGCTTCTTTGCCACTATTAATTATGCGGTTGGTTGGATTACCGCCACTGAAAAGAATCAAACACTTCCCACTTCTGGAAAGAATATCACGGACTTCCTTTATCAGGCCATTGTTGTCAAGCAAAGAGTAGTGAATGGCAACAATGTCGTATTGGGTAATACCGTTTACATCCACCTTCGTGTCTCGCGTTATATTGTCAAGTGAGCAAAGTTTTTCAAATAGGTCTTTACCCAATTGATTCTCTTGGCGCATAGGCCTATCATCAACTATTAATATCTTTTTCATTATAGATAAAATCTAAAGCAATACTTAAAACCGTCACACTCCTGAATGCTCGTAACTTCAGGTTTTGCAGATATGTCTGTACCTTTGAGATAATCAATACGGGCAAAGGATTTTTTACCTTTTATCTTAAAACGGCTTTCTACGTAGAAATCACATAGACTGATTAGCCGCTTTTTTATATCCGCAATTTGTCCTATGCCATCTTTAAGCATCAATTTGTCATCGTTGATGTTTTTATCTGAGAATGATTCCAACTGGTCAATACAAATATCGACATATTTCTCTGACTCGTTATTTTCATCATGAATTTCTGCATATATTTCAACCTTATTATATTCTGATGAACGTGCTGTTATGTTGTCTTTAACTATAGACAAAGCAGATTTGAGCAACCCAGTACATGTATAAAATTCAATGCCTTGTAATGTCTCTAATTTTTGTGCGTTTACCTCAAATTCTGTAGACGTAAAAATCCTTTTGACATCATTAAATAGATCATTACCTCTAAATTGAATTTCTTTTTTAAACAATAGTCCAATCTCATCAAAATTTCCCAGGACCTTCTTTTTTACAGTTGGTCTCAATTCTTTTGGCAATATAGAAAGTGGCATTGAGCCAGGTTGTTTGCCAGGGTTTTCGTCCATCCATTTTTTCAAAACATTAGGGGGATAACTATATCCTATTTTAATATGATGTTGTCCCCATCCCTTATATTTTTCGTTATCTTCTTTTCTAAAGAGGAAATTTTGAATTGTAAAGTATAGTGGTTGATTACACTTATATATACGATTCTTTTTGTCCTCGTCCCGATACTTTTCATAAAAGTCCTCTGCACACTGTTTCATAAAATCGTCATATGATGAATATGCAAAACTTCCGTCTGACGTTTTATCCCAAGTATGCGTGGTATACTTTAATGCCGAAGAACTATTTGAGAAAAGCTTTAAGAAATTAACAATTTCTTTAGGAGAGTGCATGGTTGATCCAGGCTCGTTTTTATTCTGTGAATCAGCAGATCCTTTCTTTTTCTCAACATCGCTACTCGAATGAGACGCGATAATCTCTTTTAATTTGTCTATCGTGACAAAATCTTTAAGTCGTTCTTCTGTCACAAAGTCTTTGTTCTTGCGTTCCAACTCTTTCCCAATGAGTTGAATTACACGGTCACGATCTGAAGCAGATAGCTTCGGATCGTTAAGAAGTGCCGTTATGAATTTATAACTTGAAGTACTCATAATACCATGGATTTTCTTTATTAGTGTCTAATTACTATTGCTGTTGATACATTTTTCATAGAGTTGTTCAGCAGCATCGGCTCCTTTCTCTTCCCATATATCAAGAATGGCCTTGATATCTAAAGTTCCTTCTGTCTGATAATGAGAGTTTTCAAATACTTCTATCGCTTTATCTAATCCCTTTTTCGCCCAGATGTCAATAATCTGACTTATAGTCTTATTGGGAGCAGGGTTGTGTGTGGTTTCAGCATGCTTACCTCTATGTATCAACCAAAATCTTCCTTTAGTTGACTCACATAAAGAAATATAACATTTCCACATATCAGAGTAATCACCTTTCTCTGCACTACGAATTTGCTGCAAAACACCTTTGCTTATAAACACAGGCATGAATTCTCCATTTACTTCCATCTTACCTTTATAATTTCCAGAGTCAGTAGTCTGCAAA
>OCTW011618693.1_pt1 | contig 110990 bp, 94 predicted proteins | sample 1539671 | NCBI WGS metagenome assembly OCTW01 (sample SAMN02144230, study PRJEB22623) | gut metagenome | biome: sheep rumen | host: Ovis aries | place: New Zealand | reverse complement strand
CGTGCTGAACATATATTGCAATACCAGCTGCACTGACAGCAAGAAGCCGGTCATGGTGTGGATTCACGGCGGCGGCTTCTGCGCCGAATCACAAGCGTCGCCCCTCTACGACCTTACCAGCATCGCCAAGCAGTGCCCCGACATCATATTCGTGTCCATCGACTACCGGCTCGGCTTCATGGGCTTCATGAACTTCGAGCGGGTTCCCGGCGGAGAGAACTTCAAGGAGGCAGGCAACCTCGGTCTGCTTGACCAGCTTGAGGCCCTCAGATGGGTACAGAAAAACATCGCCGGATTCGGCGGCAATCCCGACAACGTGACGATTTTCGGCGAGTCGGCAGGCTCGGCTAGCGTCACGTTCCTCCCGCTCATCGACGGAAGCGAGGGACTCTTCAAGAGAATCATCGCCCAGAGCGCCAACATCGCCTATTGCGACACGATGGAGCACGGCATCCACGTCACGCAGAACTTCCTGTCCGTAACGGGCTGCCAGACCATGGACGAGCTGATGGAACTCACCACCGAGCAGCTTGTAGACGCCTACCTGAAGGCATACACCATCGACAAGAACTGCCTCCTCGGCGGCGCCAACTTCCCGCTCCTCGACGGCGTCACACTGCCCGAGGATCGAGCGGACATGTATAAGATGTGGGGAGATGAGAAGCGGGCCAAGATCGATATGATGATTGGGTCCAACCAGGACGAGATCAGGTACTTCGTTCCGTTTGAGGGCGGCGAAGAAGGCTTCCTCAACACGCTGAGGTGGATCACCAAGCGAGACCGTGCACTGCTCAACGAGCAGGAGAAGGCCATGTACGACGAGTTCATGGCAACGCTCGCAAACGAAAGCGAAGGGAGCCGCTTGGAGCAATACTGCAACGACCTCAACTTCCGCGCTGGCAACACCAATATGGCCATCAGACACGCTGCCGCCGGTGGCAACACCTACATGTACTTCATCAAGAAGCCGGTGATAACCCCCGAGCTGGGTGCGATACACGCTGTCGAGATTACCTACCTGTTTGACACTTGCACATTGGACCCGATGGGGAGCGAAAAGATCGTCGGTACCGACGAGTGCGAGTTCCGCCACGTCGCAAAGGAGATGTGGGCCAACTTCGCCCGGACGGGCAACCCCTCCACCGACAAATACGAATGGAAGAAGTTCACGGGTGACGACCGCCAGACGATGGTCTTCGACGATGCCATCGGCATGAAGAAGGATATTTTCGGAAGGCGGGAAGACCTGATGATGTCCTGGGCAGAGCGCCTTGGGAACGGGTCGTCCAAGAGGGTCTGCTAAATAACACTATGGAAAAATTACAGATGTGGACCAATTTCGCACGCTGCGGCAACCCGTCGACAGACCAAATCGAGTGGAAGGCGTACTCGGCCGACGACCAGAACGTCCTGGTCATCGCCGGGCCGGGTGACATTCGTATCCAACATGACCTGCTGGCCGACCAATACAAGGCCGTGCTCCCCTTGCTCGGCTACTACCAGTTCATGGACAAGTTCTTCACGCCCGGCTACCTTTTGGATATCCTCGCCGCGCGCAAGTAACGTTCCACAAATGAACAAATAAGCCTAATTAAAAGACTATCAAACAATGAACAAAAATAATCCCATCGACTATTCCCAAAAAGCCAACTGGTACCAGATTCCGGAAATCACCAAGGAATTCGACACATTCTACGTTTATGCAACCGAATACATCATGGGCAGCATGGAAGAAGGCGCTCCCGATTACGCGGACTTGGACAACGCCGAAATGTTGGAGGGAGCTGCGGGCGAATACTTGCTGCACGCAACCGCTTACGCGGACTCAACTAACGTGTTCATGCCGTACTACCGCCAAGTGGGCTTGCGGTATGCAGGAGTGGTTTGGAAGAGAGACGGAATCTTTGACGCAGCCATTGCAGATATGCCGTATGGCGACATCGTAGCCGCACTGGACTACTACTTCGAACATTACAACAACGGCCGCCCATTCATCATTGCCGGCCACAGCCAAGGCTCAGCCATTGTCAAAATGGTGCTCAAACACTACTTCGCGGAGCATCCCGATTACTACAAGCGCATGATCGCAGCCTACCCCATTGGATACGCTTTCACCAAGGACGAGTTCAAGGCCTACCCGCACATGAAGTTTGCGACAGGCGAGTGTGACACGGGCGTCATCATCACCTGGAACACCGAAGGTCCCAAGAACAGGGAGGTGAATGCCAATACCTGCGTGTTGCAACCGGGTTCCATGAGCATCAACCCGCTCAACTGGAAACTAGACGACACTTACGCTCCAGCCAGCATGAACCTGGGTTCGCTCTTCCTGAACGAGAAAACCGGCGAGGTGGAGATGGGGGACATTGGCGCTGACGCGCAGGTATTCCCCGACCGAGGCGTGGTGGTGACGCATGCCAAGGGAGAGAAAATGACGGAAGAGAAGGCTGCGGTAGCCACGGCATTCTTTGGCCCTGACGGCCGCCATGGCGAGGATTACGCGCTCTTCTACAACAACATCAAAGACAACGTAGCAAAGCGCATCGCAGCCTATGAGGCGAGCCGATAGAAACAGGTTTAACAAAGGATAACAAACATGAAGGCAGATCATATCATAAAAAACGCGAAAATCTTCACGGCGGACAAGGACAATCCGCAAGCGACTGCCATTGTCGTGAAGGATGGCAAATTCGTCTACGTGGGCGACGAGGCTGGCCTTTCGGCGTATGAGGGCGAAGTCACCGACCTCGGCGGGAAATTCATCATGCCGGGCATCATCGACACCCATGTGCACATCACGACAGGCACCGCATTCGAGTATGCTGATTTGGGCGTGTACGTCCCATGCAACAGCAAAAAGGAAGCCTTGGCTTTTATGTCGGAACATATCGCCAAAAACCCCGGACTGGAGCCTTACAGATTCATGTTGGAGCGCGCAGCCCTAAATGGAGAAGAACTCTTGAAAGAGGACCTCGACGCCATCTGCCCCGACAGCGGACTTGTAATCCTGGAAGGCGAAGCGCATAGCGTTTGGGTGAACTCCAAGATGCTCGCGCAACACGGCATCAACGACAACACGCCCGACCCCGTGCCCGGGCTTGCCTATTACGTGCGCAAGGACGGCCACGTGACCGGAAACGCCTTTGAATCGGCGAGCTGGCCCTTCCTTTTCGACCAATTGAGAAAGAGCCTGACCAATGAACAGATAGGGACAGCGGTCTCGCGCTGGATCGATTTCTCCAAGGAATACGGCATAAGCGCTGTTTTTGATGCCGGATTCCCTGAGCACAACGACATCCACGAGCGGATCTACGCCTATATGCGCGATTTGGACAGACAAGGCAAACTGCCGGTTTACGTTGACGGATGCTATATCCTCACGAATCCGAAGAAGGTAAAGGAAGCCCTAGAAGAAACGAAGCGTTTCAACCGCGAGTTTACCACCGAGCACCTGAAGGTGCATACATTGAAGATTATGATGGATGGCACCCTGAAGATTGAGACTGCGGCAATGGTGACGCCATACGAAGACACCGGAGCGGCTGGAGCCACAACCTTCACTGCCGAGGAAATCGCGGAAATCCTCAAGGAACTCAACAAGGCCGGACTTGACCTTCACGTGCATTGTGTCGGCGAACGCTCGTCGCGCGTGGTCCTTGACGGCGTTGAATTAGCCAAGAAGGAACTGGACGACAGCTTCCGTGTGAAGGTCACCTGCTGCCATCTTTGGGTTCAGGACGATGCCGACCTCTCACGTTTCGCGGAACTTGGAGTGATTGCCAACTACACGCCCGCATGGCACAACGGAAACATGGGCTTGGGCTGCGAACCTTCAGAGTTCTGGCCCAACCTGATTGGCGAGAACCGCGCCAAGAAAATGTTCCGCAGCAAGACCGTCTGGGACAGCGGCGCATTAGTGACCTGGTCAAGCGACGACGTCGACTTCGGCGAGTTCTTGACCTGGAACCCGTATTATGGCATGGAAATCGGCATGACTCGCTGGATCAACGAGAAGACCAAAATCATGGAAAGCCAAAGGACGCTTAAACCGCTCGATCCCGCCAATGAGAGAATGAGCATTGAGGAAATGATTCTGGGCTACACCATCAATGGCGCCAAGCAGTTAGGCATCGAAGCCAACAAAGGCTCCATCGCCGTCGGCAAGGACGCGGACTTCTTGGTGTTCGACAACGACCTGCTCACGGCGGAGCACGAGGGCTTCAGCCACAACATGCCGAAGGAAGTGTATTTCGGCGGAATGAAGATGTAATGTCAGCAAAGGATTCGACATATCAGCTTCCGCAACGTTATTCCTTCAAATCCATCTGGAAGACTACATTCCCCATCCTTGTAGCCTTAGTGATGGAGGAGTTGCTGGGCATGACCGACACGGCCTTTCTTGGCCGTGTCGGTGAGGTTGAATTGGGCGCCTCGGCCATTGCGGGTGTGTATTTCAGCATTCTGTACATGCTCGGCTTTGGCTTCTCCATCGGTGTCCAAATCATCATCGGTTGGCGCAACGGAGAGGCTAATGAGAACGGGAAAGGCTTTGATTCCATCGGGCGTGTTTTCTGGCAGGGCATCTGGTTCCTGGCAGCCTTGGCGCTCGTGACCATCGTCCTGTCGCACTTCCTGTCGCCGCCGCTTCTTCGTTCGCTCCTGAAATCGGATAACATTTTTGAAGCCGCCAAAACCTATGTTGATTGGCGACTTCCCGGATTGCTCTTTGCCTTTATGACAGCGCTGTTCCGTGCTTTCTATGTTGGGACGCGGAAAACAGCCTGCCTCACATGGAATTCCATCGTATTGGTAAGCTGCAACGTCCTGTTGGACTGGTTGCTCATCTTTGGCCACTGGGGGCTGCCCGCCATGGGCATCAAGGGAGCCGCGTTGGCATCGACCATTTCGGAAGGCATTTCGTTGCTTTTCTTTGTGATATGGGCTGGCTTTACGGCCGATAAGAAATATGGTCTTCAGAAGCCCGTCAAACCCGTGTGGAAGGAACTCAGGCGCATGCTCTCCACCGCCTCTTGGGTGATGGTGGAGTATGTGCTGAACATCTCGGTGTGGCTGCTTTTCTTCCTCTTCATCGAGCATTTGGGCGAGGAGCAGTTGGCTATCGCCAATATCGTCCGAAGCATTTCCGAGGTGCCGTTTGTATTTTCGGCGGCCTTTGCCTCTACTGCGGCAACGTTGGTGAGCAACATCATCGGCGAGGGTCATCCTGAAGGCGTGATTCCCATTATCCGGCGGGTAGTCATACTCTGTGCTCTGACCATGCTGCCGCTATTGGCCGTCTTCACCATTTTCCCGCATTGGATTATCAGCCTCTTCACCGACATTCCCTCATTGGTCGAAGGGTCCGTTGCCACGCTTTGGGTGATGTGTGCCGCCACCCTCTTCACACTGCCATGGAATGTGTATCTGCAATCGGTGGCCGGAACCGGAAACACACGGATATGCCTCCGTTTCGATGTGGTGGCTTTGTGCATCTACGCCGTGTACTGCACCATCATCATCGGCATCCTCAAATCCAGTATTGCGTTGTGCTGGACGGCCGATGGCATCTATTCGCTTTGCATCTGGATCCAGTGTATCGTGTACATCCACGGGAAAAAATGGCACAAAAAGACAATATAATTTGATTTTGAGCAGTTACTAAACAAAGAACCTAACAATATGCGTAAACATAGAATCGTCAGATTATTTGAGTCAAGGAAAGGTCATCTTGATTCACGAGTGATGCAGGATTATATCAGTAATGGAATCGCTACCATTCCCTGCCGCGTTTCCGACTACTACGATATCATCAGCACCTATAGCATCAAGAGTTTTGAGACACTGGATACGGGCTTCGTGGAGTATCTTAAAATATCCGCCGAGGTGATACCGTCCGAATACCCCCTTGTCTTGGAATTCGTTGAAGACACCCTGTCGCAGGAGGAAAAGAAGACCATCAAAGAAACCATCCGCGAGTATTTCGCCTATAATCTCGGCATGGTGGAAAAGGACTTGAAGCGACATACGAAAAGGTTCATCCTTATGTGTTTCGGCATGATTCTGTCTGGTGTGTTGCTGTGGCTTTCGCAAGAAATGGCAGAGGTGCCGCGCGAAATGTTCTATGTCCTGTTCTGGTTTTTGGGCGACATCTTGTGCGACTATATCTTCCTGACTGGGTACGATCTCCGCAAGGACAAACGGACGGCCGGACGGCTTGCGAGTGTCCAAGTGAAGTTTTCCAAACACTTCGACGAGTCCGACTACACGGAAAAAGAAGTGGACAAATTGTATTCCGAAGTTGAAAAAGACGTAAAAGAAACACTATAAAATACACAAATCATAAAAATTGAAATTATGAAAGCAGAGAAAATTATTCTTGGGAATGTCATCACAATGGATGCGTTCAAACCCTATGCTGAAGCTATAGCGGTGGCCGATGGAAAAATCATCTATGTCGGAAGCAAGGATGCTGCCATGAAACTTCAGGGGGACAAGACCATGGTTTTGGATTATGGGAGCAATACCATTTATCCGGGTTTCCTTGAGGCACATTGCCATCCCGGATTTGCAGGTAATATCATGTTCGGCAGGGCCAACCTGGCTGAAGGAAACACGCCGGAGGACTACCTGGCCATTCTGAAAAAGTATGTCGAAGAGAATCAGGATAAACCACACATAGTGGGTTCGGGCTGGGCAGACGATCTGCTGTATCAGCTCAATGCCAAGCAATTGGACCAGATATGCCCGGACAAGCCCATGATCAATCAAAGCAGCAGCGGCCACATGATGTGGGTCAACACCAAGGCTATGGAGGCCTTCGACATCAATGAAGAAGCCGTGAAACAGTGGGGGACAGAATGTATCCATGTAGATGAGAATGGCAAGCCGAATGGCCTGCTTGCCGAAAAGCCCGCCATCGATCTGGTCAAGAGGGTCCAGCCGGATCTTGCGCAGGCGAAGAAGGAGCTGCTGGGCTTCCAGCAATACGCTTTTTCAAACGGGTATACGGGTGTATACGACGCCGGTTACCAGCTTCTGACCAAGCATGACCCCCGTGCCTACAAGGAGCTTGACGATGAAGGCAAGCTGAAGATGTATTCCTTCTGTGGCAGTTTCGTCAACGACAACACCGATACCCCTGAAGAGGACATGGATAGGATTGCTCAGGAGGCAAAGGAATATAACGGCAAGCATGTGAAGGTAATCGGTGCCAAAGTCTTTGCCGATGGAGTCGTGGAGGGTCATACCGCATGGATGCTGGACGACTATGTGGACAAACCAGGATACAAAGGCGTAAGAAGATTCGATGACCATGACAAGATGGTAAGACTCGTCAAGGCGGCGGCGACGCACCAGTTGAACGTTCACATCCATTCCATCGGCGACGGCGCCACCCGGGCATGGATCGACGCTATTGCCGAGGCGCAGACCGAAGTGGGTAATTTCGACATGAGAAATGCCCTCGCTCATCTGCAAGAAGTGACTCCAGAAGATGTGAAGAGAATCGGTGAATATAACATTATGGCTGTATGCGGTATCATGTGGGCCATCAAGCATCCTGCCGGCTTTCCGCAGGAGGTTGCCTATGTGGGCGAAGAGAAGTCCAACAATGCCTATCCGGTCAAATCCATCATGGACGGAGGCGGCGTGGTTGCCAACCATTCAGACTACCCTGTATCCCCCCTGTTCAGTGCCGTCCAGGCATTCTGCATGGGAGTATTGAAGAAGCTGCCGTCATATCCTGACGAATATATCAGAAATATCGACCAGGCTGTCAGCCGGTATGAAGCACTGCAAACCCTGACAAGCAATGTGGCCTACATGTGGCATGAAGAGGATAGGATGGGGTCCATCAGCATAGGCAAGCTCGCCAACTTCGCTGTCTTGGACCGTGACTTCATGCACGACGATTTTGCAGAGATTGAGAAGGCCAACATCATTGCCACCATCGTGGACGGCGAGGAAGTCTATTCTCGTTAAATACATAACAACTAACAAGTTTATCTATAAAAGAAGAACTTTATGATTTTTAAAGAACTCACACCTAATCATCCCGACATTCCTGCGGTCAAAAAACTGTTCGAGGAGTCATTTCCTGAGAATGAGCGTACCATGAGCATGGACGTCATCCTCGCAAACCTAAAGCTGATGCCCATCAAGCTACTTGGCATCTATCCCGAAGAAACCCCCGACACCTTTGCCGGATTTTTCCTTACGGCTGAGGGCGAAACAAGCGTTTATCTGACCTATCTCGCCATCTGTCCCGAACAGCGTTCGAGCGGCATAGGCGGCAAGGCCATGAGCGCCATCAGGGAATACTATAAAGGCAAAACGCTCCTGTTTTCATACGAAAGCCCCTTTGAAGAAAGCGACAACGCCGAGCAGCGCGAAAGAAGACGCAAATTCCATCTGAGGAACGGCTTTTATGAGACCGGCTGGTTCGCAAAGCTGAATGGCACCGAGTTTATCATTGCCTGCTCCAAAGAAGACTTCGACAAAGACGAGTTCTTGTCGTTCATGGCAGGCATGATGCCCGAAGGAGCCCCTATTCCGGAATTGTACAGACGCGACTGATAAACCAACCTGTTCGTAAACGAAAGAAGCTACGGGACAATCCAATGTCCCGTAGCTATTCCATCTAACTAAAAACAACAATCATGCAAACAAGATTCAAAGAGAGAGGCAAAGTCATAGACATCGTGATTACCGCCTTGGCCGTCATGCTTTCGGTGGGCACGATGCTTTACGGCATCTTTCATTACGGCCTCAAGGACACCTGGCCCGAACTGGTGCTCAACATCTTCTACATCGCCTGTGTGGTGATGATTTGGATGTATTTCTTCAACCGTCTCCAAGCAAAGCAGTTCAACTATTGGTGCACCATATCCGTCGGCATCACGGTAATGTTGCGCGATATTCTTTTCCCGCCACAGCTGGCTTACTACCCCATCAGCTTAGCATGTTTAACGCTGTCGGTGGCATTAATCATCCTACTGACCTACTTTTATGCCCGCAAAGACTGGAAGAGCTACACCAAGCGGAATCTTTGGCTGATTTGCATCATCGACATGCTCATCGCTGTACTTTATAACGTCGACATCCTTCTTGAGCCTACCGATGAATTGACTGCGTATTTGCTCACCGAAATCTGGATACGCCCGACCATCACCTATGGGCTTGTAGCCTGTTTCGTGGCGGAAACCAAAATGAAGTAACGAACATGAATAAAAAGCGCAAAACCATTTGCATTCTATTGGCATTGTTAGCCATTGCAGTGCCGGCCTTGGCCGTTTTCACCGGGATGGATTTGGACGCCACCTTGGCCAACCTGCGGCGCGAACTGTTTCAAGACTACCAGCAAATCTCAGAGACACAAAGTGAGTTGCAAGAATACTATGAAGCACAGCACCGACAGATGGTGGAGGTCGCCAAGAAATGCAACGACCTGCCACTGATGCTGTATTCCCAAAAGCAGGACTACACCTTCGACATCAGCTATGCGCTGGAGAAAGTGACCCAGGAATACGAGGACTTCAACAAGAACCGCACGCCCTACGACCGCGCCGTGACGAAGCTGAACATCGAAATCGACCGCTATGCGCGACTTATTGAAGCACTGCGCCGCCTTCCTCCCGAGTTGAAGGAAGTGGAACTGGTGCCCGACAGCCTCGCCTATCATAACGACACATTGGACGCCCACTTGCAGCACAACGAAAGCCTCTTGGAGCAGAAGCTGTATGAACAGGTGGATCTCATCATGTCCATCATCGCAGCGCAGGACACATTGGCTAACGACTCGTTGGCCATCGGCGACAGCCTTGCCTATTTCGGCGACACAATCGATGCCCTGCTGGCTCACAACGAAACCCTCATGCAAGAGGAGCAGCCTAAGCAGGAGGACACCCTCGTTGCCCCGATGGCGGTGCAGGACACAGCTGCCAAAGAGGGAAGCACTTCGCCGTTCATCCTGAGCGAAATGGGGCAGATGGAACGCGACTCGTGCATTTTCTACGCTTCGCAACTGCTGCGAATCTATGCCCAGACGCGCGAAGTGGTCATGGCCGACAGCACCTACTACATCGAAGCCTGGCTGCGCATGAAGGAATCCTACGACTATGCTCAGGATTACTACAAGATCCTTCAGAAAAACGTGTTCGTGGACGGCCAAACTCCTTGGGGAACAATCCTGATGAACCCAGGTACCTATTGGCGGCAGGCCAAAAACGCCATGGCCGAGAAATTCTCCTCGAATTTCTTCCAAAAATGGTCAAACGACGGCGAATCAGGCGAAAACACCAAGGACAGCCGTTTCAACAACTCGGCCACACTGTTTTGGCTGGTGGTTTATATTTTATCCTTCTTCGTCCTTTGGGGCATTGCCGCCTTGCTGATGCGGCTTGTCTACCGTCTCGTGAAACCACTGAATAAAGCAGTAGCCAAAGAACAAAGACGCTATATCGCACTCCTGTTGGCCTGTGTCTTGTTTATCGTGCTCAGCTACGAAACCATCTCAGACGACAGGACAGCCAAGGCCCTCAGCTTGGCGCACACCTTCATCTGCCTGCTGATGTCCATTACGACGGCGCAGCTCATCCGTTTGGAACCCCAAAACCTCAAACACGGCATTCGAAGCTACCTGTCCACTATTTTCACGGCACTCTTCGTCATCAGCTGTCGGGCGCTTTTCCTGCCCAACGCCTTCCTGAATTTCATCTTCCCTCCCCTTCTGCTGATTATGACCGTGTGGCAGTTGATCTCCAATCTACGACGGAGCAGGCTTTCGGAGCGGACCGATGCCATCATTGGCTGGTTCTCCTTTGGCATTACCGCCATTGCCATGCTCATCAGTTGGGCCGGCTACATTTTCATGGCACTCATCATCTTGGTTTGGTGGTTCTTCCTGCTGACTGCCATCCTTGCCATTGCCACCATTTGGCACCTGCTACTATGGTACAAAGAGCATCGCCTCGACAAGCGAGTGGAAGACTACAAGGCCAAAATCACCTATCTGTCGGGCGCAGCCAAGGAAAAGCTGTTGTTCTCAGCCACATGGTTCTACGACCTGATTCACGATGTAGTTGTCCCGCTGCTGGTGTTAGTGTTGTTCCCGCTGTGCATCCGATGGGCACTTAACATCTTTGAGTTCAACGACTTGTATCGGCAGATTTTTGTGGAGCCTTTCATCCAACACGATGGAACTGAAGGGTTCAGGGTGTCGTTGTATAACCTTCTGTTCCTTGCGGGACTGTTCTATGTGTTCCGCTATCTGAACAAGGCCATCCGAACCATCTGGCAGCAGACCCAATACAATCGCTTCCTCCGCAAGTACAACCGAAAAGCCATCCGCAACAACGAAATCAACCTCTCGTTGGGCAACAGCCTCATCAGCGTATCCGTTTGGTTTGTTTATGTTTACATCTTCATCGTTACCCTTCAAATCCCCACCAGTTCTTTGGGGCTTATCGCAGGCGGTTTGTCAGCCGGTATCGGTATCGCGCTGAAGGACATCATCAACAACTTCGTTTACGGCATCCAGCTCATGGGCGGACGTTTGCGGGTTGGCGACTGGATTGTGTGCGACGGCGTGCGTGGTGCGGTCACCGACATCAATTACCAAACCACCCAAGTGGAGACCATCGACGGCACCACCGTCTCTTTCCTCAATGCGGAGTTGTTTGCCAAGAGCTTCACCAACCTCACCAAGAGCGACTCCTACGAGTTCCTCAGGGTGACTGTGAGCGTGGCTTACGGCACCGACATGCAACGCGTGCGCGACATCATTGTCGAAGCCATGCAGGTGATGCGTACCAAAGACGCCTACGGACGTGAAATCGTGGAGCCGAAGAAAGGCATCTATGTGGTACTCGGAGGGTTTGGCGACAGTGGTGTTGAAGTCTACGTAAAGCAATATGTCTTGGCCGCCGAGCACATCGGTTACGCCGACCGTGCCAAGGAGGTCATCTACAACGCCCTGAACGCCAACGGCATCACCATTCCGTTCCCGCAGCGCGACTTGCATATTATTGCCGACAACAACGAGGAGTGATTCTACATGGTTAGAAGTTAGGAGTTTGCAGTTGTCAGTTGCTGGGCTTTATTATGGATACAAAGAAGGCATCTCTTTTGAAATTGATTGGATAAGCGGCGAGTAATCTGAAAATGATTATTTTCGCAGATTGAAAGTTTGATTAAAAATTGTAATATTATGAAAACCATACTCAAATCCGCTGCCATTATAGGCGTAATGCTTCTGTCCGTGTTTTCCCATGCACAGCAAGCGCCATCAAATGCCAAAAGCGAAGAAACAGCCTCCTACGTCGATAACGAACTCATCATCTGGTTGGAGCAAGGTGTGGAGGCCTCAACCTTTGCCGCAAAGTGCGATGCCGCAATCATGCCAAAAAGGCTCTTATCCAAAAGACTGAATATCTGGCTTTTCGAAATCATCGACAATAAAGAGCCAAGAGAAGAAAAGATGCTCCGCCTGTCGAAAAGCGCCGATGTTCGGGTCATACAAAACAACCACACCAACATCAAACTGCGCGAAGCGGTTCCTGACGACTCGTATTATAACATGCAATGGGCACCAGCCATCATGAACCTTCCGCAAGCCTGGGAAGAATTCACCACTGGCGGTGTCACGGCGACGGGCGACACCATCGTTGTGGCCGTCATCGACGGTGGCGCGGATTGGACCCACGAAGACCTCAATTGTTGGAGAAACATCCATGAAATTCCCTATAATGGCATCGACGACGACAACAATGGCTATGTTGACGACTATCGTGGATGGAATGCCTACAACCACAATGGAACTGTAGGTGCCAACCGCCACGGCACCCATGTCTCGGGCATCATCGGAGCCGTCGGAAACAACGGAAAAGGTGTTTGCGGCGTGAACTGGAACGTGAAAGTCATGTCCATTTGTGGGAGTTCGAGCAATGAGTCCATCGTTGTGGAGGCCTACTCGTATGCTTTGGAAATGCGGGCGCGATACAACGAAACCAACGGCGAGGAAGGTGCTTTCATCGTGGCCACCAATTCCTCTTTCGGTGTCGATTATGGGAATCCTGACGACTATCCCATTTGGTGCTCGATGTACGACGAAATGGGCAACGTGGGCATATTGAGCTGCGGCGCCGGACCCAACATGAACGTAAACGTTGATGTGGTCGGCGATGTTCCTTCAGCCTGCCCAGGCAACTACCTGATTGGCATTACCAATACCACTTCTGCCGATGAGAAGTACGGAGGCGCCGGTTATGGCATCAACAATATCGACCTTGGCGCACCTGGAACGAGCATCTATTCCACGACACCCAACAACGACTACGGCAACTCAACCGGGACCTCAATGGCCACCCCACAAGTTTCGGGAACCATTGCACTGATGTATGCGGCCTTGCCTTACGAAAAAATGGTAGCCTGCAAAAGCGACCCTGCCAGTTTCTGCCTTTCGGTAAAACAGTCGCTTTTCGACGGTGCCGACCATTTGCCTTCCCTCGACGGACTTGTCGCCGAAAGCAGAAGGCTCAACGCCTATGGTGCTATCGACAAGTTATTGAACGACAGCATCATACCTTCATTGATCGGCGAAGTCAAGATTGTCGGCGATCCGGTTTTCGGGCAAACGTTGACCGCAGAGGCCGATTTGAGTTCCATGCCACCCATTCCCGACTTTGGCGCGTTGACTTACCAATGGCGAAGAGACACAACATACATTGAAAACGCTGTATTCCAGACTTATACATTGACAGAGGACGACATAGACGAGATTATCCGTGTACAAGTGACAGCCGAAAACTGCATCGGAAATGTGGTTTCGCCTCTTGTCGGTCCAGTGAGAAAAGCCGAGCAAACCATGCCTGAGGCTCCCCAATTGGAAAGCAACACCGAAACAAGCATCATCCTTGTCGCCATAGAGGATGGCGAGTATAACATCAATGGGGGCGCATGGCAAAGTTCTCCTTTGTTTGAAGGGCTTACGCCAGGCACGTCCTATCTTTTCACACAACGCAAAATGGAAACGCGCTCACATTATGCCTCACCCATAAGCCCCGAGGCTGAGTTTTGCACCACACTGTATGATGCTGTTTGCGAGAACCATAGAAGCACTTTCAAACTCTATCCCAACCCAAGCAACGGATATGTGACGATTGAAGGCTTTGGCACTTTGACCGTCGTAAACGCCATCGGTCAAACCATTCTGACAAAGGAAATCAATGGCAAAGGAAAACTGGAATTGCCCCAAGGAATCTATTTCATAAAAATGAATGGTGAGACGCGGAAAATCGTGGTGGAATGATTTTTCACTCCCGCCGTTTCGAGTCCATCAAAATCGTTACTGGGCCATCGTTGAGCAGCTCCACGGCCATCATCGCGCCGAACTCGCCGCTTTGCACTTCGCGGCCTGAGATTTCGGCCAAGCGTTTCAAGAACAATTCATAAAGCGGAATGGCCTGCTCGGGGCGGGCGGCACGGATGAAACTGGGGCGGTTGCCCTTCTTGGTCAAGGCATGGAGCGTGAATTGGCTCACGACGAGGAAAGAACCGCCGACTTGGTTGATGTCCAAATTCATAGAGTCGTTGCCGTCGTCGAAGATGCGGAGCTTGCTGAGCTTGGTGCAAAGCCAGTCCACATCCTCGGCAGTGTCGGCCTCCTCTATGCCGAGAAGGATCAACATTCCGAGGCCGATTTCAGATTTCACCTTCCCGCCAATCGTGATGGAAGCGTGGGTTACTCTTTGTGCTACAATTCTCATTTTCTTTTGACTTCGGGACTACGGGACTTCGAGACTAAGGGGCTTCAAAACCTGATTTGTCTCGCAGTCCCGCAGTCTCGCGTCTCGTAGTCAATGCATTAATTTGAAAATCATCTCTCTATACAAATCCTTCTCGCTCGTGTCGCCGCTGTCGTAGCCTTTCGACTTCATGTCGAACTCACGAAGGATGGAGATGTTGCGGATGCACATCTGTGGAGGGATGTTGCGGGCAGCAGCCAGATAGTCTTTCACGAAAAACGGACTAACACCCAGAACGCTCGCCAGGTTGCCCTGCGACTTGTCCTGCGTGCAGTGCAGCTTCATGATTTTGGTGTAATAACTATAAAGGTTGATTGCCGTCACCAAAAGCGGATTTTCCTTGGTGTTGTCGCCGAAATAGTTCACGATGCGGTTGGCTTTCAGCACGTCGCGGCTACCGATGGCATTCTGAAGCTCGAACACGTTGAAGTCCTTTGAGATACCGATGTTGCGTTCCACGTCGGCATCGTCGATGCTCTTGTTTTTGGGCAGGGAAATGATGAGTTTCTGAAGCTCGTTGGCGATTTTGTGGAGGTCGGTGCCAAGGTAGTCGGCCAACATCTGTGTGGCTTTCGGCTGAATGGAATAGCCTTTGTCTTTGAGATAGCCCTGAATCCAACCAGGTATATTGTTGTCATACAGCTTCTTCGACTCAAAGTAAACGCCTTTCTTGTCAAGTTTCTTGGCGAAAGTCTTGCGTTTGTCTAACTTCTTGTATTTGTAGACAAAAACGAGCAAAGTCGTTTCGGGCAGCGTATCCAAATAAGGCTCAAAATTCTCCAAGTTTTTCACATCCTGCGCCTCCTTGACGATGACCACCATGCGCTCGCCCATCATTGGGAACGAGCGGGCATGGTTAGCGATGGTCTCCACATCCACGTCGCGGCCGTAGACCACAATCTGATTGAAGGCACGGTCGGCCTCGTCCAAGGCCTCGTTCTCGATGGTGTCCGAAATCATGTCGATGAAATACGGCTCGTCGCCCGTCAGGAAATAGACTGGCGCGAATTGTTTCTTGTGGATCTCGGAGAGAATCTGTTCGTAGGTTTTCATGTCTGTTGTTTTTGACACGAGACACGGGACTGCGGGACACGAGGCGAGACCAATAACTCGCGTCTCGTGTCTTGAAGTCTCGTGTCAGAATTTCAAGTGCTTGACGGTGATACCATTATTAATCAATTGTCGCAGCGAGTCGATGCCGATGCGGAGGTGTTCACCAACGTAGTTCTTGCTGACGATCTTGTCGCTTTCCTCTGTCTTCACGCCTTCGGGCACCATGGGGTTGTCTGACACCAACAGCAAGGCTCCAGTCGGGATTTCGTTGTGGAACCCGACTGTGAAAATGGTTGCCGTTTCCATATCGACGGCCATGCAGCGAATCTTGCGGAGATAGTCTTTGAATTCGTCGTCGTGTTCCCAAACGCGGCGGTTGGTGGTGTAGACCGTGCCGGTCCAATAGTCACGACCATAGTCACGAATGGTTGTGGAGATGGCCTTTTCAAGGCTGAATGCTGGCAATGCAGGCACCTCAGGCGGGAAATAGTCGTTCGAGGTACCTTCGCCACGGATGGCAGCAATAGGAAGGATCAAGTCGCCGACCTTATTGATTTTCTTGATGCCACCGCATTTGCCGAGAAACAACACCGCCTTGGGTTGAATGGCACTCAGTAGGTCCATGATGGTAGCGGCATTGGCGCTGCCCATGCTGAAGTTGATGATGGTGATTTCGCCGTCGGTGGCGCAAGGCATCGAGCGGTCGCGGCCCACGACTTCCACGCCTTGCCATTCAGCAAAGCGATCGACGTAGTTCTGGAAATTGGTCAGCAGGATGTATTTCCCGAACTGGTCCAACGGCAGGCCCGTATAGCGCGGCAGCCAGTTTTCGACTATTTCTTGCTTGGTTTTCATCGTCATGTAAATATTTGTGCAAAGGTAAACAATTTTCTTTAATTGGTGACATTCTGACACCACTTGAAAACGCCAATCTCTCACACAAAAAGTTGTAATCAGTTTTTCTAACCTTCTGGAAAACAACCGAAACTCTTCCAAAGAGTTTGTAATGGTCTTCTATATTGCGAAAGTTACGGATTTTCATTATACTTTTGCAGCATGAATTTCGAACCAGTTACAAACACCTAAATTAAAGTTTTATGAACAACAAAAAAACAAAATTCAGAACGCTGCTCGTGTTTTTGGCAGCAATGGCTTTCATGCTTCCTTGCATGACCTCATGCGAGTGGTTCTTCAATGCCGACTTCAACATCGAGAACCCATCAAACGACACCATCGTGTTCCTCGGTTGGAAAGACACAACCGGAACCACCATGACCTGTCCCTACACTTCGCCTTCGGGTGATGTCCACAGCCAGGTCAGTGTATGCTATCAAGGAAGACACGGCGGCCCTTACGGAGCCTACACCGAGGAAGAAGCCTTCAACATTTTGAAGCTTACCTACGATAGCGTGCAAATCATCCGTCGTCCAAGCAATGTAGCGACCATCACCTACCGACACGACGAACAAGCCACCGAAGCGCAGCGCTATTTCTTCACTCGTGAGGCCTGGGATGCACCCGAAGGGTCAACATACTACACCCTTAAACTTACCGATGAAATGTTCCATTAATTGAAACAAGAATTAGGATAAAAACGCTCCAATCGACAATGGTTTGGGGCGTTTTTCATTTTTTTCGCCGAAAAAAGTAAGATTCTGCGTTTTTCTGCGAGAGGAAAAGACCCGAAAGAAAAAAAGTTGTACTTTTGCGGTGAGATGACCCACTACCCCATAAAAATCCTCATGGCCTTTGCCTGCACCTTCGAGCCGGAGCAAGGCGACGAATTCAGCGACTGGCTGATGCGCAACGGCTATCCCGAGCTTGTCGCCCTCAGCCAAACCATACAAGGCGACACCAAAGCCAAGGACTGGTTGATGGAACACAATTTCCCCCAATTGGCCGCCATCGACAGCGTCATCGACAAGGAAGCCAAGGCCGAGGAATGGCTCGTCAGAAACCATTTTGATGTTAACCTCGCCTTCGCAAAAGCCATCAATCGCGACGACGATGCCACCGATTGGCTCGAAAAAAACGAGTTGCAAATCTTTATCGTCATTGCCGATAAGATTCGCAATTATTTGGACGACAAATACTTAAACTTCCATAAAATCCATTTTTAAATTGAGTTGATTTTTTTTGGCCTACATAAAAGAAAAAATCCTAACTTTGCGGCCACAGAAAAGAGTAAATAATTAGAAAACCATACTACAATGAAAAAAGGATTATCCATCGTCATCAACATCGTGCTTTTTGCCGTTGTTGTGTTTTTAGCAATCCAGATTGTCAAGAGTATCCAGGCTCCCATCAAGTTCAATAGCGAACAGAAAGCCCGTGAAACCCAAGTCGTTGAACGCCTCATCGACATCCGTAACGCCGAAGTGCTCTACAAGAACGCCAACAGCAAGTACACGAACAGCTTCGACACGCTCATCAAGTTCTGCCAAACCGCCGAGATCCCGATTGTGAAGATCGTGCCCGACCCGACCGACACCACCTTCACCCGCACCATCAACGACACCCTCGGCTACGTCAAAGTGATGGACTCCATCAGAGCCGGACGCGAGAGCTTCAACATCAACGACATCAAATTTGTGCCTTTCGCACCCAACCACGAAAGCTTTGAGCTCGAAGCCAGCACCATCACCCGCAACGGCATCGAAATCCCCGTGTTCGAAGCCCGCACGCCTTACGAAGTCTACCTGGCCACTCCCGGCAACGACTTCAGCGAGAAGGAATGGAACCAACGCCGCGACAACGCCAAGGCCGAAAAGGAAAGCATCAACCGTTACGCCGGCCTGAAAGTCGGCTCGATGGAAGAAGCCACCACCGACGGCAACTGGGAGAAACTCTAAACCATTAGGATGAATGGCGGCATCATTGAATCCTTATATCTCCACTTTCGGGGAAGAGTTTGATGCCGAGAAGTCATCGCATTACCGACTGACCATCCAATTCGCATTGGGTGGTCTTTCTTATGCCCTCCTCGACACCACGACGCAAACGCTCGTCGCCTTGGAATGCTACCAAAGCGACCTGCTTTCGGACAGCGGCGACCTCTTCCGCACCTTGGAGCGTGCCCTCGAAGCAAAAGGATTGAACGACAAAGGCTTCGAGGCAGTGACCTGCCTCGCCGACAACCGTCTTTGCACCCTCGTCCCCAATGCCGTGTTCGACGATGACGAGAAAAACAAATACCTCGAATTCGCCTTCCAAATCCCTGAAGGCTATACCATCATCGCCGAACCAGTGAAAGCGGCAAGCTGCCACAACGTTACGGCCTGGCCCAAAGCACTGCAAGACAAACTGGCTGCCAAATGGCCCAACGCACTGTTCACCCACACAAGCAGCGTCTTCATCGACAGTGTGATGCGATCCGAAACAGCCAACGGAGTCTTCCTTCTCGTTCGCAACCGCGACTTCGACATGGTCATCAAGAAGGAAGGCAAGTTGCTCTTCTTCAACAACTTCAAATTCAACACAAAAGACGATTTCGCTTATTTCATGCTGTTTGCGATGGAACAATATGGCCTTTCGGGCCACGACACACCCGTTTGTTTCTCGGGTCTCATCCGTCCTGCTTCGGAAATCATCGACCTTTGCGGACGCTACGTCAAAGACCTGAGCTTCGACGAATACCATCGTGAGCTGAGCGTAAGCAAAGCCTTGAAAGAAGTTCCATTTCAATACTATTACATTCATTACCAAACATTTACAAAACAAACCATAGAACAGCGAGTCTCGTAGTCTCGCGTCCCAAGTCCCGTAGTCAAAAAAATGAGAATCATCAGAGGAAGATACCAACGTAGGCAAATCGTCGCCCCCGCCAACCTGCCCGTGCGCCCCACCACCGACATGGCCAAGGAGAGCTTGTTCAACATCATCGAGAACCACTTCGACTTCGAGGAGACCGAGGCCTTGGACCTTTTCGCCGGCACAGGCAACATCTCCTACGAATTGGTGTCGAGAGGCTGCCCGAAAGTCGTTGCCGTCGACCAGGACTTTGGCTGCGTGAAGTTCATCCGTGAGACCGCCAACAAACTCAGCATGAAGGAGTTGCTTGTCGTCCGTTCAGATGTATTCCGCTTCTTGGACAAACACCAGATGCAATACGACCTCATCTTTGCCGACCCACCCTACGACTGCGAGCACTACAACGAGCTGGTGCGTCTCGTTTTCGATCACAACCTGCTGCGCGAAGGCGGCATGTTCGTATTGGAACACGACAAGTATCAAAGTTTTGAAGAGCACGAGCACTTCATGGAGCAAAGGCATTACGGCAAGGTAAATTTCACCTTCTTTGCGCAAACCATCGAGGAAGAGGAATGACTTCTTTTGGAAACAAAACCCACAAAACCTTTAAAACAATAATGCCGTATGGAAAGCAGCCAACGGCATGCTTTCAAGCGGCGACACGGTTGTGAAGCCGCTACGTTTTTTTGAAGTTTTGCTGGTTTTGTTCTAAATCATATATACCCGAATCGTTTCCTGACAATCTCCTTCTCTTCGTCGCTGCTGTCGCGGAAGAGTGGCATCACTTCGTCTTCCGGGAAGTCGGTGAAAGTGAGGAAGAGTAGGCTGTCCAATGTGTCGTTGAAATCGGGGTCGACATTGAAACACAAGAACTTGGCATTCAGTTTCAGGTATTTCTTATACAACGTCGGCAAACGGTATTCGCCATTGCTGAGGCGGAAGAGGAACTTGTCGAACTTATCGATGCCGTTCATGTTGTTTTTCAGCAGCACATCGGCATCCACCTTGAGGAAATCAGGCACAAAAGGCGTCTTTGGCGTCACCTTGCCTTTCAGTTCATCCCCAACGGCATGTTTTTCGGAGACAAAACGCGCGATAAGGCTGAGATAGAACTTGGGATACCATGCACTGATGCTCACCGGCCCGATGAAATGGTTGATTTCGGGATAGCGCACCACTACATCCGACAGGCCGCGCAAGAGCAGCATCATCGGGAGGACTTCCTTTTGGTAGTCGAGGGCGACAAACGAACGACCCAACTCGATGGTGTGTGCCAACTTGTCGGAGAACGAATCGTCGATATTCACCAAAGTGCTGATATAGAACCCTTTGACACCATATTTCGGAACAATCTCACTGCCAATGCCGAGGCGATAGCAGCCAGCTATCCTTTGCTTGGTCGTATCCCAAAGGATCATTTGCTTGAAATGCACATCAAATTCGTCTTGGTCGAGGCTTTTTCCTGTGCCTTCTCCAATGGCTCGAAACGCTTCTTCACGCAAACGGGCAATCTCGTGCATTAAATTAGGAATATCCTCATAATCAGCCAAATAACAATCAAAATTAGCTGTTGAATACAAGAAAGCCTTGTCGCGAATGGCCTCCAATTCGGCCTGCATCAGCGACAAGTCGGTAGGCGCGTCGATTGCGACAAGATTCGACGGTTGTTGCACCACAGTGGCAGCAGGCAGGTTGGCTTCGAGGGCATAGGAGCGGCTACGCAGGTAGGCCGCCAAGTCGGCAGGCTTTTCGTAAATCGCGACTTCAGCAGGCAGTATTGGTTTACCGATTTGCAGGTTGAAGCGTTGGTCGTGCTTGTTGGCCAATTCGCGGCAAAGTCGGGCCGTGCCCATCATAGGATGGATCTTATCGACCGCATAAAACAGCTTCGAGTTGCGCCCTTCCCAAAACACGGGAACCACCGGCACCTTGGCGTTTTTGATGATGCGCGCGATGGAATTGCTCCACGGCAAGTCCTCGGGGTAGTCGTGGCCATGATAGCGCGACACCTCACCAGCCGGAAACACGCCCAATCCGTTGCCCGCCTCAAGATGCAAGATGGCCCCTTTGATGCCGCCCACACTGCTTTTCCATTCGGGGTTCTTCTCGAACGGGTTGACGGCGAAGAAACACTCGCTGAGGTTGGGGATGTGCGACAAGATGAAATTGGCCATGATCTTGAAGTCGGGACGCACCTTGGCGATGGCGCTCAAGAGCATCACGCCCTCGATGCCACCAAAGGGATGGTTGCTCACCACCACAAAGCCGCCCTCCTTGGGTATGTTCTCCAACTGCGTAGGGTTGACGTCGATGGTGATGTTCATGTTCTCCAAAAGATGGTCGGCAAACTCACGGCCTTGATAATCAGCCGCGCCGTCGAACAACCTGTTGATTTTTCCAAGACCCAAAAAACCATAGGCCAGCCCCGCCACACAGGTGCCGAAGAAGCCTTTGAGGCCCAAAGCCTTTTTCAAATCCTCATTTGTTACTACTTGTCGCATGGTTAGATAGTCCGTCGAAACATGAGTTTGAAATTGCAAAGATACGGATTTTATCCAATAATGCGCACTCAAAGAAAATAAAATGTACTTTTGCAGCATGGTCATTCTTTTCAACAAGCCTTTTGGGGTGCTCAGCCAGTTCACTCCCGAAGCCGGACATCGGGCACTCGACGAGTTCGGTTTCCCTGCGGGCGTTTACGCCGCCGGTCGCCTCGACCACGACAGCGAAGGAGCCTTGCTCCTCACCGACGAGGGACGCCTCATCAAGAAGCTGCTCGACCCTAAGTTTGAGCATCCACGCACCTATCTCGCTCAGGTGGATGGACAAATCACGCAGGAGGCCGTCGCACAATTAATAAAAGGTGTAACCATCAAAGGCTACCGAACCAAGCCCTGCAAAGCGCAAATCGTTGACGCGCCCGACAACCTCTGGGACCGCGTTCCGCCCATCCGTTACCGCGCCAACATCCCAACCAGTTGGGTCCAACTGACCCTCATCGAGGGCAAGAACCGCCAGGTGCGCCACATGACCGCTGCCGTGGGCTTCCCCACGCTGCGCCTCATCCGCGTGAAGATCGGCAACATCGCATTGGGCGACTTGCAACCGGGCGAATGGCGCATCGTCGAAGAGCGCGTGATTTGATTTTTTTCGTATTTTTGCCATCAGAATCCCAAGACACCAACCTGTCTTTTGTTCATCAAGCAAAAATAGCTATGCAATTCAAAGACGTCATAGGGCAAAGTGCCATCAAGCAAAGGCTGATCAATAGCGTGAGGGAGAACCACGTTTCGCACGCGCAACTCTTCCTGGGGCCTACTGGAAGCGGCAAACTTCCCTTGGCCCTGGCTTACGCACAATATATCCTCTGCCCAAACCGAACCGAGACCGACAGCTGCGGCATCTGCCCCACCTGCCAGAAGATGCAGAAACTGGCCCATCCTGACCTGCATTTCGTTGTGCCAACGGCCACCACGAAAAAGGTGAAAAGCAACCCTGAATCGGACCTCTTCATGGAAGAATGGCGCGAGTATGTCATTCAAAACCAAGGCTATGTCGACACATCGAGTTGGTACACTTTCCTTGACGTGGAGAACAAGCAGGGCTACATGTCGGTGCGCGACGCGGCCTCGCTGCTGCGCAAGCTGAGCATGAAGTCCTACGAAGGCGAGTACAAAATCGCCATCATCTGGATGGCCGAGAAGATGCGCGTCGACACGGCCAACAAACTGCTGAAGCTGCTTGAGGAGCCCCCCGAGAAGACCGTTTTCCTGCTCATCGCCGAAGATGCCGAAGAGCTATTGGCCACCATCAAGTCGAGGACGGTTTTGGTGAAGATTCCTGCCATCGTCCCAATGGCCATCGAGACGGCATTGCAAATCCGTCTCGGCTGCACTGCCCAACAGGCCCACAACGCAGCCATGATTTCGGAGGGCAATTGGCTCAACGCGTGCCATTCGGTGCAGGAGTCGGAGGACAGGAAATACTTTTTCACCACCTTCCAGCAATGGATGCGCCTCTGCTTCCGAGCGGCCTATTCCGAAATCATCGACTTTTCGGCCAACATCAAGACGCTGGGGCGCGAAAAACAAAAGGAATTGCTTGACTATGGCCTGCGCATCATCCGCAACGCGCTGCTTTTCAACAACAACCTGGCCGAAATCGTCATGCTTCCCGACGACGAGAAGAAGTTCAACGCCAACTTTGCGCCTTTCGTCAACGCGGCCAACTTGGCGCAAATTGCCGACCTGTTCGAAGAAGCCATCCGCCAAATCGAGCGCAACGGCAACGCCCAAATCATTTTTACGGACGTTAGTTTCAAGATGGTCGGATTGCTGAAAAAGAAGTAAGGTCACTCCAAGACCTCGATATAGTCCATCTCATACTGGATGGGATGCCCTGCCTCGAAGTAGCGCACGTCGTGCAACACCTTGTCGAACACATAGTTCTGGATAAGAACAAAGTCGTTGCCGCCATCAATGAGGGCATACATGCGGTCGCGGTCGATGTCGCCATAGTCACCTCCCATGTCGGTCACTCCATTCAACACCAGCTTCCTAAAAGTCTTCATGTCTTGCTTGTTGCCGTCCTTGTCAGTCACAACGACGTAATGCACAAACGGCGACCCGGTAATGGAGTCGATGCGCTCTTGTGGCAAAGTGTTGGTAAACAAGGCCTCGAAGCGAAGGTCATTGAACGACGACATGAAGTTGATCACCTTCAAGGTGTCGTAAGGCAGTTCCGTGCCGTCGGCCAGGCGCGTGAGCTTGTATTGGTGCTTGCCGATGTTGTCGATGCGGAAGCTCCCCTGCGGGTCATCATTGAAGTCGATTTCGACGGATTGGATGTCGGCCATGTTCTCATTGAATACAGCATGGTCGCGCCAGTCGTCGGGATTGGCGGTGAAGCGCGTCGTGATGAACCCACGGAAACTGGGAATATAGACAATGTAAGCCTTGTCGGCGCCTTCCTTCAGCATGAACGTGCCGCTGCTGTCCATGGTGGCGTCGCCCACGTAGAATACTTTCGTGCGCTTTTCGTGGTAGAACAGCTTAACCTTGTCGAAAAGGTTGATGCGGGGCACCATTTGGTACACCTCCACCTTGGTGCTTTGCGAAGCCAACTGCTTGACGATATTGTCGTGACTGGCCACGGATACGGGCATCTTGATGCGAATCTTGTATAATGTGGTCAACAGGTAATTCACCTGTTTGCTGTGTGCCTTATAGGTACCGTTGAGTGTCCAGCCATCCTCGTGGCGTTCGAGCAGCGACTCGCGTTCCCTGCGGTCGGCCAAATAGATTTTGGTGACCGAGGCGGTGTCCCACACTTGGAAGTCGGACGACTCGCCCTGAATCGTCGAAAGGTAGCGGTTGTTCCAAATCAAAACGCCGGCGATGACGACCAAAATGGCAGTGATAATAATGGTGATGCGGTTATTTCTCTTCATGACGAATTATTTTTTGCTGTATTTTCTCTTTCTCACGAAAGCCAGAGCCGTTCCAAGCACGATGATTATGGCAATTGGCAACAAAGTATTGATTACCTGCCATTTCGCCCTTTCGCGACTAACCTTTGTGGCATCCAACAGGCGCACCTTGAGTTCGCGTGAGCGACTATCAATCATGCCTTCGCCTTCAACGAGATAGCTGATGGCGTTCTCAATGAATTCCTTGTTGGCATAGGTGTTTTGCGTGTATTGGTCGAAGCCCAATGGCAAAGGCTTGCGGGTACGGATGTCGATTTGGTTGCGTATGATGTCGCCATCGGCCACCACAATCATGGCGGTGGGCTTGCTCTCTTCCATGAAGTCGGTTGCTTGGTCGTCGACGATTTCCTGCGGGATGCGGTTGGCATACAACGAGGGGAAGGTGCCTTTGAGCAGATAGGCCACATTCTTGCCTTTCGTGGCGAACATGCGTTGGTCGGGTGTTTGTCGCAGCATGGCCAAGGTGATGAAAACCGGTGTGCCCGACACCTTGGTATAGTTGGACGTCCTGAGCAGCGGGATCTGTTCAACGCCGGTGGCCGAAGTGGTGGCATCAACCGAGCTGACAAAGTCGGCCTTGATGGCGTTCATGTTGCGCACCATGGGATGCTCCGATGCGGCCTGAAGCAACGGGAAATAATACCAGCGGAAGAACTCGAGTTGGGCCTGTCCGCCCACTTGGCCCGTGCGAATGGGCAAGGCGGCGCATGTCAAGTCGAGGAGCAAGTCGCGGTTGAGGCGCACGCCATATTTGAAGAGCATGTCGTCCAAGTTGAGGTCCTGCTCGATGCCCACGGTCGACTCCTGGTTTTGGAGGCTGTCCATGGTGGCAAAGACCGGTTCGACGAGCCACAGCACCTTGCCCCCATGCATGATGTATTGGTCGATGAGGAACTTGTCGCGCTCGTCGAAAGGCTGTGTGGGCTTGGCGATGACGATGGCGTCAAACGAAGGGAACGCGCTCACGTCGCGCAAGGTGTCTTGCGTCCGGTGGATGAGCGCATCAATTCGTCCGCCAATCTCCAAGCGCACCACATTGTAGTTCTGCGACAACGTCTGGGTGATGTCTTGCACCTGCGGCGCTTCCAGTTCGCCATGGCCCTCGATGAAGGCGATGTTAGGTTTCATCAGGCGCGTCACTTTCTTCACCGCATCGATGAGGCGGAACTCGAGGTTCTGCATCGAAGCGTTCAAGGCCTCGCTGTCGGTTTGCCCAATCTGGTTTTCCAACAAGTCGATGGCAATCTCCGTATTGTTGCGATAGCTCACCAAGGCCCCGGGCCAAATCACCATCTGTTTCGTCGAGCCGTCGCTGTTCTTGACGTTCAGGTCGGCCGGATTCAACCCTGCCCTATACAGCTGGTTGTAGGTCTCCCTGATCTCGGCCTCGTTGCCGCTCTCTGAGGGGTTGATGAACTCGTAATCAATGTATTTCGAATAGGCCCGAAACTCGTCAAGCATTTCCTTGGTCTCACGGCGCAGCTTCTTGAAACCCGCCGGGAAATCGCCCTCGAGATACACCTTGAAATATACATAATCGTTGAGGTCGTTGAGGATTTCCTTCGTCGTCGGCGAAAGGGTGTAGCGTTTTTCGCTTGTCAAGTCGAAACGGGTGAACACGAACGAGCCAATCACATTAAGCAGCACCACAATCACCACCGTGATGAGGAAAGTCGTTATCTGGTTCCTTTTCAAATTCTTGCGTTTGTTTTCCATCTTCTGTCCTCCTCTTACCATTTGCGGCTTGCCAAAACCAGTTTCGTCGCGCTGAGAAACAGCGCAATCACACTCAAGAAATACAGCACATCGCGCGTGTCGATGACCCCACGGCTCAGCGAGCTGTAGTGCGCATTCATGCCTAACTGCTGGATGAACAAGTCGACATGCCCGAACAACGACAGCGAGTAAATGAACTCGAAGCCGATCAGCAGGAAGCCACAAAGGAACACCGAAATGATGAATGCCAGAATCTGATTGTTGGTCAACGAGCTGCAAAACACTCCGATGCTGACGAAACTCGAGCTGAGCAGAAAGAGGCCGATATACGACCCCCATATACCACCGCTATCGAGGTTGCCCTTTGGCAGACCCAACTGATAGACAGATAGATAATAAATGAAAGTCGGGATTAATGCAAGCAACACCAAAGCTACGCTGGCCAAGAACTTGGCCCAAATGATTTGCCAATCCGACAATGGCTTGGTCGCCAACATCTCGATGGTTCCCGTTCGGTTTTCCTCGGCAAAGCTGCGCATCGTTACCGCAGGCACCAAAAAAAGGAACACCCAAGGCGCAAGAATGAAGAGGCTGTCGAGGTTGGCATAGTCGCCGTCCAGCACGTTGAAATCGCTTTGGAACACCCACAAAAACAAGCCCGTGATGAGCAGAAACACCACAATCACCATGATGCCGATCAACGAGCTGAGGAAGTTGCTTATCTCTTTCTTGAACAGTGCATACATAATGCAAAAACATTTGGGGTGCAAAGGTACGATTTTTTTTCCTATCTTCGCTGCATCATCCAAGATTATTCTCCATGAAGCAGTTGCAACACATCCTCCTGCTCTTCTCCCTCGGGCTCGTCCTCACCCAATGCCAGTCGAAGCCCGACGGCATGACAACGGAACAACTTTATGCTGAATTTCGGCAGCCATCATCGGAATATCGCCCCTTTGTGCGTTGGTGGTGGAACGGCGACAAAGTGGAAGCCAACGAACTGGTGCGCGAGCTGCGCCTGCTCAAAGAGGCCGGCATCGGTGGCGTCGAAATCAACCCCATCGCCTTCCCAAGTTACTGCGACAGCCTCGGCAAGCCCTCGTTGCAATGGCTCAGCCCCGAATGGATCGAGATGCTGAAAGTGTGCTTCGACGAGGCCGACTCGCTCGACATGACCTGCGACCTCCTCGTGGGCTCAGGCTGGCCCTTTGGCGGCGAGTTTTTGCATGAAGACGAACGCGCACAAATCGTGGTGAACTACGCCGAACCCGTCACCGGCCCGACGACTTTGACCATCATCAAAGACAGCATTTGCGCCAAGGCCATGCCCAAAGTCAGCTCGCCCTACAAGGGCAACACCAAGGAACTGATGCTACTCAGGCTTTATCCGAATCCGGCAACGCACGTCAATGACGGCATTAATATTTTGGCAACAGATAGTGTCTTCAACATTGACATCCCCGAAGGCCAATACACCCTTGCCGCCTTGGTGAAAATCAACGGTTTCCTTGAGGTCATCAACGGTGCCCCTGGCGCGGCAGGCCCCGTTCTCGACCATTTCAATAAAGAAGCCGTCGAGAAATACCTCAATAACATGTCGGGAAAAATTGAGGCACAAATCGGGCCGCTGAAAGGCCGTATCCGTGCTCTCTTCACCGACAGCATGGAACTCGAAGGCGCCAACTGGACCTCCGACATGGCAGAGGAATTCCAAAAACGCTATGGCTACGACATTACTGATTACCTGCCTTTCATCCTCTTCAAGATCGGCTCGATGGGTAGCGCACTCAATTATGACCCTGTGGTGCCCGTCACCACCGACTTCCAAAAAGAAATCCAACGCGCCCGCTACGATTTCGAGGACTTCAAGGCCCAGCTGATGAACGAGCGTTTCACCGAGACCTATATTAATTGGTGCCACAGCCTTGGCGTGAAAGCCCGTGCCCAAGCCTATGGTCGCGGTTTCTATCCCTTGGAGAATGCCATGGGCTACGACATTCCCGAAGGCGAGTCGTGGACGACCAACTGGCTACGCCACAAGCCTGGCGAGGAAATGTCGGAAGCCGACTACCGCCGTGGTCGCGCCTACACGATGGTCAACAAATTTGTTTCTTCGGCGGCACATTTGGCCGGCAACCGCACCGTCAGCTGCGAAGAGATGACCAACACCTACACCGTGTTCAATATGGGCCTCGACCAACTCAAGCTCGGCGGCGACCAATCGGCCATGTCGGGCGTGACCCACAGCGTGTTTCACGGTTTCAACTACTCGCCCAACCTCGAAGCGCCCTTCCCGGGTTGGGTGCGTTACGGCGCTTTTTATAGCGAACGTAACAATTGGTGGCCTTATTTCCACCTTTACAACGACTACAAGGCGCGCCTTTCGTATGCCCTGCAACACGGCACCTATTATGCCGACATCGCCATCCTCAACCCCGAAAACGACATGTGGAGCACCATCGGGATGCAAAACGAGCCCTTCCCCAACACCACGAGAGCACCCTACAAGACCATGATTTGGGAAGCCATCAACAAATGCGGAGGCGGCGTGGATTACGTGAGCGAAAACATCATCAACCAATCGATAATCAAGAAAGGAAATTTGTGTTTCAACCAACGGAAATACAACACTTTGATGCTCATCGACGTGGAAAGCCTGCATCCCAAAACCGCCGAACAACTACTGAAATTTGTGGAGACAGGCGGCAAAATCGTTTGCATTGATACCATACCCTACCAATCGTTGGGCATGCCTGGCAACCATCAAAAAAACGATTCCATAGTAAAAGCCACGATGGGAAAGATGATGCAACACAAGGAACAGTTTGTCTTCATCGAGCCTCCCAAAGAAGGCTTCATCGCGTGGTACGACAGCCTGATGCACGCCGAAAACCTGCCACACTATTTGGACATCGAAAGCCCCGACCCCTTCGTGATGCAGAACCGCTACACCACCGACGACGGTAGCGAGATGATCTTGCTCAGCAACAGCCACCGCTACCATGCCCACCAGACCAAAATCACCTTCCATAAGGAATTGACACACAAACGTCAAGCCCAAATCTGGGACATGCAAACTGGAGAACGCTATATCCTGCCTTTGGCCGACGATGGTAGCTACACTTTCGACCTCGGCCCTGTGGAATCGGTGCTCGTCGTGTTCGAGAAAACGAACAAAAACATAAACCTCCCATCATGGCAGCCGTTACATTCCATCATAAAAGGAATGCCCGCCAAAGACCTCTCCAACGATTGGGACATCTCACTATGTCACAGCCTTTTGAAAGACACAATCAATGCTCATTTCGACACCTTGTTTGACCTCAAAGATAGCGAAACATACCAACATTTTTGTGGCACCATCATCTATCGGAAAATCATCCATTTCGATAAAGACGTTGCACGCAACGTCTCTACGATTCTGGATTTAGGTCTTGTGGAAGGCATTTCAGAGGTCATCGTCAATGGGCAACCTGCAGGTGTACGGTATTATGGCCGACGCCTATACGACCTCAGTCCATTCCTCGCCGAAGGCCAAAACGACCTCGAAATCCGCGTCATCACCACGATGGGCAACTACCTCAAGACCCTCAACCGTGAGGAAAACTTGACGACTTGGCTTTATGTCAACCATCCCAAACGCGACCAACCATTGCAACCCATGGGAATTATCGGTCCCGTAAAACTTTTCAAAACAGTTATAACCAGTCCCGAAGGGACTATACCCCATTAACCCTACACAAGCGCAGCGCAGTGTAGGTGCCAAACACAACAACACTATGAAAAGAACAATCCTCACCCTCCTCCTCATCGCGAGCCTCCAAGCCCTCGCGCAAGAAAAACCAAAGTACTACAACGCCTCGCTCTTCGGCATCCGCAGCGACGGCGTAACGATGAACACGCGCAGCATCCAATATGCCATCGACTGGATCGCCGAGCAAGGCGGTGGCACGCTCCGCTTCTGGGTGGGCCGCTACCTGACCGGCAGCATCCACCTCAAGTCGAACGTCACCATCGAGCTGGTGGAAGGTGCCGTGCTCGTAGGTAGCACCAACCCCTTCGACTACGACCGACTCGAAGCCACTAACGACCACGCGCTCATCCTCGCCGAAGGCGTAGAGAACATCAGGCTCATCGGTTACTACAACAGCGGTGGCGTCATCGACGGACAAGGGCGCGAGTTGGGCAACAACTGCACCGACCTCGTCCACAAAGGTCTGTTGAACGACCGCCTGAGCAACGACCGCGTCGGCGAAAGCTTCCGCCCAAGGCTGTTGATTTTCAGGGAATGCAAGAACGTGGAAGTCGACAACGTGACCTTCCGCAACGCCGCCAACTGGGTGACGATGTACGACCAATGCGAGAACGTCAAGGTCAACAACGTGCGCATCCAAAGCACCGCCTTCTGGAACAACGACGGCATCGACATCGTCGACTGCAACGGTTTCCTCCTGACCAACAGCTATATCAATTCGAGCGATGATGCCATTTGTCTCAAGTCGCACAGTGCCAAAAAGTTGTGTCAAAACATCGAAGTGCGAAACTGCACCGCACGCAGCAGCGCCAGCGGCATCAAGTTCGGCACGATGGGCGCGGGCGGCTTCAAAAACGTGAAAATCATCAACAACACGGTTTACGACACCTACCGCAGTGCCATCACCATCCAAAGCGTCGACGGCGGCATCTGTGAGGACATCGTCGTCGACTCACTCCATGCTACCAATGTAGGCAACGCCATCTACCTAAACATAGGTGCCCGTCGCGACAAGCAAAGCTTCATGCAGAACATCACCATCCGCAACATGGTTTGTGAAGTGGCCGCCAACAAGCCTGATGCGGGATACGAATACGAAGGTCCCATCGAAGACCTGCCGCGCAACATCTCGCCTTGCGGCATCATCGGATTGAAAGACAGCAAGATAAAGAATGTCACTTTGGAGAACATCGACATCACCTTCCCAGGAGGTGGCGATCCCAATTATGCCCATCGTGGCCTCGACGAATTGGACAAGGTGCCCGAAATGCCCAAGGCCTACCCCGAATTCTCGCAACACATGGAGCTGCCCGCGTGGGGATTCTATGTGCGCCACGTCGACGGCCTCGTGATGAAAGGCATCAAGTTGACGGCATTGGAAAAAGACTACCGTACAGCCGTGGTCATAGACGATGTGAAGAATCACGAAATCAGCACGTTACAAGTATATGAACCGAATGGGGATAAGAAAGATGCAATTTTCGTTCGGAATTGAATTTTTTATATCTTTGCAATCGAAAACGAGAGCATATCCACAATTACGGAACTTAATTACAAACAACTATGTATCAAATTTTTAAAGACCAACTCGAAAAGTCAAAACTCATCATTTCCGGGGTAAAGCGCAATCAACGCCTCGGACGCGACGCTGGCGTGGAAGAAAGCGTGATGCAAAAGATGGAGGAAGACTGCAAGCGTTTGGAATCCATCTCAGCTGAAATCGACAAACTTCATGAAGAGCTTCGCAAGAAGAGCGATGAAGCCCACGATGCCTTGAACCTCCTGAAAAACAGGACCCAGACCGTGAAGAGAGCCATCAAAACAAAGTATGACCAAACTTGGTGGACCAAGTTTGGCATCCCCGACAAGAGATAACTCATGGACTTGTGAAACTCAAGAGGCCGCTTCTGTCGAAGTGGCCTTTTTTGTGCGGATGACGACCCGTTTCTCCCCTTTCAAGGTGGTGGCAAATAGATACACGCCATCCCCATCCCCTATCCTCAACGTTTTCCGCAACTCGGCCACCGTCAGCGGGAAATTGCGCACGGCAATGCTGGCATTGTCGACCTCCGAAAGCAACGTCTGCTTCACCCTCTTGTTGAAAGGCGCAAAAGCCTCCACCTCGAAAATACGTCCAGGGAAGTCAGCAACCAAGATGTCGGAAGTAAACAAATTGCTGTTTTTGTGCAACTTGAAAACACCATATCGCCGTGTCAGCAGTTTGTGGCATCCCGCTTTCATCACGGCCGGATTAGGTTCATAGAGAAACCTCATCACCGTTTCGGCCAATGCAGCTGTGGCATTTTTCTCATCCTCCAATGCAAACCTAACGTTAGGCTGCCGCGTCAACAGATTGGCACAAACGCACTGCACCTCTCCTTCATAGCCGCGTTCCATGACAAAATCCAGCTCCTTGCATTCGTTGGCGACGGCCACCACATGCACTTCATGCACATGATGCAATTCCTCCAAAGCCTTCGTAATATCCAGCATGGGCGACAATTTCACCACCACGCGACCGGCTTTTTCGAGCAGCAAATCCTGCAATGCCATCACATCGGGCGTGCAGTCGGCAATGGAAACAGTCTTCCGGCCATACGCATCTCTCCGCGCTGGATCAATGAAGATATAATCCTTTGCTCCACAATGTTTTAAATAATCCTCGGCGGTCTCATTCCAAATCTTGATATGTGAACCAAGCGCCGCAAAATTATGTCGCGCCAAATCGCAAAGTTCAACTTGGCGTTCCACATAATCAGCCTGCTGGAAGCGTTGGGAGATGAAATAGGTGTCGATGCCGAGACCACCCGTAAGGTCAGCAAAGGATTGTCCCTGCATCAGGCTGGCTTTATATTTCGCACTGGCTTCCGACGAACATTGCTCAATGGAGAGATGGGGAGGAAAGAGAAGTTCCTCGTTTGCGCTCCACGAAGGCACCTTCTTTTTTAGCAGCTGTCGCGCTTCGATCTGTCGTAGCGCCAATGAAAAGTCAGTGCCGACGGGCACCTTTTTCAAGGCGAGCGTCGGCACGTTGGCATTCAGGTTTTCCCTGATAAACTGTTTGGTGATTTCGTTCAAGGTCAAATCTTCTTCAGGTTCATCACCTCAAGGTCGGTGAGGAAACGCCATTCGCCACGCGGCAGTCTGTACTTGTCGAGACCGGCAAACATCACGCGGTCGAGCTTGGTCACCTCGTATCCAAGATGTTCGAAGATGCGACGGACGATGCGGTTGCGGCCCGAATGAAGCTCGATGCCGATGCTTTTCTTGCTGTCGTCGTCTTGGTCGTAGGCGATGTTGTCGGCAGCGATGGGGCCATCATCAAGTTCGATGCCCTCAGAGATGCGCAGCATGTCGTTCTTGGTCAAGGGCTTGTCGAGAATGACGTGATAGAGCTTCGGCACCTCGCTACTCGGATGGGTCAGTTTCTTGGCCAAGTCGCCGTCATTGGTGAACAGCAGCAGGCCAGTAGTCTGCTTGTCGAGACGGCCTACGGGATAGACGCGCTCGGGGCAAGCGTTCTTTACGAGTTCCATCACGGTGTCGCGTTCATAGGGGTCATCGCTGGTGGTGATGTAGCCTTTGGGCTTGTTGAGCAAGATGTAGCGGAGCTTCTCGCGGTTGAGCGTTTGGCCGCCATAAACCACCTTGTCTTCGGTCTTCACCTTATAGCCCATCGTGGAAATCACTTCGCCATTCACTTCGACGCAACCGGCCTTAATCAGGTCGTCGGCCTCGCGGCGCGAGCAGATGCCACAGTCGGCCAAATATTTGTTCAAGCGGATTTCGCCAGTGGCTTTCGGGCGGTCATACTGCGGGTCTTTCTCGCGAACATAGCCCTTGCGACCACGGCGGGGTTCTTCCTCATCATCAAAACGGCGGCGCGGACGCTCGTCGAAACGGCGGTCGCCACGCGGACGGTCGTTATCGAAACGGCGGCGCGGACGATCCTCATCGTCAAATCTACGGCGCGGACGGTCGTCATCGTGGAAACGACGCTCACGCGGCTTGTCGTCGTCGAAACGACGGCGTGGACGGTCGTCGTCATCAAATCTGCGACGAGGCTGGTCATCGTCATTAAAGCGGCGAGACCTCGGACGGTCGCTGTCGTCAAACCTACGACGCGGACGGTCGTCATCGTCAAAACGGCGACGCGGACGGTCGTTGTGCTCATCGTCAAAGCGACGACGCGGACGGTCACTGTCGTCAAACCTACGGCGCGGACGATCATCGTCATCAAAACGACGGCGCGGACGGTCGTCATGCTCGTCGTCGAAACGGCGGCGCGGACGATCGCCAAATTTGCGGTCGCCAAAGCGGCGGTCGCCACGTTCGTCATCAAAGCGGCGTTCACCTCTCGGCTTACCGCCAAATCCTCTTTCTTCTTGTCCCTCCTCGTCACCGTCGCGGTGATAGAACTTGAAGGACCTCCTCTGTTGGAACACTTCGCGTTCGTCAACAGGTTTTCTGGTGCGCGGACGCTTGCCAGATCTTTCGTTGTCAGTCATTTATTAATAATGTATTAGTGTTGAAAATTGATTCCTTTCGCGGAATTGGGCGGCAAAAGTACGAATAATTTGGGAATTGGGCGCTATTTTGACAAGTTTTCGATGCAAACCATCGGAAATTTCTTCCTCAACTCGCTGATTTTCTCTTCTTTCAGCTTCTTAAACCTTTTGAAAGCCTCACTTTCAGGAAACATCGGCTTGTGCTGAAGCATTTGTTGGAGTTCGACGGCAGCCTTCATCGCGGGTTTTTCCACTGGGTCGATGGCGAAATCCACAAACCGCTCCCAAATGTGACGAACAGCCTGTTCGGTGGGATGCACCATGTCATCCTTATAGAAACGATAGTCGCGCAGCTCGTCGAGCATGATTTCGTAGGCAGGGAAATAATGTGCATTCCTGAAAGCTTTGCACACCTCGTCGACAGCCAGCAGCAATGCAGCTTTGCTCAGCTGGTTCCCATGCAAGCCATCCTTGACATGGCGCAAAGGCGACACGGTGAAAATGAACTGCTTTTCGGGATACATTTTGGCCAACCCCGAAAGCACCGCCACGGAGGTCGGCACCGAAAGGCAAATCCTATCGAATTGCGAAGCAGGCAACTTGTGGCAATTGGCGACCACCTCTTGCGTTTCGTGCGAGCGAAACACCCACGATGTGCCCAAACTGATAATGATCCATTTGGAGTCTTCAAAATGTTTGTGGGCTTTCGACAAGTCTACATTGATACGATTGAGCAGAGCTTCCTCTGTATTCTGCCAAAATGTCGTATTATGGCTAAAGGTGCAATAGTACCCCTCTCCCACCCTAACAACTTCCTCGTGGGCAAAAGGTCTCCCATTGGCCAAACGATGGACGGCATTGGCCACGCTGACGGGGTTATAAAGCACGCCAAAAGGATTCACAAGCGCATCGAAACCCAAGCCACGGCAAAGGCCCCCCACCTCGTCGGCGAAACACGAGCCCAAAAAGAGCAAACCATCGCCATAACTGATGGTTTGCTCCAAAGGTTGAATCTTTATTTCGGTTTGAAGAATCATTTGTGTTCAGCCAAATATCTCTCCACCTCAATACCCGCCATGGCACCCGTGCCAGCAGCCACGATGGCTTGGCGATAGACGCGATCCTGGCAGTCGCCGCAGGCGAAGATGCCTTCAACATTGGTGGCCGTCGACTTGGGCTTAGTGATGATATAGCCTTCCTCATCCATGTCGAGGATGCCCTTGAAAGGCTCGGTGTTGGGCGTGTGGCCGATAGCCTCAAAGAAGCCGTCCACGTAGATGGTGCGCTCCTCCTTGGTGTCGCTGTGATAGAGCACGGCACCCTTCAGCTTCTTCATGAAGCCTTGCTGTTCGCCGAAAAGCTCCTTGGTTTGATGTTTCCAGAGCACCTCAATATTGGGCGTATTGAGCACACGGTGTTGCATGGCCTTGGAAGCGCGCAACACGTCGCGACGGACGATGAGGTAGACCTTATTGCAAAGTTTGGCCAAATAGGTGGCATCCTCGCAAGCCGTGTCGCCGCCGCCGACCACAGCCACGTCTTTCCCTTTATAGAAGAAGCCATCGCAAGTGGCGCAGGCCGAAACGCCACCGCCCTTGAACTCCTCTTCGGTAGGCAAGCCCAAATAACGGGCTGCGGCACCTGTTGAAACGATGATGCTATCGGCAAGCAACTCGCCGTCGTATTCCGTCGTCACCTTGAACGGACGTTGGCTGACATCAATGGCCGTCACCTCGCCTTCGCGGATTTCAGCACCGAAACGAAGTGCTTGTTGACGTATTTCCTCCATCATATCGGGGCCTTTCACACCATTGGGATAGCCCGGGAAATTCTCGATTTCGGTGGTCTGGGTCAGCTGGCCACCAGGTTGCATACCTTCATAGATGACAGTTTTCACATCGGCACGACCCGTATAGATGGCAGCGGTATAGCCCGCCGGACCCGATCCAATAATCAGACATTCAACTCTTTCCATAGTTTTCAGTTGTTAGTTGTTCAGTTGTTCAGTTGGTGTAATTCTGTGCAAAGATAAATTTTTTTCTTCAAAGTGAACACCGATTCAAAAAAAGTTCCTATCTTTGCAGCCGCAAATCGAAAGATAAGCAACGCAAATCAATGCAATCGGGGTGTGGTGCAGTTGGCTAGCATTCTTGCATGGGGTGCAAGCGGTCGCCCGTTCGAGTCGGGCCACTCCGACAAAAGAGCAGCTGAGAAATCGGCTGCTTTTTTTGTGCGGTTTTGGCAAGCCAAAACCGCACAAAAAAAGGACACCCACGCGGATGTCCTTTTTCATTGTCATTAAGCGAACCATCAATATTCCCAGAGGCTTTGTTCGAAGTCGAACATTTCGTTCTTGATGCGCTCCGATTCGTAGAGGGCGTCAATGTTGAAAGCGTAGGAGTTGATGTAACGGTCGTAAACGTTCTCTTCCTTGATGATGTAGCTGTCGAAGATACGTTTTTGTAGCACTTCATCGAAAGTGCGACGCTGGGCCGAGTTGTTGCGGTTGAAGGCAAAGGCCTTGGCCAACACATCACGCGAGTCTTCGTAAGGAATCCAGCACACTTGCGAGAGGCCACCGTCATCGTCGACAACGATGGGACCAAGGGCGATGATGCGGACGAGGAACTGCGACAATTTCTTGTCGAAATACCAGTCTTCCTTGATACGCAGACGGGTCACATTGAGCATACGGTCCTTGAATTCAATCTCGTTCGGCACCTCCTCGCCATCTTTCCAGATGACCGGAGGATCGCCAATCTTTGTGTTTTCTTTTTCAAAATCGGCCAAGGTCAAAGGGGTCACCATGTCGTCGATGTTGTTTTCAACGCGATAGGGAGTGATGTCACCGCTCTGGATGCCATCATAGATCACCGTGATGAAGTTCCTCCAGTCCTCGGTCGGATTGATTGGGTAGTAGAACACTTGATTGATCTTCTGACGGAAGTCGATTTCCCTGATCACCGTCTTCTTCCACATCACGTTCGATTCGTCGATGATAGGAAGCGGCGAAGGGGTCTTTTCGTTCATGACTTGCTGCTGGCCTGAGAGGATGCTGTTCTTCGGCGGCTTGATGTCGGTCGTCTGGGCATTGAGGCACAGACTGCCGAAGAGCGCCACAAGGGTCAACATGGAAACAAGTGTCTTTTTCATCTTATAAGGGTTTTAGTTGTTTACTTGATTTCAACACCGATAGGAGTGTCAAGGGTCTTGGTCTTGCCGTCGTTACCACGCACTTGGATGGCCGTGAACAGGAAGGTATCACCCACATTCGAGCCGCTGATGGCGTTCTTGATTTCGTCGGTGAATGCGCCACTGTTGGCCTTGGCTTCCTTGGTGGTACCAGCCTTGGTCTTGTAACGGAAGGTATAGCCAACCACATCATACTTGACACCGTCGAAGTCGAAGTCCTTCATTTCGGCTTCCACACGGTTGGCGGCAAGCAATGCACTCTTCGAGACCAAACCGTTCACCACATTACGGATGATGGCTTCGGGTTTCGGCAGGTCTTTCACGCGGAACTTCATGCTGCCGAGGCTTGAACCGGCGGAACTGACGTTGATGGTCACCTCGTTGGCTTCACCCGGACGCAGGTTGTAGGTACCATTGCCCGTGCGGGTCAAAGTACCGCTAGTAGCCGTGGCACTGATTTCGCCACCAACACCGCCACCCACTGCAATCGGGTTGTCGATACCGCGATAGACGACGTTCATCTTAGTGGCCGAAACGCTCACCGCAGGAGGAGCCACGACGAAGGAACCTTGGAATGGGAACTCTTCCATCTTGTTGGTCGAGGGATCAAGCATGTCAATGACACCAGTATAGGTGTGCGAACCGACACCGACGTTCCATTCCAACGGAATCACGCCTTGGGCATCGCTGGTGTAGGTCTTCTCGGCGCCACCGTCCAACTTGACGCGGGCGGTCAGTTGCGAGTTCTTCCAAGCGGTCACCATGGCTTGTGCCTTATAGGTCTGGCCAGAGAGGAGATAGCCACTCTCGGCGAACACCTTGGCACCGATTTCGTCAAACGTGAAGTCGGTTGCGTGGATGTCGCTCATCAGTTCGGTGACGGCATTCAACTCAGCGGTCTCAGCCTCGGAGATGATCTTGTTCAACAAGGTGACATCGGCAACGAGTACCGTATGGTGGAAGTTATGGTATTCCCAGCTGTCTTGCACCGGGTCGGTCATGCCAGGATAATAGCTGATTTTGGCACCATAATACTCACCAGGAAGAGGAAGTCTCTTCATTTGGCCGTCGGTATAACCATTTTCCTCCAAATAAGCCTTCGTTCCGTAGATACTATCGGTGATCAGGCCCACCTCGTGAAGATGCTCGGGACCCATGGCTTTGATGACTTCGCCACGGAAGCGACGGATCTTCTCTGACAGTTCGTAAGCCCTGCCACCGTTGCCCGGACCTTCGGGGTTGCCCATCATGTAGGCAGTAGGTTGGTTGTAGTTGTCTCTCGACTTTACTTTCGAGGTGTTGATGTTATAGATTCTACGACCGTTCTTCAACGTGTCGGTTGATCTCAACAATCCTTCCTTAAGGGCATAAGCCACAGGACCTTCGTCCTTGCCGGTACATTCAATTTTCTTCACCAAGTCCCATTTCAGGTCCTCGACGTAGTTGATGAGTTCGGTGGCTTCTTCTCTCAAAGCTTGGGCTTGTTCCCAATAAGGTCCGACCTTTTCTTTGTCCAAACCATATTGCTCCTCGAAGGCAGCATACTTCTGATTAATCTGATTCGAAAGGGTGATGTTCGTTGTCTGAACGCCCTGGTTCACCGTGTCGAAGGCATCCAGGATGTCCTTCGAGACATTCATGGCTAACAAGGCAGTGTAGACCAGGTACATCATACCGATCATTTTCTGTCTTGGGGTTTCTTTTGCGCCTGACATAATTTTACTCCTTTTTTATATTAGACAATAGGTTTGAGTAGAAATTATGCCTTGATATTCATTGCTGACAACATTCCACCATAGACGTTGTTCAAAGCGGTCAAGCGCTGCGACAATTGAGTCAGCTGAGCGTTGAGTTGGCCGGCGTTCTGTGATGAAGCGTTGAGGTTATCCATGTACTTGTTCATAGTTTCGGTCAACTTCTTGCTGGCGGCAGAGGTCTGCTCGGCACCTTGGAGCTGCAGCTCGTAGATGGAGTTGAGCGAGGTCATGCTGCTGGCCACCTTCTTGATGGTGTTGGCATCGAGGGCGCTGAAGTCGAGCTTGCCCAACGAGTCGGAGAGCTTCTGGTTGGTCTGGATATAGGCGTTGGAGAAGTCGGCGATTGACTTCGTGGCGCGATCCATGGCATTGGCATAGTTGGTGGTAGCGGCCATGGCGTTGCTGATGTCGGCCATTTGGCCAGCGTTTTCGGCCAGTCTGTCGAGGCCCTTGCCAAGTCTCTTGAAGGTATCTTCGCTGACATTCATCTTATCAAGCATCTTGCTCAGCATGGCGTCTTCGGCATCAGTGATGGCACCTTTGGAAGCGCCGCCGCCAGTAGTGGCAAATTGTGTCTTTGTTTTACCATCCCAGTCTTCCTCGAGTTCGACGAACACGTTGTCCCAAGCGTACTCAACATGTTGAGGCTCGAAGGCCGACATGAAGAAGATTAATGCTTCGATACCCAGACCGAGAGCCAGCATGAAGTCGGCACCAGGGATGTGGGTCAGTTTGAAGTAAGCACCAATCATAACCACAGAGGCGCCCCAACCATAGAGGTAACCCATGAAGGTCTTGTACTTTTTCGATGCAAGGAATTTCTGGAAATTGCTAAGTTCTTTCTTTGCCATGACAATTAATTTTTAAAATGTGAATGATTTAGTTGATTTTCTATTTAATTTGTTGATTTTTCGATGAATAAGGGTTATCTGTACACTCTCGACATTCTCGGGTTGTCGCCCTTGTTGCGGCCTAAGTAAGGCTGGATGCAACGGAAACCGGTGTAGCAGTTGGCCGAGTCTTGGTATTGGTAGTCGCGGGTGGTGACTTGCAGGTAGTAAGACACGTCCTTCCACGAACCGCCGCGCACGACCTTGCGCTTCATCACAGCCGGGTCGTCGGCCTTGGCGTTATAGGTGTAGTTGGGGTTCATGTCCCAAGTGAAGTTGTAGGAGTTGGGGTCGTAGGCCGTATTGGTCCATTCCGACACGTTGCCAGCCATATCGTAGAGGCCCCAGCCATTGGGCGGGTAGCAGCCCACCACGAGGGTACGCAGGCCGCCGTCGGCGAGGTAGTTGCCACGACGCGGCTTGAAGTTGGCCATGAAGCAGCCTTTGGCGTTGCTGGCGTTAGGACCGCCCCACGGATAGGGGTTCAGCATCTTGCCGCCACGGGCAGCCCATTCCCATTCGGCCTCGGTGGGCAGACGGAACTCGGAGAGGTCGGCGTCCTTCCTGGTGCGCAGGTAGGAGTTGAGCAACTCGGTGCGCCACACGCAGAAGGCCTTGGCTTGTTGCCAGGTGACACCCACCACCGGGTAGTTGTCGTAGGCCGGATGCCAGAAATACTTCTCGGTCATCGGGTCGTTGAACGAATAGCTGTAGTCGTGGATCCAGCAGAGCGTGTCGGGGTAGACATTGATGACTTCCGAACGGGCATAGACCGAACGGTCGCTGTAGCCCTGCTTACGGTTCGACCAAGCGCCCTTGCGGTCGACGTTGATTCCAGCATCGGCCTCGCCCAACGAATAGTCGTTGTTGACGAGCTTGTCGTCAGCGAAGTCCTTCTTGGCGGCTGCGACCATGTCAAACCAGAAATAGGAATAATAAAGCTTTCTCGTGTCGATGTCCTTGTGGCGGAAATATCTCTCATGTTCGGGGAGATACATAGGCTCGAGGGCTTCGCGGATGTCCTGTTCCTTGCTGTTCCAGTCGAGCTTTTCCTTCCAGTTCAAGTGCGGCGGATCATAGACTTCGCCCGATTTGCTCTCGGTGATGGCAAACCTGTCGGGGAAGTTTTCGGCAAGAATCCTTCTTGCGATGGAGTCTCTGACCCAATAAACAAATTGGCGGTACTCATTGTTGGTGATTTCGGTCTCGTCCATGAAGAAAGCGGAGACGGAAACCGTTTTGGGCTCGTTGAGGTAGGAACCCGTAATGTCTTCGCCACCTACGCCCATGGTGTAGTTGCCTTGCGGGACGAACACCATTCCGTAGGGGTCAGGTTGATTGAAGGTTTTGTTGGACTTCCTCACTCCAACCAACTCGCCTTGGTTTGAATTGCCGCAGGCTGTCAGCAGCATTGCGACGGAAAATACGAACAGTAGTCTTTTCATCTTCTTGACAATGATATAATTACTATTTTGTTTCTTTTTTATTCTTTCAATCAATCGTGCCGACCTTTCGGTCCAGCGTTTCCTTTTAAAAACCGCCAAAATTAGAAAATATTATTTTCCCTTCATCTATTTTTCCCACTTTTTTTCCTCTTTTGGACTTTAAATCAACATTAATCTACTTCCAAACGACCTCATTTCCCCTTCAAAAATCACTTACAGATAACGGACGCTGCGATAGTCGCGTGGCGTTCGGTCGAGGTCGAGCTTGAAGCAATAACTCAATCCTATCTCGTGCGAGCCTGGCACGCCCAAGCCCAACGTATTAATATCATATGAATAAGCGATGGTCAAATCCTTGATGGTGATGCCGGCCAGGATGCCCACCGACTCCTGGAAACGGTAGTTGACGCCCAACGAGAAGAGGTTGTTGTAGACCACCCGCGCACTGGCGTTGAACTGCGTGGAGGCGATGTCGCTCATCACGCTCACCGAAGGGATGAAGGTGAAGTAAGGCATGTCCTCGAACTGGAAGGGGTAGCCAGCCACGGCATAGAAGGTGCGGTCGGTAGTGAAACTCGCGCTCGATTCCGAATTGTCGTTCAGCGCTTGGCTCATGCTTTCCAGCACATTAATGACCGAGAAACCGACATAGAACGACTCTGGGACTTGCCAAAACAGGCCCAAGTTGAAGTCGAACAGCATGGCGCTCTCCTCGCCCAGGCCTTGCAGCAAGGGGTCGGTAGGCTGGTTGGGATTCAGCTGCGAGAAATTGACGGACCGGTTGAGCAAGGTGCCTGCCACGCCGATGCCGAGGGTGGAGCCGCCCAAGTCAAGGTGGAAGGAATAGCCCAAACCCACATTGACGTTGTTCTCGAAGCCCAACTTGTCCTGCATGATGCTGAAGCCCAGTCCGCCATGCAGCGCACGGAAAGGCATGTCGCCCGACAGGAGGAAGGTCTTGGGGGCGATGTCGTTGCCGTCGTTGTCGACAAAGCCTGCCCACTGCATCCTGTAAAGCCCCAACAGATTGATCCCTTCGCTCATTCCGGCGAAGCCAGCGTTGGCATAGGCATAGGAATTGGAATAGTTGGTGAACATGGGAGCTTGCTGTGCCCTGACACCGAAAGCCGTCGTCAGCATTATGGCGAAAAGGAGGGCGATATGTGTGACTTTCGTCTTCAAAACCTGTCTTTTTGTTGATTTTTGAACCGCGAATTTACGAAAATAGTATTGAACTCACCAAATTAATTTTTCAGCGACATTCTTAACCATTTGAATTTCAGAATAATATTTTTTACCTGAACAGCCTGATGATGTCGTTGCCATTGGCCAGGATGACCAAACCAAGCACAAGAATGAGTCCGACGGTCTCGGCCACCTCCATGAACTTGTCGCTGGGCTTGCGCCGTGTGATGATTTCGACGAGCAGGAAAAGGATGTGACCGCCGTCCAAGGCCGGGATGGGCAGGATGTTCATCACGGCGAGTGCGATGGAGAGGAAGGCCGTCATGCGCCAGAAGATGCTCCAGATCCATTGGTCGGGGAAGATCTTGCCGATGCTGATGAAACCGCCCACGTTCTCGTAACCCTTGGTCTTGGGGTTGAAGATGAGCTTGACCTGCTTCCAATAGTCGCTCAGTTCGTCGAAGGTCTTGGAGAAACCGGCGGGGATGGCCTGCCAGAAGGTGTATTCCTTGGTCTCGATCTCGAAATAGTCGGGGAGGTAGGTTTTCGTGTAGACACCAATCACGCCTTCCTCGGGGAGGTGCATGGCCAAAGCCACGGTGTCGGCACCGCGCAACACAATGACTTCGATATCTTGGTTCTTGAACTGCTTGATGTTTTTGACAAAGTCCTGATAATAAGGTGTAGCGATGTCATTAATGCCTATGATGGCGTCGCCTTCCTTCAGTCCGCCAGCCTGTGCCGCCGAGTTGTCCATCACATCGGCCACCACAAAGGGGAACCTGTAGGAGATGAAGGTGGGGTCTTGCGAGCTGAGCAGAGTGGCCACGGCATCGTCGGGGAGATTAATGACGGTGTCCTTGCCATTGCGCTCCACTTCGACCGTCTTGGCCTTGTCGAGGATGATCTGCATGGGGATGTCCTGGAACCTCTCAATCTGGTTGCCATCGACGGACAAAATCTTGTCGCCGTCGCGGAACCCCAACTCATAGCCGAGGCTGTCGACCGTAATGCCGTATTTGTTGACTTCCTTGGTAGGCAGATACTGTTCACCTTCCTTGGTGAGCAAGCCGATGTAGATGACAAAGGCGAGGAGCACGTTCATCGTAACGCCCGCAATCATGATGATGAAGCGCTGCCAAGCGGGCTTCGAGCGGAACTCCCACGGCTGCGGGGGCTGCTGCATCTGCGACTTGTCCATCGACTCGTCGACCATGCCGGCAATCTTGTTATAGCCGCCAAGCGGGAACCACCCGATGCCGTATTCCGTGCTGTCGCTGCGGCGCCAGTCGTCTTCGGGCAAGGTGCTCAGGTCGATGGGCTCGTATTTGGTTTGCTTCTTCCCTGCCGCGTCGCGATATTCGGTGGCGGTATAGCTCTCGGGCACATTCTTCGAGAAGAACTTGAAGCGCCACTTGCCGTTCACCTTCTTGCAACGGAAGATGGAGAAGCCCCAATCGAAGAAGAGGTAGAACTTGTCGACGCGCGTCTTGAAAGCCTTGGCGGCGAGGAAATGTCCCAATTCGTGGATGAAAATCAAGATGGAAAGGGAGAGAAAAAACTGCAATACCTTAATTAATATAGTCATGGTTTGTTTTGTTTATCGTTGGAAAAAGCGTGCAAAGATAATGATTTTTATTTTCCGTCGGGCTGATTAATGGTCATATATTCAACAGGATTGATGGCGATGCCGTTGTGCCAAAGCTCGAAATGGAGGTGCTCAAAGGTGGCCTCGTCGCCCGATTCGCCCAGGATGGCGATGGCCTCACCCGCCCTGACATAATCGCCTTCCTTCTTCAAAAGCGTAGCATTGTGCTTATAGACAGAGAAATAGCTATCCTCATGCTGGATACCGATGCAATAGCCGTTGTTGATGCTCCAAGTGGAGAACACCACGGTGCCGTCCAAGGTTGCGTTGATGATTTGGTCGCCGGCGGAAACGATGTCGATGCCATAGTGAGCTTCGTCGGCATTGAAAGCATTGGTGACCGAGCCATTGAGCGGCACAAAGAAGTTCTTGACGAGGGTGCCGGGCTTGGTGGTGCTCATCAGGTCGGCACCAAAGAGGTTGTATTGGTCTTGGGCCTCGTATTCGGCGCGGAGCAGGCTGTCTTGCACCGACTTCCTCAGCGTAATTGTGTCGGTGACACCCGCTGGCAGAGGCTCGTAGATGCTCAAGGAGGCCAAGGCACTGTCGGCGGCGAAGTCGTAGCCTTCGACGATTTTCTTCAAGTTGTCGAAATAGACGTCCTTCTTGTGCATCTCGCGGCTGAGCGAGTCGGCGCGGAGGTTGAGCAGGTAGACCTCGCGGTTGAGGTTGGTGTCGGTGTAGCCAGGGATGTATTCGCGCAAGGGCGTGAATGCGATGATGAACGTGGTGATGACGATGAGCAGCAAGGCCACGCCAAAGATGACAAGGACGAGGTTGAGCAAATTGAGGCGGAACTTGAGCATGGTATTGCCCGTTTCGTCGTGCGACATCGAGAAGTCATATTTCCTGTTGAGTTTCTTGAGCGAGAACCACTTGCGCAACCGCGCCCGCGTGAGGATTCTATCTTTCTTTTCTTCAGCCATTTCGAGTTATTGTAAGGTATTAATAACTATGCTTGACTGAAAATATTGTGCCATCAAACAAAAAAATAGCCAACCACTTACGCAGATGGCTATGTTTTCGCGATGCAATGTAACATTAGAAAAATCACAAGTTTGAGATTTCCTGTAGCGACAAGCCTGTCACTTGAGAAATGAAGTCGGCAGTGGCGCCAAGTTCCTTCATCCTACGAGCATTGGCAATGTTCGTTTGCTCATGGCCCTGGGCGAGACCTTCCGCATGACCTTCCGCGTGGCCTTGGGCAAGACCTTCTGCATGGCCTTGGGCAAGACCTTCTGCATGGCCTTGGGCGAAGCCTCTTTCGCGAGCCTTTTTCGTCTCGCCGTACAACAACGTCCTATGGGTAGATACGGCATCCCAATAACGGTCGTAGGCGTACAACTCCGATTTACTGTAGCTTGCCTCTTCCAGCAGTTGTAGGGCCTTTTTCGTGTATCGGTTGTCTAAAAGTTCCTTCGGCACCGACTCCGTTTGGTCTTTCACCTCGGTAAGATAGCGCAGCCACAGCACCACCATCTTCTTGTCCCTGAAGTTCTTAGGCTTGAACTTGGGCAGCTCCACAAACACGAATTCCATCCCTTTCAGGTGTTCGTTGGTCTCATACACATCCACGATGCTGTAGTGATGGTAGCAGTTCTCCGCGTCTTTCAGCTCGGTCCTGAACACATCATTCACCAAACTCAGCGAATAGACGGGCTGCAAGTCGGAGTAGCGCCTTCCCCTGTCCAACTGGCGGACATACGCCTTCGACGAGTTGAAAAGCACCCGTTGCAGGAAATCGTCCGTCCAATACATCTGCATCTCGACGATGAACTGGCGGCCTTGCTTGTCGAAGCACCTGACGTCCACGATGGAATCCTTGCTGAAAGGCGTTTCGGGGACAATCTCCGCAGGCAGGTATTCCACACTCTCAATGTAGTCGTCTTCGGAGGCGAAGGGCATAAGGGCGTTCAAGAAACTGATGAGCAAATCAGGATGTTCGCCAAACACCTTCTTGAAGGTAAGGTCGTTGCGCGGGTCGAGGTATCTCATAGTGTTCCAATTTGTTTCTGACGGCAAAGATAGACAAATTTGTCGGTTTGGAGAAGCCTTTGCCAAAAAAACTTCACTCCTTGACGAACTTCCCGCCCGCCAGTTCCTTTTCCGCGTTGTAGACGCGATAGGTGTAGACGCCCGCCTTGAGGCCCGAAACGCCCACCGTGAGCACATTGCCTTCGCCACGGACAAACCTGTCAACGCAGGGACGGCCAAGGGCATCCGTGATGCTGATGCGGCAGCCTTCCAAGTTGTGCACATCGCTGATGTCGATGTTCAACTCATCCTTGGCTGGGTTGGGATAAACCAAGGCCTTTATCGCTTCTTGTGGCACTTCCTTCACACTGCATGGAATGGGATTGAAGTCCTCGCGAGAGAAACGGATGACTTTTTGTAAAGGTTCAACCCACCATGAGTTGCCTTTAATGCAGAACACACATCCACCGTCGCTGGTAGGAAATACGGTCTGAGGATAGTAGTCCAGTTCGTCCCAAAGTTCAACCTTTCCAAGAATTTCCAACCCTATATTCACAAGATAGACGCATGGATAATATGGGTCAAGCCAACCCTCCGTATGGCATCTTGTAGAGACATAGACGGTACTGTCGTTCGCGTATGCCATTCCTCCATAGGCATAAAACAAAGTATCTGGCTTGTTGATTTCGACTCTCTCGATGATTTCTCCCTCATGGTTCATTTTCCCGATAAGCAAATGTGGTTTGTTGGCAGAAATATCCGTGTCCTCTTGATCTGCAACAAGCAACATCGCATTGGCATTATACCAATAACCCACGTAAGGGTGACTTATATGTTTACATTGCCATCCTGGCCCTGTTTCTGGGAAAGATATGTCGTCAATAAAAAAGTCATTCGTCAGATTGAAGTCGTAATCGAAATAAAGCAAAGACTGTACCCCTCCTTGTCCCGCACACACCGCAATGATTTGGTCGCTATACGGGTCGTTTATGAGTTTTTGGTTCTCGATTTGCTGTATGTAGCAAATCGGGTCGGGCGGGTCGGCCAACAGATACCGACAATTCAGGCTGTCTCCTGACTGGGTGAAGCGAAACAACACGCCCCTTGACTCGTAGCCGCCTTGATAATTGGGCATTTCCCGCCTTGCCGTTTTCAACAGGACGATGGTACCGTCGTCGTCCATAGCGGCGGCACCATCTGTGAATCCCAAGAAACCTTCTGCCACTTGTAGGGTTTGTTCTTTCACCACATTCAAGTCGCCATCGAGAATCATGATCTTAAGTTCGCCCGAATCATTCAGTCGATTGTTCATAATCCGTCCCGAAACGAAATAACCGCCATCGTCCAAAGGGGTTAGGGTTTGCAAAACCAATTTTTTCCCCTCGGGGGCGGGGAAAGTGGTCGTTTCGTAATTCCCGTCGCCAAACACCCTGAAATAGGCTCCATAATTACCTGAATAACCCACAAGCTCCATGGTGTTGTCTTCGTTGATAAAGCCACTACTTATAGACACTGTGTCCGATAAAATGGCTTCCCACTGTTGGGCCATCACAGGAAACGTCCATGCCGCAAGCAGCAGCAAAAGGACGGCTTTTCTCATTGTCGTTTTTTTCATCGTTTAATGGATTTGTGATTTTGAGGGCAAAAATAGGGAAATTTTTGACCTGCCCAAACCATTGGAGGCGTTTTGTCCATGTCTTTTTTGGAAGGTTTGTTTTTATAGTATTGGTTATCAATTGTTTGTAAAATTTTGCCACAAAGTTTTGTCCATACGATTTTTGGGGATGGAGGAATGAGGGCAAACGGAAAAGAGCGACGTTATTTGACGTTTATCGAGTCTCTTTTTTCACGAATTTGACAATACAGTCAATGCAAATGGGAAGCGAGGTCACCTCGTCAATAAACACATTGGCGGGATGCATATCCTCCAATCATCGGTCCGAATCCTTTGCAGACAATGTCGTCGGAAGCCTCCACCCAAAGGCGAGCGGCCTTCGCCCATTGCTCAATGAGTTTTTCTTGCAGCTCGTCTATTTCCCAACTGCTTGGGCTTCCTTGGCCGCTTTCAGCATGGCCACTTGCTGTAAGGCTTCTTTCAGCGTAGCTTGCGACGATGGACGCCCCGATGAGAGCCGTGCCTGCCTTGCAGACTCCTGAATGCTCTCGTAGATTAAATCGAGGAAGGTCTGTGGATCCATTTTCTATCTGGTTTATGAGTTCGTCAATAGCATGAAGTGTTGGTTCAGTAAAGTCGTCTCTGGCAATTGCTTCGAATATGTCCTGAAGGCTCTTCATGGTCTTTCATTTGTGCAAAAATACAATTAATTTCCAAACAGATAAAACAATGATTGAATTTGTTTGTAATTAAGAGCAAAAAAGGCCAGCCTTTTTCAAGGCCAGCCTTTTGCTCGTTTCCATTAATTCTGTGACTTGTAGGGCTGTCACACCGTGGCAGCCGCATATTGCGTTTGCCGAGCGGCTGCCGCAATGCGACAGCCCTACAGCGTTGGCCGCAATGCGACAGCCCTACAGCGTTCACGGTTGGATTACATCATGCCGTCCATTCCGCCGCCCATGGGCATAGGAGGTGTGGGAGGTGTAGGCTCCTTGTGGTTGCTGATGACGCACTCGGTGGTCAGCAACATGCCGGCGATAGAAGCGGCATTCTCCAAAGCGACTCTCGACACCTTGACAGGGTCGATGACACCCGTTTCGAGCAGGTTCTCGTAAACCTCGGTGCGGGCGTTGAAGCCGAAGTCGTTCTTGCCTTCCTTCACCTTGTTGACCACGACCGAGCCTTCCAAGCCGGCGTTCTCAACAATCTGGCGCAGCGGCTCTTCCAAAGCGCGCTTGATGATGGCGATACCCGTGGTCTCGTCCTCGTTGTCGCCCTTCAGCTTCTCGATGGCCTTGATGGCGCGGATGAAACCGACACCACCGCCAGGGATGATACCCTCTTCGATGGCAGCGCGGGTGGCGTTCAAAGCGTCCTCAACGCGGTCTTTTTTCTCCTTCATCTCGACCTCAGAGGCGGCACCCACATAGATGACTGCCACGCCACCGGCCAACTTGGCCAAGCGCTCTTGCAGCTTCTCGCGGTCGTAGTCGCTCGTGGTGGTCTTGATTTGGGCCTTGATTTGGTTGGTGCGGGCCTCGATGTCGCTCTTGGCGCCGTGACCGTTCACGATGGTGGTGTTGTCCTTGTTGATGCTCACCTTGTCGGCCTGGCCGAGCATTTGCAGGGTAGCGTCTTCAAGCTTGTAGCCCTTCTCTTCGCTGATGACGGTGCCACCAGTCAGGATGGCGATGTCTTCCAGCATTTCCTTACGACGGTCGCCGAAGCCAGGAGCCTTGACGGCAGCGACTTTCAGCGAGCCACGCAGACGGTTGACGACCAAGGTAGCCAAAGCTTCACCGTCGATGTCCTCAGCAATGATGATGAGCGGACGGCCGGTTTGCAAGGTCTTCTCGAGCACGGGCAGCAAGTCCTTCATCACGGAGATCTTCTTGTCGTAGATCAAGATGTAAGGATTCTCGTAGACGGCTTCCATCTTCTCGGTGTTGGTGACGAAGTAAGGCGAAATGTAGCCACGGTCGAACTGCATACCTTCGACGACGTCGACGTAGGTGTTGATGCCTTTGGCGTCCTCAACGGTGATCACGCCTTCTTGCTTCACCTTGCCCATAGCCTCGGCGATGAGGCCACCGATGGTGCTGTCGTTGTTGGCAGAGATGGTAGCCACTTGCTTGATCTTCTCGTTGTCGCCGTCGACCTTCACCGACATCTTCTTCAGCGAAGCGACCACAGCGGCAACAGCCTTGTCGATACCACGCTTCAGGTCGAGCGGGTTGGCACCGGCGGTGACGTTCTTCAGACCCGTGGCAACGATGGCTTGGGCCAACACGGTGGCGGTGGTGGTACCATCACCAGCCAAGTCATTGGTCTTGGAGGCCACTTCCTTCACGAGTTGGGCACCCATGTTCTCGACGGGGTCGAGGAGTTCGATTTCCTTGGCGACCGTCACACCGTCCTTGGTGATTTGGGGAGCGCCATACGATTTTTCGATGACCACGTTACGACCTTTGGGGCCGAGGGTCACCTTCACTGCGTTTGACAAAGCATCGACGCCTTTCTTCAGGCCGTCGCGCGATTCGATATTGAAAAGAATGTCTTTTGCCATGATATTTGTTGTTTTTATTGACTGTTGAAGTGTTTAATTGTTGTTTGTCACAAAACTTGCAAAACCTTCAAAACCGTTTTTTGTTCATGGAAGCCTGCCAACCGGCGGCTTCCAGCGGCAAGGCGGTTGCCATGCCGCTCAAACACGAAAGAAGTTTTGCTTGTTTTGTGGGTTTTGTGATTAAATGATAGCGATGACGTCGTTTTCACGCATGATCATATAATCCTTGCCGTCGAGGTGGAACTCGGTGCCGGCATATTTGCCATAGATGACATTGTCGCCGACCTTCAAGGTCATTTGGTTGTCTTTCGTGCCAGGGCCAACGGCGACCACGGTGCCTTGTTGGGGTTTTTCTTTTGCGGTGTCGGGGATGATGATACCGCTTGCGGTTTTCTGTTCGGCGGCGGCGGGCTCGATGACCACGCGGTCAGCCAAAGGTTTGATTGATAGTTTTGCCATAATTATTCTGATTTAAAATTTAAAATTCAAGATTTAAAATTGACGACCGCTATTAGTCACATTTCGTGCCAAAGTGGAAAATGGCAGGTTTTTGTCAGTTGGGGTGACAAAGTGGCATTTTATCGTTTATGCTCCGTGATCGCATAATGCGTGACTTCCCCGTCTTTCCAAGTACATTCCACCACCTTGTTGCCTCGGGCGCAGAGTCCTTTGAAATGGCCGTCCTTCCATACCGAAGGCAGGGCGGGCAGCAACTCGATTTCGCCATCGTGGCTTTGCAGCAACATCTCGGCGATGCCTGCCGTGCCGCCAAAGTTGCCGTCAATCTGGAAAGGCGGATGGGCGCAGAAGAGGTTGGGATAGGTGCCCGCGCGATGGCTTCCATCGAGATGGACAGCCGGCTCAAGCAGGTTCCTCAACAGACGATAGGCATGGTCGCCATCGTGGAGGCGCGCCCAGAAACAGATCTTCCACGCCCGCGACCAACCCGTGCCCTCGTCGCCGCGACGCAGCAAGGTCTCGCGGCAAGCGTCCATTAATTCAGGCGTCTTCGATTGGGTCAGCATCGAGCCAGGATACAGTCCAAAGAGGTGCGACACATGGCGGTGTTGCGGTTCCACTTCTTTGTAGTCTTTCAGCCATTCCTGCAAATAGCCCTGCTCGCTGACCTGCATCGGCGGGAAATGGGATTTTGCGGTTTGCAGGCTGTCGGCGAAAGGCCCGTCGACACCCAAGATCTCTGCCGACTGCCAAACGGCATCATACAACTCGCTGACAATCTGCACATCCATCGTGCTACCCATGCACACGCTGACCGTTGTGCTGTCGTTGAGCCAAAAGGCGTTTTCGGGTGAGGTCGTCGGAGCAGTCACGAGCCAACCGTGCTCAGGTTCGGTAATCATCGCATCGAGGAAAAACAGGGCGGCTTCTTTCATTAATGGATAGGCTTGGCGGAGGAAGGCCGTGTCGTTGGTGAACTCGAAATGTTGCCAGGCATGGAGGGCGAGCCAAGCCCCGCCCGTGTTGGTGGCGCCCCACGAGGGATGTTCACCAGGAGCCGTGAAGCCCCACGGATTGCTGACCACATGAGCCGTCCAGCCCCGTGCGCCATAGAACGACTGCGCCGTCCTCCTCCCCGACTCCATCAGCCCTTGCGCATAGCGGATCAGAGGCAGGTGGAGCTCCGAAAGGTTGCAAACCTCGCAGGGCCAATGGTTCATCTCCACGTTGATATTCAGGTGGTAGTCGCCGTTCCAAGGCGTTTGGATGGTGTTGGCCCACAGCCCTTGCAGGTTGGGTGGCAACAAATCCTCGCGCGTCGAGCTGATGAGCAGGTAACGCCCGAAATGGAAATAGCACACGGGCAGCCATGGGTCGTCGTTCACGAGGAAGTCCTTCCAATGGTCTTCCAATGTAAGGCCTTGTTTCTCATTCGGTTCGCCTATTTGGAGTTCAACGCGGTCGAACAACTCGTGGTGTGCTTCAAGATGGTCTTGCTTCACTGCATCAAAGCCTTTGGCGAGGGCTTTTTCCAAGTGCTCGTCGACATAATCCTTCGGGTCGGCGCACATGAAATCAGTGGCGGCACAGAAATAGACGATAGTCGCATCGTTTTCCGTAACCGCTTGGGCTTTGGCATAATACCTCATACCTTCCACGCCCTCCACGTTGCTATCCAGTTGGCCAAACATCACCACGCCATCCGCGTCGGTAATCACTTGGGCCTTCTCCTCTCTTGAAAGCGCAAAAGAGCAAGAAGCTGGACCCGACAAACGGATAACAGCCACATCGTCCGTCCGTGAGATGAAAGCCTCGCGTTCATAGTGTGCTCCGCCTTTGTCAAACGAGACCGTATGGGTGGCATCATTGAGGCAAAGCGTTCGTTGATAATTGGTTACGGAATCCGCATTGGGATAATGGTATTCAATCGTCATGTTGCCCAAGGTCTGGTAGCAACCGAAAGGCACCTTCGCGCCTTGTCCATGGCCCGAGCCTTCGCCGCCGCAGACAAAGGTCTCGTACATCAGGTTTTGGGCTTCGTCGTTCTTGCCTTCCTTCAAGAGCCGTTGGATTTCGGGCAGCGACTGCAAGGCCAAGGGGTTGCTGTCGTCGCTTGGCGCGCCGCTCCACAAGGTGATGTCATTCAGCACGATGGTCTCCTTCTCAACGCTGCCATCAGGCATCATGCCGAGGTGGCCGTTGCCCAGGGGGAAGCACTCCTCCCAGATTTGGGCGGGATGGTCGACGAGAAGGAGCCAAGGCTCAGGTGAGTCTTGCCTTTGGCAGCCGAAGAAGCCAAGGGAGAAGACAAGAAGGATGAGGAGGCGGTTCATAGGACAAATGTTTTCGGCAAAGATACCAAAAAGAGCCATCGGTTATCCCAATTTCTTTCATAAACAATTCTTTGTTTATAGAATCGTCAAAATCAATATTATACCCGACAGCAAACGACTACTGTCGACTACAAACGTTTAATCAACGGTTTGGTCTTGACGGATGGCATTTCTTTGCGTCACAAACACAAAAAGCAAAGAAATTGGAAGAATTACAACATGGAGCATTTGGTCCTATCTACACCCAATTCAAAGGCAAGCTTTTGACCGCCTTTGACCTAACACAAAAGCCGAAGTAGAAACTCCGGCTTATGTTTATCGTCACTATCAAAAGCATCGACGCTGACAGTTTTGCATTGCCTACGCTGTATGGCAAAATGACACTGCAAAAATACAACTTTTCCATCAACCCGCAAGGGAACGGAACGAAAAGCCATCTGATCTACAAGAATTTGGCTCATGTTCCATTTTGGAATTAGTTCGATTGGAAGGGAAAGTTTTTCGCCTTCAGTAAGATGGGATTGGAGAAGGCTGTGATTATGGGGCAAGTGAATTGAAACATCCTTCAAAAGCCTACTTTCACCTCAAAAATGAATCGTTTTAGCAATACTACTAATTATCATACGCTCAATTAAACTGCCTCATTAGTAGTCTTTACCTTGTTTTCCGAATAATCTTAAAGCATCATTCCTCACAATTAAAAATAGCTTTATACATTTCATCATATAAAACCTTTTTCCCTTTTGTAGCAATTGGGAATACTTCAATATTAGCGAAATCAATCCCTTTTAGTTTTTTTATGTAGGGACCAAATACTTGTACGGAGAAACTAGAAATATTGTATTCTTTCAAAATATCACATAATATTCGCATTAAAGCCTCAAATCCCACAGTTGATTGTAATATGTTCTGTGGTTTTGTATAACCATCATAATTCCAAAACTCACCTAACACATCTCTAATGGTAGAAAAATAATAAAACAAACAATCAGAAATCAAATAGTCTTCATCATTAGCATAATAGTTTCTAAATGGCAGGAATTTTTGGCTTGTCTGTTTGCGTAATTCTTTACGACTACGATATTTATCATTTTCCGACTCACGTAATGATTCACTAATAAAAGCAACAATGCTTTTTATCATTGTAGCTTGAGACAGAGGCGGACTCATTCCTCTATCATAATCTCCGCCATATAATTTAATACGGTGATAAAAAGGAGATTTCGGATGGCCATTAAGAGCCAACACCACTTCCAATGCTGTTTTATAAGGTGTATCGTTTGACGACAAACCAAATAAACTATATACCAAATCTTGTGAAACACGTTTTTGAGTCCTATTGATTGTTGAAAATATCATGGCTTGATACTCTAAACTTTTATCAATAAAAAACGATACGACAAGTTCAATGTTTAATAAATCAAATAATCTTTGTTTTGATTTCGCATCATTCCTCTCTGATATTTCTTTTTCCAAACGTTCAATAGCAACCTCAATACCTTTAATACGATGTTGTCCATCAATAATTGTTACATAAACATCTGCTTTATCATCTCCTTCTTTTGCTCGATTGATCTGTTCAATAACAATGTCATCTAATGTTATTTCTATCATCCCGTTATTCACGGCTTGGAATGCGATCATGTTTTGAGGTATGCCCAATACAATATTCGTCGGAAAAGTCGCTTCTTTGTCATTTATCAAAAAATCCGCAATTTTATTGACCCTAGAAGGCTCTACTTTTCGTTGCACATGCTCATTATAAATTGGCTTTTCATTTTCATCAAAACCAATTATGACCCTCTCAGTATAGCGTGTATATTGAAGAATATCTTTAATAGACGCTTTCCCAATTATAAAATCTTGTCCGTTTTGATAAACGGGGAAACCTTTAATGCCAATTGTTTCCATGTTTTTTTACCTCTTTTTGTATCATTGTATTATACGACTCGTCTTGAAGCGTTTCATTCTCCGAATTAGCAATAACCCAAAACACCCACGATAAGAAAACAGAAATGGAAGCTACCACAAAGCTACCTTTAATATATGTAAAACACACAATAAGAATCACACATAACAACACTGCAATTGTAATTATTGAATGACTTATCTTATGTTTAGCTTTAGGAATAATTATATGCAGGAAAATTACTAAAGCGGCAGGTACTATTATTGCAATAGCATAAGTCATCATATTTTGCGCTATTGCAGACCGAATAATGTCAATGGTCGACTCCAATTGTTCTTTGACAATTTTTCTATAATAATGCAGCTGATATATTGACAGGAAAACACCTATCCCGCCAAATCCGATTACCATAACAATGAAGTATAGAATAAAACTTGGGGCTTTCCATGGCTTTTTAAAAGCGTACCATATTTCTTTAATCACAGATAACATAATCTAATTCTATTTCTATTATTGACTCTCTTTCCAATATTGTACAACATCAAACACGCCAGTCCGAGGATATTCTTTGATATTTGATACCGCCTGACCGTTGTTAAGCTTTTCAAGATTACGAATAGCCGTTGTTCCATCTTTTTGCGTTAGTCCAAGGAACTTGTTGATGGCTTTGATATTAGCCATATCGTTAATTGGCAGCAAGAAAGCAGTTTCGCACTCTTGCGAGAAATCAAAGTTTGCTGTATTGTATTCCGATATTCCTTGAGAAAGCAAGAATACAGATACACCAAAGGAGCGCATTTTGCGCAAAACGACTTCCAATATTTCCAATGATTTCTTCTCACGGAACAAATCATGTGCTTCATCTATCATTAGCACATAGCGCATTTCTCTATAATCACCATTTACATCAGTGTTACCCATATTTGAAAACACGTTGAAGATGTAATTGATTATCAAAAACACAGATGTAAACCGTACCGTATTATCCAACTCTCCAGATAGCGATAAATAATAATTGTTGTTCAAAAAGGTACTAGGATTGTTGACTTTTGGAGCAAACAGTTCGTATTCACTCAATCGCCCCATTATTTCCGTCAACGAATCCGGTTTGCCCTCATTCTCCATAATAATATCATAGACTTCTTTCAATGACGGATAGTCACCGCTTGTCTGACGATTAAACGCTTCTTGAACTGCGTCTTTTAGGGTTTGTTGTTGCACTTTGCCTATATTGGAGTATTTCGCAATAATATCAACAAACTTGTTAATGCCTACCAACTTATTCGTTTTGTTGATATTATCAATAAAGGAAAGAGGATTGATAGGGAATGGATTATCTGGGGCGTTGATACATGTTGTATGGGTCGTTGTAAAGAAATCATCCATTTTTCTCCTATCTTCTTGGGAGATACCCTTAAAATCAAGGAACAAGAAATTAACCTGTCCTTGCGTTTTAATAGTCAATTGACGCAAGAACTCTAATGCGAATTGTGATTTTCCGGAGCCTGATTTCCCCGCAACTGCAATATGCTGATTATTATAGAGTTTTGTATTATTAAAGCAGAATGTTACAGGCTCTTGCGAATTGGGATTATAGCCGATTTTAATGTCAATGGCTCCTGTGAATGATGTTTTTGTAATGTGTTGATTGTTATTCTTTACTGCATCAAGCGAAACAGGAGCATCTTCGATGGCATCAATTCCTTTACCTAAATTCTCAACCAAAAAATCAAAAAACGTGTATTGCTGTCGGTGCTGGAATAGATAATAGATACTTTCCAAGCCATGGTCAATATGTAGTTTTACATAATTGCGCACCAACTCACTGTTTTTATTGATTCCGTATGCTTGGCAAATAAGTGCTACATAAAAATCACGATAAGAAGAATCAAACAGAATATTCTCTTTGTACTCTTTACCTTGCGAATCGTACTTATTGAATTCCTGCTCCGTAAACCGTTTGCCTGTGGATAAAGAATAACCAAGAGCCAAACGGGCAATGATGTTTTCTTTCACATTGCCAGGAAGCTTTTGGGTAAGATAAGAAACTATTTCTTGATTCGCTTTAGAAGTTCTTATATTGATTGGCAACATCGCAAAATCCTTTCTTTTTAGTTTAGTGTCTCTTTGTACTTCTCAAATAATTCGCATGGCATAACTTTCTCAAAATGTGAACCTTCGCGCTCATTGAATATAAGATACGCTTGATTTACACCATCTTCAATAAGTGAATACTCATATTCTGTCAATTCTTTAAGCAACAACGGGAAGAAAACCACTTGCCTTGAAACAGAAGGGTAGAATTTTGTAAGAATGTTCTTTGCGTGTGTGGGATCAAGCTTCTGCATAGGGCTGTCGATGAAAACAGGGAATTCTATTTCTGTTTCTTCCACAAGTGCGCCCAAAATTGCTGATGCAAAGAGTTGTTTTTCGCCCATTGACAAATTGCCTTTATCTATTTTCTTGTCATTGGCATCATATAGGTTAATATCCACATCCTCACCATTGCCTTGGATATCAACTATTACTTTATGAACAAAATCGGACTTGTGCATAAACGCCTTGAGTTTTTCTTCAAGCTTGATTTCCAATGCTTTCTTTTTCTCTGCTTTGAAGCGTTGTAAGAATCGTTGAATGGTCTGTATTAAATGCGTTGCTGCATCATCAACTGCTTTATTCTTGGTTGAAACAGCTATTTTCTTTGTTAGGATATCTTTCTTCTGTTTTGCCGCTTTTATATCCTCTTTTAATCGTTCTTTCTTTTCGCTCAATCTCCCAATTTCCTCTGAAATTCTGTTGATTTCATTTTCCAAATCATTTTTCTTTTTGCGCAATTCCTGAATATACTCGCTTTCAGCGTTCTTTTCCGCTTCTCGGATTTCCCTTTTTATTGATTGCAAATCAGCATTTGCTTTAGAATATTTGTTGTACAGATTCTCAAATGCAGTTTTACATTCTTTTATTTTTGTAACAAGATCAGAAAAGTCATTTGTCTGGATGTCAGAAAAATCATGAAGAACAACGAAATCTTTGTATTTTTCCACGTCGAAATCATTGTAAAAATATTTCAGAATCAATTTCTTAACTTCTTCTTCGTAAAACTTATGAATTTTTCTGTCTATTGTACCACTATAGTTAATGCGCGCCTCGTCCAAATCGTTCAATATAACATCCGTTTTTTCTTCGACCCCTTCTAATTGCAACTTATTTTGCTTGAAAGCCTTTTCTTCATTCAGTTGTTGGACTGTTTCTGAAACAATACTACCTGCAAGCCCAAAAGGAATATAACTGTACAATTCTTTCAACCCTTCTTGTGACTCGTCTACTTCTGCTTGCAATTTGTCTCGTTTGGATTCAATCTCATGCAAACGCTCAGGACTCATCAGATCGCCTTCACGAATCAGTTTTTCCTGCAATTGATTAAAGTCGTATTTGAGTTCAGATTGTTTGGTTTGATTATCTGATACGTCCTTATCAATGTCTTCAATACTGCTCTCCGCTTTTTCTATTTCAGCGATAAGGTCAATTAATTCTTGCCTATCTTTAGGTTTTGCCGATTCCTGACGATATTTGTCTTGGAGCTTTTCTATCTCTTTCTTTAAATCATCATATTTTTGGATACCAAGAACCTGTGAATAAGCTTTGCTTAATTCCTTTCGTTGGTCTGGCGTATTGATTTCGGCGAAGGAGACTATTTTTTCAGCATCAAAGAAAAAGAACTTTGCTATTTCAATAGGGAGAATGTAATCGCGAATAAACATTTCCTCTTCTTGACGATCGCTGAAAAGGTCGCTTTTTCTGTTGTCTATTAGGATTGATAATTCGTCATCGGTGTTTGTTGCGCTGTCGTATGAACGAGTAATGATTATCTCTGTGCAAGTAGTATCTGGTATTTCAACATCAGTAAATGTAACCGATACGGAAAACTTTGTTTCACCAGCACGTTGCGCCTCATTGTTCAAACTGCCACTAATATAACGAGAATATCCGCCTTTTTCGGAAATCTCCTTCTTGTATAGTTCATCGACATTCTCCATCTGTTTGCCATAGAGACACCAAACGAGCGACATTAAAAAAGTTGTCTTTCCAAAACCATTGTGTCCGCTAACAATTATTATGTTCTTCTCGTTAGTTGGAGCAATGTCAATTTTATTAACTCCTCGATAAATGCGGAAGTTGTTTAATTCTATGCTTTTGATAATCATTGCTGCTTCTTGTTTACAAATTCCTGAATTCGAGTTTCTATTTCACTTGGCAGTCCACGGCGGCGCCTCATAAGAGATTTGCTTCTTTGTAAAAGAAGTAATTGTTCAATAAGCTCTCCTTCTTCTGGGTCGTCTTTGCAGATTTCACGCAACAAGTCCGCTTCCAATTTGTTTTTGCTGTTCTCTTCCATGATAAGAGATGTATTATAGATTGAGTTATATATTTCTGATACTGAATAGCCGAAATTAAAATCACGATACCAATTGACCTGAATAGCGATTAGTTCTTGGTCGGAGATGAGTTTTATTTTGGAGTCATGTTCTTGCAGGTCTTTTTGAACTTGCAAAAGACGTTTGAGCGTTTCTGCTCTGTATTTGAATATATATGGCCCCATATCGTTTACTGCTCGTCGTCCGTCTCGACGAAGCGGCATACGGTTAGCAATAATATTACGCTCATTATCAAGTTGCTGCCGAAAATCATACAATGGTTGCATCCAATCACGCCCTTTCTCAATCAAAGAGCGCATAGATTTGTCATCTTTTACCACAGTACAGACCCAACAGCCAAAACGACTTTGTCCGCAAGAGCCATGACTTTTGTCAGTGACTACCGTGGGGCATTCATAGTCATCCGCACTGGCATCCAAATAGATGTTAAAGAGGACTTTATTGTCAAAACCCCAAGGACAAGGAATCGCATTGATAATATACCATACTTCTTCCAACATCAATTCCTTAATTGGGGCATAGACATAGGTATTATGCAAAAGTGTATGATGAGTCAAGCGTTCACCATGTTTCTCGTGCTTCTTGATAGACCTAGCCCTCGTTGCGCTTTCAGCTTTCCTTGTTCCAATCAGAATAATTGCTTCTCCACATTCATCCACTTGCTCCGTAATAAAACGTGCTGTTGGTTTAATCTTCATCTTGTCAGTACACCAACGAAAAGCATTATTTGGCACAGGATAACCTTTACCTATTACATTTACCCAAAAAGAATCTTCCAACTTTGGGATGGTCTTTTTTACAATGATTGGTAAATCTTGGTCTCTGGCTGCTATTTCTATTTGTTTTAGTACATCATCAACATAATTGGAAATAATCGGGTTCTCAACTAAAGTATCATTGCATACCACATAGACTGGACGACGCAACTGAAATGGCGCAAGCGTGGTTTCCTTTATCTTCTTCAAAGCAAGCCAAACTAACGTAAGCAATACTGTAGAGTCCTTTCCGCCACTAAAACCTATAATCCATGGGCGAGAAGTAGTATCGGCATAAAGGTATTGGTCAAGTATTTCGTCTATAATATACTCTATTCGTGGGTTTCGCATGAAACAAAATAAACTAAAAACATGCAAAAATAGAAAATAATCCTATGCGAAAATACAAAATCGCTTGAAAATAGCTCAAATACAGAAGTAATAGCCTTATATAAAAAAGATTTCCATCACCTTAATCAACCAGCAAATCAATACAATACAACAACATTGTCAAATAAAGCAGCAAAAAGACCATGTCACCATCAATTTTTCAACCGTTGCTAATAAATCACATACGGGATAGAAAGATAGTATTTACACTATTGGCGATTATTTAACCTTCACCAACAAATTGTCCTTCCCTCCCGAAATGCCTAATATGTGTCGTACGTTCACTCCGTCTTTCCTTTCTGTATTTCCCAATGCCCCGTCTTGTTGCTGCCTATGCGGACAATGGCGCCTTCCTTCTTCAGTTCGTTGAGACGGCGTTTGACAGTGGCTTCAGAAACGCCCAACAAAGCGGCATACCCGGCATAATTCAACGAACCATCCCGCAGGACGGCCTCGTACAACCGTTGTTTTATCGGGTCAGAGAGGACATTTATCGGGTCAAAGGCGATGTTTATCGGGTCATTTTGCGACTGCTTATATTCCTTAATCTCCTTGCTGAGGTTCCGAATGTGTTCCTCCAACATGAATTCACGGAACGGCTCGAGCGATTCCTGCCTTCGGGTTTCTATCAACGCCTGAATGTAGTCCACCTTGTCTTCTTTGACAATCTTCACCGGCACCAGTCCGAACTCGTATTGCAGATGGTTCATTACAAGACGTGACATGCGTCCGTTGCCGTCCGCCCAAGGATGGATGGTCACCAATTGGCAGTGGGCATCGAAACTCAACAGATATTGCTCTATCAAGTCGTCGGTATCCATCAACTGTCGTCGACGTTCATTCGTCAGTTGGCAAAACTCGGCCAACTTCGCCGGCACTTTCTGGAAATTCATATACGACTGTCCTCCTGTACCAGCCGTTACGCCCAACAAACGGAGGTCGCCCCTCGAAGCGTCAAACGAGCCTTGCGGCGTATTGTACTGCGAACCTGTGTTCTTCATCACCAATGCCGACAGGGCTTTGAGCATTTCTACCGAGAAGTCGGCGTGTTTGCGAGCCAACTGCATGGAGTGTTCGTAGGCTGCTTTCAGGTCGAGGTTCATCATTTGCTCCTGAAGCGAGCGTCCTTTGGCCGTAATGCCCTCGTCGAACAGCAACTGGTTCTCCACTTCCGTCACCGTCGAGCCTTCGATGGCTGTGGAATGGGTAATGAGCGAGTAAAGATAGAACTTTTGGTAGTCTATCTGCTCCGCTATACCCAACGAGTGGTATTCGTTGAGCACATCAAGGAACCTGTTTATTTGCTCGCTTTTCATTACTACATCACTTTGGGGAGTTATTCATGTCCAGAATAAACATACTTCGGTAACTCATCGCATTGCTCTCATTTAGAACCTGCAAATATAATAACTTCTTTGGTTCATATCATCAGCCATACCCGAAAAAATAATGAAATAGTCTTATTTGTTCGTCGCGTGTTTATCATCCTCCGCTTACTACAACCTTGCTTTTCTCAAGCCCCAAGAAGCCCTGCTTGCCGCCGCCAAGTCACACAGCAACCGAAAAATGAGAATTGAATTGGATGGTAGGCTGTAAAATACAGCATTTTTTCAAAACCACATGGAATGTTGGATTTATCAAAACCCCGCCAGCTCCATCGTCACCGTAGGAATCAGCAGGATGCCACCGAGGATGACCAGCACGAGGATGAACTTCCAGATGAAGCGCACCCACTTGTCCCACGGGATGCGGGCCACGCCGAGGGCGGCCATCAAGACGCCACTGGTGGGGGTGATCATGTTGGTGAAGCCATCGCCAAACTGGAAGGCCATCACCGTGGCCTGACGCGAGATGCCAATCAGGTCGCTGAACGGCGCCATGATGGGCATGGTGATGGCAGCCTTGGCCGAACCGCTGGGGATGACGATATTAATCAAAGTCTGGATGCCGTACATGATTTCGGCGGAGGCAATCTTGCCCATGTCGCTCATCGACTTGGACAGGCCATAAAGGATGGTGTCGATGATGCCACCGTCCTGCAAGATGATGACGATGCCGCCCGCCAAGCCCACGATGACCGCCGCCGAGAGGATGTCGCCCATGCCTTCGAGAAAGAGGCGCGCGATGTCGCTCGCACTCTTGTCGACAGCCAAGCCGCTGGCGATGCCAAGCACCAAAAACAATGAGGCAATCTCCATGATGTACCACTCGTAACCCAGCACGCCCACCACGAGGAAATAGACCGTGGCGAAGAGCAAGGTCAGCACGAAATAATGCACCGTCTTGCGCAAGGTGACGACGCTCAGCATGGCAAAAACCGCCGTGCCGATGGGCAGCAAGGGCAAAGTGGTTTCGCTGTTGCCGATTTTCAGGGTGGTTTGTGGGTAAAGCACTGAGAACACGATTAATACCGCTGTCAGGAAAGCAAAGACAAACCACGCCTTGCGGGGCGTGTAGCGTTCCAGTTCCTCTTCCTTCACCTCCGCCGACTTGCGCCAATAGGCATCGTCCTCATACATGATGGACGACTGCGGGTTGCGTTTCACTTTTCGCGCATAGAGCAGCACGAAAACGATGCCGACCAAGGTCAGGATGGCCCAGCAGACGGCGCGATAGCCGATGCCCGTAAACAATGGGATGCCCGCAATGCCTTGCGCAATGCCGATGGTGAACGGGTTGAGCATGGCTCCCGAAAAGCCGATGTGCGCCGCCACATACACCATGCAGAGACCCACGATGCTGTCGTAGCCCATAGAGATGGCCAACGGTATGATAATCAAGGTGAAGGCGATGGTTTCCTCGCTCATGCCGAAGACGCTTCCGAAGAGGCTGAACAACAACATGATAAGGACAATCACAATGTTGTTCACCCCAATTTTCCGCATCAATGGGCTGCGTTCGAGGCGTTTGGTGAACTTCAGGAACGACATAATGCCCATGTCGATGGCCTTGCTTTTGTTCATGATCCAGAAAGCGCCACCGATGATTAAGATGAACACGATGATGTTGGCCTGCTTGACGAAGCCCTTATAGAACGCCGAAAACACCTGCCACGTCTGCGGCTCGGGATGGAACGCGCTGCCGCCAACTGCCTCCGGCAACTGGTCAGCATAATAAAACGTCATCACCGTTTCGCCACCGACCTGCTCCTCGACATATTTCCCTGGCGGGATAATCCAAGTGAGCACCGCCGCGATGACGATGATGGCGAAAACGATAACGAAGGTATGTGGGACTTTGCGCTTTTTCATTTGTCGTCGTAATGGCCGTAGGCAGCAAGCACTTCCACAAAGACCTCAGTCTCAAAAATGCGATACACGAGCCTGTGTTTTTTCGTGATTTCGCGGCTCCAACGGTTTTCGGGCTTGCCTTTCAACGGCTCTGGGTGCCCGAGGCCGGTTTTGGGGTGCTCTTCTAACTCCAAAAGGAAACGATTTGCCTTTGCAAACGCTTTTGGCTCACTTTTAGCAAGGCGCTGTAAATCCTGCGCTGCTTCAGGCATAACTATTACCTTATATGTCATAACCGTTCCTTCTTAAAAAAGTTGTCAAATCTTCGCCTGGTAGTTTCACTAATCCTTCACCACGAGCCGATTGTTGTTCCGCTCGTTCAAGTTTTGCGAAATACTCCTCCTTGGTCATCAAGGTTGGATCTTCCTTTTCCTTCCTCAACTTGGCGACATATTTGGCTAGCCTTTTCATCAAAGACTTATCGTCAGCAATGGCACCGATATTTTGCCATAATTGGGTAGTCATAGCCTCATATTGTAGTGCTGTCATAACCTTATCTTTTTGTTCCGACTGCAAAGATATGCATAATTTTCCTAATTTTGCCGCAATTATCAAAATTGAACGAAAATGAAGAAAATTCTGATCCTTTTATCCCTGGCCGCCTTGATGGCCTTCGCGATGCCAGCCACAGCGCAAGAAAAGAAGCTGTTCACCCCTGAAGACGCTTCCTACAACAACCGCAGCCTCTATGCCCAACGCCCCAACCAACTGAAATGGGTGGGCAACACCGACATCCTCATGAAGGTGAAAGGCAACGAAATCGTCACGATGAACCCCGGCTCGAAGAAAGAGACGACCTTCCTCACCGTCGACGAGCTGAACGGCTTCAAGAAAGGCGAAGGCGTCAGCGACCTGATGCGCATCCCCAACCTGACCTGGATCAACGACTACCAAGCCTACTTCTATGCCTTGGGCGAAGAGGGCATCACGCTCAACAAAATGGACCTCAAGAAAAAGACCATCGACAAGATGGCCTCCATACCGCAAGACGCCGAAAACCGCACCATTAGCGATGCCTCGTTGCGCGTGGCCTACACCATAGGTAACAACCTTTATGTGACCAACGGCGACAAGCAAATCCAAATCACCGAAAACCCCGAAGGCGTGGTGGCCGGCCAAAGCGTGCACCGCAACGAGTTCGCCATCAACGGCGGCATCTTCTGGTCGCCCGACGGCAAACTCCTCGCCTACTACTCGATGGACGAGCGCATGGTGACCGACTACCCGCTGGTCGACATCACCGAGCGCATCGCCACCGCCAAGCCCATCAAATACCCCATGGCGGGTATGACGAGCCACCAGGTGACGCTGCACGTCTACAACATCGCCACAGGCAAGGAAATCGTCGTGAAGACCGGCGAACCCGTCGACCAATACCTCACCGCCATCACTTGGAACCCCGACAACAAACGCATCTACATCGGTGTGCTCAACCGTGAGCAGAACCATCTGAAATTCAACGAATACGATGCCATCACGGGCGACTTCATCCAGACCATCTTCGAAGACCGCGACGAGCAGTATGTGGAGCCGCAAGGTCCCGCCTACTTCCTGCCCAACAACCCCGACCAGTTCATCTGGAAGGCCCAACGCGACGGCTACTACCATCTCTACCTCTACACCATCAGCAAGAAACAAGTGCGCCAACTCACCAAGGGCGACTTCGTCATCACCGACTTCAACGGCTTCTCGAAAGATGGCCGCAAGATCTACTACCGCTCCACCGAGGTCAGCCCGCTCGAACGCCACTGTTACGTGATGGACATCAAGAGCGGCAACGTCACCAAACTGACCAAGGAACACGGCACCCACGACGGCAAGCCTTCGGGCAGCGGCAAGTATTTCCTCGATTTCTACAGCAGCACCGACGTGCCTTACAACGTTGACGTGCAAGATGCCAAAGGCAAGTTCGTCAGCCGCCTCCACGAAGCCGAGAACCCGCTGAAAGACTACAACATCGGCGAGACCACCCTCGGCACGCTGAAAGCCGAAGACGGCCAGACGCTCTACACCCGCCTCATCAAGCCCTACAACTTCGACGCTTCGAAGAAATATCCCGTCGTGGTCTACGTGTATGGCGGTCCCCACGCCCAGCTCATCACCGACGACTGGACGGCTGGCGCAGGCATCTACCTCAACTACCTCGCCCAAGAAGGCTTCCTCGTCTTCACCCTCGACAACCGTGGCAGTGCCGACCGTGGCGAGGCCTTTGAGCAGTGTATCCACCGCCAATGCGGCCAACTCGAGATGCGGGACCAGATGGTGGGCATCGAGTGGCTGAAGACCCTGCCCTACGTCGATGCCGACCGCATCGGCAGCGATGGTTGGAGCTATGGCGGCTTCATGTCGACATCGCTGAAAATCAACCATCCTGAGGTGTTCAAGGTGAGCGTGGCTGGCGGTCCCGTGTTGGACTGGAAGTACTACGAAATCATGTACGGCGAGCGTTACATGGACACGCCCCAAGAGAATCCCGAAGGCTACGAGCTGACCAGCCTGGAGAACAAGACCGACAAGCTGGAAGGCAAGCTCCTGATGATCCACTGCACCACCGACCCCGTGGTGATGTGGCAGCACAGCCTCGTCTTCGTCGAGAACTGCATCCACAACGGCAAGCAGCTCGACTATTTCGTCTATCCCGGCCACGACCACAACGTCTACGGCATGGACAGGGCGCATCTGATCACCAAGATTACGCAATATTTTAAGGATAATTTGTAATTGTTGTTTTGTAGGGCTGTCACACCGTGGCAGCCGCACACGGCAATTGCAACGTGCGGCTGCCCTGATAGGACAGCCCTACAAACCACAAACAAAAACAAAGCCCTCAGCTGATTGCGGAGGGCTTTTCTATATCGGATAATCACAGCTTAATCTCAACCCCGATGCTCCTGAACTTGTCCGTCGTGACGCCTGGCTTGTACTCGGGCAGAAGGTTGGTGAAGACCCGAATGCCGTGGATGATGCCCAAGTGCTGGGTGTTGAAACTGAGGCCGACTTCCAACTTCCAAGGGTTGAAAATGTTGTCGAGATGGTCTTTTGTCCCAGGGAAGAGAACGAGACCAAAGGGCTTGGTTGGGTCTTTGCTGGTGACGAGCGTTTCTCCCAAAAGGCGACCGCAATACAAATCTAAAGAGACGCTTTCGGTCTGCTTTTTACCGAGGTAATAACTAAGTGAAACAGGGATGCCCATGTAAAGGTTATACAGTCGGTTGCGCTGATAGTCACCCTGCCCGTCGATTACTACCAATTCGTTGTTTTCGTATTTCACCTGGTGGCACAGCGACTTCCTATTTTCGTTCCATAGAAGTCCCGTCTTTAAGCCCCAACGGTTGCCGAGGTTGAAATAGGTGCTAAAACCAATGTTGACTGTCAATGTGTTATATTGCAGGAAGGGGCTGTTGGGATTTGTTGGCGTGTTGCCATGTTGTAGGCCGATTCCTACGTCAAGAATAAGCGCGTCATTCCATACCTTTCTACGATCGGTGGTGACGAGCTCGCCATCCACTTCTTTGGTCTTGATTACCCTACAATCCTTATGCTGGTAAGGCCAATTAGGCCAATTACCAGTTTTATCGTATTCAGACAGTGTGATTTTACCATGCAGGGCATTGATGCCGTATTGAAAGTCTGCGCCTGCAAAAGTATTTACCACTGCATCACCTTCGCCAGAGATGGTGTCGATGGTCAGCCGAGCTTGGTCCCAAACATCCATTACAGGCGAGTTTTCTTTGCTGGGGATGTGATAATGCTTAACAAGAAGACTTGCATTTTTTCTGAGGTCGAGATTGGTCTCCTTTTCTGATACAGATGCTGCGGAGGCAACGACATAATCCGCTTCAGCCGTCGCCCGGTCCAAAAGGTTGATTTGCCCGAAGTTCATGGGGCCTTCAATCTCCACCACGGTGCCTTGCGGTAGCTGGGTGTTCTCAAGGATGGTCAAAGTTTGGTCTTTGACATTGCAGAGTTGCACATTGTAGGCTCGTGCCGCCAAATCATCTTCGGTGATGATGGCCACACGGTAGCCACTGTCGGCCTCGTGGTGAATCAGATGGACATTCCATCCGGAATTGATTTCCAGCTTGTTGATGCGCTGGTTGATGTTTTGCTCGATGGCGACTTCTTCTTGGGCGAAGGCCATTTGTGTTGCCAAAAGAATGGCTAATAATACTGTGATGCGTTTCATTGTTCTAACATTTAATTGAGTTTGATTTCAAAGGCCAGCGATCCGTTTTTCATGTTCGGGTCTTGTGGCTGACCGAAAAGAGTTTTGTCTTCCACGACATGCTTGATGTCGAATTCGGGGTCCTTTTGACATTCGTAGCACACCAGGTTGAGGCTCCGGATGACTCTCCGCTGGGGCTTTTGAACGGCATTAGGCGTTTCGTTTTCGGTGGGTATGATTTTGGATCCAATATTCGTAGTGTCTTTGGGTTCCGTTAGGATAACTTCAGCTAAGATTGGCTGTTCAGCCACTTTTTCGACGACTTCTTTCCTCGGTTTCTCTTTCTGTATTTGCGCTTTTTGAGGGGCAACCGTCGTTTCTTCAGCCAATAACACCTCATTATTAATTACTGGCTCTTCATGGACGATGTCTATTACCTCGATTTTGGCGGAATCAACGGTATTTGTTTCTTCAACAAGGATTTCCTGCTCCATCGCGGGTTGGTGCATTGCGCTCGGTTTAACGAGCAGCCAAAGCAGAAGGCATGCCGCTGCCACGCCCATGGCCCACCAAAGCGGATAGAGCTTGCGCCGCTTTGCGTCATTGCGAGGAGGCACGACGAAGCAATCCAGGGGTTCAACTTGTTTTCTGGATTGCTTCGTTCCTCGCAATGACGTACCCGTCCCTAATTCTTTCTCCGACAATTGATCAATCAAGTCGCCAAGTTCCTTTTGTCGGCGGGCGTTCTTCCCGTGTTCTTCCAGGCTGTTGAGCAGCTGGCGGACTTCCTCGTTCATTTCGTTTTCAGTATTCATCCTTGTTTCTCCTTATATTGTTTTATGGCTTCTCGTAATGACTTGTAGGCGCGCGACAGTGTTGCATACACATGAGTGCTGCTCATGCCCGTCGCCTTCTCGATTTCCTCCATGCTGAGACCGTCCTCGTATTTCATCAGGATGGTGTCGCGTTGGCGCTGGGGCAGCTGGTCGACGAGGTCGCGGGCCAGTCGGTAGCGTTCCTCGTTATCGTCCTGTGGTGGCTCGGCAAGCATCAGGCTCTCTGTATCGATGGGCACTGTAGGCTTCTGCTTCCTGAGCAGGTCGATGCTGCGCCGCTTCACGATGGTCAGGCTCAACTTTTCCATGTCCTGGCTTTTCATCGTCGCGCGTTGCTCCCAAAGGGTGATGACGGCTTCTTGGACGGCATCCGCTGCTGTGTCGGCATCGCCAATGATGCCCTCGGCGGTCCGCTGCATTCGGGGTTGCAGTCGCAGGATGTCTCGTTTGAACTCTTCGGTCGTCATTCCATTCGGTCGTTTGCTATAATATCGTGGGAAGCTGGAAAATCTTACACTTTGAGATGAAAAAAGGTAATGTTTTGCTCTTTTATCCAAAACGGATTCGGATTTTTCTATCAATTTACATTATATCGGATATAACCCAACACTTTTTTCACAATTTTATATTATATCGGATATAATTTCAATAATTATTACTATTTTTGCATCCGAAAGGATATAAAAAAATGAAGAAAACGCCATTGACAGAGACCGTAAAGCGGTTAAGGAAAGAGTTCGGGCTGACGCAAGAAGACTTGGCACTCAAGTCGGGTGTCGGGCTTAACTTCGTCCGCGAGTTGGAGCAAGGCAAGCCCACCGTCAGGCTCGACAAAGTGAACCAAGTGCTCAACCTTTTCAACTACGAAATGACACCATCGCCAATACCAAGAAACAATGAGGAAAGCTTTGATTTATAACAAGAAAGACTTGGCTGGCATTTTAACCGAAACCGACGACGGCTACTTGTTCCAATACGACAGCCATTATTTGGCCATGCCAAACACCGAGCCAATCAGTTTGACCATGCCATTATCACCTTTGCCTTACAAAAGCAAGGTGTTGTTCCCGTTTTTCGACGGACTCATCCCCGAAGGATGGTTGTTGGATGTCGCCATCCGCAACACCGACATCAGCATCCTCGACCGAATGTCGCTATTGTTGTTATGCTGCAAAGACTGCATCGGTGCAGTGAGCGTTGTACCCTTAAACGAGGAAAACCATGAGTAGATGTTTGTATTGTTATAAGGAATTGGGGGCAGAAGAACATGATTTCCATGCCACATGCGCAAGGAAATTCTTTGGAACAGCCGAAGCGCCCATTATGGAATACACGCGAGCGGAAATGGACGCTTTAGCTGAGAAAATCATCCGTTCGCAAACCACACTCACCGGCGTGCAGCCCAAACTGTCCCTCAATCTCCTGCAACACGAAGGCTCGCAACGCCTTACCATCGTAGGACTATGGGGCTATTACATCTTCAAGCCCCAGACCGACAATTATCCCGAGTTGCCCGAAAACGAAGACCTGACCATGCATTTGGCCGAAATCGCCAAAATCAAGACGGCACAGCATTGCCTGATTCGTTTGGCCGACCATTCCCTTGGCTACCTCACCAAGCGCATGGATCGCGACAAAAAGGGCAACAAACTTGCCATGGAGGATTTTTGCCAACTCACCGAACGCCAAACCGAATACAAATACCGCAGCTCACACGAACAAATTGCCAAAGCCATCGCGCAGTATTCCTCAACGCCACAACTGGATTTGACCAACTATTACGAGTTGCTGCTATTCTGCTGGCTGACAGGCAACAACGACATGCATCTCAAGAATTTCTCCCTGCTCAGCAACGGACGCGGAGGCCATCGTCTTTCTCCCGCATACGACCTTCTGAACGTGGCCATCGCAAACCCGAAAGACACGGAAGAGCTTGCCCTGACCTTGAACGGGAAGAAAAAACGCATCACGCTGAAAGACTTCAAGACGGCAGCCGCAGCGTCCAACATCCCCGAAAAAGTCATCGACGGGATGACTGCGCATTTCAAGAAATGCCTGCCCGCATGGGAGGCCACCATTGAAAACAGCTTCCTCTCCAAGGAATTGCAACAACTTTATCTTGACCTGCTTCACGAACGATTTGGACGGCTCCAGGCATAAAACGCGGGAAGATTCTCGATGCACGAAGGCTTTCCTTTGTTTACAGACTCTTCATCATTTCGATAAACTCCGACTTGGTATAGGCCCCGTCCACCTTGCGATCTTTGTACACTAAGCAATAGCGATAATCATTCCCTGCCTTGTTAGCCCACAAGTTCCCAAGTCGAATCTTCTTTTCGGCTTCGAGATGGTCGCCTTTGGTTTCAAGTAAGATAATCTTTCCTTTCTTCGTTTTGATGATGAAATCGGGATAATGGTTGATGAAGCCGTTGATGTAGAAACCTCGCATCTCGACATTGCGCGTCCACCATTCCACACTATCCAGATTGGCCACATCATTGATGACCTCCGCCTCAAAGCCATTGACAGACTCCTCTTTCGTGTGCAGCATCTTGGTGATGCCCTGCGATGGCGATTTCAAGGTGATTTTGTTCGGGATGGAATATGTTTGCTTGGCGACAATTTGGTCCGTGTCGAGCAAACGACGAAACTCTTTCTCCTTATGCTCGTCTTCCAATGTCAAAATCTTCTTCTTTATCGTGTCTGTGTACTCTTGCAAATGGCGCATAAAATCCTCCAACTGCGCTTCCGTGAAGCTCTCGAAGATTCGTGCGACATAGCCTTGAATGTCCTTTTGCGTGAGCGGTATCATCTTGCCCATCCTTTCGGCAACGACATTAGAGCAACGCCGCAGCTTCGCTTCAAAATCCTCCGCTTGACGGATATAATCGAGGATGTAATTGTAAGTCGCCCCTTTCACTTTCTCGTATCGAGGCGCGTGCTCGTCAGTCTTTTCGTCGACATCCACCTTATACATCGACGTTTCGGCAGCGGCAAAAGTTATATCGGCGGGTTGTGCCGACAACTTGAAGGATTTCAGCAGGTGCTGCCCTTCAAGTCTTATTTCATTAGGCCTGTCAAACAAGCAACTTTGCGGCGAGTCGTTGGCCACAAAGAACATCGGCAGTACAACTTTTTTGGCTGAATCGGCAAAGACAGATTGTATCGTCGCGGTCTTTACATGTGGGGCAATATCAGGAGTTATCATAAAATATTCATTATCAGCAATTTGTTTATCAATTTCTTTCGCTTGTCTCTTCGCGTTTTCCAGAATATCAGCAACCGTAGCAGGCTCAACTGATGTATAAGCCGATTCTTCCTTCGCCATCGAAACGGCCATATTCCCTGTTTGATCGTAGGGAACCAGCACGAAAGTGCTCTCTTCCGTATCAACATCATCGTCTTTCAACGGTTTCGGCTCTTCAACTGGAAACAACGAAGCCGGATTGACCACGGCAGGGCTTTTTGGCTCCTCTGTAGGTTCAGCTGCATCGATGGAGCGGTAATCCCTATCGGAGAAACCGGCACGATTCAGTCCTTTCACCACGTTGTCCAAGGTCTCTTGAAACTTGGCCGAGGCCGTAAGCACATAACTCAAATTGAGGATATCGCTTTCGTTGCGTGTCGCATGAGGCAACCGGAGCACACGACCCACAATCTGCTCCACGTCAACAGCGGAAGACTTGTCGGCAAGCGAAGCCAAGATATAGGCAAACGGGCAGTCCCAGCCCTCTTTGAGAGAATTGATCGTGATGATATAGCGAACAGGACATGCAGGCGACATCAAGTCAACACCTTTCAGCTCGTCAATATCAGCGGTCTTGATTTTGACTTGTTCGGCAGGAATCTTTAAGTCAATCAGCGTTTGCCTCACTTTTTCAAAGGTTTCACGGTCTTCTGCGCCTTGTTGCCTCGACTCGGCCTGAAACAACACAATCGGACGAATATAGTTGCCTTTTGTTTCCTGCATGGCCGTCACTTCGAGCCTGCGTTGCAGGTGCAGCGCCGAGTCAATCACCTGACTTTTTGAAGTGTGGTTATAAACAATCACGGGCAGTTTCACCATGTTGTTGCGTTTCAATTCCAGTGCATCGGTAAAGCAGATGATATTGCTGTTTTCGCGCGGTGTGGCCGTCAGGTCAATCACTAACGAAGGCTGCAAATCGTTGAGCATCTGCTCCGAGAGTTTCGATGTGGCGTTATGGCTCTCGTCGACCACCACAAGCGGGTGAACGGCCTGCAACACCTTCATCAGCTGCACCTCATCGTCGCCGTCGAGTTGCGTCGCCACAAGCGGGGCAAACGACTGCAAATAGCCGTTTTCTTGATACACCTTGCGGCCTTCCTTGTTGTTGGTTCTGAACGAATCGAACGACATCACTAAGATGCAAAGGTTTTCGCGCACCGTCGTCAGCGTGAATCCGTGACCCGTGAGTGCCTGCTGCTTGTCGAACACCTCCACTCGGTTTTGGAAGTCGGTGTCGATGCGCTGCCGATAAGGATGCTGCTTGTTGCGCAGGTTGCGCAATGTTTGAGCCAAGATGGCCTTGGATGGCACCAGCCACACCACCACTTTATAAGGCGGGTTGATGTGCGTCATGGCCACCTTCAGCGCGGCAGAGGCAATGAAGGTCTTTCCGCCGCCGGTAGGCACCTTGTGACAGACGTGAGGCGCACCCTTCACATTGTCCTTGTAGGGTTCGATGATGGTGCCCGGGAAAGGTGTGAGCGGCGGGTTGTTGGTCTGCCAAAACTCATAGAAGCCCTTCGCCGTGTCCTTGTTCTTTTCAACGCACGACAGAAAACGGTCCAATGCATCGAGGTTGGTTTGTTGATAGCCTTTGAGTTCCATATTACACGCGCTTTATGTCTCTGGGAATTTTCTTGAATCTTATGTTGAGCCGCATCATCTCCTCCTCCGTCAGCACGCAACGGTCGGCATAGATGATGTACATTTCGGCTTTGTCCTTTTGTGTGAAGGTGTTGAGGAAATCCCAATCCAAGCAGGTTTCCTCGCCTTTCTTGTAGTAGAAATAGTAGTTGTTGAGTTGATATGTACCGAGCAAGTAAGGATGTGCGTCGTTGCTTGTTGGGGAGTATGCCGAATTTGTTTCGCCGAACCACACATAGCGGCGGATGGCTTCGGTGTCGGCATTGTCGTTGAGGTTGCCGGTAACGGGGTCGAAAATGGGTTCGCCCAATTCGTAGAAATCGAAATTGCCGCCTGTGCCTTCCACTGCGTTTCTGCCTTCCCCGTAGCCTTTCATCACGCGACGCACACGCTCGGCGGTGATGGTTTCGGCATAGTCGCACATCTCGCAAAGGATGAATTTGCGGTTGCCGCCGTCTTGTTTGTTGAGGTTGAGGACGGCGTGGGCGGTGGTGCCGCTGCCAGCGAAAGAGTCGAGGATTATGCTGTTTTTGTCACAAAGAAAACCAGCAAGATATTCAATCAGTGAAGGGGGCTTGGGAAAATCAAACACTTTTGTTTTTCCAAAAATCATGTCAACCATTTTTCCGGCCTCTTCAGTTGTTGTTACACCGACAGACTCGTCAATTAGATTTGGTGGAACTTCAGGGTCATAATTGCCCTTTTTATAAGATAGAACCAGCTGCTTTGAACAATTAATAGTTGTCCCGTTTGCAATCTGTTCATCTAAGGTATCTTGAATCCAAATAAAACGGTTTTCAAAGGAAACAACATTTGCATTCATGCCGTTTTTAACCTCAACATCATTTAAAAGTTTGTTTGGAAACTTTGCTGTACCATAAATACCTGCCTTGATAATTCCATCTTCCGTGTTTTTAAAACAAATTGTATTAGGGGCAAAGGTTAAGACCTTAAACGAGTTTTGTGGTTTTGTCATCGGGTCATCGCTTTTACTTGTTTTCTGAATTCCCCGATATTTTATTGAAGATTTGTCCTTTTCATAAGCCAATACATACTCCAGATTCTTCTTGATTTTATATGAAAGATTTGGAGGTGTTGCAGAACGATACCAATACCAAACTCCCACAAAATTTCCTTTCCCAAAGATTTCGTCACAAATCAATTTCAAATTGGCCTGTTCATTATCGTCAATGGAAATAAAGATAGCGCCGTCTTCAGAAAGCAATCGTTGCAGCAGCACCAATCGCGGATACATCATGCAAAGCCACTTGTCGTGCCGCGTAAGGTCGTCCACTTCGGAGCCGACCACCTTGCCAAGCCAACGGCGGATATGCGGGTCGTTCACGTTGTCGTTATACACCCAGTTCTCATTGCCCGTGTTGTAAGGCGGGTCAATGTAGATGCATTTGATTCTGTTTTCGTATTCAGGGAGCAGGGCTTTCAAGGCTTCAAGGTTGTCGCCGTGGATGATCATGTTGCCGCTGTCGGGCATGTCGCCGAAGGTATATTTGCGGTCGAGCACCCGAAACGGCACATCGTTGTGATGGGTGACAACCTTGTCTTTCCCTATCCAATTTAGTGTAGGCATATTTTCTGCGGTTTGCTGGCGATTGACCTATTCAGCGTTACAGGCATCCGACAACAAAAGGTGCAGACTCGATTTTCTGCACCTTGAGGCCTTCGGATGCCCGTACAAACAGATAAGTCTCGTCTGCACCAACGCAGACGCTTGCAGACTTATTCGCATTGTACGATTGAAAGTTCCGAAGTTTCAAGGTATGCTAAATAATTCGCTCGCGCTATGTTATACTATGGTTTAATATTCTGTTTTTCTTTGTTGTATGGGATTTTATATCGCTGTGTTTCTGGGTGCAAATATAGAAAAAAACAAAGAAATGGAAATATGGGTAAAAAAACTCAAAAAAGCCTTTCGCTGGTAGGACGAAAGGCTTTTCCACTATCTAATATTCTTAACTGGAGTCTTTTAGAAATAAAGGTCTCTTTCCCCATTCTTGATGCGCTCGATGCGGCTCTTCAGCTCGTCGAGGAACTTCGGGTCGACGTTCTTGAAGTTGTTCTCGATGCACTTCCAGCCCTTGGCTGCAACTTCGGGCGTGGCATAGTCCACCAAGTATTCGCTCAAGGTGAGGATGGCATTGGGCGTGCAGTAGCGTTTGATGAAGCCCGGCACGCTGAACTCCATGAAGTGTTCACCCGTGCGACCCAAGCGGTAGCAAGCCGTGCAGAAGCTCGGGATGAAGTCGTGGTCGAGCAGCTTGTCGATGATGTCGCCCAACGAGCGGTCGTCGCCGATCTTGAACTGTTCGCGGTCGAGGTTCTGGTCTTCCTGCTTGTCGCTGTTCTTCTCTTCCTCCTCGTGGTGGTATTTGTAGTCGCCAATCTGCAGGTTGGTGCCACCATCGATTTGCGAGATGCCGTATTCGATGGCCTTGGCGCGGAAGGCGGCGTCCTCGCGGGCGGTCAGGATCATGCCCGTGTAAGGCACGGCCAGACGGAAGATGGCGATGATCTTCTCGAAGGTCTCGTCGTCAACGAAATACTTCGTGTCAATGTTGAGGCCCGAAGCGTCCTTGATGCGCGGGAACGAGATGGTGTGCGGCCCCACGTTGAAGCAAGCCTCAAGGTGGTTGGTGTGGCGAATCATGGCCAGCACCTCGTAACGCCAGTCGTAAAGGCCGAACAAAATACCCAAACCGTTGTCGTCGATGCCGGCCTGCTGGGCGCGGTCCATCGAGGTCAGGCGGTAGTTGTAGTCGCCCTTCTTGGTATTAATGGGGTGATATTCGTTATAGATCTCGGGACAATAGGTCTCCTGGAAGATCTGATAGGTACCGATACCCGCCTCTTTCACGATGCGGAAGCCTTCCACATCCAAAGGCGCGGCGTTGATGTTGACGCGGCGGATGCTGCCCTTGCCTTTCTTGGTGGCGTAGGTCACCTTCACAGTGTGGGCGATGTACTCCGGCGAGTATTTCGGCGACTCGCCATAAACGAGGATGAGGCGCTTCTGGCCGTCGTCCTCCAAAGCCTCCACGTTGTGGATGAGTTCTTCGTCGGTCAAAGTGGTGCGCACCTGTTCCTTATTTGAAGAGCGGAAACCGCAGTATTTGCAGTTGTTGACGCAGTAGTTGCCCACATACAGCGGGGCGAACAGCACGATGCGGTTGCCATAGATGCGGCGCTTCAGCTCGCGTGCGCCTTCCTTGATCTCCTCCACCAACGCGGGGTCGGTAGTGTTGACGAGGACGGCGGTCTCCTCCATCGTCAGGCGGTTTTTGTCGAGCGACTTTTGGATGATTTCATGCACACGCTCGGGAGTGCTTTTCGTGTTGTTGATGTAGTCCCAAATCTCTTCCGAGGAGATGAACGGGCGGTTAGGCTCGTCGGGGATACGACATTTTTCGGGATGGAATTGCATATCTGTAAATTATTGAGTTTTAATGATTTTTGAGCAAAGCCGATTTCACCTCGATGCCTTTGATGCGACCCAACTGGCCTGTGAGGGAACCTATCTCATCGGTGGTGCCTTCGAAGATGACGGAAATCAGACTGTACTGCTCACGCGGAAAACCTTGGCGGCAGATGATGATGCCCGCATGTCGCGACAGTACCGCGTTCACTTCGGGCGCGGCTTCGCGGTTTTCCACATAAATAAGGACGGTGCCTATTCTCCTTTCCATTTGAATTTCCTCCGGATCAGATGATTGATGATTCCCGCACGAGCCTCGATGTCAACGCATTGTCTTCATCTCAGCGGTTATGCGGCTTGGTTTTGCGGCTGCAAAGATACTAAAAAACCGATTATTCGTAGAAAAAGCGTCTTTTTTCCACCTTGCTGAACAATTTGGAATCGCGAACCATACCAAGAACATCCTCCAGATGCTGCTGTTTCAAATTCCCGACGATGCTTGTCCTTCCTTCACTAATGCTTTCCAAGAGTTCTTTCTTGCTTCGGGTAATGATGTTGGTGGCACTCAAAAACGAATCATAACGAAGGAAACCGTAATCCTCCTTTTTCAACAAATACTGCATGGCCAGTTGCTCTTCCTTGTTCCAAATGGCTCTATTGATGTTGGAATTGATAAAAAAGAATCCTGCGACAAAATCCTCGTCAACACCAATAATGGCAAAGAATTTACCGTGGTCAATATCGGCAAATATATCCGAATGCAGAATTGAGCCTCGTTCAATTAAGTTGGCAGTAAGTTCAACGGGCAGTTCCATCAGAAAGCGGCATTTTCCATTTCCAGCTTTTGGGCAATGAAATCGACATATTCCTCGTTGTCGCCCAACTCTCGAAGTATGTCTTTCACCGAAATAGCCCTGTCAGGATGGGTGTTGTTCCATGCCAAGTCGTGCGAAAGATCAGTAAGTTGCTGAAATGAAAGGTCTTTGCATTTATTAATGGCAAAATCAAGGCACTCCAAATCGCTCTCCGACAAATAATCCAAATCGGCATTACGCTTGGGTCGTATGATAAACTTGTTGACGAAGTCAAACTCCTCTTTTCTAATGTTTTCCACATACGGCGAAAAGAAACTGTCGCCACGGACCGCCTTGAAGATGTCTTCCACATTTGAAGGCACGGGACCGTATGCCATGGCAATATAAGTGTCGCCAGTGATGCTTCTGCCGTATTTCGACAGATGCCTTTGGTCGGCATAATACAGAATCTTGCAGATCTTATGGATGTCTTTGCGTTCGACCCGATTTGCAATGTAAAGTATGGCTTCTATTGCTATTTCTTCCCGAAAAGTGTTCATCTGTCCCTTTTTAAGGCTGCAAAAATACATTTTTTTCTACAATTTGACTTGCTTTTCCCCAAAAAAGCGTATTTCCCAGTTCAGGCTGATTTGCAATCCGTCAGCTCTAAAAAAGGCATTAGCAATCCCCACACGAGCTGATCATCTCCGCAGGAAACCCTCTTGCGGGGTTTTTTGTTTATTCTCCCTGCACCCACTTCCAAAGTGGCACCACCTTAATAGTCTTGCCATCCTTTTCCAAAACGGTTTCTTCGTCCTTGGTGATAATCAACAATTATTTGGTTTCAAACCATTGAGAATATTTAATACATATTTATCGTTTATATTCGACAAAATCATATCAATTTTATCGTTTATAATCGATAAAACAGTCACGTTTTTATCGTTTATGGACGACAAAACGATCCGATGATAAAATAGTAACGACCATTACCGTAATGGCCATTACCATTTTTTCAATACTCCACCTTGTCGCTTTTCGCCTTCCAAGCCTCGAAGGTCTTAATGGCCTCGTCGCGGAGCAAAGGGACGAAGGGCACGGAACGGTGATTGACATTGTGTTCCAACTCCTTGTAGATGAAGTCGTCGGCAAAGTCGATGGCGGCGGCGTCTTTCTTGGTGTTTCCGTAATAGATACGGCTGATGCGTGCCCAATAGATGGCGCCAAGGCACATGGGGCAAGGCTCGCAGGAGGTGTAAATGACACAATCCGACAGGTCGAAGGTACCCAGTTTGCGGCAAGCCTCGCGGATGGTGTTCACCTCGGCATGGGCCGTGGGGTCGTTGTCGATGGTGACGCTGTTCGAGCGTCCTGCTATGATTTCTCCGTCTTTCACGATGACCGCCCCGAAGGGGCCTCCACCGTTTTTCACGCTTTCGTCGGCGAGGCGGATGGCCTCGCGCATGTATTCTTTGTCTTGTTCTGTAATTTGCATTGTCGTTTGTTTAAAAGCAGGGACTGACGTCGCCTGCTTATTGGTTTGTCGTCCCTACGGGACTAACTTACTTCCTGTACCTTGCCTCCAATTCCGCTCTGTACTTTTCCGCTATCTGTCGTGCCAAAGCCACGCCGTCGCCTTGCGCCTCGGCGCTGAAGGTGCCGAGGCGTTCGCGCCACCATTGGCCTTCGTATTTGCAAATGCGGTCATGGTAGGTTTTTTCATCGAACGGCTTGCCTGATTCTATGGCGGTGTTCACGTCCTTGAAAAACTCCTTCCAACGGTATGCATAATACGTTTCAGTAAGTCCTGCCCAGGCGCGGCTACCGTATTCGTTGAGCAGGGCATCCTCTTCGCCCCAAGTGGTGATGAGGTTGCGGGCGTTGCTCTCAAAGTAGTCCTTGTCTTCTTCCGTCGTGCCGATGGCGCGTGCATCGCGAATCCAGCGACCTACGAGGAAGGCACTCTCGGTGGCCAACAGCGGGTCGGTGTCGTCGAGGATGGAGGTCATGGTCTGTTCCACTTGGTGCAGTTTCTCGTAATCGCCTTCTTTGTAGGCTTTCACATAGTCGGCATAGAGGTCGCTGAAGTAGTTGCCTAACAGTTGCCTCGTGATGTTGACGGCATCGAAATGGCGTGTGCGGGTGTTGCAGTCGGCGGCCAAGATATGGTCGAGGGCATCCAAGAGGTCGATGTTGTTGTATTTGTAGGTCGGTGCCACGTAATACTGCTTGTATTCCTGGATGTCGCCCATGGTCGGCCTTTGGTTGATGCGGACGGTCTGCCCTGGCGACGACACCTTATTATATATGCTGTCGGCTAACAGTTTCCACGCGGCACGCATCTCGGGGTCTTCCTTGCCTGCGCGTTGGTCGGCGAGGCGTTCCACCCAAGCGTCGACGTCTTTCGTGAGCGGGTTGTCCCAAGCCTTCTCGAAGACATATTCGTACATGAACGGGTTGCAATCGAAGCCTTCCAAGGTGGAGCCTATGCCGACGAAGTTGTCGCCACCTTTTTCGAAAGCGCGTTCAATCCTGACATTCACGGTATCAAGGTTGCCGGCCAGCATCGAGTTACCGCCGAAGTTGCCGAGATAGCACCAAATGTAAGGCACGCCGTAATACGAGTTGGTGCGCTCCCAAACGGGCTGGCGTTCGCAGTAGTAGTCGAGAAGCAGGCGTCTGTTTTTGTCGAAAGATGTGATATAGGCCTCAATACGGTTGTCGACTTCCCAATAATAGCGTTCGTTCCAGAAGAGCCAAGTCATCTCAAGCCAGGTGGCTTCGGGGTCGGCGGCTTCGAGGCTTTCGTAGACCTGACGGCTCACGCGACCCAGATATTCGGGTTCCCAGCTTGGCGGGATAAGCTCGTTGAAGATGTCGATGCCATAGATGTGGTCGGTGCCATAAAACTCGATTTCCTTTTCGATGAATTTTTTCTGTATTTCGGCATACAACTCGCACTCGGGATCGAGGAACTTGCACCAGCAGGTGCTGTCGAAGCCTGCCCAATCGCCCAACGAAGCCAAAGGCGCATCTGGGTAAAGCCTTGTGATGCAGGCAGGCACATGACCGGCAAAGCCTGGCAGCACGGGTTTCATGTTGAGTTCGCGCTCGCGGGCAACGATTTGTTTTTGCAACGCCTTTTGGTTGTCGAGCCACGACGTGGGCAGCGGTCCACCCCAGCGGTCGATGTTTTGCATACGGTGCCAAGGCAGGTGCGCCGGACCGGTGAAGTAGCTTCGAATTTCCTCGTCGGTGAGGCCGAAGTCGCTCCAAACCTCATACCAGACGGACTCTTGCCCCGTGATGGCCAAAGGCAGGTTGATGCCGTTGAGCGCCATCCAGTCGATGAAATGCTCCCATTGCGACCAACCCCACCAAGGCATGGTGTAGCCATAGGTGCAGTAGTTGAGGAAGAAACGGTCGGGCACACGGGCAGTGAGGCTGACCTTTTCGGGCACAGCAGGCATCGTGGCAGGGATTTGCAGCGGCTCCTCCTTAAACCATGAGTATTGCGCCATGCAATAGTATTTCAAGTAATGGTTGAGGCCCACCGCCATGCTGTTGGCGTTGTTGCCACGGATGACGAGGTTTTTGCCTTTCGTCTCCATCTCGAAGCGGTCGATGGTGTCGTTTTCGAGCCTTTCGAGAACGATGTTGGCCGAATATTCGGGCACCACGCGGTCGACCAATCCGCGCATGGCAATGACCTCGGGGTCGGTTTCCTTTTTCGTGCAACCTATGCACAACACAAGGCTAAGCAGGCAAAGTAGATAGCGATTTTTCATAGGAATAACGATTTGTTGGGGCAAAGGTAGCGTTAATTTTCCTATTTTTGCGCCCATGTCGAAGAAAAAGTTTTATGTGGTTTGGCAAGGCCGCCATCCGGGCATCTATGACGACTGGGAGGTCTGCAAAAAAGAGATTATGGGGGTCAAGGGGGCGAAATACAAAGGCTTCCCCGACCGCGAGAGCGCCGAGAATGCGTTTCGCGAAGGCTCTGAAAAGTATTGGGGAACCGATGAAACGGTCGCTCCAGCCATCAACCTTTCAAAGGTAGCGGAGAAACCTGTCAGTCCCGCCATCGCTGTCGACGCGGCCTGTGCGGGCAACCCGGGCAAGATGGAATACCAAGGCGTTTTCGTTGATTTTGGCGTGGAGCCAGCGTTGAAATCAGACCTCTTCAAAAGCCCCGTGTTCCCCAATGGGACCAACAACATCGGCGAGTTTTTGGCCATCGTCCACGCGGTATCGTTGCAGAAAAAACATGGTTGGCATTATCCTGTCTATAGCGACTCGGTCAACGCGCAACTGTGGATCAAGCAGAAAAAGTGCAAAACCAAATTGCAGCGTAATGCCAAGAACGAAGCCCTCTTCGACCTTGTTGAACGAGCCGAGAAATGGCTTCAAGAAAACACCATCGACGTGCCCATCCTGAAGTGGAAGACGGAAATTTGGGGCGAAATTCCCGCCGATTTTGGCAGGAAATGAAAATTTGTCTACCTTTACCGCCCAAAACAAGATGCAATAGTCCGACAAGCTCACTACAAGAATGCTGAAATTCGATTCGTTTTATTTCCAATGCCCGCATTGCCAAGCCTGGCTCGAAGGCCGCAACCTGAAAGCCGAGTTGGTGAACGAGGCCATCTTGTATTCCGATGGTAAGGTGCTGAACGACAATCTGATCACCACGCCTCAAAAGATGATTATGTGCCCGTCGTGTGGCCATGTCTTCTGGATCGAGAATCCCGTGGAGCCTCTGATTACCTACGACAAGCCCGACGCCGAAGTGTATTCGTGGAATACTTGGCGCTTCTTCGGCATCAGTTTTTCCGACAACAAGGGCAAGCTGGCGCTCATCAACCACTACAAGACCTTTCTGAAGAAAAGCCACTACGATCCGAGGAAAGAGATTTACCTGCGCCGTTTCCTTTGGTGGGCCTACAACGACCTGCACCGCAACCACCAGCATGTGCGCCTAAGATACTGGCTCAACGGATTCATGAGTTTCGGCGTTTGGCACTGCAACCGCAAGCTGATCCTCGAAGGGGAAAAGCTGTTCATCAAGAGCTACAAGGACTTCACGGCCAACCTTACCCGCCTGATGGCGTTGCTCGAAAAGCACCCCGAAGAGCAAATCGACCTTGAGCTGCCCGAAATCCACCGTGAGCTGCGGCAGTTCGACAAAACGAAGGAGTTGCTTGAGCAGACGGGCGGCCGCACCCACTTCACCAACGAACTCTTGCGCCATTCTAAATGGAAAGACGCAAGGGTGTTCATGGTGTCGGGATAAACGAGCACGCAGGATAACACGGAAGCGTTCTGAACTTTTTCAAGCCGAATCCGCCGAACCTACTTGACACAATTCTTGCGTTGCATTGCGCTTCAGCGAGTTCTGCGGATTCAGCGTGGGACTATTTCTTTATTCCTTTTCCCAGTCAATCGGGAGCAAGTCGTGGATCCAGATTTCGGTGACGGAATGGCGTTGGCCTTTGTCGTCGGTCCATTCGTTGTTGTGGAGGCTGCCTTCGATGGCAATCCGTTTCCCCTTCTTCACGTTCTTCTCGACGCGGTCGGCCACTACGCCCCATGCCACGATGGGGAACCATTGCGTATCGTTGACCCATTCGCCGTTGGCGTTCTTCTTGTTCTCGCTGACTGCCAAGCTAAAACGGGCTTTCTTGTTGTTGTTGTTGAAGGTCTTCATTTCGGGGTCGGCACCCGGGCGGCCAATCAACGTGACCGAATTTCTCATTGTACTCATAATGTGTGTGTGTTTGGTAATTAATGAATAAGTTTAATCTGTTGTGTCGCTCCTCACTCGGCGCGTTGGCCGTTCGTTTGGTTTGACGATGCAAAGTAACAACCTTTGTCAAGACTAAGCCGTTGATTAAACGTTTGTTGTCGACAGTAGTCGTTTGTTGTCGTTTGCTGTCGGATATATTGTTGATACATAAAAAGATGAAATTTTATATCCGATTTAGTTTTTTTTGTTTTTGTTGACGGTTTGCGGAGTTTTACTATCTTTGCGCCTCATTAATCATTAGAATAATGTCTGCATTACCCAAGGATTACGCCTCAGGCAAAGGCCTTTTCAACCATATTATCGGTGTCCCGCTCTTCGTCTTCGGGATGCTGCTGCTGTTTTCGCCTACCAGCTTTGACCGCTTTTCAATTCCGTTCTCGCGCTATTCGTTCCATGCGACGATGATCTATTGCATCGTGCTTGTTGTTATGGCCTTGACGAGGTCTATGTTTTTGGTTATCAATCGAAAACACCAATCCGTACAATGGAGCCAAAGTTTGACGCTTTGTGCCCTGGAGGTGGTGCTGTCGGCAGGTTTCACCGCGCTTTACCTTTGGCTGATGTCGAGCCAAGCTGAGGCTTATTTTTGGTTTTTCGGGCTTTCGTTGCTCTATCTTTTCGTCTTGATGCTTATTCCCTACGCCATCATCGGCTTTTATTTCGTGATGAAGGAAAAGGACAACCAAATCATGAACAGGAGTCGCGACGCCTCGAAGGAAAAGATTCGATTTATCGATGAACGCGACAACCTGAAACTTGTGGTGGCGGGAGATGCGGTATTGTATATTCAATCCGAGGAAAACTACTTGAAGATCTGTTATTTGGAACAAAACGAGGTGAGGTTTTGCACGATAAGAAGCTCCATGAAGCGGATTGAGGACCTGTGTGCCCGAAACGGGTTGGTGCGTTGTCATCGGTCTTATTTCGTGAACAAGATTCATGTTCAGGCGCTCCAAAAAGACAAGGAATTCACATACGCCGTTCTCGACGTGCCCTCGGCTTCGCGGGTTCCCGTCAGCAAGAATTACTATGAACAGATTACGAGTCTTCTTTGATTCTCGCGGGTCAAGGAGACGAAAAAAGGCATTGCATCATGACGGAATGAAAATTGGATATGGAAATGATTCCGGCAGATACAACGCCTGATCGGTTGCCTTCGATTCAGTCGAGATAGGCATGTGCCTTGTGCGTCAAGGTCTCGGCTATCAGGGCATGGCCACGCTCGTTGGGGTGGATACCATCGCTGCACAAATAGTCGTTGTAATGCACCATCTCCAGAAATGGCGTGGTGATGTCGATGATGGGCACATTGAGTTGGTTGGCCATCTTGAACAGTTCCACGTTATACATCTCGTGCCATTGATAAATGCGCATTGTTGTTCCACCTAACCAGTCGAGTATGTTGTCTTTGTTCAATCCTTTTGACAGGAAATCGAAAAACCGGTCAGGGTCGATGAGAGGCATCGAGAGGAGGACAGGCTTGATGTCGAGACTCCTAATCCGACGGATCAAGGCTTGGTATTGTTCCACAAACCGGGCGAGGGTCACCTTGGGTTGGTGGGGCTTCAGTGGGTCGGCGGCCACAGCTTTCCAGTCGAAGTCGCAGTCGTTGCCGCCATATTCAAAAACGGCGAAATCAGCGTCTTTCATCTCCGAAGCATACCTATTGATATATTTCATGCCTTGTGTCGTGGTGCTTCCGAAGCAGGCAAAGTTCATTATCTTGATGCCCAAACGTCGTTCGCAACGGCTGACGAAGTTGTTTTCCGAGATCTTATAGACGGGCTTGCCGTCGACGCCGTTGCCTTCAGAAACCACGCCGCGCATGATCGAATCGCCAAAAGTGCAAATCTTGTTTTTCATTGTGCTTGTGCTTTTGTTATTTCGGTGCAAAAATAGGATGTGCATGAGGCTTATAGGCAATCTTGTTATCGCCATCCCAAAACAGTGACAAAAAAATTGTTTTTGGGGACAAAAGTGGCGTTTTTGGGGACGAAAAACGGTTTTGGGTGGAATTCATGACACCTTTTCCCTGTTGATTGTGACAAAAAACCGTCGTTTTTCCAGTCTTTTCTCCATGCATTTCGATTATTATTGGTCACCAAAACAGCCTTTTTACTAATTTTGCACAAAAATCAATTTGTCATGGCTAAGGACTTGAAACCTCATATCGGCATTTTCGGTCGCAGGAATTGCGGCAAAAGCAGCCTCATCAATTTGCTTACTGGCCAACAAATCGCCATCGTGAGCGACACGGCAGGCACCACTACCGACCCTGTCAAAAAGAGCATCGAAATCTTTGGCATCGGGCCATGCGTGCTCATCGACACGGCAGGCATCGACGACGTGGGCGAACTCGGACGGCAGCGCATCGACAAGACGATGAAGGTGTTGGAAGAAATCGACTGCGCCATCCTCGTCGTCACGGGAAACAATTTCGCCGAGCCTGAAAAACAGCTGATTGCCCGAATGAAAGAATTGGCTGTGCCGTTTTTCGTCGTCCACAACAAGGCCGACGAAGAGCCACTTCTGGCTGTCGTTAAAGCAATGATTGAACAAAACTGCCAAACTAATATATTGGATTTCAGCGTTGTAAGAAATGATAGTATTGCACCGTTGGTGGAGTTGCTGAAAAAAACCATTCCCGAAAGTGCCTACCAAAAGGTGTCGCTTTTGGGTGGCATCATCAAGCCCAACGAGGTGGTGGTTTTGGTTTGCCCCGTCGACTCAGAAGCACCCGAAGGCCGATTGATTTTGCCCCAAGTGATGGCTATCCGCGACGTGTTGGACAACGAGTGCATTTGCGTGGTGTTGAAGGAGACCCACTTGCAGCAATACCTTGAAACCATGCCCAAGCCAGCATTAGTTGTCACTGACAGTCAGGTGTTTGGCTATGTGAGCAAAATTGTCCCCCATGACATTCCTTTGACCAGTTTCAGCATCGTCATGGCACGCCTGCGCGGCGATTTTGACAATTACATAAAAGGTACGCCCCATTTGTCGCAACTCAATGACGGCGACACGGTTTTGCTACTCGAATCATGCACCCACCACAGCACTTGCGACGACATTGGCCGCGTGAAACTGCCTCGCCTGATCCTGAAATACACTGGAAAAGACATCCATTTCGAGTATGTGGCGGGTCTGTCGCCCATCGCCAACCCCGAAAAATACGCCATGGCCATCCAATGCGGAGGTTGCATGAGCACGCGCAAGCAACTGCTCAACCGCACCAATCTCTTTGTCAACCAAGGCATCCCGATTAGCAACTATGGCATGGCTTTGGCCTATATGAACGGCATTTTCGAGCGGGTGATGGAGCCGTTTTGTAAGTAAGCGTTTGTCTATTCCTCCGTCTTTTCTCCCATCCGCGCCTTCATGCTTTCGAGGAAAGCCGCTGAGTAGTATTGGAAGAAGTTGAAATTCATCGCATTGGAGATGCGTAGGATGAGGTCGCCGTCCAAGGAGGGCTTGTTGAAGAGCTTGTAGACATGGTTGCGGGTGCAGCCTATCTCACGCGAGAGCCAGCCCACGCTGCGCTTGTCGGCCTTGAGTCGTGCTTGGATGATATGTCCGATGTGAATGTTGCTTGTTGCGTTTTCCATCTGCTTACGTAATCGAATAGCGCAAAAGTAGCCCTTAACAGACCTTCATTTTTCATCCATTTCATCCATTTGCATTTTCTTTCGATTCCTAACTTGAAAAATGCTTACTTTTGCCCAAAATAAGCGAAACCATGTTATCCCTTCCCATCATAGCAATGATCAAGAAGAAGTCGGGGCTCGACTTCAGCAATGCCAAGGACTTCGAAGTGCTTTCGGAGTCGTTTCCAGCCAGCGACCGTTTGGGAGTCAATACACTGAAACGGCTGATGGGCTATGCCAAGTCGCCCATCGCGCCACGCAAAGCCACTCTTGACGCTTTGGCGCATTATCTCGGTTCGCCTTCATGGGAGGCGCTGACAGGTGTCCAACCCGTTGAAAGCGACTGGATGGAGAAGGCTTTTTTCGCCGATGAGATTCGCGAAGGCATGACGGTGGAGGCATCTTGGCTACCCAACCGTCATATCGCTTTGCTGTGTATCGGTGAAAACAAATTCCGTGTGACAGAGAGTTTGAACGGCAAATTGCTTGTCAACGACGAGGTAACCATCTTTAGTTTTCGTTTGGAGTATCCTTTGCAGGTGTACCAAGTCATCCGCAATGGCGAGATTGTACGCGATGCTGCGGGCAATGAGTTGGGTTATGTGGCTGGACGCCAAAACGGATTGACAGAACTATTCATCAAGGAGGCAGCCTAATGAGCGATTCCGATTTCATCAATCCTGTACAACACAACCAAGATGAAGTGTTGTTTGACAGTGGTGGCACCTGTGATTGCTACCGTCTCGTCAAAGACAATCGTGTGTATTGTGTCAAACGGCCTAAGAAGGACATGCGTTCGTCGGAGGCTTACATGAACCTGTTCCGCAAGGAGTTCGAACTCGGCATCGAGTTGGAGCATCCCAACATTGTGCGTTACTTTGCCTATGATGAGGACGAGCAAGGCCCATTCATCCGCATGGACTACATCGACGGCGACAGCCTTGAGGCTTTTGTGGCCCAGCATCCTGACTATTTCAAAGATAAAGGACATAGGAAACAATTCTGCGACGAGTTGTTTTCAGCTTTGGACTATCTCCACGACAAGAAGATGCTGCACCTCGACCTTAAGCCCAGCAACATCCTCATCACCAATAAGGGCCATCATGTGAAACTTATTGATTTGGGGTTCGGTTGGAGCGAGAGTTACCTGCATGATGTAGGTTTCACTCGAGAATACTGTGCGCCAGAGCAGCAGGCCGCCAAGACCGAGTTGTTTGGTCCTGCCACCGACATCTATGCCTTGGGCAAGATTTTGCAGCGTTTTGATTTGGCTAAGGATGCTGTAACGCAATGTTGTCTGAAAGAAGATCCGAAAGCGCGTTACCAGAGCATCAATGCCTTGCGAAAAGCCATGCGACGTAGCGAAACAGTAAGAATTTCCTCAAGAATAGGTTTGGGGTTGGTTGCAGCGCTACTGATAGGTGCCATTGTTTGGCTGGTAGGCTTCAGGGAGAAGCCCTTGCCGCCGCGTCCCCCTGCGCCTGAAGGAGCCATCAACGGGTTGTTTACCATCAACGAGGCGGGCGACCAGGTGTATTTCTCGAAAGGCAACTTGCAATACAAGCCTTCAACGGGTGTCTGGCGTTTTGCCGAAAACCAGTATGAAATAACAGGCGGCGACAATGCCAATATCACTCAAGGAGCCAACTGCCGCAGTTGGTTAGACCTGTTCGGATGGAGTTCCAGCGGTCGCGAGCACGGCTCGGTTTGTTGGCAACCCTGGAGGATGGAATGGTTCACTACTGACAGCACCCTTTATAATGCCTATGGGATTGACACCTTGAACTTGTACGATGGTGACGGGCAGGCCGATTGGGGTTACAATGCCATCAGCAATGGCGGCAATGTGGAGAATGTTTGGCGAACGTTAAGGATCGATGAATGGGATTATCTGCTTGAGAAGCGTCAAACGGCTTCGGGCATACGTTATGCCAAGGCCATGGTGAACAACGTCAATGGCTTGCTGTTGTTACCCGACGACTGGGACACGCTCCGGTATCATCTGGAGGGGGTCAACAATGAAGATGCGATCTTTAACAGCAATTACATCACTGAACCTTTTTGGACAAAGAGTTTGGAGTCACAGGGAGTGGTGTTTCTGCCTGCTGCCGGCATTCGCGACTTGTGCAACGTCGCCCTCGTGGGCAACTATGGCTTCTATTGGTCATCCTCCATCGCGGACAACACCCAAGCCATAGGCATCTATTTCAGCAACAGCTTTTTCTACCCTTTGAATCTAACCAGCAAATACGGTGGGCGCAGCGTGAGGCTGGTGAGGGATAAGGAATGATTCAGAAACCAGCAAAATCTATCTTTTTTTCGAGATTTTGCTGGTTTCTGACAGGAAAAGTATGCTATTTTCTTTTCTCGAAATGCAGGTAGTCCTTCAGACTGCGCCAATTGGCAATACGAAAACTAAAGTCACACAACATTCTATGGTTCGGATGCACTAAAAAAAGAGACGCGCACGTCTCTTTTCTGAAACAAGATTCCCTTGTATTCTGAATTGGAATGTCGTATAGGTACCCACATTTCATACTCATCCTTACCAGTTAGTTAGTGACGGAGCAGAGTTATTTCCGCCGCAAAGAACGCACTGGACGGATTGGCCAACCGTTGCAGCGATCAGCTATGCTGGGGAAGCCACACGCACATTCTGGGAGAGAGGTGCAGAGTGCGGTCGACCAGTAATTGCACCAATCCCCCTGGCCATGGAGTTCGCTACCTTCGTAGTAGCTACCAGCGGCGGGTAGGAAAAGGCTGTTGCCGTTCAACGCTGTGAAAAACCGCCCGTAGACTCCATTCTGGGTCGCCCATCTACTACCAGTGTTGTCTACCAACTCATTCCATTGGTCCATGGTGGGCATACACCATCCATCGCCCCAGTTGGCGGTTGCGGCGTCGTCGCTTGGCTCCAGAGAAGTCAAATTGTCGGAAAAACCGTTGTAACCGTAATAGGACATGTTGCAGTACTTGGTCAGGGTGTTATAGTAGCCGTTGCAGTACTTGTAGGTGCTCCAGTTGTACTTTTCCTTTGCTTCGGTTTCCCCCCAAGCGAAATAGTCACCGTACTCTTCTGGTTTTTTCGCACCCACGTTGCATGTGGCCCACAAGGTGCCGCTCGGCAAGCCAAGGTCAACGTATGCGTGGCCATTGTAGATGCCGTTTCCTACGCCTCCGCCAGCATCAGTGGTGAAGCTTTTGTCGGCACCATAGTAATACTCCAGCCCACGAAACGCATAGGCGCGTACATGGTAGGAAGTTCCCGGCTCCAACCCCGTGACAGTATAGGTGAACGGCTCACTCCAATTTGTCGTCGAAAGGTGCATGTCATTCACCGTAGGATTTCTGTCCTCACCCCAGCAAACACCTAATTCGGTAAGCGTTAGTCCTGGCGTGGCAATTACATCACCCCCCAAGGTGGCCGTCGTCTGAGTGACATCTTGCGGCGTGTAGGTGGTCACTCTCACATTGTCGTTTTCTCCACCACCTCCGTTACCGCCATTGTTCGGGTCATCGGGTTTGTTACATGCGAGCGTGAAGGCCAACGTCAGTAGCATCAAGGCTGCTACGAGCCTCTGTATTTTTTTCATAACTGATACTAATCGGCTAAAGATAAAAATGATTTCATTTTTGCACAAAAATAAGATTCAGAAACACACGAACACGGGTTAGTTCTGCCGAGCGGTGCGCACTGGACGGATTGACCAACCGTAGTACCGAAGCCCTCTTTTGCGAGTAACATCACTCTTACTGAAGTGGAAAAACCATGCATATTCACAGTTGACATCGTTGATGTAGAGCGACTTCGACCAGTACTGGCCACTGTCGCCAACTTCACGCAACCAGCTCCAATCATAGTAGCCAGCGGCGGGCAGGAAGAGACTGTTGTTGTTGCTCGCTGTGAATAGTCGCCCATATACTCCATTCTTTGTCGTCCACGTAGTGTAGGTATTGCCAAGAAGTTCCATCCACTGGTCAACGGTGGGCATACACCAGCCCTCACCCCAGTTGACGGTTGCGGCATCGTCTTCCGCTTCTAAGGAGGTAAGGTTATCGGTAAATCCGTTGTAACCTTCATGGGAATCGTAGCAGTATTTGGTCAGCCCATTATTATAGTCATATTGGTACATGCAGTACTTGTAGGTTTCCCAATTGTAAATTGCCTTCGGCTCGGTCTCGCCCCAGGCAAAATAGTCGCCATAATCCTCGGGAGAGTTCGCTCCTACGTTGCAAGTGGCCCACAGGGTCCCGCTCGGAAGGTCAAGGTCAACGAAGGCATGACCGTTGTAGATGCCGCTGTTATTGTTGCCTTCTCCATTGTTTCCGTTGTTACTGCCATTGTTCGGGTCATCGGGTTTGTTGCAAGCGACCGTGAAGGTCAGCGTCAGTAGCATCAAGGCTGCTACGAGCCTTTGTATTATTTTCATGATAGATACTGTTAATAATTGATTAAAGAAAATTTGATATTCAATTTTGCACAATAATATTAAAGGATACACAAACATAGGTTAGTTCTTCCGCACGGAACGAACTGGACGGACAGGAAGTCCGAAATAGCGATCCAAATTGTGGAGATCCGAATACTCTTGATGCGCATCAAAGCAGCATTTCCAAGCATCAGTGTCCCAATAATCACCGAGCGAGTTCGACCAGTAGTTACCTTCAGAGTTGACTCCCTCCAGCCCGTCGGGACAGAACATGCCAGCGGCAGGTAGGAAGATTCTTTGGCCGGTCTCATCATCACTGAACGACCATCCATTGGTGCCGATGCCGTTCTCTGCATGATAATGACGACGAGTGACTGTACAGTCCCACAGCTCTTTCCACTGTTCTGGGGTTGGCATGCACCAACCCTCGCCCCAGTTGGCGGTCGCAGCATCGTCAATCGGCTCCAAGGAAGTTAAGTTGTCGAAGAAGCCGTGGTAACCCGCAGAGTGACCATGAGATTCTCTGTGGCAGTACTTGGTAAGTCCTAGTTCATCTCCGGTTCCGTTGCTGTACTTGTAGTGGTCCCAATCGTACATCGCTGCCTTCGGCTCGGTCTCGCCCCATGCGAAGTAGTCGCCGTACTCCTCTGGGGAGTTCGCTCCCACGTTGCAGATGGCCCACAGCGTCCCGCTGGGAAGGCCAAGGTCAACGTAGGCATGACCATTGTAGGTGTTGTTGCTTCCACCATTGCCACCACCGTTACCTCCCCCATTGTTTGGGTTGTTGTTGTCTTTTGTACAAGCGCACATCGCAGTCATTGCTAATACACAAAATAGCAAAGAAAATGTTTTAAAATTCTGTTTCATAGTGTTTTTATTTTTAATGTTAAAGAATACGTATTTCATAGGATAAAAAATAATAACATCTCGTTTTTCATTTCAAGTCGAAGGATTCTGGTTTAAGAAGCCCTTTTTCGATTCCGTAATGTATCAAATGTTCATATTTGAATGGTAGTCCATTCTGTTTTGTGTACTGCTGCAGGAAAAGAAAATAGTGTTTGATATCCTCGTTACTAACAATTTTGTCAATTTCATACAAGAAGTAAGAGAATTCTTTACTGTCCAACAAAGATTGCCTATGAAGATAAACTATGTAATTATAAAGAAGCAAGGCATTGTCAACCATCCTTTCCAATTTTTCATTTTCGTGAAATCCATTATACCATCCTCTGTTTTCTCCATAATCAATCATCCTAAAGAATGACACAATCTCTTCGTTTCTTGTGCTTTCTTGCATTTTAAGCACTTGTTGTGCATGTTCAATCTTTACTCGCTTACGGAATTGCACATAAGTGAGCACTAAAGCTACCGCCGCAACGATAGCTGAAATCATTGTCGCAATTGCTTCCATTTTGTTTTTCTTTAGAATTTAAGTGAAACTATTCATTTTGGTCATCATTATCAGTTATTTGCTTGTATTTAATATAGAGTAATACAACCCATGTTATTACTGAGATGGCGATAAGGAGTACCTTCAACGTTCTGAGGAAAAATCCGGAAGAGTATTCATAGAAATGCCAATCGTCCACCCATTCCGTTTTATTCCAGGGGATAGATAGCGCAGGGACGAAAGCAACACTACACGCTAGTATTAATAAAAACCGAAGGAAACCACCAGGTCTTCCTTTTTCATTGTAATTTTGTTCTTGATAGTTGTTATTGTCTTCCATAGTATTAATTATTTAAGGTTGTCTTTATATGTGTCAGCATACCTAAAGTATTTGTCCCTATTACTTGAATACTTATTTAGATGTTTTTCCATGTTTCTTTCTGCTTTTCTCATAGCATCGGCATCATTTTTTTCCAAAGCTCTATTCATAGCCTTGGCATCTTTTTTTGCTTGTGCCTCGGGAGAAGTTGAACATGAAGCCATTGTCATGCTCAAACCAAGCAGAAGCATCGCTGCATACACAAATCTTTTCATTTTGCAGTTCTTTTGATTTGACATTTGTTTGTTTTGTTTGTTTTATCACCGCAAAAATACAACAAATTTCCATACGACCAAATTAAATATTTGATAATCAATGCTTTAATTATCCAAATCAGATACAGAAACTATATCCAAAATGGATAATATGGGTTGGAAATGGATGAAGTGGATGGGAAAAAAGCGAGGAATTTGGCAGTATTGTATTGGAAGAAGTCGAAAGATGTGACATGGGAAATGTTCAGAATCATTTTTCGGCCTTTTTAGTGTTTTCCGATGCGTAGTCTATTTAAAACTCAGCGAAATTAGAGAAAAAATCCTCGTTTTCGCTGAATTTTAAGTAAACTTTTTGTTTCTATTTTGCAGAAAAACAGTATTTTTGCAGTGAAAACAATCTTTTTTGCCGATGAACAGATTCATCAGGAGTTCAAGGATGTGTACACAGGGCTTTATTCCAGCAAAGAAAGATACATAGATGTCGTGAAAGCCATTGGAAGCCAGTTTTATGGGATGACCCAATCGGAAATCAGCAAGGCTATTGAAGTGAAAAGCATGGAATTCACTTCATAGGACTCCGACGTTTTACACCTGGGCAGGCGACACCTTTGAATTGTTATGTGTTGAGCATTTGCCACAAATTCAATCTGCTTTGCGTATTGCTTCAATTGACAGAAACTATTGTTGGAGAGGGGAAACTACTGAAGGCAAAGGCACCCAGATTGACTTATTGCTGGAAAGCAAAGCAAGTCGTACCGATTATGTGTGCGAAATGAAATTCACAATGGGGAAATACACCATATCCGCAGACTATGAAATAGACTTGAATACCAAAATGGATGCCTTTTCTGAAAGTAAAATGCACACCAAGACACATAGTATTCAATTGGTGATGGTAACGACGATGGGCATTGCTCAAGGCGAACATTCTAGTGTCGTTAACCAATCCATCATTATGGATGATTTGTTCCGCATTGGGTAAACGATTGGCGAAAGAATAGTTAAGGTATCCAATAATGACGTATCCAAAATGGATAATCGGGGTGGGGAATGGTTGGAGTGGATGAAGAGGACCTTCTTTTTGTATATTGTCAGTCGACGCGAAACTATTTTCGTTCCGTGTCTCGCGTCACGCAGTCTTGTGCCCTATTTTCCAAGCAAATCATTAATCACCACCGAAGCGCAAAAAATGCCGAAGGCGGCGGGAAGGTAGGCAATCGTGCCCACGTTGGAGACCTTGTTTTGTTCCTCAACGCCTTCTGTGACAATGGCCGAAGCATCGACGGGTTCTGGCGAAAAAACGACATTGATGCCATCGAAAACGCCGAGGCGGTGCAGACGCTTGCGGATATAGAACGCCAAACGGCAGTGGTTCGACTTCGAAATGTCGGCGATTTCGATTCTTTCGGGATGGAACTTGCCCCCAGCACCCATGCTGCTCACGATGCGCTGGTTGTTTTGCTTGGCATAGTAGAGCAAAAACACCTTGGGCGCCACCGTGTCGATGGCATCCACCACATAATCAAAGGGTTGCGCCATCAGGTCGATGATAGCCTGGTCTTTTAGGTATTGGTTAAGGACGGTCAACTCAATTTCGGGGTTGATGTCGCGCAGGCGGTCGGCCATTACTTCGGCCTTGGGGCGACCGAGGGTGCTTTCCAAGGCCAAAAGCTGTCGGTTGCGGTTGGTGACGTTGACCACATCGCCATCGACGAGGGTCATGCGGCCAATGCCGGCACGCGCCAACTGCTCGGCGGCGTAGGCCCCCACGCCACCTAATCCGACCACAAGCACATGCTTGCTTTTCAATAAGTTGATACCTTCGTCGCCAATCAAGAGGCGGGTTCTGTCTTGCCAGTGTTCCATAGGGCTGCAAAATTAGCAAAGATTCTCGTTTTTAAAACATTAATATCCATTTCCAACAGATTCGCCGCAGCCTCATACACCTTTTCAACCCCAAGTTCCGTCATGTCGGTTTCGAGAAAGAGATAGCTCAAATCAATGAATTTGAGGGACTTGCAAATCTTTCTTTCGGGATGCATGAGGATTTCGCCCACGGACAGATAAATTTCCTGCCCGATGAGTTGTTGAGCATCCTGTTCCGTCCCGTTGAAACCGTGCAAAATCCACGGCTGTTTGGCTCTGTGCTTCTTCCGCAGGGCGATGATTTCGTTATGGCTTTTCACATCATGAAGAATCATGGGCTTTTGCAAGGTTTCCGAAAGCTCGATTTGCCGCTCAAAAAGCTCGATTTGTCGTTCAAAACTCGCCTTGTGCATCTTGTCCAAACCTGCTTCGCCGAGGGCAAGGACATTGGGTGATTGCAAACGCTCTTCCAGTAACCTCATGGCTTCATCGATTTGAAAATCATCATCATCCAAATCCCACGGATGGATGCCGTAACTGTAATGGCCTTGCTCGGGACAAGGTGTTTCCAAATCCAAATTGGAGATTTGAATTAGGCTTTCCTCCAAGAGAACCTTATGCGTATGTATGTTGATAAATGGAGCTTCCATGCCGCAAAAATAGAAAAAATACCTATCTTTGTCGCATGGAACAGAACCTGCTGCATACGAACATTGCCTATCTGAAGGGCGTAGGGCCGAAGAAGGCCGAAGTCCTGAAGAAGGAAATGGGCGTGTTCACCTATCAGGACATGCTCAACCAGTTTCCGTTCCGCTATATCGACCGCAGCCAAATCCAGAAGGTGGCCTACATCAACGACGATTCCGTGTACTATCAGTTGGTCGGCACCATCTCAAACATTAAAATGATTGGGGCACCGAGGGCCACTCGTGCCACAGGCGTTTTCAGCGACGAGACGGGTAGCATCGAAGTGGTGTGGTTCCGAGGGCTGAAATGGCTCAAAAACCGCTTCAAGCCTGGCGTGAAGTATGTGCTTTTCGGCAAGGCCAGCGAGTTCAACCACAACTTCAACTTCGTCCATCCCGAAATCGAGGAATATAATCCGCAGGACCCTCTCATTGGCGAGGGTTTGCAAGGCGTTTACAACACCACGGAGCGCATGAAGGACAACGGCCTCGGCACGCGCACCATCGCCAAGTTGCAGAAACTCATCCTGCAACAAGTGTTTGAGTACATCCCCGAAACGCTCCCCAAGGAACTCATTGCGCAGGAGCAACTCATCCCGCGCCGCTATGCCTATTACCAAATCCACCTGCCGGCCAACAATGTCGAAATCCAGCAGGCCACGCGCCGACTGAAATACGAAGAGCATTTCTTCTTCCAACTCAAGCTGTTGCGCAACAAGATGCACCGAGAACAGGCCATCAAAGGCCACGTTTTCAGCGTGGTGGGCGACTATTTCAACAACTTCTACAGCCATCATCTGCCTTTTCCGCTCACCAATGCCCAAAAGCGTGTCATCAAAGAGATTCGGAAAGACTTGGGCTCAGGACATCAAATGAACCGTCTGCTGCAAGGCGATGTGGGCAGCGGCAAGACCATCGTCGCCCTCATGGTGATGCTCTTGGCCTTGGACAATGGCTTTCAAGCCTGCCTGATGGCACCCACTGAAATCCTTGCCACACAGCATTTTGCCACGCTTCAAGAACAGCTGAAGGACATGGACATCGACTTCGCCCTGCTGACAGGTTCCACCAAAATCGCGGAGCGAAGGAAAATCTATGCGGGCTTGGCCGACGGCACGATGCAAATCGTGGTGGGTACCCACGCGCTGATTGAAAGCAAGGTGGTTTTCAAGAACTTGGGCTTGGCCATCATCGACGAGCAGCATCGTTTTGGTGTGGAGCAAAGGGCGAAGTTCTACGAAAAGACCGAAATCCCGCCCCACACCCTCGTGATGACCGCCACACCCATTCCGCGCACCCTTGCCATGACGCAATATGGCGATCTCGATGTCTCGAAAATCGATGAGTTGCCGCCTGGAAGAAAGCCAGTGCAGACATACCATGTCTACAGCGACGACCGCTACCGCATCATGATGTTCATGAAGCAGCAAATCGCGCTCGGGCGGCAGATTTATGTGGTTTATCCTTGCATCAAGGAGTCGGAGAACACCGATATGATTGCGCTTCAGGAAGGCTACGAGGCCTTGCTGCACGACTTCCCCGAGCCGCAATACAAGCTCTGTGTCTGCCATGGCCGTTTGACTGCCGAGGACAAGGACTTCGAGATGCAGCGTTTCATTAATAGGAACGCACAAATCATGGTGGCTACTACAGTCATTGAGGTCGGTGTGAACGTGCCCAATGCCACGGTGATGATTATTGAAAATGCTAATCGTTTCGGGCTGTCGCAGTTGCACCAATTGCGTGGTCGCGTGGGGCGCGGCGCCGACCAGTCATATTGCATCCTCGTCACCGACCACAAGTTGACCAACGACGGCAAGACCCGAATGAAGACGATGTGCAGCACCAACGACGGTTTCGAAATCGCCGAAGTCGACCTTGAGCTGCGCGGTCCAGGCGAGACTGGCGGCACACGCCAGTCGGGACAAATCGAGATGATGATTGGCGACTTGCAGAAAGACGGCCCATTAATCCCACAAGTGCGCGAGGCCGCCATTCGCCTTTTAGCCGACGACCCGAAACTCATCAAGCCTGAAAACCGAATGCTGCGCGAACACTATCGGGAATTGTTTGCGCAGACGTTTGATTGGAGTCAAGTCGGGTAAAACATTGATTTATTACGAATTAAAAAATTATTACCCGAGTAATAATTATTCCAATAATAATTTCAATTGGTTTCTTTCTTCTCCTTCCTAAACGAATAAAACTTGTTCGTCAAGTAACTGAACGTCACGCAGATGATGGAGATGATGACGTAGGAAATGGTCGGCCACCATTGGAATACTTCAACGAAGAGTTTCAGGCCGAGGTAGTTGATGAGGATATTGCCCACGGTGACGAGGAAATACCTCACAATCTGTGTCCTACCGCGCAAGGTTGAACCTGAGAAACTGATGTGCCGTGCCATCCAAAAGCCTGTAAGGAAAGTGATGGGAAACTTGAACACGAAGGCCGCAATGTGAGGCGTGAAAGCGATGAAGCCGAGATCGAAAACCTGCTTGTGGAAGACGAAATGGTAGAAAACATAGTACAGCACCCATTCCAAAACGAGGTTCAAGCCACCGCAGGCCGCATAACGGAACAGATCGAGGCTCATCACCTTGCGGAAAGGCGGATAGAAGAAGTCGATGACCGTAGTCAAAGTGTGTTCAATCCATTTTTCTATGTTCTTGAGGGCTGACATCGGGCTGCAAAAATAGGAAAATTAGAGCCACACGACCTCGAAATCGCGAAGCAAATTTGAAGTCGCGTCCACATCGTCGGTGAAGCCCAAAACATAGCCGCCACCGCCTGAGCCTGAGATCTTTACGCCAAAGTTGAAATCGTAGTCAGCGGTGAAAAGTTCCAAAGTGTTGTCCGTAATCATCGGGCGAAGGAACTCCAATTGGCCCTTGGTGAGCAGGCGCAAAGAACTGAAAAACAATTTTTTGTCGTTCCAAATCATCGCATTGATGCACTTTTTCACATAAGGCAGGTATTCTGTTTGAAAGCGTTTCAAGAACTCAGGATTCTCGCGTTGTGCCTTGAAATGCTCCACTAAAGGCTTGGTGTTGCTCTTGATCTTAGTGTCAATCAAGCAGATGTGGATGTCTTTGTGGAGAAAACCATCGTTCAGGATTTCCACATTCTTTGGGGTAATCTTGAACGGCTTGCCCAAATAGCACTGCAATGGGTCGATGCCAGAGCTGCTGCCGTGGAAATAATTCTCCATTTGGCCGAAAAGAGCCTTCAAGGCCAATAAATCATCGTTATTTTTCTTGGCATAACCATCGTAAACGGCGGCCACCAAGGTTCCCGAACTGCCCAAGCCATAGCCTGAAGGCACGTTGGAATCCAAATAGAGATTGTAGCGCAAGTCACGATTTAGTCGCTGTAAATCAAAAATTTCCTCAGCATCATTTAAGGTGGAAAGATATTCCGCGAAGCGTTTCAAGCTAGCATTTGAAGCGGTTGAGCCTTGCGCTGACGAGGCAAACCGCCACTGTGCCGAGAACTTTTTCAGCGGCACCATCAAGGCGGTGCTGTCGAAAATCATCGAATACTCACCGAAAAGGATGACCTTGCTGTAATAACGCTCTCTCATGGCAGCAGGTTTTTCGGGCCGTCGCCAACATGGTCAGCAATCCAACGGCCTTGATTACAGAACGTTACCAATTCATTCTTGATGAATTTCTCCACTTTTTTCGCTTCATTATCCGGATAAAGCAGATGCACGTTGGGACCCGCGTCCAAAGTGAAACACACAGGTGTTTTGGTTTCTTCGCGGAAACGTCGGATTTCGTTGATAAGATTCAAAGTATTGGGTTTCATCAAGATAAAGGACGGATTGGAGCACATCATCAGGGCGTGAAGTTGCAATGCCTCCGATTCGGTGATATTAATAAAGGTGTCCAAGTCGCCCGATTTCAAGGCGGAAAGCAGGTTCTTGATGTTTTCGTTGGCCTGCGCATAACGGGCAGGTGCGTATGGATTTCCCTCCATCAAGGCATGCCCCGCACGGCTCGAAACGGACTTGGTTTCGCCGCTGACAATCAAAATGCTGTCGTGATAGGTCTTGAAAACGGGATGGATGTCGTTTTCGAGCGAAACGGCATATTCGTCGGAACTGCCTTTGTAGGCCTCCGTTTTGCCCCAAAGTGCCATTGCGGGGAACACCGAGCGTGCCGCACTGCCCGAGGCCAATCGGGAGAAATAGGAGGCTTTTTGTGCATTGACACCAAAATTGCCAGCAAGTTGATGTTCAATTCCAGCAAATTGATATTCGATGTCAAGCAAACACATCACGAAAGCACTCATCGAAGAAGCCGAGGAAGCGATGCCCGACGAATGTGGGAACGTGTTGCGACTCTCGACTTTCAGGTTTAGTTGGTTGATGAATGGGAAAAACGCTTGATTCTCAAGCAGAAATCTCTCGATTTTTGCGCCAAATGCGGGATTCTCCTTGCCTTCAAAAAAGAAGCTGAATCCGAATCGGTCGGCTTTTTCAAATGTAACGAATGTCTCGGAGCGACATTCCGACAAGGTGAAGCTAATCGACGGGTTCTGTGGGAGTTGCTTTCCTTTTTTGCCCCAATATTTCACCAAGGCGATGTTCGACGGGCATGCCCAGCCCACGCGACCGTGAAAGTCGGGCACTTCGCCTTTGTAGGCTTCGTTCAACCAAATGTTTTCCATTTCAACAGTTTTTCAGGCTGCGAAATTAGAAAATTTATTGAAGTTCAAGGCCAAAACCCTATTTTTGCACCTTAAATTCATAAAATCGCTCATGAACCTCTTCCAACTCTTCAAAAACGTAGCCCCTTTTGTAAAACCATACAAATGGCTGGTATTCATTACTTTAATCCTAACCCTCATCGGCTCATTGATGGCACAGGTCAACGCCATCGTCTTGGACTGGACCGTCGACAGCATCAACGGCCTCATCACCGATGGAGTCAACTGGGGCGCACAGGCTATCCGCATCATCACCATCATCAGTATCGTCCTGCTTGGCAAGGAAGTGCTGTCGGCGCTCATCACCTATGCGCAGAACTACTTTGGCGAACGGATGCGCATCTTCGTCAGCCGCGACTTGGCCCAAAGCGTCATCGAGAAGGTGCTTACCTTCAAGATGGCCTTTTTCAACACAGGCGACAACGCCACAGGCAAGCTCCAAGCCCGTATCGACCAGGGTGTCAGTTCATTATCGCGCACAGTGCAAAACTTCTTCATCGACCTGTTGCCTCTGTTCACAAGCGCTTTGCTGGCACTTATATTAATGTTCGCGGCCAATGTCTACGTAGGTTTGGTGGCTTTGGGCATCGTTCCGATTTACTTTTGGATCACTTATCGACAGGCACGAAGACTGAAAGGCTGGCGCCGTGAGATGCGCTCGCACCTTGAAACCAAGAGCCAAGGTATCAAAAACATCATCGACTCCATCAATGTCATCAAAAGCTTCAACCGCGAGCAAATCGAGGCCCAAAAGCAACTGGATATTCAGAATCAAGTCACTGAAAACCAGATGAAAACCCGCCGCGTGGCATTCTATTACAACGGCGTGAAAAGCTTCGTGAAGCAAGTCGGCACGGTGTTGGTCATCATCCTGACGGCATACCTTGTATTAATAGACTATCCGGGCATGACGATCGGTAAGATCATGTACCACGTCATGCTGTTCAGCAATGTCATCGCGCCCATCACGCAGCTGCAACGCATCTTCGACGACGTGAACGACGCGCTCATCTATGCCGAAGGCTTTTTCAGCATCATCGACTCGAAAGAAGACATCGAGCCTTCGGGCAGCTACCGTCCAGAAAAAATCCACGGCAAGTTCGAAATCAAGCATGTCGACTTCACCTATCCCAATGGCAACCAAGCCCTTTTCGATGTGAACATGACCATCGACCCAGGCAGGATTACCGCCTTAGTCGGACTGTCGGGCGCAGGCAAGAGCACCATCGTCAACCTCTTGGATAAGTTCTACGAGCCGCAAGTGGGTCAAATCCTCTTGGACGGCGTCGACTTGCGCGAATACGACACGCAATACCTCCGCGAAAATATCGGTCTCGTCCTGCAAAAGAACCACATCTTTGACGGCACCATCGAGGAAAACATCCTTTACGGCAACCCCAAAGCCACGCACGAGGACGTGGTGGAAGCCGCCAAGAAATCCTACATCTACGACCAAATCATAGCCTTGCCCAAGCAGTTCGAAAACAAGGCCTCGGACCTTTCGGGCGGCCAGCAGCAGCGCATCGCCATCGCAAGAATGTTCCTTAAGAACCCGCCCATCATCTTCCTCGACGAACCCACGGCCAGCCTCGACGCCATCGCCACCGAGCAAATCAAGAACAGCATCGACGCCATCAAGAAAGACCGCACCGTCATCATCATCTCGCACAGCATCTCGCAAATCATCGACGCCGACTACATCTATGCTTTGCAACAAGGTCGCGTCGAAGAAGACGGCGACCCCGACACCATTTATAAGAAAGGCGGCATCTACAAGGACATCATCGACGCCTCTGCCCGCAGCCTCAACATCGAGAAGATTGCACGGACGATTGACGACGGGGATTGAAATCTTGGAAAAGTGTAAAAAATGAATTTCTTTGTTCAACCAATCCAAATATTTCCTATTTTAGCCGCTTGATTTTGAAGAGGGGATTGCAAATCCCCAATTCAGCACCGCCGGATTGCAAATCCGCCGGAACCAAAACGGGCTGTAAGTCTCGTGTCCCGCGTCTCGCAGTCCCGCGTCAAACGAATCTTGAAATTTGAAATTAAACGAAATATGAGCACCAACTTTGACCCACGCGCCAACTACGAGCTAACCAAGCAACAAGCCGGCTACGTCGAGCGCAAAAAAGCCACCCAGGAAGACTATGACCGCATAGGCTTCATGTCGGGACTCGAAGTGCACCAGCAGATCAAGACCAAGGAGAAGCTGTTCTGCCACTGTCCCGCCGGACAATTCAACAAGTTTGAGGACTATGACGCCGAACTCATCCGCCACATGCGCCCAACGCTGTCGGAACTCGGCGAATACGACGGCACCGCCTTGATGGAGTTCAAGACGAAGAAGGAAATCGTCTACCGCATCAAGAACGGCACCGCCTGCACCTACGACGTCGACGACACCCCGCCGTTCCCCATCAACCGCGAGGCCTTGCACAACGCCATCGTCATCGCTTTGCGTTCGAACTTAAATATCGTGGGCGAGGTACACATCACCCGCAAGCAATACCTCGACGGCTCCATCCCGACGGGCTTCCAACGCACCGCCATCGTGGGCGTGGAAGGCCTACTGAAGCTGCCGAAGAAAGACATCCGCCTCATCCAGCTGAGCATCGAGGAAGACGCCTGCCGCGAAATCAGCGACATCGGCCACCGCCGTGTCTACCAGACCGACCGTCTCGGCGTGCCGTTGATCGAGACCGTCACTTATCCCGACTGCAAGAACCCCGACGAACTGAAGGAGACGGGCGAATACATCCGCTTCCTTGGCCGCTCCACGGGTTTGGTGCGCACGGGCATGGGTGCAGGCCGCCAAGACGTCAACGTCAGCTGCAAAGGCGGCACCCGCATCGAGCTGAAAGGTGTGCAACACATCAAGTGGATCCCTGAGTTGTCGCACAACGAGTGCTTCCGCCAGTGGTCGCTGGTGCAACTGCAAGAGCGCCTCAACCGCGAAGTCCCGAAAGAAGGCTGGAAAGTGGAAGTCATCGACGTGTCGTTCCCGACCGAATATATGCCCATCCTCGACAACAAGGCCAAGGGTGGCGCACTGAAGCTAGTCAAGTTGCCGAAGTTCCGTGGCGTTTTGTCGCACTTCACCCAACCCGGCAAGATGTTTGCCGACGAAATCGCCGACCGCCTGAAGGTCATCGCCTGCCTCGAGCGTCCCAACATGCTCCACGACGAGATGCTGGAACCCGTTCTTACCGATTCGCAATGGCACAAGCTGCGCAAACGCATCCACGCCACCGATGAGGATGCCCTCATCCTCGTGTGGGGTCCGCAAGAAGACATGCCCACCGCCATCGAGACCATCGAAGAGCGTTGCCTCATGGCTTGGGACGGCGTGCCGAAAGAGACCCGCAAGGCCGTGTCGAATGGCATCACCATCTTTGAGCGCGTGTTGCCCGGTGCCGACCGCATGTATCCCGACACCGACTCGGCCCCCATCCCGCTCGATCCCGCCTTCATCAAGGCGCTGAAAGCCGAACTGCCTTCGGAAATCATCGACCGTTACTACAAGCTGAAGGAATGGAACGTGCCGGAGGACTGCTTCCGCTACATCTTCGCGAAGAACTGGTTCCCCATCATGGCCGAAATCGTCGAGAAACTCGGCGTGGACGGTCGCACGGTGGGTCGCTTTGTCGGCATGAGGCTCAAGCACCTCTTGGGCAAGAACCCCGCTTCGAAGTTCAACGACAGCACTTTATACAACCTCTTCGCCTTCCTGAAGGAGCAAAGCTTGGACTACCGTCTGGCCTGGAATATGGCCCCGACGTTGGTTGACGATGCTTCGCTGCCGATGGAGCAAGTGCTGAATAAGATAGGTTTCAAGCGCTTCGCGAAAGACGACCTGCTGACCAAGCTCGACAACCTCTGCGCCGGCTTCGCACCGAAGAAGAAAAAGTGCAACGAACTCGACCGCCAGAACTGGATCATGGGTCAGATGAAGGAAGCGATGGGCAACATCGAAATGAAAGAATTGGCTAACAACATCAAATAATTTGCAACATGGCTGAAGATTTTTTCCAAGGATATAACGGAGCCGCCCTTGAGGTGCTCAAGAAATACAACTGCCGCGTGTGGAGTCAGGCCGAATGCCAAACCACAGGTGGCCTCTTCAAAGGCACGATCCTGCCTCGCGCCGCCTTCCAAGACGACCAACACATCGTCATGAAGGTCAACACGGGCTACAACATCGGCGTCGACATCAGCACCATCACGAGCATGGTCGAAATCGACTACAAGAAAGCCAACTACCACATCCCGGAGAAGGAATTCCCTTATACCGAGGGACTTCCACACGTGAAATTGCTCGGCACAGGTGGCACCATCGCCTCGCGTTTGGACTACCGCACGGGTGCCGTGATTCCCGCTTTCTCGCCAGGTGAACTCTATGGCGCCGTGCCGGAACTGGCCGACATCTGCAACCTTGAGACCGAGAAGGTGTTTGCCGTGTTCTCAGAGAACATGTCGCCCAAGGAGTATGTGGCCTTGGCCAAGAAGATTGGCGAGGAAATCCAGAACGGCATTGACGGCATCGTCATCGGCCACGGCACCGACACGTTGGCCCACACCGCCGCCGCACTGACCTTCATGTGCCAGAACCTGCCAGTGCCTGTCGTGTTGGTCGGCTCGCAGCGTTCTTCAGACCGCCCGTCGTCCGACGCCGCCTTGAACCTGATGCACGCCATGACCGCTGCCGGTCACGGCGACATCGCCGAGGTGATGGTCTGCATGTTTGGCCCCACTTCCGATGAATACGGCTTCCTGCACCGTGGCACCCGCGTGCGCAAGATGCACTCAAGCTATCGCAGCACCTTCCGCACCATCGGCGACACGCCCGTTGCCACTGTCGACCGCAAGCGTGGTGTGGTGCCGATTAAGGAAGTCTACAACCACCGCCGTGCCGACCGCGACGTGAAGATCATCCCGACCTTCGACGACCGCGTGGCCATCCTTTACTATTACCCCGGTATGAAGCCCGATGTGCTTGACGCTTTGGTCGACAACGGCTACCAAGGCATCGTGTGGGACGGCACAGGCTTGGGTCACGTCAACCGTGGCATGTTCGATGCCATCGAACGCGCCACCGAGAAGGGCGTACACCAATACATGACCGTGCAGACCATCTGGGGCTATGCCCACATGTTCGTCTACGACACCGGCCGCGACCTGATGAACCGTGGCATCATCCCTGCGCAGAACATGCTCGCCGAGACCGCTTACATCAAGCTCGGCTGGGCCTTGGGCCAGACTCACGACCGCGAGGAAGTGAAGAACATCATGCTTACGCCCGTCAACAGCGAAATCACCCCGAGAGAGCCTTACAACGGCTATTTGGTCTACCAAGGAGGCGTGCCAGAGGTGGAAGACTTTGTGCGGAGAGTGCATAAGTGATTTATGTCCCAATTAGTACTTTTGGAAGTGAGGAAATCTATCGGGAAAAGGGAGATTTCCTCACTTTCCAAGTTTATACGACTACTCCTCCACCAGTTCGTAATTCGTGCTGCGGCCACCTTCTTCGGTTCGGCGAAGGATGCCTTTTTCGACCAAGTCTTGGATGTCGCGCAAGGCAGTGGCGGTCGAAGTCTTGGTCATTTTTGCCCACTTGCTGGTGTTGAGTTTGCCCTCGAAGCCGTCCCACAGTCGGTTGATGACCTTTATCTGCCTTTCGTTCAGGGCGATATTGCCTTTTTCCTGCCAAAATATTGATTTCCTGATCACCCGATGGGTTTTCTCAATGGCGGTGTCGATGGCGGTTTCCAAAGTTTGCAGGAACCACAACAGCCAGCGTGTGATGTCCAAGCCGTGTTTCCCCATGTATTCCAATGTGTCGTAATAGTTCTTCCTGTCGCGCAGGATGGCCGCCGACATGCTGTAAAAACGTTGCGGCAAGCCATCGGCACGAGCCAGAAGCATATCGGTGATGGTGCGCGTCAGGCGACCATTTCCGTCGTCGAAAGGATGGATGTTGACAAACCAAAGATGCGCAATGGCAGCTTTCAAGACGGGGTCAATAACGGGCTCGCTGTTGAACCAATCCAAAAAAAGTTGCATTTGGCGGGGCACATCATCCGATGGTGGCGCTTCGTAATGGACTCTTTCCTTTCCCAAGGCTCCACTCACCACTTGCATCGGTTCGGGACCTTGACGCCATGCCGCCACAGTGATGGGGAAAGCACCGTTTTGTCCGTATGGAAACAATGCCGCATGCCACCCGAACAAACGCTGGTCGGTCAAAGGCTCATTGGCATGATACACGGCATCGAGCAACACCTGTACCACACCTTCAATGTAATGATTAGGTATGGGCAGTCCAGCTATTTCAATTCCAAGGTGCCACGCCACCGACGAGCGAACATGATCGGGATTGAGGAGCAACCCTTCGATCTCGTTGTTGCGCAACACATCTTCAGTCATCACTTCAAGCGTTGAGGCATTTTGGGTATCGAAACCGAGGCTGCTCATCAAGCCAAGCAGCCTGCCCTGTTTTTCGCGCACTCGTGCCAAAGGGACAATGATGCTGTCGCTGTTCCAACAGAAACGGGGCCATTCGGCGTATTGCCATATCCAAATCGGACTACTCATATTTATTTCTGATTTTGAAACGAATAAGACACTTTTAAACCGCAAAAGTACAAATTTTGGTTTATATAGCAATTTATGAAGCGAAATAATATATTATTTACATCGTAATATGATTTGAATAATTAATTTAATCACATCATAAATTTTACGCTGAATTATTCTTTACCTTTGCCCTCACAAAAAACCATCACCAAAATGCGCATCGTGGCGACCATATTGTTTCTCCTTCTTCTGCAATTGAACGGTTGCACAAACCATTCTGTGTCAGACGTAAAGAAAGAAACTCAGGCCGAAAGCAGCGTGCTTGCCGACAAGGTGGGGTCCGATTTGATGAACCTCTACAACGCCGCTGCCGACAACCGCAACGCGCTGCAACAAGAGGCCAACATTTGCCTCCCGACCACAAGCGTCCATATTTTGGTCCATCGCAACCGTGTTGTCAACCACAATGTGAGCATCCGGCACGCTTTGCTGCAAACACACCGTCCCACGGTGTCGAAATTAATCCACCATTCTGTCACCCAGTTAGTTGCGTTCCCGAAGGAATACCATGTTTTCCGGCTGAGACGCATCCTGGTTTAGCGGTTTCCGTTTTTTCACGTTTTTCCTTGTAGGGACACACCGTGTGCGTCCGTAAAAACCGTGTTGGCATTTGCCAATTGCGGACGCATTGACTCCGTCGAATACTGCGTATTTTGATGTGTCCCTGCCACAACAACAATTCAACAATTCAACATCAAACAATTAAACAACAGAAAAAATGGAAACAATAAAATTCAAAGACCTAACCAAATACGAACTCCCTGAACTGACGCGCAAAGGCCTCTTCCGCCGCTGCATCTATCAACCCACGCAATCGCCCGTGAGCAAGAAGGAATACTATTTCGCCGCCGACGATTTCACCACCCTGACGGCAGCCTTGGAACATCGCCACTTCGACCTGACGAAGAAGTTGCACATCCAGCCCGATGGCAACGTGAAGCTCGTCGTGCTTCGGTCGAAAGACGGCAAGTTTGTGGCGGCGCAGGTGTTCCACTACCAGCCCTTCGAGTTCAGTCCGATGACCGAAATCGTGGTGTTGAAAGAGGACGAAATCGCCTCGTTCGATGCTATGTTGGGCAAGTAACGGCTTTTTTAAACAAGGTACAACAATTCCTTTGGAAACCCCAGAAATTGTTGTACCTTTGCACCGTGATTTCAAAATACGTATTTTTTAACAATAAATTATTCGAATAATTATGCAACCATCACACATTGAACACATTGGAATCGCCGTCACAAGCCTCGACGAGAGCATTCCTTTCTTTGAAAAACTGCTTGGCACCAAGTGCTACGCCATTGAAGAAGTAGCCGACCAGAAGGTAAAGACCGCTTTCTTGCGCTGCGGCCAGACCAAAATCGAGCTTTTGGAACCCACTTCGCCCGAAAGCACCATCGCCAAGTTCATCGAGAACAACAACGGTCGCGGCGGCATGCACCACATCGCCTTTGCCGTGGAGAATATCGAAGGCCATCTTGAGGAAGCCAAGGAATTGGGCATCCGCCTCATCGACCAGGCTCCGCGCCCAGGTGCCGAGGGCTTGAGCATCGCCTTCCTGCACCCGAAATCGACCTTCGGCGTGTTGACCGAACTTTGCGAAAACAAGAACAAGTAAGACGGCGGGACTGCGAGACTACGAGACTGCGAGACACAAATCCTCGAAGTCCCGAAGTCCCGTGGTCTCGAAGTCAACAATATATAGCATCAATTAAAATAATCTAAATATGTTAATAGAACAAAAAATCCAGGAATTGCTGGAGAAACGCAATGAGGCCCGCCTCGGCGGTGGCCAAAAGCGCATCGATTCACAGCATGCCAAAGGCAAGATGACGGCCCGCGAGCGCATCGCCATCCTGCTCGACGAAGGCAGCTTCGAAGAGACTGACATGTTCGTGACCCATCGCACCGTCGATTTCGGTCTCGACAAGCAACAGTACCTCGGCGACGGCGTCGTCACCGGTCATGGCACCATCGACGGCCGCGTCGTTTACGTCTACGCCCAAGACTTCACCGTGTTTGGTGGTGCCTTGAGTGAGACCATGTCGCTGAAAATCTGCAAGGTGATGGACCAAGCCATGAAGGTTGGCGCTCCCGTCATCGGCATCTGCGACTCGGGCGGTGCCCGTATCCAGGAAGGCTCACGTTCCCTCGCCGGCTACGCTGAGATCTTCCAACGCAACATCAAAGCTTCGGG
>OCTW011608285.1_pt1 | contig 111178 bp, 81 predicted proteins | sample 1539671 | NCBI WGS metagenome assembly OCTW01 (sample SAMN02144230, study PRJEB22623) | gut metagenome | biome: sheep rumen | host: Ovis aries | place: New Zealand | reverse complement strand
AGCTGTTGAGGAATTATATCAGGGCAAGGTTAAGATAGTCGGAGAAGATGACTAGGATCATCTGATAAGTATTTAAAGGTTTTTCAGGCGGGCTTACAGGTCCGCCTGTCTTTCGTACTGAGCATATTTGCGGCTGGAGCCGGAAACTAAAGTATGGAACGGGAGATACGAAATGGGAGCAGTATACGCGGATGTCATAATAGACATATCGCATGAGAAGGTCGACAGGGTATTTCAATACAGGATACCTGACGAGATTAAGGAAAAAGTGAATATCGGAACGCCTGTCATGATCCCTTTCGGAAGAGGAAATACGCTTCGCCAGGGCTATGTGGTCGGAATATCGGATACAGCTCAGTGGGATGAGGATAAGATCAAGGAGATAAAAGAGGTATCCGGAAAACAGCTTTCCATAGAGACGAGACTTATCGAGCTTGCCGGATGGATGAAGGAGTACTACGGCTCTACCATGATCGCTGCACTTAAGACCGTAACTCCGGTTAAGGAGAAGGTTAAAAGAAGAGGCACCGCAAAAACTGATAAATCAGTAACAGGGGAGAATGATCCGGAATCGATTCAGACTGATGTGAAAAATATTCTCTCCGATAAGCATAATGCTATAGATTTAAACAGAGACCAGCTGGATATCATTTCTGATTTCAGACGGGATTTTGAGGCGGGCAGGAGAGAAAAATATCTGCTCCATGGTGTTACCGGAAGTGGAAAGACTGAGGTTTATATTGAACTTGTCAAGGAAGCTGTAAGAAACGGTAAAACAGCTATAGTCCTTATTCCTGAGATCGCGCTTACGCTTCAGACCGTGGAAAGATTTGAAACGGCATTCGGAAACAGAATATCGATAATCAATTCGAGACTCAGTAAGGGTGAAAAATATACTGAATTTGAAAGAGCCAGAAAAGGTGAAACGGATCTTATCATAGGACCGCGTTCGGCTCTTTTTGCACCGTATAAAAATCTGGGCCTGATCATAATAGATGAAGAGCATGATAATGCATATAAAAGTGAAACGACTCCGAAATATCATGCAAGAGAGACTGCGATAAAAAGGGCAGAACTCGAAGGGGCCGCAGTCGTTCTGGGCTCGGCTACACCATCCATTGACAGCTTCTATAAAGCTGAAACCGGTGAATATAAGCTGTGGCAGCTTCCTGACAGAGTCATGGGACGTGCCATGGCTGAAACACATATAGTAGATCTCAGAAATGAACTTAGAGAAGGCAACAGAAGTATTATTTCCAGAGAGCTTTATGCAAGGATGAAGAATGCTTTTGATGAGGGAGAGCAGGTGATGCTCTTCATCAACAGACGCGGTTTCAACAGCTTTGTTTCCTGCAGAAGCTGCGGAAAAGCCATAAAATGCCCGAAATGTGATGTGGCACTTGCCCTACATGGCAAGACAAAGCTTATGTGCCATTACTGCGGTTATCAGACGGAGATGCCGGCGAAGTGTCCTTCCTGCGGATCGGGAATGATAGGAGGCTATGGTACAGGTACCGAAAAGGTTGAAGCTGCCGTAAAGAGTCTGTTTCCTGAAATAAGGACGATAAGGATGGATAAGGATACAACATCGACCAAGGATGCTCATGCGAAGATCATAGAGAGCTTCAAAGCTCATAAAGCAGACTGCTTGATAGGTACACAGATGATTGTAAAGGGTCATGATTTCGGAAATGTAACGGTTGTCGGGATCATTCTGGCTGACCTCAGTCTCTTTGATAATGATTATCTTTCGGCTGAGAGAACCTTCGACCTTCTGACGCAGGCTGCGGGCCGTGCGGGCAGAGGTGAGAAGGCAGGCCATGTTGTTATACAGACCTATCAGCCAGAACATTATACAGTATGTTCTGCGGCGGATCAGGATTATGAAGGCTTTTATAAGCAGGAGATGATGTACAGGAAGCTTATGAACTATCCTCCTGCAGCACATATGCTGGGTATACTTGTGACCTCAAAGGATGAAGAGCTTGCTGACAGGGCTGCCGAGGATATTGCAGCTGTTGTGAAGGAGTATTTTAAAGAAAAATCGGAAGAAACTGTTACAGGTCCGAGCCCAGCATATATTGGAAGAATTAACGAAAGCTATCGAAGAGTAATCTATGCACGTGATGAAAAATATGATAAACTGACTTCTGTGATGGAACTGTCGGAAAAGGTATTTAAAAAGAAATACAGTGATTCCGATGTCGAAGTGCAGTATGATATGGATCCGATGAATGTGGTATGATCGATCAGGTAAAAGAAAGGATGTAAAGAAATGGCTATCAGAAATATAAGAGTAGACGGAGATGAAATACTGAGGAAGGTATGCAAACCTGTAACAAAAATGAATGCAAGGACGCTTATGCTTATTGATGACATGTTTGATACCATGTATGAATCAAACGGAGTCGGTCTTGCGGCACCTCAGGTCGGTGTGCTGAAAAGAATAGTAGTCATAGATGTTATGGATGATAATCCGCTTGTTCTGATCAATCCGGAAATAATAGAGAGTGATGGCGAGCAGACCGGAGAAGAGGGTTGTCTCAGCCTTCCGGGACTTTCGGGCGAGGTAACAAGACCTATGCATGTCATCTGCAAGGCACTTAACGAAAATATGGAAGAAATAACGGTTGAAGGTGAGGGTCTTCTGGCAAGATGTATATGCCATGAACTTGATCATCTTGATGGAAAGCTTTATAAGGATATCGTTCATGAGGGAACTCTTCACAGAGTTGATCTTCCTCCGATAATTGATGAGGATGAGGCGGAAGAAACCGACGAGGAAGCTGCGGCAGAGGCTGATACGGATTCGGAAAAATGAAATATTAGAGATAATTTAGAAGGAAGACATGATGGATAAAAAAGATATTAAGATCGTATATATGGGTACTCCTGAATTTGCGGAGAGTTCTCTCGAAGCAATCGTGAGAGAAGGATATAATGTCACGGCATGTTTTACCCAGCCGGATAAGATGAAGGGGCGAAGCGGAAAACCGGTTCCTTCACCGGTAAAGGAATGTGCTTTAAAATATGATATTCCGGTATTTCAGCCTGTGAAGCTGAGAGAGGCTGAAAATGTTCAGATTATTAAAGAACTGGATCCGGATATGATAGTGGTTGCTGCCTACGGACAGATACTTCCTGAGGATATTTTGAATATACCAAGGTATGGATGTGTTAACATTCATGCATCGCTTCTTCCGAAATACAGGGGAGCAGCGCCGATTGAATGGTGTGTAATAAATGGTGAAAAAGAAACCGGTGTCACCACCATGTTTATGGCTAAAGGACTTGATACCGGAGATATGATAGAAAAGTCTGTTACTCCTATCGGAAAGGACGAGACGTCGGAAGAGCTTCGTGCCAGACTTACAGAAATCGGCGCAGAGCTTATAATCAGTACCATGGAGAAAATCTTTTCGGGAGATTATGAAAGAACACCTCAGGATGATGCTGAGAGCAGCTATGCTGTCATGCTTAAGAAAGAGATGGGCGATATCGACTGGAATGATCCTGCGGAAAAAATAGAAAGACTTATCCGTGGACTTCAGCCCTGGCCATGTGCGGTTACAGGCTTTCAGGGGAAGAATCTGAAGATTTATAAGGCTGAAGCCCTGGCTGATGATGAGGTTTCGGGCAGCTCGGCTTTGCCCGGTACAGATATTTCCGGCGAAACAGATGAAAAGACGATCGTACCGGGAATGATAATCGACAGAACCAAGAAACACTTTACCGTTAAATGCGGAACCGGTGCACTCAGGATACTTTCTGTACAGCCTGAGGGCAAAAAAAAGATGGATACGGCTGCATTTCTTAACGGAAACAAGGTTGAGTGCGGTATGATGCTTGGCGAGTGATCGTATTTTCGGAATAGGCGGTAAATAGAAGATTATGCCTGATATAAAGAAAAAAGAAAGATCGGACAAAAACAGAGATATCGTTCTTGATATCCTGATTGATATGGAACAGAATAAGGCTTTTCTGAGCGATGCACTGGATAAGGCACTTCGGAAGATTCAGTTTTCCGACAAGAAGGACAGGAGCTTTATTACCAGAGAAACTGAGGGAATATGCGAATATATGCTTTCGCTGGATACTATTATCGGGGCTTTTTCGAAAACTCCGGTCTCTAAACTGCGCCCTGTTATAAGAAATATACTCCGTCTCGGAATACACGAGATGCTGTTTATGGATTCGGTTCCGGCGAGGGCGACTATAAGTGAATGCGTAAATATGACCAAGGCACACAATATGATGAAGCTTTCGGGCTTTGTAAACGCTATTCTCAGAAATGTTGACAGAAAGCTTACGGAAAATCGTTATTATGATAATACTTCCGGCGCTGATAATAATGGAAGAGGTTTTGGCGATAATAAATCAGATGCTGCAAAGGATGGCTCTTCAGAAATTAGCAAAGACTTGGCAAAGGCGAGACTTGAAAGAATATCAATGATATTTGGGCTGGACAGCCTCGCTGAGAAATACTCCGCACCTCTGTGGCTGGCGGATTTCTTCGTAAAAACCTTCGGGGAAGAGAAGGCTGAACAGATTCTTCTGGCATCATTTATCCGGAGAAAACTGACTATAAGATATAACAGAACCCTGGTTAAAAAGGAAGAGCTTATTGAAAAACTGAAGGAAAAGGGCATATCAGTAACAGAAGGAAACTACAGTGCTTCGGCCCTCCTGATAGATAATATTGACTTTGTAAGAAGAGTTCCCGGCTATAAGGACGGACTGTTTTCTGTTCAGGCAGAAAGCTCTATGCGTGCGATCGAGGCGGCAGGAATAGAGAAAAATATGAGAATACTCGATCTGTGTGCTGCTCCGGGAGGAAAGAGTACATATGCGGCAGAACTGATGGAGGGAACCGGCGAGGTTATTTCCAGAGATGTTTCGGATGAAAAAACAGAGAAAATAGAGGAGAATATAAAAAGGCTGAAGCTGGACAATATATCGGTTGAAAAGGCAGACGCCACAGTTTTTGATGAGAAACTGGAAGATGGCTTTGATATAGTTATTGCGGATGTTCCTTGCTCCGGACTCGGGGTTATCGGAAGAAAATCCGATATCAAATACAGACTTCAGCCGGAGGATATGGATTCTCTTACAAAGCTGTCTCAGGAGATACTTCTGAATGCGGTTCGGTACGTGAAAAAAGGCGGAAAGCTGCTGTTCTCAACCTGCACGATCAATCCTGCTGAGAATGAAGAGACCACGCGCTGGCTTATAGGAAAGGCTCCTAAGGATGAACTGAAGCTTCTCGACGAAAAGCTGTTTGTTCAGGGCGTCGACGATACGGACGGCTTTTATTATGCGGTTATACAGCGTGTGGGATAAGCTGAGATATGAAAGGCGTTAACTGATGGATATAGCATCAATGACATTGTCAGAATTAACTGAATATATTAAAACTCAGGGTTATCCTGCGTTCCGGGCAAAACAGCTTTTTGACTGGATGCATAGGAAGCTTGTCTTAAACACTGATGAGATGCTTAATCTCCCGAAGGATATGCGCGCGGCACTTGGTAAGGACATTCTTCCCGTAACAGAGGAAACAAAGCTTGTTTCAAAGAAGGATGGTACCATTAAGTATCTCCTCAGGATGCACGACGGCCAGATGATCGAAACTGTATTTATGAGATATAAGCATGGCAATTCGGTATGCATATCCTCTCAGGCCGGATGCAGGATGGGATGCCGTTTCTGCGCATCAACCATAGGCGGTCTTATCAGAAACCTTGAACCGTCTGAGATGCTGGCTCAGGTTTATCATGCTGTCAGAAGCACAGGTGAGAGAGTATCGAATATAGTTGTTATGGGAACCGGCGAGCCTCTTGATAATTATGATAATCTGATCAGATTTATCGATCTGATAACGAATGAAGATGGCTATAATATCAGTGAAAGAAATATAACCGTTTCGAGCTGCGGAATCGTACCTAACATCAGACGTCTTGCGGATGAACAGAGGAATTTTACCTTTGCTCTTTCGCTTCATGCAACGACCGATGAGGAGAGAAGGGCTCTTATGCCTGTTGCCGAGAGGTTCAGTATCAGAGAAACTCTGGAGGCCTGCAGCTACTATTTTGAAAAAACAGGCAGAAGACTGACCTTTGAGTACAGTCTTGTTAGCGGCGTTAATGACAGTGAAGAACATGCGAAAAGGCTTGCAGCTCTGATAAGGGGACTGAATGCTCACGTAAATCTCATACCGGTAAATCCTGTTGAAGAGAGAAATTATAAAGCGAGCGACGCTTCAAGGGTTGATAAATTTAAAAATACACTTGAAAAATATCGAATAAATGTTACTATTAGGAGAGGTATGGGCAGTGATATTGACGCTGCCTGTGGTCAGCTTAGAAGAAAGTATTCAAGTACGGCTGCCCCAGATAAAATGACTGAAGATCAGCTGTACCAGACAGATAACTAAGGAGTTTTTGATGACATCATTTGGAAGAACTGATACCGGCCTGAAAAGGAGCAGTAATCAGGATAGTATATATCTATCGGATTCTCCGATAGGTCCTTTACCAAATCTATATATAGTTGCCGACGGCATGGGTGGCCATGCGGCAGGAGACTTTGCCTCACAGTATGCAATACGTCTTGTTGTTGATTTTGTCAAGAAATCAACTGTCAAAAATCCGATTTCTCTCTTGAAGAGAGCTTTTATTTACGCCAGTAACGAGGTTTATAAGGAAGCGGAAAAGGATAAATATAAAAACGGCATGGGTACGACAATGGTCGCTGCAGTTGTGATCGGGTCGGAACTATACGTCGGAAATATAGGTGACAGCAGATTATATGTCATAGATGATGATATAAATCAGATAACGATGGATCATTCTCTTGTTGAAGAACTGATAAGAAACGGACAGCTTGATCGTAACAAGGGCAGAAATCATCCTGAGAAAAATATCATAACGAGAGCCATGGGGTCGAGAGATGAAGCGATGCCTGATTTCTTTCAGATAACGCTTAAGAAGAACAGCCGTATCCTGCTTTGTTCCGACGGGCTTTCAAACATGGTTGAGGATGATGAGATCAGGGATATCGTTTCAGAAGATGGTGATATTGAAAGAATAGTTGACTCTCTGATAAGCAGAGCGAATTACTATGGTGGAAATGACAATATTTCGGTTGTTGTCGTTTCTGTATAGCGAGAGGTGTAAAAATGCTAAATCCGGGATTAATACTTGATGATAGATATGAGATTGTTGAGGTTGTTGGAACAGGCGGAATGTCCACTGTTTATAAAGCAAAGGATCTGAGACTTCAGAGATCGGTCGCACTTAAGGTCCTTAAGTCAGAGTTCAGCAACGATATGAATTTTGTTTCAAAATTCAGAGTTGAGGCTCAGGCATCGGCTGCACTTTCACATCCTAATATTGTAAATGTATATGATGTATGCGAAGACGATGGAAAGTACTTCATCGTTATGGAGCTTGTTGAAGGAATAACACTTAAGGATTACATCAGACAGAAGGGAAGACTTGATATGAATACTGCTATCGATTTTTCGATACAGATTGCATCAGGTCTTGCCGCTGCGCATGAAAACCATGTTATCCACAGGGATATTAAGCCGCAGAATATTATCGTTGGAAGTAACGGAAGTCTTAAGGTGACAGACTTTGGTATCGCCAAGGCCGCAACCTCAAATACAATGTCTACGACAAATATGGGAAGTGTTCATTACATCTCCCCTGAACAGGCAAGAGGCGGCTACAGCGATGAGAGAAGTGATATTTATTCTCTCGGTATAACTATGTATGAGATGGTTACCGGACGTGTTCCTTTTGAAGGCGATACAAACGTTTCCATAGCACTCATGCATATTCAGAATGATATTATCCCTCCTACAAGGCTTTATCCGGATATTTATTCGAGCCTTGAGAAGGTCATCATGAAGGCTGTTCAGAAGAAGCCGGAGAGAAGATATCTTACTGCAAATGCACTTATCGCAGATCTTAACAGAGTAAAGAACAATCCAAATATAGATATAATAGTTGCACCTTCGGTTGTGACAAACTCGCCTACAAGAGAATTCACAGAGAATGATATTCAGGCAATAAAAAGAGAAAGCGGTCTCAAGAGTGTTGACAACGGCATGCAGTATCAGAACGCCGGTCCGAGTCAGCATCAGCAGTATGCCGGACATGGTGTGCAGTCATCGGTTCCGCAGGTTAACAGAACCAGGCTTGACCAGCTTATGCAGGAGGATGACGATTCGTATTATGATGTTCCTGAAACCCCTGCAAAGAAGAAAAGCATTAAGAAGGTTGACGATGATTACGATGAGTACGATCAGGAACCTGAATATGTTCAGCCTGAGGAAGAAGATGATGAGGGCGGTGTAGATCCAAAGCTTGAAAAGGTTGTTATGATAGCGGGAATAGCTGCTGCCGTAATAATTGCAGTCATACTCTTCATTCTTATCGGAAATGTTCTCGGATGGTTCAAGTTCGGTAAGGGAAGTGACGATAAGGCTACAACACAGAAGCCTACAACCGCCACAACGGAGAATATATCTACTGAAAATACAGGCTCTGATACAACAGGCTCAGATACCACAGAAGCTACAACAGAGTCGACTGAAACAACCTCTGAAACTACAGAGGCGGTTAAGAAGAAGATGATCAATGTTGAAGGCCTCAGTGAATCTGCTGCAAAGGATCAGCTTGAAAAGGCAGGCTTTATAAATGTCAGAGTTGAGAGAGTCAATGATGATAATGTGCCTGAGAAATATGTAATAAAGCAGAGTGTTCAGGAGCTGGACGAGATCGACCCTTCTTCGGAGGTTGTTATTACAGTCAGTCTCGGGGCTGCGGAGATACCGGTTCCGGATGTTGCCGGAAGGTCTGTTGAAGAGGCTGATACAATCCTTACTGATGCAGGCTTTAATACTACACACAGCTATGAACTCAGTGAGAGTGTTGAGAAGAATTATGTTATCGGAACCGATCCTGAAGCAGGTTCAGGCGCAGCATCGGGAAGTACGATCAAGATAATAGTAAGTAACGGACCTAAGGAGGTTCAGGTGCCAGATCTCAGAGACCTCACAGAGGAGGCGGCCGTAAGTACTCTTGAGTCACTCAAGCTTGCTGTTGGCGAGGTTAAGCGTGAGCCTAGTGATACTGTTCCTGAAGGAAAGGTTATCAGTCAGGCCGTTGATATCAGCGCAAGTGTTCCGGAAGGAACTCCTATAGGATTTACAGTCAGCTCAGGAAGAGCCGTTAAGACCTTCTCTGCTGCTATCAGCGGACAGATCACTCCGTATGATGGTGGAGTTGTAAGCAACTATATCCAGGAGTCGGGCGGAACTATCCATATTGTTGTTGTATTTGATGATGGTAATGAGAAGCATACTATTGTTGATCAGGACCTCACAGCTGCTTCATTCCCATTTAGTGTTGAACAGACATTTAACGGTCTGGAGACAAATGAAGGAAGCGTGCTCATAATGATAAATGATACTGCCGGAAATGAGATAACAAGCATGTTTGATACAGGCAGTGTCAAGAATGTAACCTATACTACCGAGTAAACGGGAGAAGGCTATTGAAAGGCAAGATACTTAAAGGCATCGGCGGCTTCTATTATGTGGCCGCCGATGATAATATAATATATGAATGTAAAGCGAAGGGTATCTTCCGCAACAAGAAGATCAAGCCGCTCGTGGGTGATGACTGCGAGATAAGTATACTTGACAGCGAAAAAAGTATCGGAAATATCGATATCATATTTGACAGAAAAAACCAACTTATCCGCCCGGCGGCTGCAAATGCTGACCAGGCGGTTATAATTTTTGCACTGTCAAAACCGCGGCCGAGCACGAGTCTTCTTGACAGATTTCTTATACTGATGGAATACCAGCAGGTGGATACGCTGATATGCTTCAATAAAGAGGATATTGCCGGTGACGGTGAAGCGGAAGGGCTTCTTGAGATGTATCGTTCGGCGGGCTATCAGGTTATGATAACCTCTGTAAAGGAGAACAGAGGTATAGAAGAACTGAAAGGCAGGCTGAAGGGTAAGACATCCATTCTGGCGGGACCGTCGGGAGTGGGCAAGTCATCAATGATAAATGCACTTATTCCGCATGCCATGGCTGAAACGGGTTCACTGAGTGAGAAGATTGCCAGAGGAAAAAATACAACCAGGCATTCTGAGCTGATGAGAGTGGATGAAGATACCTTTATCATGGATACACCGGGCTTTTCGTCACTTATGCTGCCGGAGATCGAGCCTGAAGAGCTGAAGATGTATTATCCGGAAATGGTACCTTTCGAGGGCAAATGCAGATTTGACGGCTGCAATCATATAAATGAACCTGACTGTATGGTCAAGCAGGTTCTGGAAACAGGCGAGATAAATATAAACAGATACGAGAATTATAAGATTCTTTTTGCGGAGCTCGGCTCCAGGAGGAAATGGTAATGAATTATCTATCACCATCAATGCTTTCGATAGATTTTGGTAATGTTGAGAACAGTATAAAGAGAGTGGTTTCTGCCGGTACGGACTATATTCATGTTGATGTTATGGATGGGCTTTTTGTGCCTAACATCTCATTTGGACCGCCGGTCATCAGCTATGTAAAAAAGGCTGCAGGCGATACGATCCTTGATGTGCATCTTATGATACACAAACCGGAAAGATATGTTGATGTCTTTAAAGAGGTTGGTGCAGATATACTGACGATCCATTACGAAAGTACGGATGATGTGAAGGGAACGATAAGACTCATTAAAGATGCGGGCATGGCAGTCGGAGTGGCACTGAAGCCGGCAACTCCGGTAAGTGTGCTGGAGGATATAATAGATGAGCTTGATATGGTGCTCGTTATGAGCGTTGAACCGGGCTTCGGAGGTCAGAGCTTTATAGAGGAAAGCTATGAAAGGATCAGAGAGGCCAGAAGACTGGTAGATGCCAGAAATCCTGAGTGCAATATTGAGGTTGACGGAGGAATCGGTCTGGACAATCTTAAAAGAGTTCTGGATGCGGGAGCAAATGTGATCGTAGCCGGTTCAGCCATATTTAAAAATGATATTGAGAAGAATATAGCTGATTTTAAAAGAATCATGGATGAAGTATGAGAAAAAGTATTCTTGCGGTACTCGGAGGAGATGTAAATATCTCCCAGCTTAAGGAAATATACACTAAATCGGGAGAACCGGTGGTAATAGCGGCTGATAAAGGGCTGGAGGCTCTGGATAAGGCAGAGATAAGGCCTGACATTGTTATGGGCGATTATGATTCTGTTGATAAAGTGGTACTGGAGAGATACAGGGATGAAAATATCATCTTTTTTGACAGGGTCAAGGATTTTACCGATGGCGAGGCTGCCATAACCCATGCTGTAAATATGATCGATCACAGCGAGGCTGAAAATGCAGTGGATGTGTCGCATGATAATACTTTTAATAAAGACGGCAGCGGGGAAAAGGATGGTCATATCACTATCCTGGGTGCGACAGGCAACAGACCTGATCATATGATGGCAAATATATCACTTCTGAAGATAGCCTGCGATGCCGGTGTTTTGGCTGAGATACTGGATATAAACAGCCGAATAAGGCTTTTCAGGGGACCGTATGAGATTCCTTTTACAAAGGCTGAGGAAAATTATGATTATATTTCCCTTATACCGCTTGGTGATAAAGCTGAGGGGATTACGATAAAGGGGTTTAAATATAATGCCGATGATTTAAATCTGTATCAGGGCAGCAGCCGTGGGATTTCCAATGAGCTGGTTGAAGAAAAAGGACTTATTTCGTTACAGGCGGGTTATCTTCTGGTAATCGAGACCGGTGACGGGGAGATATAGTCTGTAGCTGAAAAAAAAGGAGTATGTTCCGACAATATGACTGAGGTTTTAATATCTGTAATCGTATATTTGACAGTGCTCTTCGTTGTCGGTGCGCTTGGCTTCAGAAGGGTGCATACACTGAATGAATTCTGTATCGGAGCCAGGGTGTCCGGTTCTGCGGAGGTTGGACTTTCGGGTCAGATTTCCGAACTGGGCTTTTTTATATTTATAATGATTCCGTCGGGAGTTTATCTTTCGGGACTCGGGAAGGCATGGATTATCGCAGGGCTCTTTATCGGAACCATGCTGATCTGGTATCTTATGTCGTTCCGAATGATGAGATATTCGTTAAAATATCAGAATGTCTATACGTTGCCGGATTACTATGACAGAAGATTCGGAAGAGGAGAATTTCTTCCGGTTACGGCAGCGGTTATAAATATAGTGTTCGATCTTATCATGGCAGCCGCCGTTATAAGGTTTATTTCACTGATAATAGCCGATCTTACAGGAATGAAAACGATCATCACGAGCGCGGTTACTGTAATAGTGGTTATGGGCTTTGTTATGCTTTCGGGATATATCGGATCCGTTAAAATGGACAAGATCAATGGCGGAATCATAATAGCGGCTCTTCTTGCTCTGCCGGTTGTTACTCTGTTCATATTTAAGGCTGACGAATTGATCGTATCCATCATGAACAGCCGTGTTGTCGGAGGCGTCAGCAGATATCTTGATCTGTTCAGAACAGGCGGAGAAAAGATCAGTCCGGCGGATATATCAAACCAGCTTTCGTGGGGCTTCATCATCATGGGACTTCCGGGTCTTATGGTAAGATTTCTCTCCATCGGAAAGGCCAGAACTGCAAAGCATGGCGGTAGAGCAGCCATTCTCTTTACACTTCTTGCACTGTTCTTTACGGTAGTATGCGGAGTTCTGTACAGGGCATTTCTGTACCCGATGATACTTAAGGACGGTAACAATCATCTGTTTGTCTCAAAGGCTGTAAATAAGCTTGTTAAGATGGATATGGGCTACAGGATCGCGGGAGGAGTCATACTGGCTGGTATGCTTGCATCGCTTCTGTCCATGATCGTCAGTGAGATACATAATTCATCAGTTATCATTTACTGCAGCCTGATACGACCGAGACTGCTCAGAAAATACAAGATAAAGAAGAACCTTAAGGCACTGCGTATAATTCTCCTGTTTGTTTCGGCGGTTGTATTTGGACTTACCTTTATCGATTTAGATCCGATGGTTGTCATCGAAACATCATTCATATGTGTCGGTTCGGCTTTCGGACCTTGTACAATGCTTTCACTGTATTTTAAACGAATGAATAAATATGGGGCGGCGGCAGGCGTTATCTCAGGAACCCTTGTTTCGCTTTTCTGGAGATTTTTTGCTGTGTTCAGGGATAACGGTGAGATGACTGATCTTGAAACACTCACAGGCTTTAATGCAATCATTCCGGCCTTTGTTATTTCGACTGTTCTGATCATAGTTGTAAGTGCCCTGACACCGGACGTTACAGAGGGTATCAAGAAGGATTATGACGACGTAAAAAACAGAATTCTCTAAATTTACAGAATATTTTTTTTCACGTCATACTTTGTTCATATTTCAGGTTTATATTTAAACCATAGTTTTTTTCATGATTCTCTCACAAATTTCTAGATAATATGTATTTCGCGACCGCTCTGCCTATCCCGGCAGAGCGGTTAATTTTATGCCCATGGCATTCTCGCCATACAATGCGCAGCATTCCCGCAGATAATCCTGCCGCCTCATGCTTGCATGAAAGTGCGAGCAGGGTTATCTGCGGGAACAGTGCCGAAGGCACGAGTATGGCGAGAGTGCCATGGGCATAGGTACACCTGCACAGAGGGATATGTAGAGCAGGGAGCCCACCCACACCGAGTGCGAAGCACGAGGTGTTCAGCCGCCTCATGCTTGCATGAAAGGGCGAGCAGGGTTATCTGCGGGAACAGTGCCGAAGGCACGAGTATGGCGAGAATGCCATGGGCATAGGTACACGTGCACAGAGGGATATGTAGAGCAGGGAGCCCACCCACACCGAGTGCGAAGCACGAGGTGTTCAGCTGCCCTCATGCTTGCATGAAAGTGCGAGCGTAAAGTTAATAAAAACATTTGTAGAGAAAAAGACTTAGTTGTGATATAATCATAAAAGTGGTCTTTTGACCTTTGGTAAATATGATTCCGGAGGAATGATAATGGGATTTATTAAGAATTTTAAAAGGGACTTTGCCCAGGCGGTTAATGAGATAATGCCTGAAGCAGAACCTGATGCAGAGAAGAAGGACAAGAAGAAAAAGAAGAAGAAAGAGGAGGTTCAGCAGGAAAACATATATGCCGATCAGCAGGAAAATATGTATGCTGTTCCACCTGAAAATATATATATGAATCAGCAGGTTGATCCGTACCAGGCTTCACAGGATAGTCTTTACTCCGGGCAGCAGGGAGATGTATACGCAGCCGGTCAGGAGGGATATGTTCAGTATTCACAGCCTGAGATTCCGGAAGCACAGTCCATGAATGATATAAGAGAAGCCGTTTCGGAGTCGATACTCAAGGGTGAGGCCGAAGAGGCAATGGAGAAAATAAGGCAGCGTTCTGAGGCTGAAAGTGTGATAACCGACGAGGAACTTGAGTCGTATTCAGAAGATGGAACCGGGTATGATTATTCTGAAACAGATGCTGAGGAGACATATGATGCTGAAGTGACTGCGCCTGAACAATACAATGAAGCGATAGGATACGAGGTTCAGAGCGTACAGCCTGAGGGTGAGGCTAATCTGTCCGCAGAATACACCGAAACAGAGTCGGTATCAGAACAGGAAGAGGCACAGAGCTTACAGGCTGAGCAGGAAGAGATAGAGAATGGTCAGACTGAACCGGAAGATATAGAGAAAGATCAGAGTTTGCTGGAAGAAGTTCAGGATGTTCAGAACGAGCAGGTAGAAGGAGAGTCGGCAGAGGCTGCCGAGGAGATTCAGGCTGAAGAAACTGCTGAAACAAAACAGGAAGAAGATGTACAGGAAAGCGAGGAAGAAAAAGTGGCTGATTTTGATGCAGAGCTTATAAATACCAACGAGGTCACGGAAGGCCTTGATACAGCAGACACAACATATATTACCGCCGGTACGGTGATCAAGGGCGATATCGAGACTGATGGTTCGATAGATATAATCGGTACGGTAAAGGGTAATGTTACCTGCCTCGGAAAGCTCATCGTGGGCGGAATGATCGAAGGCGATATTCATGCGGGTGATATTTATGCCGGACAGGCAAGGATAAATGGTGAGGTTGTATCTGATGGTGCGATCAAGATCGGAGCCGGAACGGTTATTGAAGGTAATGTGACTGCAACCTCGGCTACGATAGCAGGTGCCGTAAAGGGCGACATAGATATTAACGGACCTGTTATAATCGATTCATCGGCAGTCGTTGTCGGAAATGTCAAGACCAAGTCGGTTCAGGTAAATACAGGAGCAGTGATCAAGGGATATTGTTCACAGGATTATGCAGAGGTTGATCTTGACAAGCTTTTCTCAAGCGGAGCAGACGAAAAAAAGTCTGATGACAGTAAAGAGGATAAGTCGGAGGATAAGAACGAGACAGCAGACGGCGCAAAGAAAAATACAAGAAAGAAATAATATATTTATCATTAGTCTTTGATAATAGAATATGGATACAGCGGAGGTGGTTTTAAAAATGAAGATGGACAGGATCATGCTTAAGCTCAGCGGTGAGGCTCTTGCAGGAGATAAGAAAACCGGATTTTCAGAAGAAACAGTGAGGGAGGTTGCTGCTCAGGTTAAGAAGGTTCATGATAAGGGAATACAGATAGGCGTTGTTATCGGTGGAGGTAACTTCTGGAGAGGAAGAACCTCGAACGATATGGACAGAGTCAAGGCCGATCAGATCGGTATGCTGGCAACTGTCATGAATGCTATTTATACTGCTGATATGTTCAGGACTTTCGGAATGAAGTGCCATGTTATGACACCATTCCTTTGCGGAAGCATGACAGAGCTTTTCGACCGTGACAAGGCGATCAGTTACCTTGAGGCAGGCGAGATAGTATTTTTTGCAGGCGGTACAGGACATCCTTATTTTTCTACGGATATGGGCATGGTTCTCTATTCAATAGAGATCAAGGCGGATGTTATACTTGCAGCTAAGGCTGTTGACGGAGTATATGACAGTGATCCGAATAAGAATCCTGATGCAAAGAAGATCGACAGCATGACCATGCAGGAGATAGTGGATAAGCAGCTCAAGGTTATCGATCTTGCGGCAGCAGTACTTGCGGCAGAAAATAAAATGCCGATGATGCTCTTCGGATTGAATAAGGAAGACAGCATCGTGAAGACCGTATCAGGTGACTTTACGGGTACGATAGTTTCCGTTGATTAGATCACGGATTTATTAAAATGATAATAATGGCAGAGGAGCAGTTCGTGCTCGTGGCCCTGCCGACAGATAAAGAAAAGTATTAAAACGAAAGGTCAGCACATATAGTGCAGGAGGGTAAGAACAATGACAACATATGAAGAGAAAATGACAAAGGCACTCGACAGTCTCGCATCTGATTTTTCATCTATCAGAGCAGGAAGAGCAAACCCACATCTTCTTGACAAGATCAAGATAGATTATTATGGAACACCTACACCACTTCAGTCAGTAGGAAATATTTCAGTTCCTGAAGCAAGAACACTTCAGATCACACCATGGGATTCTAAGTCAATTAAGGATATCGAGAAGGCTATACTTACTTCAGATCTTGGCGTAAATCCAAGCAACGACGGTAAGAGTGTTTATATCAAGTTCCCAGAGCTTACTGAGGACAGAAGAAAGGAACTCAGCAAGGATATCAAGAAGAAGGGTGAAGATGCCAAAGTTGCTGTAAGAAATATTCGTCGTGATGCCAACGAAGCAGTTAAGAAGCAGGGCAAGGCAGGAGAGATCTCTGAGGATCAGCAGAAGGACGAAGAGGATAAGATCCAGAAGGCAACAGATAAGTTTATTGCTGATATTGACAAGATGGTTGAAGAGAAGACCAAGGAGATCATGACAGTATAATTACGGAGAAAGACTGTTTATGGAAGCTATAATAGATGGTGAAAAATTGAATGTTCCGACTCATATTGCCGTTATCATGGATGGTAACGGCAGATGGGCGAAGAAGAGATTTATGCCGAGAACCTTCGGTCATAAAGCGGGTGCGGATGCACTTGAGCAGGCCTGTGAGGATGCCGATCATCTCGGTATTAAATATCTGACAGTCTATGCTTTCTCAACAGAGAACTGGAAGAGGTCGGTTGAAGAGGTTACCGGTATTATGAACCTCTTCAGACGTTACCTCGAGAGCTCTGTGGAAAAGTCAAACAGAAACAATATGCGTGTAAGGGTTATAGGCGAAAGAAGTAAGCTTGCTCCCGATATTATAAAGGCTATCAATAATCTTGAGGAAGCCACTAAGAATAATACGGGACTGCAGTTCACTGTCGCTATCAATTATGGCGGACGTGATGAGATAACCCGTGCCATGAAGAGGATAGCTGAAGATGTGAAGGCTGGAAAACTCAGCGAGGAGGATATCACGGAGGATATGATAAGCAGTTACCTTGATACCTGTGAGCTGCCTGATCCGGATCTTCTTATCCGTACCAGCGGAGAGGAAAGAACCTCAAACTTCCTTCCGTGGCAGCTTGCATATTCGGAGTTTTTCTTTACGGATACCTTATGGCCTGACTTTAACAGGCAGACATTTATCGAGGCTATAAGGCATTATACAAAAAGAGACAGAAGATACGGCGGTGTAAAATAATGTTTAAAACAAGACTTATCAGTGGAATAATACTTGTGATACTTGCAATCGGGACTCTCTATTTAGGAGGTCCCGTAACCTGTGTTGTGACACTTCTTATATCACTTATAGGCGTATTTGAGCTTATGAGGGTTTATAAGATCGAGAAGAAGCTGCCGGCAATGGTGGCATATCTGGGAACTGTGGGATACTATGCTCTGATCTATTTTGAGAAGGGCGAATTTATCATCCCTGCATTTATCGGATATCTTCTCCTGCTTCTCGCAGTTTACGTTATCACATATCCGACCTTTAAGGATCATGAGATCATGGCTGCTTTTACAGCCTTCTTTTATGTCAGCGTAATGCTTTCGTATGTATACCTTCTGAGAGAGGTTAAACATGGCGGATATATGGTCATCCTTATTTTCGTATGCTCATGGGGTAATGATACTCTTGCATATTGTACCGGAGTTCTTATCGGAAAGCATAAGATGTCACCGAAGCTCAGCCCTAAGAAGAGTGTTGAAGGACTTATCGGAGGAATTCTGGGCGCAGGTATTCTTGGAGCAATATTTGGAATAATATACAGTAATTACGTTAAAGAAACAGCAAATGCATGGCTGATATTCGGCATCATCGGTGCAGTTGGCGCAATACCGGCTGTTATCGGAGATCTGGCTGCATCAGCGATTAAGAGAAATAATGATATCAAGGATTACGGAAAGCTTATTCCGGGTCACGGCGGCATACTTGATCGCTTCGACAGTATGATCTTTACAGCGCCAATAATTTATTATCTTGTGGAGTACTTTGTATAACGAGCGGCTGCACTGACGTGAACATAAACACAGATGGATGCTTGCATACAGATGTGTTTATGCTCATGTCAGTATAGATTGCGAAGCAATCAATTACCATGCATAAGCTCCGCAGGAGCGACATACGGCGTAGCCGGATGGCATGGGAATTGTAGAAGCGAGTTATGTTGTATCAGACGCATTATTTTGGAGATTGAAATGAAGAAGATAGCAATCATCGGGTCGACAGGTTCCATAGGAACCCAGACGCTTGATATAGTAAGGGCAAATAAAGATATAGAGGTTGTGGCTCTTTCATGTGGTAAAAACATAGAGCTGTTTGAAAAGCAGATCAGGGAGTTTAAACCGAGACTTGTTTCAATTGAAACCGAGGAGCTCGCAAATGACCTGAAGGGAAGGCTGTCTGATATTTCCGGAATTGAAATCACATTCGGGAAGGAAGGGCTTATCAGAACTGCGACTGTTCCGGACGCTGAGATCGTTGTAACGGCAATTGTCGGAATGATAGGTGTTGAACCTACAATTGCAGCTATTGAAGCCGGAAAGGATATAGCGCTTGCCAATAAGGAAACTCTGGTTACGGCTGGTCATATAATCATGCCACTCGCCAAGAATAAGGGAGTGAGTATTCTTCCCGTAGATTCCGAGCATTCTGCAATCTTTCAGTGTATCAGTCAGAGCAAAAAGGGTGACGGAAGTCCGAACAGGATTTCAAGACTTCTGATAACCGCATCGGGTGGGCCTTTCAGAGGACGTACCAGAGATGAGCTGCGCAGCGTTACTGTTGAGGATGCTTTGAAGCATCCGAACTGGAGCATGGGCAGTAAGATCACGATCGACAGTGCAACACTTGTAAATAAAGGACTTGAGGTTATAGAGGCGAGACATCTCTTTAATGTCCTTCCTGAAAATATAGAGGTTGTGGTACAGCCTCAGAGCATAATTCATTCAATGGTTGAATTTGAGGATGGAGCGGTAATGGCTCAGCTGGGAACGCCGGATATGAAGCTTCCGATCCAGTATGCACTGTATTTTCCAGACAGAAGATATCTAGCAGGCGACAGACTTGACTTCAGAAAAATGAAGGAGATAGTGATTGATACGCCTGACAGAGAGACCTTCAAAGGACTGGACTTTGCTTACAGATCGCTTAATGAAGGTGGAGTTATGTCAACCATATTTAATGCTGCTAATGAATATGCTGTTGCGGCATTTCTTGCCAGAAAGATCAGGTTTCTGGACATATACGATATCATCGAATATGCGATGGAAAATGTGAAAAATATAGCTGATCCGACTGTTAAGGATATACTTGATAAGCAGAAGGAGACAGAAGAAGTGATAAGAGGAAGATTCGGAATATGGGCGGAGTTTTAAAGATAATTGCAATAATCCTGGTTTTTGGTATTGTGGTTTTTATACATGAGCTGGGACATTTTCTTGCGGCAAGGATGAACAAGGTTAAGGTCCTCGAGTTTGCAATCGGCATGGGGCCGGCTATAGCAAAATGGGGCAAGGGTGAAACTAAATACTCCCTCAGAGCTCTTCCACTTGGTGGTTACTGTATGATGGAAGGCGAGGATGAAGACAGTGAAGACCCGAGGGCTTTCAGTAATAAGTCGTGTCTGGCGCGGCTTTCAATACTGTTTGCCGGACCTTTTTTCAATTTTGTTCTTGCTTTCATATTTGGCATAATTATCTGCCATTTCTGCCTTATAGATCCTGCAAAGATCGATTCCGTTATCCCTGGAAGTGCTGCTGAGGAGGCAGGGCTTCAGGATGGTGATGTGATAACACATCTTGACGGAAGCAGAGTATACAATTTCCGTGAACTCAGTTACCATATTATTTCGCACAAAAAGGGTGCGTCGATCAAGGTAACCTATGTGAGAGACGGAAAGGAATATGAAACGACGGTTAAACCAAAATATGACGAGGAAGAGGACAGATATCTTTTTGGCGTCTATGGAGATTACAGATCGGCCAAAAACTTTTGGGAAGAGGTAAAATTCGGTCTGCTGGAGGGAAGACTTCAGATTAAAGCAACGATACTGTCACTTAAGATGCTGCTTACCGGCGGAGCCTCAATGAATGATCTTATGGGACCTGTCGGAATCGGTAATTATATGAGTGATGTTATCGATGAGGCTGAGGAACACGGAGGCTTTGGTGAGGTTGTTCTGAATATCATCAATTTCTGTATTCTTATAAGCGCAAACCTGGGTGTAATGAATCTTCTTCCGATACCTGCTCTTGATGGAGGAAGGATACTTTTTGTACTGATCGAGATGGTTTCGGGAAAGAAGATACCGAAGGAAAAGGAAGCGGTTGTAAATGCTATAGGATTTATACTGCTGATGATACTTGTTGTTTTTGTATTTTTTAATGATATTAAGAATATACTCTTCTAAGATTATGAATATATGGTTCTGGGTTATAAATGTTGACTTCTAAGTGACGAATATATGCCTCTTCGGGCGTAGCAAGAATACGCCGCTCAGAGGCATATATTCGTCACTGCGAGGGTGAAGCAATTAGACCATGCATAGCATGATTCGGCGAGGATGCAGATAGAATACGCGCATAGAGGCATATATTTGTAACCGGGAATGATAAAACAGCTTTAAATCATTAAATAATAAAAAAGGCTGGGGCCTTGGAGAGAGATTATGGCATATAGGGATGAAACGAAAAAGATAAATATCGGTGGTGTGACGATCGGTGGGGGGAGTCCCGTTGCCATTCAGTCCATGACCAATACACCGACAGCTGATGTGGAAAAAACTGTTGAGCAGATACGCAGGCTTGAGAAAGCGGGCTGCGAGATCATCAGATGTACGGCAAATACGGTTGAGGCGGCTGATGCCTTTGATAAGATCAAGGAGAGGATACATATACCTCTTGTTGCCGATATTCATTTTGATCACAGACTTGCGATTCGTGCGATGGAACATGGTGCGGACAAGATCAGGATCAATCCGGGAAATATTGGCGGAAAGGATAATCTCATAAGGGTTGTTGAAGAGGCAAAAAAGAGAAATATTCCGATCCGTGTAGGTGTTAATTCGGGTTCTCTTGAAAAAAATCTGATTGAAAAATATGGCGGCGTGACTGCCGAAGGTATAGTAGAAAGCGCAATGGACAAGGTAAGGATGATCGAGGAGTGCGATTACGATAATATCGTTATCAGCATTAAATCCTCTGATGTTCTTATGTCTGTTAAGACGCACAGACTGATAAGTGAAATGACAAAATATCCTCTTCACGTAGGAATTACCGAGTCGGGAACTGTATATTCTGGTAATATCAAATCTTCTGTAGGACTTGGAATAATTCTTTCGGAGGGTATCGGAGATACTGTAAGGGTATCTCTTACGGGTGACCCTGTTCAGGAGGTCAGAACGGCTAAGCTTATACTTAAGACACTTGGACTTCGTAAGGGAGGACCGTCTCTTGTTTCGTGTCCGACCTGCGGAAGAACGGAAATACCGCTTATTGAGCTTGCTGAGGCGGTAGAAAACATGATGGGAGATTATGAGCATCTTGATATAAAGATTGCAGTAATGGGCTGTGTTGTTAACGGTCCGGGAGAAGCCCGTGAGGCTGATATCGGTATAGCCGGCGGAAAGAATGAAGGGCTTCTCATCAAAAAGGGTGAAATAATAAAGAAGGTTCCTGCGGATGGGCTGCTTGCGGCACTTAAGGAGGAGCTTGACGGATGGAATAAGCAGTAGCGGAGTCCGGCCATTACAGGCAAATGGCGGAAACCTCACTGCTGTAATTGTTTGGTTGTTTGAGTGAAAATTATTGGAGAGTGGTTTGTTTGGAAAGAAAGAAATTCTATGATGTTTTTCCGGACATAGTGCTGGAGGACGATTATTCGGATATATTTAACCATGTGGACGTGGTTAAGATCATAAAAAGAGAAAAAAACAGTGAGTTGATCGTATTTATCGAGGCTGACAGGCTGATCGATAAGATGAGTATTTACAGAGCTGAAGAGGTGCTTAGAGAGCACCTTTTTGGTTCTAAAAGCCGCATAAAGGTCAGATTCTCAGAAAGGTATCTTCTGTCAAATCAGTATAACCTGAAGAACCTGATTGATATTTATTATGACAGTTTTTTACTGGAAATAGGGAAGCAGAGCTCCTTTGATCAGCAGCAGCTGAGAAAGAAGGACTATGAAGTCAGTGATAATAATGTTGTATTTAATATCACTGATTCTTTTGTTATGCGCGGAAGAGTTGACAACCTTAAGGAGTATTTTGAGAGAACACTTCTCGAGAGGTTTGGAATGAATGTAAACGTTTCGTTTGCCTTCATCGGAGAACTTCAGGCTGATGGTAAAAAAGGCACTGACGGTAAGTCTGCCGGACAGAAGTCGGATAAGAAACAGGAGGATGAGGGCGGCTTTATTGTTGAGCCTGAGATGACGGATTACGCCTTTATAGTCGGCGGTGATACGGACCTTCCTTTCGGAAACGGATATAACGCATACGGCAGTGCATATGGTTACGGAGGCGGATCTGAGGCGGCTGATGATGCTGCGGAGGTATCCGATAAAGAAAATGAAGCTGCTGCTCAGGACAGTGATGAGGAAAGAGATTCCTACTATGACAGAATGATGGATGAAGAGCTTCTCATGAATGAATATCAGAATGGTGAATTTGCGGAGGACAGCTTTATTCATCATGAGTGGAGTGCTTCCGGTGATCAGTCGAATGGTTCAGGCGCCGGAGGAGCTTCCGGTAATGGTGCGGGCAGTGCCGGTCAGACTGCAGGAAACGGCAGTGCTGCACAGCAGGACGCGCCTAAGACAAATGGTTCGGATGATGATAAGAAGGACAAGAAGAAGCCGGGAACCGGAAAGGAATATGCAGGCAGCAGAAGGGGCGGAAATACCCGCAGATCGAATGATCCGGACTGCTTCTACGGCAGAAACTGCGAGGGAGATATAACGGAGATAAAGAACCTCGAGGATAATATGGGCGAGGTATGTATCAGAGGACAGGTACTCGGTATGGAGGAGAGAGAGCTTCGTACGGGTAAGATACTTATCACGGCAAATATAACTGATTTTACCGATACCATCGGCTTTAAGCTCTTTATTCAGCCGGATGATCTTGATGTTATCAGAGAGGAACTGAAGCAGGGTAACTTCTATAAGCTGAAGGGTGTTCCTGCGTATGATCCATATGCAAGAGAGGTTAACATAACATCAGTAAGCGGCGTAAAGAAATCAGCTGACTGGCGTGAGAGCAGAAGCGATGACGAAGAAGAAAAACGTATAGAGCTGAATATGCATACCATCATGAGTGAAATGGATTCGGTGGTTGACATAAAGAAGATGATCAAGCGTGCCAAGGCGTGGGGTCATAAGGCTGTTGCGATAACCGATAACGGAGTTGTACAGGGCTTCCCTATCGCAAATCACGAGGTTTCACCGGATGAAGACTTTAAGATTATTTACGGCGTGACCGCGTATCTTGCAAATGACATGAAGACTCTTGTTCTGAATGGGCATGATGAGGATTTTGAGAAGGATGATACGGAATTCGTTGTATTTGATATTGAAACGACCGGTCTTTCCGTAAAGCATTGCAAGATCATAGAGATCGGTGCTGTCAGGATAGATAAAAACGGCAAGGAGCTGGGACGTTTCTCAGAGTTTGTCAATCCTGAGGTTCCGATACCGTATAATATTGAAAAACTTACATCCATAACCGACAGCATGGTTGCCGGTGCACCGACGATAGAGGTTATACTTCCAAGGTTCCTTGAGTTCAGCAGGGGAGCTGTTCTTGTTGCGCACAATGCTGAATTTGATACCGGTTTTATCAGAGAGTTCTCAATCAGACAGGGCTTTGATTATGATTTTACGGCACTTGATACGATGACTCTGGCACAGGTATTTATTCCTGATATCGGAAGATATAACCTGGACAGACTCTGCAAATATTTTAATGTTGTAAACAAGCACCACCACAGAGCCTGTGACGATGCCGATGTTACCGGAAAGATATTTGTCAAGCTGATGGAGCTTATCAAAAGCAAGGGTATATATACGGTTAAGGCCTTGAATGATTACGGCAGTGTTTCTGATGAAAAGATCAGAAAGGGCAGGGTTTACGATGCGACGATCCTTGTGAAGAATGATCCGGGACGTGTGAATCTGTACAGGCTTATTTCCGATTCTCATATAAAGTATTTCAATACAAAACCGCGTATGCCTATGAGTCTTGTTAATCAGTTCAGAGACGGACTTATTGTCGGATCGGGAACATCAGGCAGTGAGCTCTATGAATATCTTCTGAACGGGGCATCCGACGAGGATATCGAGAAGCTTGTAAACTTCTTTGATTATCTTGAGGTTCAGCCTCCGTCAAATGATGAATATATGATAAAGAATGACCGCAGCCGTATAACCAGCAGAGAGGATCTTGAGGATATAATCAGAAAGATCGTTGAGCTTGGGGCCAAGTACGATAAGCCGGTTGTTGCGACAGGAAATGTGCATTTCCTTGATCCTGATGATGCAATCTACAGAGAGATTGTCCTGGAGGGAAGCATGAATAAGGGCTCCATGAAAAAAGCCCTTAAGGAAGCAGCGGCGAACGGAGAGGATGTTGATCTTGAACTTCCGCCACTGTATTTCCGTACTACAAGAGAAATGCTGGATGAATTCAGCTTCCTCGGTTATGATAAGGCGAAGGAAATAGTTATCACCAATCCGAATAAGATCAATGATATGATCGAGAAGATCAGTCCGGTGCGTCCTGACAAGGCACCGCCTGTTATCGAAAATTCGGATAAGACACTTAGAGAAATATGCTATAACAAGGCTCATGAGATATACGGACCGAACCTTCCGGAGATAGTTGAGACCAGACTTGAGAAGGAGCTTAATTCCATCATCGGAAACGGTTATTCGGTTATGTATATTATCGCGCAGAAGCTGGTTTGGAAATCAAATGATGATGGGTATCTTGTTGGTTCGAGAGGATCGGTTGGTTCATCCTTTGCTGCGACCATGGCAGGTATCACGGAGGTTAATCCGCTTTCACCACACTACATCTGTCCAAACTGCTATTATACTGATTTTGATTCCGAGCTTGTTAAGAGCTACAGTGGTATGTCGGGCTGCGATATGCCTGACTGCGACTGCCCGAAATGCGGAACCAAGATGAGAAAGGAAGGACACGATATTCCTTTCGAAACCTTCCTTGGATTTAAGGGTGATAAGGAGCCTGATATCGATCTTAACTTCTCGGGAGATTATCAGCCTAAGGCTCATGCATATATCGAGGAAATGTTCGGCAAGGGCAAGGCCTTCAGAGCAGGAACCATCGGTACTCTTGCTGATAAGACCGCGTATGGATATGTCCTCAGCTATTGTGAGACCAGAGGCATAACCAAGAGAAGAGCGGAGATGGAGAGACTCGCTGCGGGCTGTACCGGAGTTAAGAGAACCACCGGTCAGCATCCGGGGGGTATTATAGTGCTTCCTGCACACGAAGAAATATATTCGTTTACGCCGATACAGAGACCGGCAAATGATATGACGACCGATATAACGACGACACATTTCGAGTATCATTCCATCGATCATAATCTTTTGAAGTTCGATATACTCGGTCATGATGATCCTACAATGATCAGAAGACTGGAGGATCTGACCGGCACGGATGCAACCAAGGTGCCGCTTGATGACAAGAAGGTAATGGCGCTGTTCCACGGAACCGAGGTGCTTGGAATAAAGCCTGAGGATATAGGCGGAACTCCGCTCGGATGTCTGGGAATACCTGAGTTCGGAACTGATTTTGCCATGCAGATGGTTATCGATGCGAAGCCTGAAAGCTTCTCCGATCTGGTAAGAATTTCCGGACTTTCGCATGGTACGGACGTGTGGCTCGGAAACGCACAGACACTTATCGAAGAAGGCAAATGTAAGCTTTCTTCCGCAATCTGTTGTCGAGATGATATCATGGTTTATCTCATTCATATGGGACTTGATTCGGGCACAGCCTTCAGCATCATGGAAAATGTACGTAAGGGTAAGGTTGCCGGAGGTAAATGCAAGGACTGGGAGAAGTGGAAGGAAGATATGGCTGCTCATGGAATTCCTGACTGGTATATCTGGTCCTGTGAGAAGATCAAATACATGTTCCCTAAAGCTCATGCTGCTGCCTATGTCATGATGGCATGGAGAATTGCATATTATAAAATATATATGCCGCTGGCTTATTATGCTGCATTTTTCAGTATTCGTGCGGATGCTTTTAACTATGAGGTTATGTGCCAGGGCAGGGATATACTTGATAAAAAACTGGCAGAGCTTCGAAAGATAGACAAGAAGGATCAGACTGCCAAGGACGCTGACAGTATCAAGGACATGAGGATAGTACAGGAAATGTATGCCAGAGGTTTTGAATTCATGCCTATTGATATTTATAAGGCTGATGCCAAGAAGTTCCAGATAATTGATGGTAAGATCATGCCGAGTCTTTCGTCAATCGACGGCATGGGAGATAAGGCTGCGATTCAGCTTATGGAAGCTGCGAAGGATGGAGTATTTCTCTCACAGGCTGAGCTTCGTGATAGGGCGAAGGTTCCGCGAACCGTTGTCGAGACCATGGCCCGCCTCGGAATCCTCGGTGACATGCCTGAAGAGGGCCAGTTGTCGTTCTCGTTTCTGTTCGATAACAAAGATGATGATCAATCATGATTATAGCTATTAACAGCCGAGCAGACTGACATACGCCTGGCGAGACCGTTTGGGGTCTCGGCGCTTAGCGATTCACGAGTCGTTAGACGATGTGAGAGCTTAGCGAGCGAAGCGGCCGCTAGGGGGCAACCCCAACCGTGCGCAAGCTGAGTCGAGAAAGGCATATGTCAGATGCGAGGCGTCACTTGATTATTTATAAAATATATAGTATTATAAATTGATTAAGTATAGAAACGTGAATTAAGCAAGACTTAATGATTTTGCATGCGAGGATGTGATACAATGTACAATCAGAGAACACAGGATGTTGATATTGTTAAGGATACAACCCTTGAGGTGCCGGAGATAATCGAGCAGGTTTATGCCGCACTTTCGGAGAAAGGCTATAATCCTGTAAGCCAGATCGTCGGTTATATCATGAGCGGAGATCCGACATATATCACGAGCTATAAGGGAGCAAGAAGTCTCATCATGAAGGCTGAAAGAGATGAGATAATCGAAGTTCTTATGGAGCATTATATCGAGACAAAGCTGAAATAACAAAAAATGTATTTGGCTTTATTTTGGTGCGCGGATCGATACCAAAGATTGAAAATACAGTGGACTTATTATGAGATGTATGGGACTTGACTATGGTACCAAAACAGTCGGCGTTGCTTTGTCGGATGAACTTCTTCTGACAGCGCAGCCGTATGAGACCATAGTACGTGAAAAAGTAAATAAACTCAGAAAGACTCTTGCAAGGATCGAAGAGATCATAGCCGAAATGGATGTTAAGGAGATAGTTCTCGGCTATCCGAAAAATATGAACAATACCATCGGTGAGAGAGCCGCAGCTACAGATGAGTTCAGGGAGATGCTGAAAAGAAGAACAGGGCTTCCTGTTATTCTTGTGGATGAAAGGCTGACAACCGTTGAGGCTGACAGGATACTTGATGAGACCGGAGTAGCATTTTCCGGAAGGAAGGAACATATCGACAAGATGGCGGCTGCGATAATACTTCAGACTTATCTGGATGGAAGGGATAAGATGAAGCAGGACTGATTCATTTATTGTTGGTACAGCCGGGTGCGTGATTCTTTGAGCGGATGCTGTTCCTTAGATGATGATAACAGATAAAAAGAGGATGGATAAATTGGAAAAGATCATATTTGAAACAGAAGACGGAGAAGAGGAATTCACCGTAATAGCAGACACAAAGCTGCAGGGTAAGAATTATATACTTTTGACCGACAGTCCTGACAACGATGAAGAGGGCAGTTTTCTCGTGCTCCGCGATAACTCATCCGCCGGTGATGAGTATGCTTCGTATGAAGAGATCGAAGATGAAGAAGAGCTTTCAGCAGTTATAAAGATATTTAACGAACTGCTGGATGATATAGACTTGGAGGTTTAGATTTGAAAAAAGAAAAGGTGAAGCCGGTTAAGATCATTCCGCTTGGAGGTCTTGAACAGATAGGAATGAATATTACGGCTATAGAATATGAGGACAGTATTATCGTTATCGACTGTGGACTGTCCTTTCCTGATGACGGAATGCTTGGTATTGACCTTGTAATTCCGGATGTGACTTATCTGATCGAAAATAAGGATAAGATAAAGGGACTTGTGGTAACGCATGGACATGAGGATCATATTGGATCGATACCTTATGTTGAAAAACAGATTAATATGCCTATTTATGCTACAAAGCTTACAATGGGACTTATCGAATATAAGCTTAAGGAGCATGATCTGATAAATAACATAAAGAGGAAGGTTGTTTCTTACGGACAGTCTATCAACCTGGGATGCTTCAGAGTGGAGTTTATCAGAACGAATCACAGTATAGCGGATTCGGCTGCACTGGCTATATTTACGCCGGCGGGAATAATTGTACATACCGGAGATTTTAAGGTTGATTATACGCCTGTTTACGGTGGAGTCATTGATCTGCAGAGATTCGGAGAGCTTGGCAAGAAGGGCGTACTTGCACTGATGGCTGACTCGACAAATGTTGAGAGGCCGGGCTTTACTCCTTCGGAGAAGACCGTCGGCAAGACGCTGGATCATATTTTCGATGATAACAGAGACAGAAGACTGATCATCGCGACCTTTGCAAGTAATGTTGACAGAGTTCAGCAGATTATCAATTCAGCTTATAAATATGGCAGGAAATGTATCGTTGAAGGCCGAAGTATGGTAAATATCATCAGTATAGCTTCGGAACTCGGATATATTAATATTCCTGAAAATACACTTATAGATATCGATAATGCCAAGGATTATCCGGATAACAAACTGGTTTACATAACTACGGGGAGCCAGGGCGAGGATATGGCGGTTCTGTCAAGGATAGCCGGATCGATACATAACAAGATCAAGGTTCAGCCGGGAGATCTGGTTGTCTTCTCATCTCATCCGATTCCGGGAAATGAGAAGTCGGTTTACAGGGTTATCAATGAACTGGAGATGAAAGGTGCTAAGGTTATCTATCAGGATACTCACGTTTCGGGACATGCGTGTCAGGAAGAGCTTAAGCTTATGTATGCTCTGACAAGACCTAAGTATGCAATTCCAGTTCATGGTGAATACAGACATCTTAAGACTCATGCAGAGCTTGCTCATGAGATGGGCATAGCCAAGGAAAATATCAAGATACTTAAGACCGGTGACGTACTGGAGATGTCGGAGGATGTATTTAAGGTTGCGGGAAGTGTTCCTGCTGCCGGAGTTCTCGTTGACGGACTGGGCGTCGGAGATGTCGGAAATATAGTTCTTCGCGACAGACAGCATCTTTCAGAAAATGGTCTTATAATAGTTGCAATTACTCTCGAGAAGGGAAGCGGGCTTGTGATGGCCGGACCGGACATTGTTTCTCGTGGATTTGTTTATGTAAGAGAATCTGAGTCGCTTATCGAGGACTGCAGGATAGTGGTTGAGGAGACCATAGCGGAGTGCCAGAGCAGAAGTGTTACTGACTGGAATAAGCTTAAGAATGCGATCAGGGATTCACTGGGTGAGTTTTTGTGGAAGAGGACCAAGAGAAGTCCTATGGTACTGCCGATCATTTCCGAGGTATAGCTTAAACGGTGGCTGCTGATCAGACCATGAATAACTGGCAGTTGGCGATGATGAACGGTATGTAACGATAAAATATGAAGTGTTTTGCAGGTGATAGTATGGATGAACTGCTTCAAGAATGCAAAAAACTGAACAATATGCTGAAGGATTCGAAGGAATACAAAAAGTTTGTCAGCGCAAGAAAGAATCTGAGGCGTAATGAGGATCTTGAGAGGAAGCTGCGGGAGCTTTATGCAAGAAACAGGGAAATCCAGGAATACAGCAATAATGCTTACGAAGAAACGGAAAGACTGTATAATGAAAACGACGAGCTGTTGCATAACTCGATCGTGAATGAATATATCAGAGCTGAGAGCGCGCTCTGCAGGCTGCTCAGAAATATGCTTGATATAACTGCAGACGGAATAAGATTTGATTATCTTGACGAGGGACGATAAAATGGCGCGTGCAAAGAAAAGTATGGGAAAAAGAGCAGAGAGAACACTTAAGTCGGCAATGGTCTATACACTGACTCTTTTTATTGATGTTCTTATCGTATATTTTATAGTGAGGAGTTTTTCTATATCATTTGACTTCTCATACAACGTATTCAGCGATTCTGCGAAGGATCCGGGATCGGTGACCTATGTTACGGTTGATATTAAGAAGGATGCATCGAGCATGGATATTGCCAAGACTATTTATAAGTCCGGGGTTATCAAGAATAAATATGTTATGGCTGCAAAGCTTACGCTCGGAAAATATGGAAATGAGATCAAACCGGGCACCTACAGGCTCAGTGCTTCGATGACTTATAATACTATCATTGATGTACTGCGAGGCAAGGATCCGGATAAGATCGTCAAGAATAAGAACGGGACGACCAATAAGAATAATACGGGAAGCGGAAGTACTGAAGAGAGTTCGGGAGACTGATCTGTCTGATGATTCAGAGTTTGGCCTGTTTCGTATGACAGGTTTTTGATGCGTGTTTTTATGGCATAAATAGTTGTTCGTTAAGAACGGATTGATGGGGCTGCAAATGGATTTTGAGAGGATTAATTCATTCCTTGAGTCATACGTAACGGATGATTCCGGAAGACTCGGGGAAATATATGAAGATGCGGAGAAAAGGGGTGTTCCGGTAATACGAAGAAATACTAAGGAGCTGCTAAGGCTCCTTATTCTTATTGCTGCACCAAAGAGGATATTGGAGGTCGGTACTGCTGTCGGCTATTCGGCGCTGTTTATGGACAGCGTTATGAGAAATGTGAACGGTAACAACGAAACCGGATATGTACATAAAGACAGCTGCGAGATCGTGACGATAGAGCTTGATGAGGCAAGAGCGGACGAGGCTGAGGCAAATTTCGATGAATGCCTTGGCGGGGAACGTAATATAAAGCTCCTCCGCGGAGATGCATATGAAGTCATGAAGTCGATGACTGCTGAGGAGTACGGCGTATTTGATATGGTATTTATTGATGCGGCAAAGGCTCAGTATGGTAATTATCTTGAAGAGGCTATGAGGCTGACCCGGAAGGGAAGTGTGATCATATGTGATAATATACTTGCCGGCGGTGAGATACTTGAGTCACATTATCTGGTTGAAAAGAGAGACCGGACTATACATGACAGGATGAGAAGCTTTCTCAGAGAGCTTAAAAAGGATGAGAGGCTTGATACGGCACTTTTATCCGTGGGTGACGGAATGTCGGTATCGATCAGAGTTTGATGATCGTTGGTGATTGTGAATTGAATGCTGGCATCGGTCAGTGTTTGCTGATCGTTAGTTTCTACGGTGGCTGGCGGGATACTGGTATCGGGTGACAGTCAGATTGATGTATGCGTTGATGATGGCGCTGGGTGTCAGTATCGTTGAGAGTTGATTGATGTAGTTATTGGCGAGAATTGATTGGTTGTAAGGAAGGACAGAGGTATGTCAGAGGATAATAAGAAAAAGGTTGAACTGCTGCTTCCGGCAGGCGGACTTGATACACTTGTGACTGCGGTTCAGTACGGAGCTGATGCGGTCTATTTCGGAGGAGAACGTTTCGGACTCAGAGCGAAAGCAGATAATTTCTCTCTTGAGGATATGAAACAGGGGATAGAATACGCCCATGAAAACGGAGTAAAGGTTTATCTGACTGTTAATATTTTCGCACATAATGATGACATAAAGGCGGTAGGGGCGTATTTTGATGAGATAAAGGATATAGGGCTGGATGCTGTACTTATATCCGATCCGGGTGTTTTCATGCTTGCGAAGGAGCATATGCCCGAAATGGAACTGCATGTCAGTACTCAGGCAAACAATACCAATTTTGAGACCTTTAACTTCTGGTATAAAATGGGTGCAAAGAGGGTTGTCTGTGCGAGAGAACTCTCGCTGAAGGAGATAGCGGAGATAAGAAAAAATATCCCGGAGGATCTGGAGATTGAAGCCTTTATGCACGGCGCAATGTGTATTTCCTATTCGGGAAGATGCCTCCTGTCGAGTTATCTTGCCGGACGCGATGCAAACAGAGGACTGTGTACACATCCATGCAGATGGAAATATGCAGTTGTTGAGGAAAATCGTCCGGGCGAATATATGCCGATCGAGGAGGACGAAAGAGGAACGTATATTTTTAACTCAAAGGATCTCTGCATGATAGAACATATCCCGGAGATGATCGAGGCGGGGATATATTCCTTTAAGATAGAAGGCAGAATGAAGACGAAGCTCTATGTGGCTTCTGCGGCAAGAACCTATCGTGAAGCGATTGATGACTATCTGGAGTCTGAAGAGCTTTACCGCAGCAAGATGGAGCATTACAAAAAAGAGATTGCTGCCTGCACCTTCAGACAGTTTACGACGGGATTTTATTTCGGTAAGCCTGATCAGAATACACAGATATATGATTCAAATACGTATGTGAGGAATTATATTTATCTCGGTGCGATCGAGGAGGTATGTCCGGACGGAAGAGTGGTCGTATTTCAGAAGAATAAGTTCCTGGCCGGTGATGAGATAGAGGTTATGGATTTCAGAAAAGGCGATATATCTGCAAGGGTTGTAAAGATTGAGGATGAGACCGGAAGAGAGATGGAGTCGGCTCCTCATCCGAAGCAGAAGCTGTATCTGACCCTTGAGTGTGGCGGGGCTGATCTGAAAGAAGGGATGCTTCTCAGGATGAAAGATGAGAAAGCAGCAGAGTGATGACAAAGGTTTGAAAAAAGCGGCTTTATTTGTACGATTTTAAGGGTAATAATTCGGCAAGTTTTGTTATTTTGTGCTTTTCATTAAAATAATATTATGGTAAAATAAAAATGAATAATTTTGCATGACTTTTCCGTAATTTATAGGAGATGTTATGTAAATCAGAATACAAAGGGCGGGGTTACGCCTGATAAAGAGAGGTAGAGGAATGAAGATTACTGGGGCAAGAAAGAAGATCCGTATAGGAGATCTCCTTGTTGAAGCCGGAGCCATTACAGAAGAACAGCTCCAGGAGGCACTTGCAAAGCAGAAAGAGGAAGGCGGCAGGATCGGTAATATTATCATGAATATGGGCTTTATAAGCAGGGAACTGCTTATCACTGTACTTACAGCCCAGACAGGTATCGATTTCTGCGAGATCAAGAGCGTAAAGATCGACGAAAACGTTCTTAAGCTTGTGCCGGATTCTCTTGTAAACAAATACACGGCTATGCCGATCGGCTTTGACGATAACAATCCTAACATACTGAGAGTAGCCATGGCGGATCCTATGGATCTTGTGGCTGTTGATGATATCAGTATTTCATCGGGACTTCAGGTTGAGCCGATGCTCGCATTTGAAGAGGATCTTGTAAATACGATCGGTAAGTATTACGGAAGTGCTCAGGCTATGGAGGCTGCAGAGGCTTACCGTAAGGAACAGCAGTCCGGAGAGCTTACGGATGCTGAGGCTGATCAGATGAATGATGAGATCGATAATTCTCCTATCGTTCTCCTTGTTAATCAGATAATAGAAGGCGGAGTAAGACAGAGAGGCTCCGATATTCATATCGAGCCAATGGAAACCTACGTAAGAGTAAGGTACCGTATCGATGGTGCCCTGAAGCAGGTTATGACCTACGATTACAGCCTTGCGGCTGCCATCTCGGCACGTATCAAGATCATCGGCGGTATGGATATCGCCGAGAAGAGAAAACCTCAGGACGGTCGTATTACCATCATGGTAGACAGAAGAGAGTTCGATGTCCGTGTTTCCATCCTCCCTACTGTGTACGGAGAGAAGACGGTTATGAGACTTACCTCCAAGGACGGACTTACAAAGCCTAAGTCAGGACTTGGATTTTCAGAGAACGAGATTGAAGTATTTGACGGCATACTCAGTAACCCACATGGTATCATCCTTGTTACGGGTCCTACGGGTTCAGGAAAATCAACAACTCTTTATACATCACTTTCGGAGCTTAATACCGAAGATGTTAACATCATTACGGTTGAGGATCCTGTCGAGGCAAATATCGACGGAATCAACCAGGTTCAGGTTAATGTTAAGGCTGAACTTACATTCGCGGCAGCGCTTAGATCTATCCTTCGTCAGGACCCTGACATTATAATGATAGGAGAGATCCGAGACGGCGAGACTGCCCAGATTGCCGTTCAGGCGGCTATCACAGGTCACCTTGTTGTTTCGACACTGCATACGAACTCAGCGGCTTCGACCGTAACACGTATTATCGATATGGGTATTGAACCTTATATCATCGGCGATGCTCTTGTTGGGGTTATCGCACAGAGACTTGTAAGACGTCTGTGTCAGGCGTGTAAAACACCTCGACTCGCATATGATGAGGAGAAGGTTGCTCTCGGGATTGAAGATATGGACGAGGACGTTGTAGTATACGAACCAGCCGGATGTCCGCTGTGTAATGAAACAGGTTATTCCGGACGTATCGGTGTATACGAGATGATGCCGGTTTCAAGAGAACTTCAGGCGGTTATCAGTAAGGGAGCTACGGCTGACGTTATTGAGGCACAGGCACTTAAGGAAGGAATGTCTACACTTAAGATGAGTGCCGGTAAGCATGTTCTTAATGGCATCACTTCTCTTGAAGAAATGAAGAAGATCACTTATACAACTGGTGATGAATACTAAATCTGATTTTCTGTTAAATTTAATGATATAATGTGCGAAAAATTGATATATTATTTTGTCGAGTATGATGTATCATTTATTATAGGTAAGTGTATGATCCGGCAGAGCCTCGTGATATAGGCAGAGACGGATAATATATAAATAAGAATATTTAAATGAAAGGACAGGGGATTACAACATGATTGATATGGACGAACTCCTTAGCATGGCTATCGAGAAAAATGCATCCGATATTCACATCGCGACAGGAATACCACCAAAGCTTCGTATCAATGGTCAGCTTATTGACGTAGACGTTCCGCCTCTTACGGCACTTGATGCGGCAGAGAGTATCGGAATGACCATGAACGACAGACACAAAGCAATACTTAAGGACAGAGGTGAGTGTGACTACGCTTATTCGGTAAGGGACAAAGGACGTTTCCGTGTAAACGTATTTATGGACAAAGGAAATATGGCGGCTGCTTACAGAAAGATTGATACCGTCATTCCTAAGCCTGAAGCACTCGGACTTCCACCTTCAGTAGTAGAGCTTTACAAGAAGAAGAGAGGCCTTGTACTGGTTACGGGACCTACAGGTTCAGGTAAATCAACAACTCTTGCTTCTGTTATAAATAAGGCAAACGAAAATCTTGCAACTCATATCATTACTCTTGAGGATCCTATCGAGTATATTCATAAACATAAGAAGTCGATAGTTAACCAGAGAGAGCTTGGAATGGATACACTTTCTTTCGATAATGCGCTTAGAGCTGCACTTCGTGAAGATCCGGATATCATCCTCGTAGGAGAGATGCGTGACCCTGAAACAATTCAGATCGCTATCACAGCGGCTGAGACAGGACATCTTGTATTTTCAACACTCCATACGATCGGTGCCGCAGCTACTATCGACCGTATCATCGACGTATTCCCTCCACACCAGCAGCAACAGATCAGAATTCAGCTCGCAATGGTTATCGAGGGCGTTATCTCTCAGCAGCTGATCCCGACATCAGACGGCAGAGGTCGTGTGGCCGCTTTCGAGGTAATGCTTGCAACACCTGCTATCAGAGCTCAGATCCGTGAGGCTAAGACTCACCAGATCGAATCAACTATCCAGACCTCTAAGGGAATGGGAATGATCACAATGGATGATGCTCTGGTTGATCTTTACAGAAATGGCGTTATCACAAGAGATAATGCTCTTCTGTATGCACAGGATCAGACGACGATGCATAAGAATCTTTACTAGTTTAGTATACATAATATGTGGGATTAAGAAAGTCTTAATACAATATATAGATATTTGCTACTATATTTTAGAGAATATTAACAAAAACATTGCAAAACTTTCAGTAATGTTGTATTATTTTTTTAGATATTGGCAAAATCTATTTAAATGTTCGGAGGAAATGGTATGGCACAATTTAATTACAAAGCTATGGACTCTACAGGTAAACAGAAAAAGGGTTCCGTAGAAGCTCAGACTATCGACCTTGCGAAGGAAAAACTGAGGAAAGAAGGCCTTAGTATACTGGATATCAATGAGTATAAGGATATTCAGATCCACCTTGGCAAGAAAAAGATCAAGAAAAGGGATCTTGCGGTTTTCTGCAAACAGTTTGGCTCTGTCCTTCGTGCCGGCGTTCCTATCATTCAGGCTCTTGATATGTTGTCTGAACAGATGGAGAACAAGGTTTTGAGGGATGCTCTGAAGGAAGCTCAGGCTCATGTTCAGAAGGGTGGTACACTCGCGGATGCATTTAAGCTTAATCCGGATGTATTCCCACCGATGCTCTATAACATGACGGCAGCCGGTGAGGCTTCTGGTAAACTTGAGATCTGCTTTGAAAGACTTGCTACACAGTTTGAAAAGGATGGATATATTCAGGGTAAGGTTAAGTCGGCAATGACTTATCCTATCGTAGTACTTGTAGTTATCGTAGTTGTTGTAGCTATCATGATGATCAAGGTTATTCCGACATTCTCGGGAATGTTTGAGGAAATGGGAGCAAAACTCCCTAAGGCAACTCAGATGCTTGTATCATTATCTAACTTTTTGGTTGATAAATGGTGGCTTGTTCTTATTATAATAATTGGTCTGGTTGTTGGTATAAAGGTATTCAAGGCTACACCGACCGGGCAGAAGTTCTTCGGCAGTCTCGGACTTAAGATTCCTGTATTTGGTAATCTTACAATAAAGTCTGCAGCAGCAACATTCTCAAGAACATTCTCTACACTACTTGCTTCAGGTATCTCAATGATAGATGCGATTGAGCAGACAGCTAAGATCATGAACAACAAGATCATAAGAGATAAGCTTCTGGAATGTAAAACACAGGTTGCAAGAGGTATTCCTCTTTCAAAGCCTATCAAGGATATGGATATCTTCCCTGTAATGCTTCCTCAGATGATGCATATCGGTGAAGAGACAGGTAATATTGAAGACATGATGGTTAAGGTTGCTGATTATTACGAGGAAGAGGTTGACCTTGCGGTTGAATCACTTTCAGCAGCTATGGAACCACTTATCATGGTTGTACTTGCAGCAGTTGTTGGTGTTATCGTAGTTGCTATTTACTCACCTATCATGAGTATGTACGATGCGGTAGACAGTTATTAAAAAGAAAATACTTATTATAATAAGTAGAAGTAGCGGTGAATCCACTGAGTTATCCGGCTTCCGGTATATGACGAGAAGATGATCCGGAACAGGACACTGAGTGATCACATACATGTTACACATAGTTACGATATAATCCGCTGGACGAGAAGCGGAATATATATATTATCTAAAACTATGAAAAAAAACTAAAACAAAAGAAAAGGAGAATCAATTTTATGAAGAAGACAAACAAAGGTTTCTCACTCGTTGAGCTTATCATCGTTATTGCTATCATGGCAATTCTTGCAGCAGCTATCGCTCCTGCACTCATCCGTTACATCGACAAGTCAAGAAGAGCTGATGATGTAACAGCAGCTGGTACACTTTTAACAGCAGTTCAGACAGCACTTGCTGATGAGGATTGCTACTCAGAGATCGCAGCTCAGAAGCCAACCACAGCTGGCGCTTCTACAATCATCGTTACTGTAACAAGCCCAAGTACTGTTAGTGCTACAGATTCCCTTAAGGATGAAGTTTCTTCATCAATCGGATCTGGTCTTCCTATCAAGTACACAAAGGATGGCGCTGCTAGCTACTCTGTAGCAGTTGATGACAAGGATTTACTTTCTGTTTACATCGGTACATCATCTGACGTTGACAAGTGGCAGATTCAGCCTGTAACAGCTAAGAAGTATAAGTAATTCTTACTATACCTGTTAAGGCATAAAACAACATGGGGGCTTTAACTCGTCATAAAGCCCTCATAATTAAATGATTTTGTTTTTAGTTTTTAAAAAGTAACCAAAATAATGCAGTGTTTAATGACTAATTAAGGGTGACTTAATTAGTTTTTTGCGGTCAGTAGTTTTTACTCTGACGGCTATAAACAAAAGGGGTGTAATCCCGAAAATAGAAACTACTGATTAGCGAGGGAGGCTATAGGATGGCAAAAAGTAATAGAGTCTTATCAATAGACATCACAAATGAAAGTATTACTATCATCGAAATCTCAGCTTCGCAGAAGAAGCAGACCAATATCCACAAGGTTCTCATGTTTGAGACTCCTGAGGATTCTTTCGAAGATGGTGTGATCAGAGATCAGGACAAGATAGCAGGGGAGATAAGGGCGCAGCTTAATGCTGCAGGTGTTACAAATAAGAATGCTATATTTGTTATGTCCTCAACAAAGATTGTTAACAGAGAGGTAGAGATACCTCAGGTTAAGGAAAACAAGATAGCAGGTATTATTAATGCCAATGCTTCTGAGTATTTCCCGGTTAATGTAGAAGATTATGTAGTATCTCATTCTCTTCTTGAGTCTATCACAGATGCTGAAGGCAATAAGAAGATGAGGGTTATGGCAGTTGCTGCTCCACAGACAATGGTTAAGTCTTATTATGATCTTGGTGCTGCAGCAGGTCTTAAGGTTGAAGCGCTTGATTATATAGGAAACGCAATGCTTCAGCTTATCAAGACACAGACCACCGAGCAGTCTACAACAATGGTTATTCAGCTTGGCAGTGAGTCTACAGTTCTTAATATTGTTCAGGGAGATAAGCTTCTCCTTCAGAGAACAGTACCTTACGGTACAAATCCGGTTGTTAATGTTGTAATGGAGGAAAAAGGTGTTGATGCGACAACAGCTATGGCTCTTCTCCAGAATGACCGTATTATCACAGTTGATTTTGATGATAATGAAGCAACAGGAGCTTTCAGGTATCTGATCAATAACATCGGACGTGTAATGGATTATTATGCAAGTAAGAATCCGGATGCACCAATTGATGATGTATTTCTTACAGGTGATGGTGCTCTTATTAAGGGCATCGATGGACTCTTCAAGATACAGCTTAATGTTTCAACAAGAGTAATGGACAGCCTTTACAATATCAAGTTTGATCCAAGCATTGATATGAAGGTGTACAGCCCTGTATATCTCATAGCACCTATCGGTGCCGCAATGGATCCTATGGGATTCAATCCTGCAGCAACAGGCGGAAGCAAGGCTGCAGCAGGTGGTGGAATCAGTACGATTCCATTTATCGTATTTGTTATTCTCTGTATCGCAGCAGTTGCGGTTCTTTGGTTTATGGAGCATAAGAAGGTTCAGGATGCTGAGGATGAGACAGATGATCTGAACAGACAGATAGCAGCAGCAAGTGAGATTAATAAGATAATCTCTGAGCATGATGAAGCTGAAAGAAAGGCAATCGACGTTCTCACTATGTCAGCAATGACCAGACATAATAATGAGCAGGCACTCGAGTTTATTAACAATCTTGAGCAGGCACTTCCTACAAATTGTGTTATTAACTCGTTCGCTTCAAGTGATGCTTCTATAGTAATTCCTGGAACAGCATCAAGCTATGATGATATCACTGAGTTTATTATGAACCTTAAGAAGATTGATTGTATAAATGATGTATTCCTTTCATCAATCGCTACAGTACTTGATGAGAAGAGCGGAATCCTTGTTTATAATTTTGATCTTACATGTGTTTATAAACCACTTCAGCTTGATAATGATTTATTAAATACAGAGGAATAAGGAGGTAAGATGACATGAAGAAATCAGACGTTCAGATATTATTAGTTATTCTTGGAATCGCCATCCTTGTTCTCGGTTATTTATTCGGTTTCAAGAAGGAAAAAGAAAAATTAGATACAGCAGAAGAAACAAATTCAACCCTTCGCGTACAGCTCGCAGAGCTGCAGGAGAAGGCAAAACAGAAGGATCAGCTTCTCGCAGAAACTGATGAGTATAACAAGTTGTTCGAAAAAGAACTCACAAAGTATCCTGCAGACCTTAATCAGGAAACAGCAGTTGCTTTCCTTAAGGGTGTAGAAGAGCAGATGGAGTACAATCATGTAGTAGTTGGCTTCCAGCGTCCAGCTGAGTTCTATATTCTTGGTCAGGGTGCAGCTGAAGGCGCTTCTGTAGTAGCCGATGATGTTGATACAAGTGAGTCATATATTTGTACAGATTCAGCATACACAATTTCATTTGAAGGTTCATACGAAGGTATCAAGCAGTATCTTGATTATATTGCTAACTACAAATATTTCATGAACATTTCAAATATTAATGTAACACGTAGTTATAATGAACAGACAAATGATGAAATCTATCAGGGTAATTTAACACTCAATGGTTATGCAGTAAGCGGACCTGACAGAACACCTGAACAGCCAAATGTTGATGTACCTAACGGAGTTGGTAACATCTTCACAGGCGGCGGATCAATCACTCCTCAGTCAACAAATAAGTTTGATTCAGATCAGGGTGCATCTATCGTTTCAGATCATGACCTTACAATTGGTCTTGTAAAGGCTGATAACGATACAACAAAGGCAAGTGTTCTTGTAGCTTCAGACGAGACTAAGGAAGAGACAATCGTTTCTTACGAAGGAAATGACGTTGCAACACTTGATATCTCTGTACAGGAGAAAGATGGAAAGAACTATGTAACTTATATGATCGGAAGCAATCAGTATGAAGCAGAGCTTCTTTCAAAGGATCTCAAGATACTTGTTGCTTCTACAGCAAGAGTTGACTCAGAAGACCTTAGCGGTGTTAAGGTTAACATCAGCAACTCAACAGATGTAGCAGTGTATATCAAGGTTCAGGGTGATGATTCAACCTCTCCAAGATTTACACTTGGAACAAAGACAGGCAGTGTAACTGTTTATTAGTTTGAAAGAATTGGAGTGGTGCGAAAGTGGCGAAGAAAAAGAATTCGGGTTTCAGCTTAATTGAAATCGTAATAGCCGTTGCAATACTTGGATTATTGATCACACCAATCCTGACTCAGATTGTTCATACATCTAACACCAGCAGGAAAGCCAAAGAGAGACAGGCTGCTGTTGAAAACGCGGAATACATAACAAATTTTATTCAAAGCGTAGACAAGTCAGAACTGGATAAAGCCAGTTCTGGCGGTCTAAGCGATATTTCTATCAACTCAAAAACGGACTTCACCGTTTCATGTAAGCTGGTAGATAAGAATGGAAATGAGCTTACAAACGTTACATATAAAGCGACAGTGTATGATTTGGACAATGTAAAGTTGGGACCTAAATCAAATGAGTATACAAGAAAAGCAATCCTTGATGATCTCAACAGTACTGTTATGGCTGCCGGATACGAGATTTTATACGACAGCAGTCAGTATACAGATACTCTTAAAAACAAGGGATTTACCTTAACTAACGAAGGTTCTATTGTTATGTACAATGAGAGTATCGGCGGAACTGTCAGTCAGGTAGTCTGTGTACCAAGAGATGCTGCATTTACCGATGAGGGCAGTATTTACAAGTACAAGAATCCTAACAGTGTTAGCCTTGGTTTCATTCAGGATCTTGATTCATCAAAGGTAGCAATCATTCAGGGCGTGGCTTCAAACTTTGATGCTCAGGCAGCTGATGATATATTTGCTCAGAAGATGAATAATCTGAGATTTGTAAATGAGGCGAAGTGGAAAGAGCAGTTTGACCGTGATGATCATTCAAACCTTTTTGCAAATGATGAAACAGGTGTAAGACTTCTTTATGTCTCTATCAAATCCCATAAGGATACCGAGGGCAATATAGAGTATTATGAAGTTTTGTGTGATGTATGTTATTATGAAAATTACAGCATTGCAGGTGCTACAAGTGATTTCACTGCAAAGCTGAAGTATAATGTCTTCTCTAAGAAATTCTATACTACAGAATCACCGGACATATATCTTATATATGAGCCGTATGTTATGAATTTCGATAAGAAGATGTATGCTTACAATGATTATATTGAGATATATAATGATGAAGATACAGCTGATTCAAAGTTATATCTCATTAAACCATCATCTGGTCAGCTCGCAGGAACTGATTATGTAGATGGATATCACTATACAGCTGACAATGGCGGAGATATTAAACCTGTTAATATCAATATCACTGCAGCAATCGAGAATGGAGAGTCAACATCAACAAAGAAACTTCTCAAGATATTTACCAATATCGAGATCAATTATACGGTTGGTGGATGGACACAGTTCTCATTTGATAATACCATCAGAGGTTCGGCTTACAGTTCTGATGATGATATAACAACAGAACAGCTCAGACAGTTAAGAAAGATGCCATGGCCTTCTTATATTACTAACGCCAAGGCTTATCCTTCAGCTTATCTTATGAGTCTGGATAAGGATACAAATAATGTGGATAGATTATACACAGTAACAGTTATCCTGAAGAGCGTCGACGGTAAGATGGACGATGCAAGATATACTGCCGGAAAGGGGGTTAACTAATATGAAGAATTTTATCAAGAAGCTTAGAAAAGATAAAAATGAAAAAGGTTCCGGAATAATTCTTGTTATAGTTGCCCTTTCCTTTTTAGGCATTATAGCAGGTGCACTCCTTACGGCAGTTGCATATGCTTACAGACTTAAGCTTTATGATTATAATGCTAAGGACAATTTCCATTATGTTGAACAGGCTATGGATGAGGTTTATGCTGGTCTTGGCGGAAGAACCACGACTACGATGCAGGAAGCTTATACCAGAACTGTTGAAGAGATGGTTAAGTTCGATATAAGTCAGAGAGCTTATGTAAATATCGGTGATGCAGAAGCCAATAAGAGATTTAAGGATTATTTCATGAATGGCATTAAGACAGATGTTGCCTTCACAAATATCACTACTCTTACTGAGCTTCTTCAGTCATATATATCAAACAATTCTGTTGAGGTTGTCAGCGACAACATGAAGGTCCTTTATTATGACATAAACGGAAATGTTGTTATGACTGTGCCGGGTTCAACAATGCTTGATACAATCAGCAGTGTCGAAATCGGTAAGATCGTAATTAAGAACCTCGTTCTCAGAAGAACAGCAGAATATGAGAGAAGTTCCGCAAGCGGTACTTTTACTCAGACAATTTCTACAGATATAGAGATAGCAAGACCTGATTTTAACGTTCAGTTCAATACTGTTAATGTTCAGAATTCGGTTCTCTATAATTATGCGCTTATTGCTGATTCTGGTGTTGAGATCAATAAATCTGCTGCAGCGCCGCTTCTTATTAACGGAAACATTTATGCGGCAGCCGATTTCTACAACAAGACCTATAATCAGTATGGAGTGAGTGATTCGGCTTACCTCAGCACTTATCGTCAGTATAAGACCATCAGCAGTGCGACTAATAATGATGGTTCAGTAAATGACATTGTTGTTGGATTTGAGCCGGTTTCTTCTAAGAAATATATAACAACCGGAGATGATCAGACAAATCAGCTCTTTAATGCCAGACTTGCTGATATGCGTTACGGAAACGCAGATGGAATACTGGATTGGTCTGAAGTTCGTGATAATTTTAAGAATAATCCGGAGCTGTTATATAACGGAAATAACGAGAACAGTAAATATTCCGGATTTTATGTCAATGGTGCCAAAGTATCCATTATGGCTGATACCATGGTAGTACCGGGCACTATTGCTGTAATGAATGGAGCTAGTCTTTCAGTTTACAACAATGACGGAGCAACCATTGGTAAAACAAATGTGTGGGCTGATAATGTGGTTCTCGGAGGTTATAATGTAGCAAATACAACCGGCGGAACTTTTGGTTCAAAGGCTACATTCGTTGCCGATATGTTCATAAGAGACGACCTCGAAGTGAATGCAGATAATGCAAAATTCGAGCTTATCGGTGGGTATTACGGATATGGTAACGGAGCACAGACCAAGAGAAAATTTACACCGATTGTAAGTGTTGATGGTAATGGTATAAACATCTACCAGTATGGAACCCAGCCGGCTACAGCTGAAGATAGATCACATTACAACAGTAGTGCGATCGTAGTTAACGGACAGCTTGCAACTGTTGATCTTTCACAGACTAAAACTCTTTATGTTGCAGGTCAGGCATATCTTGAACTTTCAGCTAAACATCAGGATATTGAAATAACAGATGAAAATCTTGCTGAAACAGTATATGGATCTGGTAATCCGGACAAGGTATCTGTTACAAAGGAAGTAATTACCTATGACGCAACAAAGAATGATTACAGAACAGGTGAGTCTGTATCTGTTAAGAGTAACCAGCTTATCTATATTCCAAACGGAACAGGTACATATGATGATGTAAAGGATTCAGCAGGCAATGTTTTATATCAGACAATTGCGATTAATTCTATGCTTCTGACACCTGATTCAAGCGGAAAGAACCTGTTTACGTCTTACTTCAAGGATACATCTAAGGTTCCTTGTGTTTCAATTAAACCTGCAGGGTCAACAAGAACATATCATTATTTTGATTTTGCAAGGGCATTTGATGAAGATAATAAGGGATTTGCCAGCGCTGACGAGATGGCGGCATCATATGCTGAGGCTTACATGGCTGAGCTTAATAAGAGTACTTCATCATTATCAGCTGATTTCAGTCCTATCAAGGAATATCTTGATGCGGATGTAACAAGCGGAGATCTCTTCAGTGCAGGAGAACTTATCCTTCCTGAAACAATAGTTAAAACTAATGGTACTACAGTAACTACAATAGAGCCTAATATTTATGCAAGCGGAGCTCTTACAAGTATTGTTAAGAGTTCAACCGGAAAGAATGATTATAATATCGTTGTAAACAAGGACAGTGGAATAACAAGACCTGTTTCTGCAAGTGGCGATACAAGCGAATACTCTACAGGAAGCGTAACGGGTAATCTTCAGCTCGCCAGTGATTTTGCAAAGCATTATAACTATGTCAAATATTCACTTGTTGATCTTGCCAAAGATTCAAGTGAGGCAATATTTGTAGACAGTGTTGTAGATGATAACATGTATGGTGAGTCTTCATTAACGCCACTCAACAGATTCTTCAATCTTAAGAACCTGTGGGATGTTGCACCACCTACAACTAATACAGAGGATGGTTCTTCACAGCATGTTCTTAAGCTTTCATCCGGTTACAAGATCTGGATCAGTGATGGCGATGTTACGATCGATCAGGCTGATTGTGAACTTATCGATGGACAGTATGTTGTAAGAGGAATAGTCATCTCCAAGGGTGATGTTTATCTTGGAAATGATGAAACAACCGGTATTAACAAATTTGAAGGTCTTATAGTTGCCGGTGACAAGATCTATGTTGGAAATTCGGTAAATCAGATTTCATCTAATTCTCAGATATGTAAAGCTATCATGACTGAGCTTCAGACTGAGAAGGATATTGATGCTGAGAAGGTTCTCAGAGTATTCATAGGTTATAAGAGTGCATATGATGAGAAGACTATCGATGAGTTAAGAGTTCTTTGTGATAACAGAGAAATTGCTTATTCGGAGACAGATACCAAGGATACACTTATAACACTTCTCATCGCATATGATAATAATGGCGATAACACAATTAAAACTGTAGATACTATTGATTATTCAGACGTTGTTAGATATAGCAACTGGATGAAGAACTCAGAATAGGAGAGCTGGCATGAAAAAAACTATTATGAAAAATAAAGGCTTCTCTCTTGTCGAGATGATAATAGTTCTTGGTATAATTGCCGTCATGTCAACAATGGCGCTTATCTCTATTAATATCATCCATTCAGCCAAGGCAAAGGATGCAGCCACTGTATTTGATTCAGAGGTTGCAACCTTGAAGACCAAGGCTAAAGGAATGGGCGTTGATCTTAATAGTAATGGCAAGATAGATGATACCGAAAAAGATCTTCTGTATTGTATAAAGATATACAAGAGTGGAGATGAGTATTACCTTTGCACAGGTTATACGACAGCAGCTGCTGTATATGCAAGTTTTAATTCAACAGCTACTGCAAATAGTGGCAAAGGAAGAAATCTTTCAAGCTATGTTAAGATAAGATATACCGGTAAGTTGATAGACGGTACGTCAGTTACTGATTATGACCCGGCTAATGGTACACAGGCTATATATATCGTATTCAACAAACGTGGTGAATGCGTATATGGCGCCGGTGAGTACGAGTTTCAGAAGTCTAATGGCAAGACCGTAGCCAGAAAGTATATCAGGGCAAACGGAAGTCATGGTTCAAAGTGATGGGGGTGATATGATTTGATTCTTAAAGAGAAAAAGAATAAAGGTTTCACTCTTGTCGAACTCATAGTTGCCATTGCAGTATTGGCACTGCTGATAACCGCGGTTGTTACTATGATGAGCCATGAGTCAGTTATACTTAAGAAGAATGAGGCGGATATAGCTGTTCAGAATGCCGCACAGGAAACCTACAATGATATCTCTGATATCATAATGCAGGCAAATTCAATCAAGATTACTGCGTATGTTCCACAGGCAGGAGCTGCAATAGTATTTCCGAAGAAGAAGTCCGGAGAAGAAATATCAGGTTTCACATTTGATCAGATGACCTTTGCTAAGAAGAGCGAGGCCGTTGGAACAGAGAAAAACTTTGAGGATAATGGATCAAAGATATCAAGTGGTCCTGTTTCTGATTTCTATCTGAAGAAAACAACAGTATCCGGTGGTGAGTCAAGCACAGTATATAGAACGCTTTATCTTAAAAAGATTACTGTAAAATACAGTGTTCCGTATGATTCAGCATACAATGATGGAGTTACTGTACCGGCTGGTACAACAAATGATATCTGTAAAACTGAGATCATATTTGAAGGCAATAAGATTTATATAACCAGAGATTATACATATATGAATCTTCTTGATGCAACATATTCAGATTCGAGTTCTGCGGCTGAGAAGGAGGCTTGCCTCTATACTTCAAAGCTCAACTATGTTAAAACTGCATCCGGAACTCAGATTAGTGCAGCGATAGCAACAGTTGACTCTGATTATCAGCGTATCAGTCTTGAATTAAGATTTTTAGACAACGGAATGACCTATAACGTTAGTGGTATAACAAATGTTAGAAATTCATTCGTCTTCGTTGATCCTAAGTAGAAAGGAAGGTGATAACAGATGAGAAAAATTAATAAAAAGATTTTAGTTGCAGCTTTATCACTTCTGTTAGTTGTATGCGCATTTGTTACTGTACTTTCATTCACTATGGCGGCAGACGGAGGCGGAGATACTACCAATACTGTTGAAGCTGAACCGGATATCGATATTGTAACGATTTACAATATTGATAGAATAGTACAGAATTCAAATAGTGGCTCTGATCCGTATTTCCATATTGTTGAGATCAGTTCAAGCAGCAGCTATTCAGCAATGAGCGGATCAAATACTTCAGAGATATTTACTGAATATGTATTTAATGGATACAAAACAATCACTGATCAGTCAATGAAGGAAGGCATGATCGATTATAAGGCATATGATACTGTTAATATGTCTGATGCTGCAATCCAGAATTGTATTGATGCAATAGCAAAGGCAGATCTCATATATGTTCATAATGATCCGTACAATTTCTTCGGAAAGAACAGTAATGATATCCCAGAGATGATCAAATTACAGCTCTGTAGTGCTGCTGTTGGTGATTATGTCCCATTCATCATCGATGGACCTGTTGCTACACAGGAAATAATTGATGATAATTCTGCTTCTTATGGCGATCTTGCAACAAATGGCTTTAAGAAGAAGGGTGGTAAGTATTTCACAACTGAGTGGAATCCTACAACACAGACTTCACCACTTGATTACTTTACACATAAAACCTCTTACTATATTCAGATCGATGGTTCTACGAGAAAATCAAGATGGGTAAGACTTTGCTCTTTATCTAATTATGATCTTACAAACCTTGCTGATGGTGAGATAGCTACATCAGGTGATGCAGTCAAGGATGTAGTTGAAGGCGGCGAGTATTATAAGCTTAACGATAAGCTTGGTAACACCGCAAGTATCCTTGTTATAGGAAAGGGTGGTTCTGAGAAGAAGATATCTGATCTTACCAAGATCGGTCTTGAGCCATTAAACGATGGTACACCGGAAGGCCTTAATTACAAGCTTGTAACAGCTGATACAAGAGAAACATATGCTATTGATACGGTTGATAAGGATGGTAATGAAATCAAACTTATCGATAAGGCTACAGCAGATGCAGCTGTATATACCAAGAATCTGTATAGCATTAAGGAGGATTCTCCGCTCAGATCAGCTTATGCAAGTCGTAAGAATATACCGGGATTTGTAACCTATGATTATTATGATGGTGGTGATCCTGCACTCGATACTATAGATTATGCAGCATATGATATAGTTATCGTTGAGGCAGCAGCCGGATTAACAATGCTTAGTCAGGAGAATTATAATAATCTGTATAGTGCTATGATGGGTAATGTTTGTATACTTTATGATAGCTCTCTTGCTACCGGAAGTATCGATAACAGCGTAAGTAATGATACAGATTATGGTCAGAATTACCTCTATGTTTGTGGAAAGACTATGACCTCAACAGAAGTTGGTAAGTATGATAATATTCTTGTAACCAGTCCTTCGAGAATGAAGGTTTATATGTCAGCTAATAATAAGGAAGCTGTCAAGGATATTGCAGATATCATCAACTATGCTTCATACAGAGGTATCGGTGGTGGTAATGGTGATTCCTCAAATCTGTACACAGTACTTGAGATTCAGCCTGCTTATCCGATAGATACAACGCTTGCTAAAAAATTTGCTAAAATTGATGGCGGTAATCATATAAAAGGATATACTGATCCTCTTGAGAACAATCCATATGTTGCCAATATGACTTTTGCTAAGGTTACCGGACGTGATCGACCAATGTCATCAGGCGAATATGCAAATACGGCAAATAACAGTTGGTATTATATTAGAAATCAAGGAGTTATAAATAATACAACCTCAGATGAGATATCGTTTGATGGAGAACATTCACTTACAACTTTCCTTGAGAGCGGAGATAATATAACAAGTGCTCAGCTTGGAACTGTAACCGATTATTATGCGTGGACACTTTCAAAAGCCAAGATAGCTCATGCAACTGGCCTTGAATACAATGAAGTTAATGTTGTACATATGTCAACATACGAATTTAATTGTACGAAGAAGACGGTTCTTGATAATTTTGATGCGATATATATTGGAGGCGATAATTCCGGAATTAAGAATCTAAACGCTTACCATTCATCAAAGCTTGCCAGCATTGGTCTTGATACCTACAATATGTATTTTACAAATGGTGATGCTTATGATTATTCGCAGAAATATGGCGCAAGCGATGGCTCAGTAGGAACCCTTGAGGGTAATGACATAAGCAAGAATAAGTATGACGAGCTTATGGAGTATAAGAAGAACGGCATGCCGATTATAATCGGTAAAGATGCATGCGCCGGTTTGACTTCTGCAAGAAGAAATGCAATTGATCCGGATTCTTACATGTATAGTTTCCTTACAGCTTGTCAGACTGATCATGCAAACGGTAAGGATAATATACTTTGGAACTTCAATTTTGAGGACAAGGTTAAGATCCAGAATGCCGGAGGAGCGTACGGAAATACTTATGATGGCTATGTAACTGTATTTAGTGGTAATGAACTCGAGGATTATATGGGTAATCCTGTTACCATTGATTCATCAAGCGTAAACGAAGCTGATCTTAGAAGAGTACTTAATGATTCCTCTAAGAGACCTAAGCTTGTTATTACCAGTGCTCCTGTTCAGTACAAGGAAGGCGATGAGTCAACCTGGATAACAGATCGTACTGTAAGATGGAGTTATGAAGCAGCTGGCGGAGCCGGATTTACCGGTCGTCTCTATATCGATGATAATGCAAACAGTCGTTTCGAGGCTGATGAAATAGTTGATACAGAGGATGGCGCTAAGGGAACGCTTTCAAAGAAATTTGATCCTGATTACTTTGGTGTTGTATATTGGAAACTTGAGGTTGAGAATAATTCAGGCTCAAAGGCATCAACAACAGGATGTCTCAAGATTAAGAGAACAAATCAGGAAAAGATTAAAGTTAATCTTCTTCAGATTATGCCGGATGGTACACAGGAAGAGAAGAACGGTTCTGATAACAGTAAATTGTCATTGTTCCTCTGTACAGAATGTCAGGAATCAAGATTTGTTCTTCATGGTAACAGAATTGCTCTTAACAAGTATGGAGATGACTCCGTATTAAAGTTAACTGCCGGTTTCACTGATAGAAATCCTATGGATGGCGGTTGGACAAGTGTTGGCGAAACCACCACTGTAGAGAATAATATCAAACACTATATTTCCAGTGCTCAGAATACAGACAGTACACTTTATCTTGAAGGCATGCAGGATTATGGTACATCGGGAGAGTTTGGATTTAGTATACCAACTAGACTGGGTGTACATCAGCACAGGTTTGGAATAGTTAAGTATTTTAGTGATCTCACCACAGATTCCGGTAATTGGACAGGGCTTGATGACTGGAATACAAACTGGTTCAGAGAAGTTGAGAATGATTATGATGTTAATATGAATATCATCTATATCAGTGAGTTTGAGAAACTAATTGACGATATAAATGATCTTTATTATGGCAAAGATACTTCTGAGATTAAGACTTTAAGAAGTAAATTCTCTATAGCAGCCTCTGAATTCCAGAATGCCTATAATGGTATGGTGAAGGTTGTTAATGGAACATACAAGAATGAAGTGAAAAATGGTGGACTCACAACAAATGAAAAATCAGCCATTCAGAAGTATTTGTTCAGGAAAGATGCAATGGGTTACGGTATTGCTCCAACTAACGCTCAAATATTAGCTGCACAGCTTGAGGCTGAAGCAGAAGTTGATAAGCTTACTCCGGCTCTTACAGGTGAAGAAAGAACGAACTGGGTCAATGAGTACAAGGAAAAGAAGCTTTCTGAAATCCTGTATTCTAACTTCGAAACAATTCTTGATGTTTTTGCAACCTCAGGAGGTAAGCTCGAGAATCTTCTTCTCAGTTACAGATCCGGTAGTGCTGTGTTAGCCAGAGAAGTAGATTATGAGTTGTCTTTTGATAACTACTCAGACAGACCTTATTATGATTTCTTCTCACTCTATCAGTCAGGTGGACATGTACCGGCCGGATATGCGAGTGAATATCAAAACTGGCGTGATGGAAAGATTTATGAGCAGTTCTTCCGTAAGATGTTTGAGTATTATACACTGCTTGCAGCTGTAAATGATTCAGGTGAATTTGAACTTGCAAAGTATTATAACTGTATCGTTTTTGGTGCGGCTGAAAACTTTGCTGGTGGTGATCTTAATGACGCTGCTATTGATTCTATCATTAAATATATCAATGATGGTGGTCAGACAATGCTTTTCTATGATTCACTTACATCTGGCGGTGATAAATATGGATCAACAAATTCCACTGCAAATATGACTAAAAGGCTTTCATCGTACTTTGGTATGAATGCTTATTCAGAGCCTGAGTCTGATATCACATCAGGTGGTGGATCAGATGTATCAACATCAGAAGATACTTATGAAGGAACCATAAAAATAGATATATTGGATCCTTGGAATTCTGGAGCTCTCGGAACTTATACAGTTGATACAGCAGCTACAGAAGTAAATATTACTATTAATTACAATGGTAATATAGGAAGCGACTTTAGTATTACAGCTTATGATAACAGAACCAGTAATGAAGGAAACTACGGAAAACATAATATTAAGATTAATATAACAGCAACTAGTTCAAATCAATATTATGGTTCGGGTGGAAGAGTATTTGTTAATGGAGCTGAAAAAGGTTCTATTCCAGGTAATGGAGGGACATCTTCAGTTAGTATAACTGTTTCGAATGCTATTATTAAAGAAGAACAGAATTCAGGCGATAATGGTGGTGGTAATAGTGCTCCACTTGCACTTAATCCTTCAAAACTAACATATGCTACGGCGCTTGGTCAGACATCTGATTCAGATAAGTCAACCACATTTAATTACAGCTTATATTATCCAAATCTTGAGGCGGAAGGAAAGACCCATCCGAGAAAAGATATGATGCAGTTTGCAGCACAGAATTATGTAGCAACGAATGCCGCAGAACAGAATAATGAAGGTATAGTTACAATGTATCCATTCAGTATCGGTGCTAATCTCCGTGTTACACCAACAGTTGAAGGTGATTTTACGATCAATGTTGCTGATGAGAATCTCATTGTATACTATTCATTATCAGGTGGTACATCCGGTACGATGTCATCGAACTATGCAGCAAACCCTCTTGATGGTGGTAACAATTACTTTGTATACCAGTATCAGCCAAAGGGTAACAATGCAGGTACAGTAACGTATCTTGGTGCTGGACGTACAGTTGTAACAGGTTACAAGAGAGAGAATAACGATGAGCGTAGATTCTTCATTAACCTTATTCTTAACACAGGACGTAAGAGTACGAAGAATTCAACTCTTGACCTTTATGATCATAGTTCATCACAGGTTGTGACCTCATCAGGTACTATTCAGTCTTCAAGTCTTACAAATAAGACTGTACAGGAGAATGGTACACTTGGTTACAAGATGACTATAACAGAGGGTTCAGTTCCTAAGTTCTCATCTCTCTTTACATCAGATTCTTCAGTTGAGATAGCAGAAGTTTTAGCTTACTACGATCTTGATTATGATGAAGTAAATCCGGATGATGAATATCATTCAGAAGATGGAAAGCATGTACTTGTATATGACAAGAATTTCAATAAGTCTGGTACATATAGCAAGACAGAGAATCCATGGATAGCTTCCGGATATCTCTTATGGATTGATGAGGATACAGCTCTTAAGGGTACACCTTATAACCTTAATGGTACGACGATTACTCCATCAATGCTTGAGATTCAGGATAACTATCTCTACAATAATGAATATACATATATCGTTGTAAAGGTAATTCCTTCAAAGGGTGATCCGATTTACACAAGAATTAAGATCATTCTTAAGCCTGAACTTCATGATCTGACTTAATGTAGATACTTGCAAAAGTATTAATAACAAAAGTAATGGCCCTCGGGGTTTTCCCCGGGGGCTAATTTTAAGTATGTGAAAGATCAAATATATATAATCCCTTAGATTTCATAATTGAAATAGCAGCTGATAAATAATATAATTATGCTATGCAGATTAGTAATAAGTGAATATTTTTCATTTGTATCAGTTCTACTGTTATATTGGTATTATAAGGGAGGAACAAAAAAATGCCTGAGAACAACACAAAAGCAATGTATAAGTTATCTTATGGTCTTTTCGTATGCACAGCGGTTAACGGAACTAAGATGAATGGATGTATAACAAATACAGCTATTCAGGTTGCTTCTGACCCTAATACGATTTCTGTAGCTATAAATAAGGCTAATTTTACACATGATATGATAGTCAAGACAGGTAAATGCAACATATCTGTTTTAAGTAATGACGCTGATTTTGAGGTATTTAAGCATTTCGGATTCCAATCCGGAAGAGATGTAGACAAGTTTGCAGCTGATTATCCTGCTGATAATTATGAGATGGCTGATAATGGTATTCCATTTATCGTTAAAGGAACAAATGCCTTCTTTTCATTAAGTGTTATAAGTACGGTGGATCTTGGCTCGCATACACTATTTATTTGCAAACCGGATTTTATGACAGTACTTTCGGATGTGCCATCATGTACTTATGAGTATTACCAGATCAATATTAAACCAAAGCCACAGGCTGTTGGACAGACACCAAAGGGAGAGACAATATGGCGTTGCACTATCTGTGGATATGAATACGTGGGAGAAGAACTTCCTGATGACTTCATTTGCCCAATTTGCAAGCATCCTAAAGAAGATTTTGAGAAGGTAGTTAGATAGTTATCGAATTTAAATATGCCTAATCTCGCCGAAAGATACTTCAGCAAACCCAGTCGATTAGCTTAGCAATATGCAATATGCAATACTACTGTAAACATTAATGAAAGACCAGAGGTTCTGAACAAAATAAAAAGACGGTCATTGATCAAATGATCGTCTTTTTTATTTATACAAGATGTATATCAGGTAGTCTTAATATCATTAGTGATATTAAACTCTCGACATATATTCGCCTGTACGTGTATCAATCTTAATTGAATCACCCTGGTTAACGAAGAGAGGTACATTAAGTGTAGCTCCTGTCTCAACTGTACAAGGCTTTGTAGCGTTAGTAGCTGTATTTCCTGCTACACCAGGCTCGCACTCTGTTACAAGAAGAGTAACGTTGATAGGTGGCTCAATTGAGAACACCTCACCCTTGTATGAGCTGATCTTACAGTTTTCATTCTCCTTAACGAACTTCATATCATCCTTGATAAGTGCTTCACTTACAGGAATCATTTCGAAGCTTTCAGGATCCATGAAGTAGAAGAGTTCGCCATCCTTGTATGAATATGTCATATCCTTCTTATCGATATGTGCTGTCTCAAGCTTCTCTGTTGGACGGAAGGTCTTCTCAACAACACCGCCACTCTTGATATTCTTAAGCTTTGTTCTAACAAATGCAGCACCCTTACCAGGCTTAACATGCATGAATTCGATTACCTGAAAGATATTTCCTTCAATCTCTACGGTTACACCATTTCTTATTTCACCTGCTGAAATCATATTTTTCCTCCTTAGAAAACATATCTTGTAATATTTTAATATAATTGAAAAATAATTTCAACTAATAATTATCAATAATTTGTTTATATTTTATGCCTCATTGCTGACCTCAGCTGCCTCAGAGGCGCTATCATCTGAATTACAATCAACAGATTCGTCTTTGACAGATTCATCTTCATCAGTCGTATCCTCATCGTTTTTACGTTTTGAAAGAACCTTGCGATCAAATATTATAAAACCGATGAAGAGTATGAGAGTGATAAGACTGATAAGTCCACCGGCTTTAAGTCCCGGAGTCATATAACTGATAGTAATCTTATGCTGACCTGCACTGACCGGAATTCCGATTCCTTCAAGAAATTCAACTATCTCTACATCCTTGCCGTCAACGGTTGCTGTCCATCCATCCTGATATGGAAGGGAGATGTAAACTGTACCGTCAGAAGGTGCGTTTATATTTCCGCTGATAGAATTGAAGGTGTCTTTGATGTCGGTAAGAGGTGCTATGGAAAGAGTTTCATGCATCTTTGCCAGAGTATCCTCATTCAGCTTTGCAAGATAGAAGGTGCTGCCTGAATATGTATAATACCTGTCAGCGTCAATATCAAAGTATATTTCTTTTACATCTGTTGTTTCCTTATCAGTAAGATATGCAAAGAATCCAAAACTTACATAGATATCGCCCGTAATGTCCTCACCAAGGACAACCTTAACATGAGCAACAGGTTCTTCGTTATTTGGATCATCAAATTCAGAATCATCTGTCATGATGTATGAGGATTTTTCGGTCACATTCTCAAGTTCGGTTTCTATCTCGATAAGATCGTACAAATCTGAACCGGTCATCTCACGAGCAATGAGATTCTGAGTATCCATGAGACTCACGAATGGTTGATCATTATAAATAGAGCCATCATTGAGTTTGTTATAGATGTTGTTTTTATCAATAAAGAAACCAAATGAAACAGCATATGGATTCTCATATAACGTCAGGTTAGAAGATGAGTCGATTTCCTTCATATAGCTGTAGGTAAGATTATCTTCAAAGTAATCGTTAATTATGTGGTATCTTACATTCAGGAAGAGATCAGCTATAGGGTTGGTAAGAGTATAATTAATATTATTGGTTATTGGTGCAACACCTAAACCATGTATTCTGGCGAAATCGATATTTGCAGAAGTCATATTTGAATGGAAAATAGAAACGGACTCAGTACCGAGGAACATCGAACTGTTAAGATGAGATGACAGGTATTCTGTTCGATCATGGTATTTGTCCAGATCATTATTTTCAATAAGCTTCTCGGCTGTATAATATGACTTATCTTCAGATGTATAATGTGATCCGAGAATATCATGTCTTGTTAGATAGAAAGTTGAAAACAGAAGCTCTGATATCAGAAGCAGTGATAATGGCTTCATAATATTTAGATGTTTCTTTTTTACTTTTACAAGTGTAAATATAGCCAGGTAGATCACTATATAAGTGATGCTGACCTTTGTTGAAAGGTTCAACGTACCTTTATCATTCATGATGAAGATAACTGATAAAGCTGCTCCGAGAGCTACCATACCGGAAAATGCCGGGAACGTAAGCTTATAATCTGAAGCATTAACTATTATATCGTAAACCATGGTAATGATCAGGAATATAAGGAATAATGAAAATCTGTTAGGAACCTTAGACTGTACGTGGAAACCATGAAGTACGAAGTTCAGGAAAGGATTTCCGAATGATATGAACAAAAATACGGCCAAAACAAGTTTTCTGATGCGAATGGATGGCTTAATATTCTTTATGAAAGCATAGACTGGAATCAGAAGGAATATCAGTAAGCCACAGTAAAGGTTAACATGCCAATCATGTTCGGTAATGATAACAGCTTTAGAGCCTGTCTTCATAAAGTCAAAGATATTAAAGAATTCAGGAACAAAGCTGAATCCCGGCACTGAACTGTCAAGTCCCTTGTATGGTGATGAAAGTGTTGAAAGATAATATGGAAGTATCATTACCATAGCGAGTCCTGCAGACACAATTGAATAGATGAGTGTTCGGATGCCTTTTACGAAGAAATCCTTAACACCATCAAATTCGGAACAAAGGAAATAAAGCACGGTGAATTCAGCAACCATAAAGGCATAATATACACCCCATACCATCATATAAGAGAGTATTATCACGTACATAAGATATTTCTTGTTATATATCAGTCTCTCAAAGGCAAGAATGAAGAGCGGGAAGAGAATAGCCAGCTGAACGAAGCCTACGTGTGAAATATATGATACTACAAAGGCTGAAAGGTTATATGCAAGCGCAAGTGGTAACAGAAGGAGATTTGTTTTCTCGAGTTTCTTTCCGCGCGGTCTGTGTGTGAGATATACCAGCAGAGCCATTCCCGGAAGAAGAAAAGTGATATAACTGATCAGAGTGAAACAAAGCTGCATTTTTGACAGTGGGAATAGTGCAACTAAATAATAAACAGGTATTATGATCAGCGGGAAGTTTGCTACATAATTATCTATTCCTGCTCCAACATGATAATCAACAAGGCTGAAATCACCACTGAATAATGATTTGATGGTTCCGGTTATATTTGGATAAGACTGATGCATTCCGTCATGTGTAAGGAACAGTCCTTTACCAAATGGTGTTGTTGATCTGAGAAAGAGCAGCATACAGAAGACCATACTTGTGATCGCAAATAAAAGTATGTAAACTCTGTTTGATGAAGCAAAGGATATAAGACGTCCGAATCTGACTGATTCCCCATTCTTTTCCGTAACTTCGGATTTGCCGGCTATTTTTGACCTGACGAGCATTGCCACGGCGATAAGACAGATTACAGAAATGACAGTCAGAATTATGGCTGTAACCATAGAACAGTTATCAACCTCTAAACTGATATCATTTGAACCGGCCTTAACCGGAACAAGACAGTATTCTGTATCAAGAATTCTGATATAAGCAGCATCCGATATTTCATAACCGGAATCCGGATCATATGGAAGAGCAATATAACCATCTGATTCAGCATTGTAGGAAATATGTCTGCTGTCATTTGTATAGGCAGAGGCATTAACCCTGATCGAATCGAACAGTTTGTCATATTCAGAGACATTAATATTTGCATAGCTGCATTGCGTGAGCAGGTAAATAGATGGTTTGTTGTGAGGAGTATAAACAAACATGGTTGTCTGATCGTAAAATTTTTCGCCAAGACAGACCACATCTCCAAGGATTGTAGCGTAAAGACGTCCTGTTGTTGGAGTTACAAAAGTGAGCCTGAGATCACGCGTCTCAATAAAATCATCATTTTCAACTTTAAAAACACGTTCGGCAGAAAAACTACCGGAAAGCAGATCGAAGCATTCTACGTCTCCAAGTGATTTTGTTAGAAGATTCAATGATTTAAATACTTCTTCGTCATCAAAAGCAATATCTTTGACTTCTTCGTCTACAAAGAAACCATTATCAACAGAGACTCTGTTCTTATATATTTCAATTCCGTTGTAGGTTTCCTGGTGGTCGAGGTAATCTACAATATGATCTGTACCTTCAAGTGCTATAACGTAATCTATGCCGGCAAGCATGTTTGTAACTGGATTTGAAGAACTCTGACCATCTATAAATACATCCACCTTTGCATTTGGATCTGTTTCATGGATGTGATCTTCGGCAGCTTCGTATCTTGCAACGTCTGTCTCAGCGTAAGTTATTGATTTCTTTCCTGAACTGCTGAGACCATTTACGAAGGATACGGCTATTTCAGCTATAACAGCAAGACCGAAAACAGTCTTGAAGAGTATGTGAGTCATACTGTCATTTCTGTAAAGGATTACTATGAAGAAATATAATGCAGCAAGCTCAAGACTCGTCATGAAAGGTGACATTGAAGTATAGTTTGATGAAAGTGAGAGTGACGCAAAGATAAGCCCCAGTAAAATGATAAATGATACTGTGACTGTTGTGCCTCTCTGATGCTCGATATTTGTCAGAACGCTTTCTGCTATCTGGAGCAGCATGAATATAAGTATGAATCCGAAAACTGTTGAATTTGTACTAGTATAGTAGAAACCATTAAAGAGATAATTTAGTGTGGTCTGGAAGGTTGCAACATAAAGAACAGATGTAAGAATAATGTTCCTGATACGTGTATTCAGATTGATGTTGCCGTTCTGTGCATACATGAAAATGAGCAGCAGGACAAATATACCTGCATAGATCATTACGCCGTCTGAACCTTTTGTTGCGGCATCAGGCTTAACACCGGCAAGCTGATACTTGATGACGTCAAATATCTTGACACTGGATTCTGCATAAGGAAACTCAAGTGAAAGCATACTGCTCATCAGACTGCTTCTCATCGATGTAACTATTACAAGAGACGCGGTTCCGATCGCCAATATATCACTCATTATTTTATAAAGTGTTGTAGTAACGATATGTCTTGTATCTCTGTAATCCTGAAGGAAGAAATAAACAAAAGTGAAGATAAATACAATGATCGTTATATAGAAATTCATATAGAAGGATACGGCAAGAGAAAGCGTGTAGAAGAGCCATTTCTTTTCGTTGACAAGCTTATCTATGCCGAGCATTACAAGCGGAAATACAGCTACAGCGCCGAGCCATGTAACATTAAGTCCGCTTCCGAGCATATATGCTGAAAGTGCATAGGTAACTGAAAGAGCGAGAGTGATCATATCAAACTTCTTAAGGAAGAGAAGCGCGCCGCCCTCAGGGTCATCAGTTCCTCCCAGCTTAACATCAAACTGCTGGTTCTTGGCATTCTTGGCACCACTCTTCGCAACAAGCTTTGCCTTCTTTTTAGCGGCTATCTTCTCTCTGTAGGTGGTTATGATATCAGCTCTTTCGCCTTCCATAACGAGCTTCTTTTCTGCAGAAATACGTCTTCTGTAAGAAAGGAAGAAGCTGAAGAAGAGACCTGCAAGACCAAGCTTTATGGCATATAAAAGATTCAGCACATCTGCCATACTGTCCTTGGAGAAGAGCAGAGTGATGAGGTTGGTCGGATCTGAAAGGTAATAAGCCCAGAAAGAGGATACACTGTATCCCTGTGATGATACCAGACCTGTAGTGTTTATCGTCCCTTCATTCACCTTGTCATGCAGATCATTAAGAAAATATCTGTATTTTTCAAAGCCGCCGGTTGTCAGAACATCCTTATCTCCGAACGGAGCAAAGCCTCCCATGGCAAGTGCGATCAGAGCAACTGCAAATGGTATGGCAAAGGCAAGTACGTATAGAAGACTTTTTTCGTGCTTCTTTGGCAGTCCTTCTTTAGTGTTTTTGTCTTTCTTTTTGATTGATTTATTATTCTCTTTCGTTGTATCAATGGCTGTATTATTGCTGCTTTTTGTATCCTTCATTACAAGTATTTCCTCCACACATCATTTAACCGTAAAAAACGGCATATAACCTTTAAAATTATATCACAATCCACCCATTTTGTCTCAAAAAAACTTAAAAAACTTATTAGTGATTTACACCTTGAGTTGTGGTAAGATAGAGGCGTGAGTATAACAATCTCATTTAAAAAATTTTTATCTACGATAAGACCAGAAGAAGAATTCGAGGCAGGAACATAAAGAGCTTATATAAATGAATGGACTTGTTTTTACATCGCGTGATACGGCTGGCTGATGCATATTTTGCATTATTCTATGAAATATATACATACGGAGGGAAACCAGATGACAGATAAAGAGAAAAAAAGGAAGGTGGCTGCGGCGCAGGAACAGGCTGATCAGGATAAGTCTGTCGGCGGCAGAAATGCAGCTGCGGCATCAAAATCCGGCGACAGAGCCGGTGAGCTTATGTCCATCAAGTCTGATGGCGAGGGCGTGATCCAGATCGCTAATGATGTGGTTTCGAGTATTGCCGGACTTGCTGTAATGGAGATAGAGGGTGTCGCAAGGCTTACCGGAAACATAACCAGAGAGCTTATCACAAAGCTTGGAAGGAAGAGTCTGTCGAAGGGTATCAGGCTTAATTTCAGCGGTAATGAGATTTCTGTTGATGTTTCAATTGAGGTTAAGATTGGCTATAATATAGTTGAGGTGTCGAAGAACGTTCAGGACAGAGTTAAGACCAACGTAAATACGATGACCGGACTTAAGGTCAGCACCGTAAACGTAAGAGTGTCCGGAATCGACATGGACGCGGATGATAAATAATTATAATAACAATAAATAATAACTAAGGAAAAACAATGACCAGAAGCAAATTAAGAGAGAATATTTTTAAAATAGTGTTCAGAGCATCATTTTTTGCAGATGAGGAGATGCCTGAGCAGGTACAGGAATACATAAAGGATATTGACGAGGGCGTTGATAAAGTCGGCGCTGCCAAAAGTGACAGCGATGCAGCAACTGAAGAAAATGATATCGAGGCTGAAGAAGCAAGAGATATAGCTTATATCAAGAATAAATCAGACGATATCCTGGAGAAAAAGGATGAGATCGATAAGCTGATCGAAGGTGCTTCAAAGGGCTGGAGCATAAAGCGTATAGGCAGAGCAGAGCTTGCCATCCTTCGGGTTGCGGTTTACGAGATCAGGTTTGATGATGATATTCCATTCAAGGTTGCGGTAAATGAAGCACTCGAACTTTCCAAGAAATACTGCGAACCTGAAGCGGGAGCATTTATCAACGGAATCCTTTCGTCATTTGCATCGTAGTACGAAGACAGGATAAGATGAACCGATATTTCGTAATGATCGGACAGGATTTATCAATTCACTGTAATCGGTTCAATTTACTATAGCAGTATCGTACACCGGATAAGGACGCACATAAATTGAAAACTTACACAGTCGGACAGGTAATAAAGCATACAAAGAATCTTCTGGAGAATGATATTTTTCTCGGGAGCATGTATGTTACGGGTGAAATTTCAAATTGCAAATACCACAGCATGGGGCACATCTATTTTTCTTTAAAAGATGAGACAGGCTCCATGCCTGCTGTCATGTTTAAAGGTAACCGGCCACGGGGGCTTAAGTTCCAGCTTCAGGACGGACAGGCTGTAGTAATGAAATGCAGCATCGGTATGTATGAGAAAACCAGCTCCGTTCAGCTTTATGCGACAGAGATCATCCTTGCTGAGGACAAGGAAGGAAAGCTCAATGCTGAGTTTCTGAAGCTTAAAGAGAAGCTTTATAATGAAGGGCTCTTTGATTTTGAAGCTAAGAAGAAGATACCGCAGTTCGCTAAAAATATCGGAATCGTAACGGCTCCAACGGGAGCGGCCATACAGGATATCATTAATGTTTCAAAACGCAGGAATCCATTCGTTCAGCTGATCCTCTATCCTGCAAAGGTTCAGGGTGAGGGCGCGGCCGAGACTATTGTCAAGGGTATAAAGACTCTTGATAAAATGGGGCTTGATATCATTATCGTAGGCCGGGGAGGCGGTTCCATCGAGGATCTCTGGGCCTTCAACGAGGAGATAGTCGCCAGGGCAATATTTGAAGCCAAAACGCCGATCATTTCCGGTACCGGCCACGAGGTTGATAACACAATAGCTGATTACGTTGCAGATATGCGTGCACCGACACCGTCAGCCGCAGCAGAGATCGCGGTTTCGGATGTTATGACCTCCATCAGACAGCTCAGAAGCTATCGAAGCAGACTGGACAGTGATATTTCCAACAGGCTGAACATAGTCAGTACACGACTTCAGGTATTACGCGCCAAGCTTGAAAAGAAGAATCCGGAGCGAATACTTATCGAGAAGCAGCAGAGGCTAGTGGATTACAGAGACAGCATGACAACACTTATCAGGCAGAAGTTTGATGCGGCAGCTCTTAAGGAAAATATGCTTCACGACAATCTTAAGTCGGCTGCAAATAACAAATATCGTGACACGCTTCACCGCTATGAGATCGATGTCACAAGGCTGCATGCACTTTCGCCGACGGCTAAGCTGATAAACGGTTTCGGATATATCACACATGATGAGAAACCGCTGAGGAGTGTGAAGGAAGTTTCCGCAGGTAACAGGATTTCCGTAACTCTCTCAGACGGAACGGTAAATGCAGATGTTGTGAGCGTTTCCGATAACTAAGGCGGATTAATTCTGACCATGATGCTCGACAGCATCGGAATGGTCTTTATAGATATATAGACAAATATAGATTTATATAAATCAGATTCAGGACAGAGGATAGAAGATGGCCGAGAAAAAGATTAAAGAAACAAATGAGGAAGAGAAGTTCATCGTAGAGGATGCCTTTGCGAGGATTGAAGAGATCATCAGGGCTCTCGAGGAGCCGGAGACCAAGCTGAGTGATGCGATGGAGCTCTATAAGGAAGGTGTTGTTCTCTCCGAAAAATGCAGAGACAACCTGGAAGGTGTCGAGAAGGAAATCAAGATCCTCAATGCAGAGGATGAGAATTGAATTGAGTTCTCGAATCCATAGGATAATAATTAAATCGGATTATAAATATAGTAGTTGAGATTTAAATCACATACATTAAATAAACTTGAACGAGCGGGAAATAATCGTTCACGGGGAGGCATATATGGCCGATAAAACAGACAGTAAGAACAGCAAAACAAAAACAACCAAAACAGCCGGAACAACCAAGGCGGCTGGAACTGCTAAAACGACAAAAACAACCGAGACAAAGAAAAAAGCGTCATCAAAAAAATCAACTGCAGCAGGCAGCAAGATGACATCAAAAAAGAAAACAGTCAAACTTGATGACATCCGTGCTTACATTGAGGATATCGTTATGAGTAATCTTCCTGAGGCTGACGGAATGTCCGATAAGGTAAGAGATGCCATGGTATACGCTGTGGAAGCAGGCGGCAAGAGAGTAAGACCGCTTCTGATGTATCTTACCTACAAGGCTTTTTCTGTTCTGAACAAGGCAGAAGATAAAGGCGGTGTAGCAGATAAAGCACCCGATAAGAATATTGATTTCGGAGGTCCGGGTTCTCACGATAAGGCTATAGATTATTTCATGGCTGCACTCGAGATGATCCATACATATTCGCTTATACATGACGATCTGCCTGCACTTGATAATGATGAGATGAGGCGCGGCAAACCGACCGTCCATAAGGCGTTTGGTGAAGATATCGCCATCCTTGCAGGAGACGGTCTGCTTAATTATGCTTATGAAACTGCTGTTAAGAGCTTTATTTACTGTCCGGGTGATACTGATGTTGAAAAAGCTATGTTCATACTTGCATCCAAGCCGGGTATTTACGGAATGCTTGGCGGACAGACGGCTGATGTGGTTCTGACCGGCAAGAAGCCTACTGCAAAACAGCTTTCATATATTTATTCAAATAAAACAGCAGCACTTCTTGAATGTGCGATGACTATCGGTGCAACGCTTGCCGGAGTGTCCGGTGAAGAGCTTGACAAGCTTCAGAATGCCGCATATTATATCGGAATGGCATTTCAGGTTCAGGATGATATACTTGATGTCACCGGAAACCCTGAGGAGCTTGGCAAAGACGTGAGTCAGGATGAGAAAAACGGAAAGGTAACCTTCGTAACTATTTACGGCCTCGACAAGGCTTCGGAATACGTTAAGCAGGCTTCTGATCTTGCCATCACGCTTATTAATGAAACCTACTCTGCATTTACCGCCAAGGCTGCTAAGTCAAACGGCGTAGACACCGTCGCTGAGAGTGAGAATGTCTATTTGAAACTACTGGTTAATCTGGTCAAGCAACTGATAGACAGAAAAAAATAAAATCAAAAGAATTTTATAGATAATGATTTATTGAAAATAAATATTTATTAATGGATTATTTGTCGTCAGCTTTAACACATATTCTATTGGAGACATATCCTAATGAGTTTATTGAAAGACATAAAACACCCAAACGACATCAAGCTGCTTCCGGATGAGAGCCTCGATGAGCTTGCCTCCGAGATACGCAGCTTCATAATAGAAAAAGTCAGTGAAAATGGCGGGCATCTGGCCGCCAATCTTGGCGTGGTCGAACTCACCATGGCTCTTCACAGATGTATGGATTTTCCTGAGGATAAACTGATATTTGATGTTGGTCATCAGGCCTATACGCACAAGATTTTAACAGGCAGAAGGAAGGAGTTTGATACCCTTCGTCAGCAGGGAGGGCTCAGCGGTTTTCCGAAGAGGAGAGAGAATCCCTGTGATGCTTTTGATACAGGCCACAGCTCGACCAGTATTTCCGCTGCAGTCGGACTGGCAGCGGCCCGAGATCTTCGTGGCGGAAATGAGAAGATATGCGCCGTGATCGGCGACGGCTCTATGACCGGCGGTATGGTTTACGAGGCATTTAATCAGCTTTCTCAGCTGAAATCCAGCCTTGTGATAGTACTTAATGATAATGAAATGTCCATCGACCGTAATGTCGGAGGGGTTTCCAAATATTTAAACAGAATGAGAGTCGGTGAATCTTATAATGAGTTCAAATCCGGACTTGAAAATGTGCTGATGAGTATCCCTGATGTCGGTGCCAAGGTAGCCAAGGGTCTGAAGAAATCCAAGGACAGTCTTAAAGGTCTCTTTGTTCAGGGAAGCTTCGTTGAGGAAATGGGAATCACCTATATCGGTCCGGTAGACGGCCACAACATAAAGGAGATGACCAAGACCTTCCGCAAGGCCTTCAGGCTTAACAAGCCTATACTTGTTCATGTTAAAACAACCAAGGGATCAGGCTATAAATATGCAGAAAAATATCCTGAGCATTTCCATGGGGTAGATCCTTTTGATATAGAAACCGGACGCAGTTTAGTCAGAAAGACAAGAGCGACTTATACCGACGTATTTGGCAAGAAGCTCTGCAGTCTCGGTGAGGAAAATGATAAAATAGTTGCTATCACGGCTGCCATGGCTCATGGTACCGGAGTTTCGTATTTTCAGAAGAGTTTTCCTGAAAGAACCTTTGATGTCGGGATTGCCGAACAGCATGCGGTGACCTTTGCGGCAGGACTTGCTGCCGGAGGATATATTCCGGTGGTTGCAATTTATTCGTCCTTCCTTCAGAGAGCTTACGATCAGATACTTCACGACGTATGCCTTCAGGGGCTGCACGTTATATTTGCGATAGACCGTTCGGGAATAGTCGGCCGCGATGGTGAGACGCATCAGGGTATTTATGATGACGCATATCTTGCCGATATGCCGGGACTCATCGTTATCGAACCGAAGAATGCGGCTGAGCTTTGCAATGCTTTTGATTTTGCAGTACAGCAGGAGGGACCGGTTGCGATAAAATACAGCCGTGGCTATGCCTATAAAGGGCTTACAAATTGCTGCGCTGATCTGATGACCGGAAAGTCTGAAATAATATCCGGCGAGATCGGTTTTGCAGATAATAGAAATACAGTAAATGCTGAATCATCAGGTTCAACCATTTCGGATCATGCAGAAAGATCCGATAACAGGAACAATTCATCTGAAGCAAATGATGACCAGGCAGGCCTGGAAGTGCTTCCTAAGAAGAGAGTAGCACTTATTGCCTGCGGAAATATGGTTGAAGAAGCGGTTAAAACACGCGACAGACTTATAGCTGAAGCAGGAATCACTCCGCTGTTTATTAATGCGCGTTTTATCAAGCCTATCGATGAAACGCTTCTCCGAGATATAACGGGTAAGTTTGACATAATCGCATTTGCGGAAGAAACCTGCGAGGCCGGAAGCTACGGAGAACGTGCCGTTGCAGTGATCCAGGATGAACTGTCCAAGCTTCTGAACGGTGAAAAATACGAGCTGGGTTCATCCCAGACCGACATAAGGATACCGAAGATAATAAACTTCTGTATTAAGGTTGAGAGTGTTCCGCAGGGCTCGGTAGATGAGCTTCGCGAGATGCTCGGAATCTCTGCAGATTGCATGTATGAAAAAATAACGAGTATGCTTTAATGATATCACGCGTATGATGCGAGATGGTTTTGCAGACTGAGAGATTGTTATATCATAATGAAAAATGATTGATAGGAAACACATCGTTGATTATTTGTATATAATAAAAAGATGATGGTGATAAATAAGAATGAAGAAGAGACTTGACGTACTGCTGTTTGAGAAAGGACTTGCCGACTCAAGGGAGAAGGCAAAGCGCCTCATAATGGCAGGAATAGTATATGTAGATAATAACAAAGAGGATAAAGCCGGCAGCACCTTTGAAGAAACGGCTGTGATAGAGGTTCGAGGTAAGACTTTAAAATACGTCAGCCGCGGAGGCCTCAAGCTTGAGAAGGCTATGCAGAACTTCGATATTACGCTTGACGGAACTGTCTGTATGGATGTCGGTGCTTCAACCGGCGGCTTTACGGACTGTATGCTTCAGAACGGTGCAGTCAAGGTATACAGCGTTGATGTCGGTCATGGCCAGCTGGACTGGAAGCTCAGAAATGATGAGAGAGTAGTCTGTATGGAGAAGACAAATATCAGATATGTCACTCCGGAAGATATAAATGATGTTCTTGATTTTGCTTCAATTGACGTTTCCTTTATTTCGCTGACTAAGGTACTTATTCCGGTCAGAGAGCTGCTTAAGGATGAGGGCGAGATAGTCTGCCTCATAAAACCACAGTTTGAAGCAGGCCGTGAAAAGGTAGGTAAGAAGGGCGTTGTTCGTGACAAGTCAGTCCATAAGGACGTTATCAAAGAAGTAATAAGCTTCGCCTCACAGAATGGTTTTCAGATCCTGAACCTCGACTTTTCACCCGTCAAAGGTCCCGAAGGCAATATCGAATACCTCCTCCAACTCCGCAAATCCGCATCTCAAGGCGATGTGATAATAAGTGATGAGAGTGTCGATAAGGTAGTAGAAGAAAGCCACAAGGTCTTAGATAAAGTTGAATAGATAGTAAAACAAATATAATTATGTGATTTTTCCATAAACAGGATTCAGTAATAGCTATACCCCTGAAGGCGTATTCTTGCTACAACTGAAGGGGTATAGCTATTACTGAATCCGTCCGCAGGTACAAAAATGAAAAAACTAACTAAGTTTCTGATATATGTAAACAGCATAAAAGACAGCGACCGCACGCTAACCAACCGTGTCGCAGACATTATCCGCGAGAGAGGCGGCGTTGTCAGCGTGGCAAGCGGTGACCAGGATACCGAGGGCGGCAGCGTAAGAAGTGATCTTATCAGGGATAAGGAAGCTGTCATAGTGCTCGGAGGCGACGGAACCATGCTCCGTGCAGCCCACACCACTTCAAAATACAAGCTTCCGCTTACCGGAATCAATCTCGGAACCGTAGGCTTTCTTGCTGAAACGGATTTCTCCCGTGCGGAGGAACTTATAGACCGTCTCATGTCAGGCGACTACAACATGGTAGACAAGATGGTGCTTGAGGGTAAGATATGCCGGGAGGACAGCGAGGAGAGATACACAGCAATCAATGATATAGTTATTTACAGAGATGGCAAGCTCCGCATAATCATGCTGAATATATTTGTAAACGGGCAGTTTTTTGAAACCTATAAGGCTGACGGTGTGATAATCTCAACACCAACCGGTTCAACCGCATATAATCTTTCGGCAGGAGGACCGCTTGTTTCGCCGACAGCCAGAAATATAATCCTGACACCTATCGCTCCGCATTCACTTACTGGCAAGAGCTTTGTGTTTGCGGATACTGACCGTATCAGTATCGAGGTCGTGGAGAAGAGTGAGAAGGAAGGCAGCAGTGCACTTGTTTCGTATGACGGTTATAAGGATGTCAGTATATCCGAGTCCTGCAAGTGTGACATAAGTGTTATGGACGAAACCGTCAAGTTTATATCTGTTTCTGACAGGAATTTTTATGATATTCTCAGAAGTAAACTCGGATGATAGTATTGATATAGTGATCGATCATTTACAGCGACAGAGGCAGCTGTAGTGATCATAGTATAGTGATATTGAAATAAACTGTACGGGGATTAAAGGGATTATCCTGAAATGGAGTTAAAATGAAGAATTCAAGACAGAAGAAGATAATTGAAATAATCGGAATGAAGGATATCGAAACTCAGGAGGAACTGAAGGACGAGCTTGGAAAATACGGTTATGATGTTACCCAGGCGACAGTTTCAAGAGATATCCGTGCGCTTGGCCTGAAGAAGGAAAATCTTCCGGGAAGAGGCCAGCGGTATACTGCAAGGAATGAGAACGCTGCCGTAAGCAGTGATTCTTATAAATCGGTTCTCAGGTCGGGAATTTTGTCCATAGAACCGGCAGAGAATCTTATTGTTATCAAAACTGTTTCCGGAGTGGCCATGGCTGTGGCAGCGGCACTGGACAATATGGAAATAGAAGGACTGATCGGTTGTATTGCCGGCGATGATACCATCTTCCTCGCCGTCAGATCGCACACATATACCGATAGCGTAATCAAGGCCATCCGCAGGAAACTTGTGTGATTAAAGAAAAGTTTAATCGTAAAGATATGCCCTTGAAGGCGTATTCTTGCTACAACTAAGTAGTAATATGCGAAGCATATTGCTATCATGAGCGAAGCGAATGATGCAGCATGCGAAGCATGCTACATACGTCATGAAATGATGTATGCATAATTCTGCTTGCAGAATTATGGCACGCGAAGGGGTATATATGCACTGAGAAAAACAAACAAGATATTTCCAGTGCGGATGAGGTATGGAGAGTGAACAAATGCTGATCAATTTGCACATAAAAAATCTGGCTCTTATTGATGAGCTGGATATTGATTTTGAAAAAGGACTGAACATTCTTACAGGTGAGACCGGAGCCGGAAAGTCGATCATCATCGGCTCGATCGGTATCGGACTCGGAGGAAAGTTCAGCAGAGAACTGCTTCGTGATCCTGCGAAGGAAGGGCTTGTAGAGCTTACATTTAATGTACAGGATATTTTAAAGAATTATGATATGGATTCATCCCGGGAGAAAACTACGGATGATGATAAGTCGGATGATACCTCAGAGTTTATTAAAGCCTCAGAGGACGGAATACTTACTATTTCGAGAAAGCTTTCGAATGATCGCACGATCAATCGCGTTAACGGCGAGACGGTCACTGCAAAACAGATAAAGGAGCTTGCCGAAACACTCATCAATCTTCATGCACAGCACGAGCAGACGACGCTTCTTCACGAAGAAAACCATATAGAAATACTGGATTCTTCAAGTAAGGAGCTGCTTAGGCTTAAGGCAGACGTACATGAAGCCTACAGCCTCTATATGGAGAATCATACAAAACTCGGAAGGATGAATACATCTGCTTCCGAAAGAGCTAAACGTATAGATTTCCTTAAATTCGAGGAAAATGAGATTGAAAGCGCCAGACTTCTTCCGGGTGAGGATGAGGAACTTGAAGCGCTCTATACGAAGATGAACAACAGCAAGGAGATCTGTGAGGCAGCGGAAAGTGTATACAGCTGTACCGGCTATGATGCCTCGGATTCCGCAGGCAGTCAGATAAGCCGGTCACTTCAGAAGCTTAAGACCGTAGAAAGGCTGGACAGAGACGCAGAGCCGCTTATCAGCCAGCTTACGGACATCGAAGCAATACTGAATGAATTCAATCATTCACTCAGTGAATATATCGGAAGCGCAAGCTTTGATGAAAAAGCCTTCACCGAGACAGAGCAGAGACTCAATCTGATCAACGGTCTTAAGGCAAAATACGGAAGAACTACAGATGATATACTTGCACAGCTTGATGCTATTAAGTCAGAACTAATGGAGCTTGAGGATTATGAGGAAAACCTTATCCGTCTGCAGAAGCAGGATGAGGTGCTGTATAAGGAACTCTCAGCTAAATGCAGTCTGCTGACTGAAGCAAGAAAGAAAAAGGCTGAGGAGCTGTCGCAGAGCATAACCGAGGCACTTAAGTCTCTTAATTTCAATGAAGTTATATTTTATATGAATTTTGAAGAACAGAAGGAGTGCACTGCAGATGGCAGAGACAGTATCTGCTTTATGATCTCAACCAATGTGGGAGAGACTCCGAAGCCACTTCATATGGTGGCATCCGGAGGTGAACTTTCAAGAATAATGCTTGCGATAAAATCTGTTCTTGCAGACACCTGGAAAACGCCTACACTTATTTTCGATGAGGTTGATACCGGTATAAGCGGTATCACGGCGCAGAAGGTCGCTGAGATGATGAAGGGGCTTGCAGAAACTCATCAGATCATCTCGATCACGCATCTGCCGCAGATCGCTGCGAAGGCTGACAGAAGCTATCTTATCGAGAAAACCGTTGAGGGAGGAAGAACCTTTACAGGCATCAGACCTATTGATGGGGAAGAAAAGGTCATGGAGCTTGCAAGACTTCTCGGCGGCGACAGTGTTTCTGAGGCCGTTATTTCTGCGGCAAGAGAGATGCTGCAGTAGAATCTGGCTATTCAGAATCATTACATCAGCTGATAATATCAGTGGTTATACATGAATCAATTGATTAAATATTAGGGGATTACAATATGATTGACACAGTAGTATCAGTGAACCTCATGGTAGGTGAAACACTGAAGATTAAGAAGAACCGTCTTGAACCGGATTATTCAAGGGGAGCAAAAAGACTCTGCATCGTATCCGGTATTTACGGAGATGAACTGCAGGGACAGTACATCTGTTATGAAACCATAAGAAGAATTAAGAACAGCTATGAGGATCTTACAGGTATAGTTGATATTTATCCGGCGCTCAATCCTATGGGGCTTGAGGCCGGTGTCAGAGAGATTCCGGGACCGGAGTTAAATATGAACGAGCTCTTTCCGGGTTCTGAAACAGGAGCCATGGGAGAGTATGCAGCCTATAAGGTGATGAGGGATATTGAAGGTGCGGATTTCTGCCTCGATGTTCACGGAAGTGATATGTATCTTAATGAGATACCCCAGATAAGAATGAATGATGATGTCGAGCATCTGATCATGCCTTACGCAGAGCATCTCAACACAGACATGATCTGGGTACACCCTTCAACACAGGTTAAGAAGGGAAGTCTTGCCTACGAGCTGAACAAGATAGGCGTTAAATGCTGCGTCTGTGAGTCGAGCTATGCATTTAAGATCGATCAGAAATACTGCAATCAGATCGTTGACGGTATATTTGCTCTTATGAAATATATGGGGATATGGAAGGGCGAAATAGCACAGATCAGAGATCCGTTTGTGGTTCATGACAGCGATATGGTATATATCAATTCGGAGAGCAGCGGTATATTTATTCCAAATACTTCCGTGCATGACATAGTTAAAGAAAACGACGAGATCGGAAGAGTAGTCAATGTTATTACCGGATCGGTTGATGAGATCATAAAGGCTCCGATCAACGGAATGATCACCGGAATGAGAGAGTATCCGGCAATCGAGGAAGGCTCGCTTCTCGCGAGGATAGTCGGACTCAAGTAAGAGAAATGGTTACGAGAGATCAGCAGAAGCTGATAGTTCAAAAATAGTTGTAGTTGGGGAGAACATTAATGACAAAAGAAACGCTATATACGATGAATACGGCCTTCAGGGGCGAGTATTCGGTTTATGGATATACATATGGCAGAGGAGAGAAGTCGGCCTGCATAGTCGGCGCCCTTCGTGGACATGAGTTCCAGCAGCTTTTTATCTGCTCACTTCTTTCTAAAAAGCTTGCAAGGCTTGAGGAAGAGGGAAATATAGTTTCCGGGAAGCAGGTTATGGTCATTCCGTCGCTTAATTACAGTGCGATGAATGCAAGTAAGAAATACTGGCTGTCGGATGATTCTGATATCAACAGACAGTTTCCGGGCAATCCGAGCGGACCGGCGACAAGCCGTATAGCCTATGCCACGCTTGAGGTTGCAAGCAAATATTCCTACGGAATTCAGTTCAGAAGCTTCTATCTTCAGGGACAGTTCATACCTCATATAAGGATGATGTCACTCGAAAGTGAAGCAACAAACCTTGCAAATCTCTTCGGAATGCCGTATGTTCTTATGAGTGAGGGAAGACCTTACGAGGCAATCACTCTCGCAAATAACTGGCAGAAGGCCGGAACCGAGGTTTTCTCGATCTATTCCGGAGGAACCGAGCGTATCCATGAAGGCTATGCAGAGACAGCTGTTTCCGCGGTTCTCAGATTCCTTTCAAGAATGGGTATCATCAAATATAACTGCCAGGGCGGTTACATATCAACCGTTATGGATGAGGAGAAGATGCTTTCCATCAGATCTGATGAGGCAGGCTTCTTCAGAAGATATGTGGGAACCAATGAAGAGGTAACACGTGGCCAGAGGCTCGCGGAGATAATCGATCCTATGACAGGAAATGTTATTTCCACCGTGCTTGCGCCGACCAGCGGAATTATATTCTTTGTACATGACAAACCGATGGTTTTCCAGAACGTTGTAATCTACAAGATCATTAGAAAGCTACACAAGTAATCATACAACTAAGGGTATACACCAGTATACCTCTTCAGTTGTAGCCAAATACTCCTTCAGAGGTATACTGGTGCATACTCTGCGAGGATTATTACAAGCTAACAATTTTTATTTATCATATGGAGGACAAAATGAGTAACGTAAGAAGAATCTATGTGGAGAAGAAACAGGATTATGCTGTAAGGGCAAAGGACCTTCAGCAGCAGTTCAGGGAGTATCTCGGATTAAAGCATATCACGGTTCGTGAGCTTGTGAGATACGACATTGAAGATGTTACAGAGGATACCTATAAGAAGGCTATTCCTACTGTATTTTCAGAGCCGCCTGTTGATATAGTTTACGAGGAGAGCTTCCCGAAGGAGGATGGCGATTTCGTATTTGCAACTGAATTTCTTCCTGGACAGTTTGACCAGAGAGCGGATTCGGCAGAGCAGTGTGTTAAGCTTCTCAATGAGAACGAGGAGCCTATCATCAGATCTGCAGTAACCTATGTTATTTCCGGAGAGCTTTCAGAGGATGATAAGAAGGCTATCGAGGAATATGTTGTAAACCCTGTAGATTCAAGGATTACAGACGAGGTTAAGCCTGATACTCTTGTTATGCAGCATCCGGAGCCGGAAGATGTTAAGATCTTTGATGGCTTTAAGGACATGCCAGAGGCAGAGCTTAAGGCTCTCTATGACAGTCTCGGACTTGCAATGACCTTTAAGGATTTCCTTCATATTCAGAAATATTTTAACGGCGAAGAAAACCGTGACCCTTCAATGACCGAGATCAGAGTTCTTGATACCTACTGGTCAGATCACTGCCGTCATACTACATTTGCGACAGAGCTTACAGATGTTAAATTCACCGACGGATTCTTCAAGGATGCCATCGAGCAGACCTTCGAAAAATACAAGGCTGACAGAGCAGTTATTTACAAGGATCGTAACGACAAGTTCATCTGCCTTATGGATATAGCTCTTATGGGCATGAAGAAGCTTAAAGCCGATGGTAAGCTTGCTGACCTTGATGAGTCAGACGAGATAAATGCATGTACCATCGTTGTTCCTGTTACCATCGACGGCGTGACAGAGGACTGGCTGGTAAGCTTCAAGAATGAGACACATAACCATCCTACAGAGATCGAGCCATTCGGTGGTGCGGCTACCTGTCTCGGTGGTGCTATCCGTGATCCGCTGTCAGGACGTACATATGTATATCAGGCAATGCGTGTTACAGGTGCAGCTGATCCTACAAAGTCACTTAAGGAGACTATGCCGGGCAAGCTTCCACAGAGAAAGATCGTAAGAACAGCAGCAGAAGGATATTCTTCATACGGTAACCAGATCGGTCTTGCTACAGGTATCGTAAATGAGGTTTATCATCCAAACTACGTTGCAAAGCGTATGGAGATCGGTGCAGTTATCGGTGCAGCTCCTAAGAAGAATGTTAAGAGACTTACCTCTGATCCGGGTGATGTTATCATCCTCCTCGGCGGACGTACAGGACGTGATGGCTGCGGCGGTGCAACAGGTTCTTCAAAGGCTCATACCTCTGAATCGCTTACAACATGCGGTGCTGAGGTTCAGAAGGGAAATGCCCCTACAGAGAGAAAGCTTCAGAGACTCTTCAGAAGAGAAGAGGTTGCTTCACTTATAAAGAAATGTAACGACTTCGGTGCAGGCGGTGTATCGGTAGCTATCGGTGAGCTTGCAGCAGGTCTTGATATCAATCTTGATCTTGTTCCTAAGAAATACGCAGGTCTCGACGGTACAGAGCTTGCTATCTCAGAATCTCAGGAGAGAATGGCACTCGTTGTTGATCCTGCAGATGCGGACAAGATCCTTGACTATGCAAGAGAGGAGAACCTCGAAGCAGTTAAGGTTGCTACTGTTACAGAGAACCCTCGTCTTGTTATGAAGTGGAGAGGCAAGACAATAGTTGATCTCAGCCGTGCCTTCCTCGACACAAACGGAGCTCATCAGGAGACAACAGCAGTTGTTGAGACTCCTTCAGGAGATGATTATTTCACAGAGACTAAGAAGGCTTCAGCTTTCGGTCTTGACGATACAGCAGATGCAGCTGACATCTGGAAGGCAGTTCTTGCAGACCTTAATGTATGTTCACAGAAGGGTCTTGTTGAGATGTTTGACTCAACCATCGGTGCAGGTACAGTTACCATGCCTTATGGTGGAAAATACCAGCTTTCACCTATCCAGACAATGACAGCAAAGCTCCCTGTTCTTAAGGGCAAGACAGATACAGTAACCATGATGAGCTACGGTCTTGATCCATATCTTTCAAGCTGGAGCCCATATCACGGAGCTATCTATGCAGTGCTTCATTCAGTAGCTAAGATCGCTGCAGCCGGTGGTGATGTAAGCAAGATCAGACTTACCTTCCAGGAGTATTTTGAAAGAATGACTGAGGATCCGACACGCTGGGGCAAGCCTCTCGCAGCTCTCCTTGGTTCATACAGTGCACAGATCGGTCTCGGACTTCCATCAATCGGTGGTAAGGACAGTATGTCAGGATCATTCAACGATATTGATGTTCCTCCGACACTCTGCTCATTTGCCGTTGATATCAACAGCTATATGAATATAGTAACAACCGAGTTTAAGAAGCCGGGCAACCTTATCCTTAAGCTCGATGTAAATAAGGACAGCTTCCTTGTTCCTGATTATAATGATGTTCTTGAGAAATATGCTAAGCTGAGAAGTGATGTTGAAGCAGATCTCATCGAGTCATCCTTCGCAGTAGGCTTCGGTGGTGTTATTGAGGCTGTCAGCAAGATGGCATTTGGTAATAAATACGGCGCTCGGCTTGATGACAAGGTTCTTTCAAAAGAAGATCTTATCAGCAGAGATTACGGTTCAATCATAGTTGAGATAGAGCCTGAAAATCTTGAGAAGCTCAGCGCACCATATACAGTTATCGGTGAAGTTACAGATGACGGTTTCTTCAGCTACGGAAGCAGCAAGCTTTCAGTTGATGAGGCAGTTGCTATCTGGACAGGAAAGCTTGAAAAAGTATTCCCTACAAGATCAAATGTAGAAGATAAGAAGATTGAAACAGGACTGTTCGATGCCAAGACAATTCTTGTTGCAAAGAACAAGGTTGCAAAGCCACATGTATTTATTCCTGTATTCCCGGGAACCAACTGCGAATACGATTCAGCTCATGCATTTGAGAGAGCAGGCGCAGAGGTTACAACTATAGTTCTTAACAATATGGACGCTGACGGAATCAGAGAGTCGGTTGATGCATTCAGCAAGGCTATCAGCCAGTCACAGATCGTTATGTTCCCTGGCGGATTCTCTGCAGGTGACGAGCCTGACGGTTCAGGTAAGTTCATCGCAACAGCATTCAGAAATCAGAAGATTGCAGATGAGCTTATGAAACTCATAAATGAAAGAGACGGACTTGTACTCGGTATCTGTAACGGATTCCAGGCACTCCTCAAGCTTGGACTTCTTCCATACGGTGAAGTAAGACCTCAGAGCGAGAACAGTCCTACACTTGCACGTAACTCTATCGGACGTCACCAGTCTAAGATGGCTTATACAAAGGTTGTTTCAAATAAGTCACCATGGCTGAGACGTGCAGAACTCGGCGGTATTTATTCAATCGCAATGTCACACGGTGAAGGCCGTTTCGTTGCAAATGATGAGTGGCTTAAGAAACTCTTCGAGAACGGACAGGTTGCGACTCAGTACGTTGACCTTAACGGTAATCCTACAATGGATGAAGAGTACAACATTAACGCATCATACATGGCTATCGAAGGTATCACAGACGCTACCGGACGTATCCTCGGTAAGATGGGTCACTCAGAGAGACGCTCAACAGCATGCTATATCAATATCTTCGGAGAGAAGGATCAGCAGATCTTCGAGTCAGGTGTTGAATACTTTAGTTAAGTTGAGCAGCTGCAGCAGTATGCGGATTATATATTATCTCAATTCGGCTGTGTATTAACAAAACAATAATTGGTTAATTCAATATTGATATATATTAGTGATAAAAAGGTATTTTTATGGAAGTCAGAGAAACGTATCTTAAGGTATTAGAGAACGTCAGAAAGTGCATCATCGGAAGGGATGAAACCTTCTCCCTCATATTTGCTGCTATCCTTGCAGGGGGACATGTTTTATTGGAGGACAATCCCGGTACAGGCAAGACAACTCTTGCGAAGTGCATCGCGAAGAGTATTGACGGAGAGATGAAGCGTGTTCAGTTCACACCCGATCTGATGCCACAGGATATTACGGGTATCAATGTTTTCAGCAGGAAGGATGAGGAATTTCATCTGGTCAAGGGACCTGTATTTACAAATATACTTCTCGCTGATGAGATCAACCGTGCAACTCCGAGGACACAGTCCAGCCTGCTTGAAGCGATGGAGGAGAGAAACTGCACCATAGACCGTGAGACGATACCGCTTCCGAAACCGTTTCTTGTAATTGCAACCGAAAATCCGATCGAAACGACCGGAACCTATCCGCTTCCGGAGGCTCAGCTGGACCGTTTTATGATCAGACTATCTATGGACAGCCTTACAAGAGAAGAGGAGACAGCTGTTCTTGAGAGATACAAGACCGATGATCCGCTCCTCCTGATATCGGCCGTATGCAACTGTGAGGATATACTCAGCGCGGCTGATAATATCAAGACTGTTTTTGTTCACAGATGTATTGAAGAATATATAGTTGACATAGCAGCAGCAACAAGGAATTCATCGAAGCTTATAGCAGGCGTGAGTCCGAGAGCAAGTCTTGCTCTTATGAGAATGTCACAGGCGTTTGCCGCAATCTCGGGACGTGACTATGTTAAGCCGGATGATGTAAGATTCCTTGCACCTTATGTTTTCGGACACAGAGTGATCACCGCTTCGGGCGTTCAGTCCATCGGTGAATGCAAGGCTGTCATAGACGAGGTTATCAGATCAGTAGCAGTACCTACGGAGAACTGGACAAAGTGAGTTTACTTATAGCTTTCCTTATTTTTTGTTTCATATTTGCATTTCAGAGAAATATGTACAGGAGACATTGGGACAGGGGCCTTCTGGCTAAACTTAGTTTTGACAAAAATCACCTGGAATGTGGTGAGGACGCAACCCTGACCCTTGAGATAGAAAACAGAAAGCTGCTTCCGCTTCCGGTATTTCATCTGAAATATTCGGTAGACAGATCCTTTGTATTTGATGAAAATGAGAATTCCGCCGTGACGGATCTCTATTATAAAAATGATGCCTTCTCGATCCTCGGTAATCAGAGGATCATAAGAAGGCATTCCTTTCACGGAACCAAAAGGGGAGTTTATGATATTCCGAGCTGTACGGTGCACGTCAAGGAGTTCTTCCTTATTTCCACCTTCGCAAAGCAGCTTGAACAAAATTCCCTTCTGTATGTATTTCCACAGAAAATAAGATCAAGTGAATATGACGAACTGATGAGAGGTATAATGGGCGAGATCGCTGCCAGAAACAGTCTGATCGAGGATAATATGACCTTCAGAGGCATCAGGGATTATACCAGCTTTGACGGGATGAGAAGCATCAACTGGCGTCAGTCTGCCAAGAGAAGTGAGCTCATGGTCAATCTTTATGATCATACCATGGATCGTGAGGTGCGTATTCTTCTCAATCTCGATACCGAAAATATGATCCATCCGACGAGACTTCTCGAAACCTCCATATCACTCGCAAGTTCGATATCCAGAGATTTACTGAAGAAGAAGACCGGAGTTTCGCTGGTGACAAACGGCATGACAAGAAAGAGCGGCAGGCTGTTTGATACTATGGAAAATATGAAAAGCGTCAGCTTCCGTATAACTGAGGATCATGTGAACCTTCCGCCGGTTGGCAAGGGCTCTGATATGTCCCACGCGCTGACCATAGATAAGGTTCTTTCGTCAATCCTTGCTTCTTCGGGTAAGGATGAATTTCTGCGCCTTCTCGATGCTGAGATAAAGAGAGCAGAGGAAAATGTATTTTATCTTATCATCTCACCATATCATAAGGCTGATATTGCCGAAAGACTTCGCAGGATGCAGCAGAGGGATATCGGTGCAGCAATGGTAGTTCCATATTATGATACTTTTGGCTTTAATAACCCGAGGAAAGGGATGTATGGGCTGGAGGTGATGATGGATGAAGACTAAAATAGAAGCAGCACGAAAACTTGTGCGGCTGCTTTACTATTATCTTCTGGTAGCCTTCTTCGCAACCTTTGCCCTTTACCTTCTGAGACAGGGCAGCCTTTCAGCGGAGAATTATCTGATCTTTGCGGCAGTTATGAGCATTTCATGGCTCATGAGGGAGAAAACCGGAAATAACATTATACTGTTCTTCACGCATGTTGCGATGATAGCAGGAGTAATTTATATAGAGAAAACAACGGCGGAGAAGACCGTCATTGCTGTAACTGTATTTGTCATCATGATCTTTGCGATGAGATATAACAGAAACGGCGGAAGACTGAGGCGGCTGGATGAGATACCGTGGCCGATGTTCCTTGCGGGAATGGTAATGTATGCATTTGGCCTTTATATGAACAATAAGGAAATGCTTTTTACAGCATATTTAATTCCTGTAATGCTGTTCATAACCTATCTTATCGTGATCTATCTCGATGGTGTTTATGATTATTTCGACAGAACCAAGGATATTAATGATCTGCCTGTCAGAAGGATGATGAGTGTCAATTCGATCATCGTATCAGGTATCATAGTGATCACACTGATATCAATTGCAATATCATATATATTTAAGCTTGATATATTGATGAGGGGCTTCTTTAAAGGGCTTCTGACAGTGCTCAGGCTCTTCATGCTGTGTATCAAATTTATTTATACACTGCTCATGTCAGCACTTTCAGGCGGCTCCGTTAAAAATCAGGCTGCGAAGAGCAGGGAAGAGGTTAAACAGCTTGTTGAGGATAACAGCTTTGCTGACAGTATGACTACCATAGTTGTTATTGCGATAATAATACTGGCGGCTGTATTTGTTTATTATCTGGTCAGAAGGATCGTAAGATTTATCATAGCGAAGAGAAGGATGCCTTCGGACATAGTTGAGCAGATAGTTGAAATACCTCATGATCAGAAGGAGAAACGTAAGGGCTTTGTGACCGTCATGAAGGAGAGGATGTCTCTCGATGAAAGAGCCAGGAGGGTCTACAGAGATACTGTTCTTAAGACAGGCAGACCTTATGTTCCGGAAGAATATGATACAACACTTGACATAAGGGACAAGATAAGTGAGAATTCAGTATATGATTTAAGTGAGATCACTGAGTTGTATAATAAACTGAGATACAGTGAAATGGTTCCGGACAGAAAGACACTTTCTGAGATGAAGAAATCTGCTTCAAAGGTGAAATATTACAGGGGCGAATGAACGCAGATAAAATATCCAGGAGTGATAGGAGTGAATCAATAGAGATATCATGAATGGATCATTCGAAATAACGGATAATTAATGTATATATTATTACGGAATTACGTTAGATGATTATGGTCATATAGTGACAGGAGGGAAAGTTTGAGGAAGAAGATAACAGCGGGGACTTTGATGCTTACACTTATGCTTGCAGCCGGCTGCGGCAAGGATGATGAGCAGAGCGGCGTTAAGAAGATTGAAAGAACAAGCTCGGTTGCTACAGTATCGACAACTGAAGCAACAACCGGAGCGGTAACAGAGGCGACAACAGGTTCGGACACGACAGATACACAGGAAACTACCGGGGATACTGCCGATACGTCAACAGGCAGTTCGTCGGAAGCGTCAACGGATACGTCATCGACTGAGGTTACAACGGAGTCAGGTTCAAACAGCAGTACGGAGACAACCACAGAACAGACAACAACGGATCTGACGACAGCATCTGCGACAGAGTCAACAACCGAGAAGACTACCAAGACGACGACAGAAACTACGACAGAGTCAACAACTGAGAAGACCACCAAGACGACGACAGAGTCTACCACGGAGAAGACAACCAAAACAACAACTGAGACAACAACGGAAAGTGCGACACAGGAGCCTGCCGAGCTGAAGGATATTGATGTCAGTACGGAAGATAAGATGCGTGAATATCTGGATGGTTCATGGACGATGGTTGTCGGAGGCAATCCGATCACTACAAGACCCGGCAGTACTATTCTCTGGGATAAAAATACAAGCTTTATAGAGCTTTCAAGAGAAGAAAATGATATTTATATTTATGCCTATACAGATTTTGAAAGTCTGTTCCAGGATGGAAGAGATTACACCAATTTTATGAATGTTCAGGTGGATTATGCATCAGGCATGGACCAGAGCATTACGGATTCAAGAGCAACCATTCAGCTTATGACCGCTGTGACTAACAGAGGTAAGGTATTTGGCATCAGAGAAACCGGAAATGGTGAATCGCAGTTTGCATATTACGGACTCGACTACGAAAATACAGCGTGGGAAAATATGTGGGTATTTCGAAAGGATGAGGATGCACCTGTGATCACAGCAGAGATGAATGACAGCCTGCTGAAGAAGGGGCAGAGCTTCTATGCGTTTAAATGGTTCGACAGTGGTTCGAGTGTAAACCTTCAGCCGATGGATGTAATTAATATGACGGATAACTGGTATGGTGAGGAGCTTCATGTACTCACGTATATCAGATCAAGTGATCCAATGAGTATATATGCTCCGACCTATGAGATAAAGGGTGCCGAAGATAAGGCAAACAGCGGCTGCTATCAGCCGTGTCTCTGCTATGTTACAACTGACGGTAACGGAAGGATTACAGAAATAAAGCAGTTCAAGTATTTGGGCTATGGAGTCTATGATGCTGATTCGGCGTATTAAATAATGAACGTGTTTTTATCAGGTGCTTGCATTTCGCAAGCACTTGATTTTTTGTGTGATAGAAAATCTCGATTTATGATCGTGAGATTGTATCTCGCGCAACAATCTGTTGCTTTTTGCTTCAGTCTGTTGCAGCGGTCACAGAAAGTTCAGATTTGCATTGTAGATGCTTCAAATTGTTGCTTGATACAGCTTTTTCGTAAGCGATATTATGATTATGAGGAATTCATTTAGATATATTTTGTTTTTTTCTATAAAAAAGGAGAAACAGAATATGTCGAATGAAAACCGTAAAGTAAGGGACAGTGTATTTGTTGACCTGTTTCAAAAATGGGATGGTGCGATCAGTAACGCAAAAGAGCTGGTGAGGTGGAATTAACTGTTACGGTAGTTAATATCAATTCAAAGGTGGGCAAAGAGGATAATTCTCTGCTGAAAAACTGTCACATTCTATGGGAATACAGCGAGCTGTGTCAGAGAATCAGAGAGCGTAAAAACAAAAATGTTAAAGAACCATATAAAGAGGCTATGGAAATAATGAGTATTAGCGAGGATGACAGGGCGGAGCTTCGGAATCAGTTGAACTAATTAAATACGTATTCCTCAAGAAAAGACGTGATTTCATGTCTTTTTCTTTTGTAGATAAAGCCGATCTTTCGTGGTTGAAGCGGTGAGGAGAGCGGCAGGGTTACGAGACTGCCGTCACGAAGCTTGTCCTCTGCAAATTCCTTTACAACACAGGATACGCCCATTCCGATAGCAGCAAAGTCAATCAGAAGATCCATATTGTTTACCTCTAATATGCGGGAAGGCTCGATTCCTTTCTCGAAAAGATAATTGTCAATATGACGGCGGGTTATATTGCCTTTTTCAAGCAGCATGAGATTACCGGTCTCGAGGATGTCGCGGGTTGAAAGAGTGGTGCGATCAAGCACGTCACCAGAATGGTTACCGGTATCAGGCAATTTCGTAGCTGTGATGGTGTTTTCGCGAGAACTCTCTTCAATAATACCGGTAAAGTTTCCCATCATAAGATAAGGGTTTGATACAGCTGCCGGTTTTTCGTGATCACTCTTTAGTTTATCAAGATAAGTTTTGTTTGTAACAAAGACATCATGAATCTCTTTGAGGTTTACATAAGATACTCCGCTGGGCAGGTCTGTTTTACATATCAATCCAAGGTCCAAAGTGCCATCGGCAACGAGAGGTATGGTGTTTAAGGTCGCGTGACAGTCGATGTTTATATTAACGTTTGGATGATCGTTTATATAGTCTCTCAGATAATCAAGAAGCACATAACGGCAGAGAGAGGTGCTGACTCCGATACGAAGTTCAATTCCTGAGGAATTAGCAGAACCGGCTATATCATCCTCAGCATTTTCAATGCTGGAAAAAGCGCTTTCAACATGTTCGTAAAGGAGCCTGCCTTCAGCGGTAAGTTTAACCCCTTTTTTGTTTCTTTCGAAGAGGACAGTACCAAGCTGTTCCTCGAGACTCTTTATGGATTTACTTACGGCCGGCTGGCTTATGAATAGCTTGTCTGCTGCACGGCTGATACTGCCGGTACGAGCAACCGTGATAAATACATTATAATAATTCAGGTTTCCGAGCATTGTGAACCTCCATGAAGTATAACTATAAGTTATGATAAAGATAATTAATATATATTTTTATTATAACATGTTTGATGCTATAATCAACAGCAATATAATCGGATAAGTGCAATCAATGCACGGTAGCTGCTACGAAAAGACTGTGGCAGGACTTAAGTTATCATCCGGTTTGATCATTTTATAAAGGGAGGAAAATAAGATGGGAATGACGATGACACAGAAGATACTTGCAGCTCATGCGGGACTTCTAAGCGTTGCAGCAGGCGATCTGATCGAGGCAAAGTTAGATCTTGTTCTCGGAAATGATGTTACAACACCTGTTGCCATCAATGAACTGAGTAAATTTAAGAAGAAGGATGTATTTGATAAGGACAAGATAGCTCTTGTTATGGATCATTTCACACCTAATAAGGATATTAAGAGTGCAGAGCACGTTAAGCAGGTAAGGGACTTTGCAAGAGCAAATAACATTACAAACTATTTTGACGTTGGACAGATGGGTATCGAACATGCGCTCCTTCCTGAGAAAGGTCTTGTAGTAGCGGGTGATGCGGTTATCGGTGCGGATTCACACACATGTACATACGGTGCGCTTGGCGCATTCTCAACAGGTGTAGGATCAACTGATATGGCCTGCGGTATGGTTACAGGACAGACATGGTTCAGAGTTCCGTCAGCTATCAAATTCATCATCACAGGCAAGAAGGCTGAGTGGATCAGCGGTAAGGATGTCATCCTTCATATCATCGGTATGATCGGCGTTGATGGTGCAAGATACAGATCTATGGAGTTCGTTGGCGATGGTATCGCAGAGCTTACTATGGATGACAGATTTACAATCGCAAATATGGCTATCGAAGCAGGCGCTAAGAACGGTATCTTCCCTGTTGACGAGCAGACTATAGAATATATGAAGGAGCATTCGGTAAGAGAGTACACTGCTTACGAAGCAGATCCTGATGCAGTATATGATGAGACATATACTATCGATCTTTCGACACTTCGTCCTACTGTATCATTCCCTCATCTTCCGGAGAATACAAAGACTATCGATGAGATCGGTGATATCAAGATCGATCAGGTAGTTATCGGTTCTTGTACAAACGGACGTATTTCAGATATGCGTATCGCAGCTGATATACTTAACGGACGTAAATGTGCTGAGGATGTGAGAGTTATCATTATTCCGGGAACTCAGGATGTTTACCTTCAGATGATCAAGGAAGGTCTTGCTGAGATATTTGTAAATGCAGGAGCTATCGTTTCTACACCTACCTGCGGTCCATGTCTTGGAGGCCATATGGGTATCCTTGCTCATGGTGAGAAGGCGGTTTCAACAACAAACCGTAACTTTGTAGGACGTATGGGAGCTATCGATTCAGAGATTTATCTTGCCAGCCCGGCAGTTGCAGCTGCTTCAGCTGTCACAGGTAAGATCAGCAGTCCTGAAGAGCTTTTGAAATAAGGAGGAGAACGTCATGAAAGCACACGGAACAGTACATAAATATGGCGATAATGTTGATACAGACGTTATCATTCCTGCAAGATATCTTAATACAGCAGACCCGGCAGAGCTTGCCAAGAAGTGTATGGAGGATATCGACGCAGAATTCGTAAACAGAGTTAAGGCAGGAGATATCATGGTTGCCGGCAAGAACTTCGGCTGTGGTTCTTCAAGAGAGCATGCACCGATCGCCATCAAGGCATCAGGTATCAGCTGCGTTATAGCAGATACATTTGCAAGAATATTTTACAGAAATGCCATCAACATCGGACTTCCTATCATTGAATGTGAGGAAGCTGCAAATGAGATCAAGGCAGGAGATATAGTTGATATAGATTTTGATTCGGGTGTGATCACCGACGAAACAACAGGCAAAACATATCAGGGACAGGCTTTCCCTCCATTTATGCAAAATCTTATCTCTAAGGGCGGCCTTATCAATTATATTAATTCAAAAGCAGAGTAATGATCGGCGAAAATATCACGGCCGATAATAGAAATGGAGACTGGTAAAAAATGATTTGTAATCTTGCGGTTATTAAGGGAGACGGAATCGGACCTGAGATAGTAACAGAGGCTATGAAGGTTCTCGATGCTGTCGGAAAGAAATTTGGACATACATTTAATTATGAGCAGATCCTTATGGGCGGCTGCTCAATCGATAAATACGGCGATCCACTTACAGATGAAACTGTAGCGATCGCAAAGTCGAAGGATGCTGTACTCCTTGGATCGATCGGTGGAAATACACAGACCTCTCCTTGGTACAAGCTTCCACCTAACAAGAGACCTGAAGCAGGTCTTCTGAAGATCCGTAAGGAGCTTGGACTTTTTGCAAACCTTCGTCCTGCATATCTCTATCCAGAGCTTAAGGAGGCTTGTCCTCTTAAGGAGTCGGTTGCAGCAGCAGGCTTCGACATGATGATCATGAGAGAGCTTACAGGCGGCCTTTACTTCGGTGAGAGATACACAAAGGAAATAGACGGTGTAATGACAGCAGTCGATACACTTACCTATACAGAGAAGGAAATACGCCGTATCGCTATCAAGGGCTTCGATATCGCTATGAAGCGTCGTAAGAAGGTAACACTTGTAGATAAGGCAAACGTTCTTGATTCATCAAGACTCTGGAGAAAGATTGTTACAGAAGTAGCAGCTGATTATCCGGAAGTAGAATTCACAGTAATGCTTGTGGACAATGCGGCAATGCAGCTCGTTAAGGATCCTGCACAGTTCGATGTAATGCTTACAGAGAATATGTTCGGCGATATCCTTTCCGATGAAGCGTCAATGATCACAGGTTCTATCGGAATGCTTCCTTCTGCATCACTCAACGAAACGAAGTTCGGTCTGTATGAGCCATCGGGCGGATCTGCACCTGATATAGCAGGTAAGAATATTGCGAACCCTATCGCAACCATCCTTTCTGCTGCAATGATGCTCAGGTATACATTTGATCTGGATAAGGAAGCTGATGCGATTGAAAACGCTGTTAAGCAGGTTCTCGAAGAGGGATACCGTACGATCGATATCGCAAAACCGGGCGAACCACAGGTCAAAACAGATGAAATGGGAACACTCATCGCAGAGAGAGTTTAATATATGACAGACTAAATAATGTTTGAAATAATAAAGAGGAGATCAGGTTATGAAAAGTGATAATATGAAATGCGGTCTGCAGCAGGCACCTGCACGTTCACTTCTGAACGCACTTGGCTATACTGCAGAAGAGATAAGAAAACCTATGGTAGGAATCGTTTGTTCCTACAACGAGATCGTTCCGGGACATATGAACCTGGACAAGATTGCTGAGGCTGTAAAGCTCGGCGTAGCAGAAGCAGGCGGAACACCTGTTATGTTCCCGGCAATCGCTGTTTGTGACGGTATTGCAATGGGACACATCGGAATGAAATATTCTCTTGTAACAAGAGATCTTATAGCTGATTCAACAGAGGCTATGGCTATAGCTCACCAGTTTGATGCACTTGTCATGATCCCTAACTGTGACAAGAACGTGCCTGGTCTTCTTATGGCAGCAGCAAGAGTAAATGTACCTACTGTATTTGTTTCAGGCGGTCCTATGCTTGCAGGACATATCCACGGAAGAAAGAGAAGTCTTTCATCAATGTTCGAGGCGGTAGGAGAGAGAACTGCCGGCAAGATCACAGATGAGGATGTAGTAGAGTTCGAAGAGAAAGTCTGCCCAACCTGTGGTTCATGCTCAGGTATGTACACAGCCAACTCAATGAACTGTCTTACAGAGGTTCTCGGTATGGGTCTTCCGGGAAACGGAACAATCCCTGCCGTATATTCAGAGCGTCTCAGACTTGCAAAGAAGGCAGGCTACGCTGTAATGGATATGCTTGAGAAAAATATCCGTCCGCGTGATATCATCACAAAGGATGCTATCCTCAATGCGCTTACAGTAGATATGGCACTCGGATGCTCAACAAACTCAATGCTTCATCTTCCGGCAATCGCTCATGAGATCGGCTTTGACTTCGATATCTCATTTGCAAATCCAATAAGCGAGAAGACACCTAACCTCTGCCACCTTGCACCTGCAGGTCCTACATATATGGAAGACCTTAATGAAGCAGGTGGTGTATATGCAGTTGTTAAGGAGCTCTGTGATCTCGGACTTATAAATGAAAACTGCATGACAGTAACCGGCAAGACAATAGGTGAAGCTGTAAAGAACAGCGTAAACAGAAACCCTGAGGTTATCAGACCTACAGATAATCCATACAGCAGAACAGGCGGACTTGCAGTACTCAAGGGTAACCTTGCACCGGATGGTTCGGTTGTTAAACGTTCAGCGGTTGTTCCTGAGATGCTTAAGCATGAAGGACCTGCAAGAGTATTTGATTCTGAGGAGGATGCTATCGCAGCAATCCTTGGCGGCAAAATCGTAGAAGGCGATGTGGTTGTTATACGTTACGAAGGACCTAAGGGCGGCCCTGGTATGAGAGAGATGCTCAATCCTACATCAGCTATTGCAGGTATGGGACTTGGTTCAACAGTTGCTCTTATCACAGACGGACGTTTCTCAGGCGCAAGCCGTGGAGCTTCTATCGGACATGTTTCACCTGAAGCTGCAGTAGGCGGACCTATCGCTCTTGTTGAGGAAGGCGATATGATCGAAATCGATATCAACAATTACTCTATCAACCTTAAGGTTTCCGACGAAGAGCTTGCTAAGAGAAAGGCTGCATGGACACCACGCGAGCCTAAGGTTAAGACCGGCTATCTTGCAAGATACGCTTCAATGGTTACTTCAGGTAACAGAGGAGCAATCCTTGAGATACCAAAGCAGTAAAGGCTTCTTGTTAAGCGGAACAAATATAACGGAAAATAATCAATCCATAACCTTAAATAGTTATATCGGGTATTGACAAATATTGTATTTTCGTTAAATTATATGATGATAGAGTTGAGAGCCGGCTGGCAGTCATGATTTCATGATCTGCCGCATGGCTGCTTTACTCACCGGACATGAGGAAGAATCTCTTTTCGAAGGATAACAGTGGATTCCGAATGTCAGCAGAATTGCGGGAGTTTCGAAGAAACGGAGCGATTCACATTATCATAAAAACGGTACATATTAACATATACAAAAACAGGAGAAAAAACATGAAACAGTTAAACGGATCAGAAATCGTAATTGAATGCCTTAAAGAGCAGGGAGTTGATACCGTATTTGGTTATCCGGGAGGAACGATCCTTAATGTTTATGATGCACTTTATAAGCATTCGGACGAGATAACACATATACTTACTTCACATGAGCAGGGTGCAGCACATGCAGCTGACGGCTATGCAAGAGCTACCGGCAAGGTCGGCGTTTGTATGGCAACCTCAGGCCCTGGTGCAACAAACCTTGTAACAGGTATTGCAACAGCATATATGGATTCAATTCCGCTTGTTGCGATCACTGCTAACGTAGGCGTTTCACTCCTTGGTAAGGACAGCTTCCAGGAGGTTGATATAGCAGGCGTAGTTATGCCTATAACAAAGCATAGCTTTATTGTTAAGAATGTTCACGAACTGGCTGATACCATCAGACGTGCATTCAAGATCGCACAGACCGGAAGACCTGGTCCTGTTCTTGTTGATATTACCAAGGACGTTACAGCAAGTTTTGCTGATTATGAATATCATAAGCCTGAACCTATCGCAAGGGTCACATCAACGATCAAGAGTGATGACGTTGAGAAGGCTGTAAATATAATTGATGCATCCAAGAAACCTTTCGTTTTAGTAGGTGGTGGTGCTACACTTTCCGGAGCATCGAAGGAACTTAAGGAGTTCGTTGAGAAGATAGATGCTCCTGTATGCGATACTCTTATGGGTAAGGGCGCATTTGACGGTACAAGTGAGAGATATACAGGAATGATCGGTATGCATGGTACCAAGGCTTCAAACTTTGGCGTTAACAAGGCTGACCTTCTTGTAGTTGTAGGTGCAAGATTCTCTGACCGTGTTATCGGAAATGCATCAAAGTTTGCAAATAATGCAAAGATCATCCACATCGATATCGATGCGGCTGAGATTGATAAGAACATTGAGGTTGATGCCAAGATAGTAGGAGATGCCGTTGAGGTTCTTAAGACACTCAATACCAAGATCTCTGCAAAGAAGAATCCTGAGTGGATGAATGAGATCAAGGCTATCAAAGAGCAGTATCCTCTTACATATGATATGGAGCACCTTACAGGTCCTGCGGTTATAAATAAGATATATGAAGAGACTAATGGTGATGCGATCATCTGTACAGATGTTGGACAGCATCAGATGTGGGCTGCACAGTATTATAAGTATAAGAAGTCAAGACAGTTCCTTTCATCAGGCGGTCTCGGAACAATGGGCTACGGTCTAGGAGCTGCTATCGGTGCCAAGATAGGCTGTCCTGACAAGACTGTTATAAATATTGCCGGTGACGGATGCTTCAGAATGAACATGAACGAGCTTGCAACAGCAGCAAGATACAACACACATGTTATTGAAGTTGTTATCAACAATCATGTTCTCGGTATGGTAAGACAGTGGCAGACACTGTTCTATGACAAGAGATATTCAAATACAATTCTCAACGATAAGGTTGATTTCGTAAAGGTTGCTGATGCTCTCGGAGCAAAGGGACTCAGAGCTACAACAGTAGAAGAGTTTGAGAAGGCAATCAGAGAAGCTATAAACGGCGAGGGAGCTTACCTCATCGAGTGCGTTATCAATCAGGATGACAAGGTTTGGCCAATGGTTGCACCTGGCGCTGCTATCGAAACCTGCTTCGATTCTGAGGCTGAGCTGAAGAAATAATACCGGTAAAAACCGGAGCAAAACTGCGGGCAGAGCAGTTACCTGTATTTACAAAAAAATTTAAAAAATAGTAGATTTTTAGAAATAAGTGTAGCATAATAGATAACATTCTATTTAACATGGAGTCAGACTCCGCATGACACGGTAATTATATTAACGAATATATTTTTATGGAGGAATTAAAAAATGGCAAGAGTGTATAACTTTTCAGCTGGACCATCAATTTTACCTGAGGTTGTCCTTAAGCAGGCAGCAGATGAGATGCTTGATTATCAGGGCTCAGGACAGAGCGTTATGGAGATGAGTCACAGATCCAAGACTTACGACGCTATCATCAAGGAAGCTGAAAAGGACTTAAGAGAGCTTATGGAGATCCCTGACAATTATAAGGTACTTTTCCTTCAGGGTGGAGCATCTCAGCAGTTCGCAGCAGTACCTATGAACCTCATGAAGAATGGTGTGGCTGATTACATCATCACAGGACAGTGGGCTAAGAAGGCTTATCAGGAAGCTAAGAAATACGGCAAGGCAGTTGCAGTTGCTTCATCAGAGGACAAGACTTTCTCGTACATCCCTGACTGTTCAGATCTTCCAATCGATGATGATGCTGATTATGTATATATCTGCCATAACAATACAATCTACGGAACAGCTTTCAAGGAGCTTCCAAATACTAAGGGCAAGATCCTTGTAGCTGATATGTCATCAGACATTCTTTCACAGCCTGTAAATGTAAGCGACTACGGTCTTATCTACTTCGGTGTTCAGAAGAACGTTGGTCCTGCAGGTGTTGTAGTTGTTATCATCAGAGAAGACCTCATCAGAGATGACCTTCCTGAGTTCGTTCCTACAATGCTTAAGTACAAGACACAGGCTGATGCCGAGTCACTTTACAATACACCTCCATGCTATGGTATTTACATCTGCGGACTTGTATTCAAGTGGGTTAAGTCTATGGGCGGCCTTAAGGCTATGAAGGCTCACAACGAGAAGAAGGCTAAGATCCTTTATGACTTCCTTGATGAGTCTAAGATGTTTAGAGGAACAGTAGTTAAGAAGGATCGTTCACTCATGAACGTACCATTCGTTACAGGTAACGATGAGCTTGATGCTAAGTTTGTAAAGGAAGCTACAGCAGCCGGATTTGTTAACCTTAAGGGTCACAGATCAGTTGGCGGTATGCGTGCATCTATCTACAATGCTATGCCAATCGAAGGCGTTGAGAAGCTCGTTGAGTTCATGAAGGCATTCGAGGAAGCTAACTCATAATTTACTTTCGCATTTTAAATACGATAGTATTAAATAGAAATAACCATTGAGTGAGTGATCAGGATGTGTGTGAAGGCGTATTCATACTACAACCGAATGCATATACATATTCTGGATGGATTATATCCAATATTGAAGCCAATGAGTGAGTGCTCAGGATGTGTGTGAAGGCGTATTCTTGCTACAACTGAATGCATATACATATTCTGGATGGATTATATCCAATATTGAAGCCAATGAGTGAGTGATCAGGATATGTGTGAAGGCGTATTCTTGCTACAACTGAACACATATCCTGATCACGAACGGACTATATAAATAAAACAGCTCTATAATATAAGGAGATTACAAAAATGACGAAAGTAAATTGTCTCAATCCTATTGCCAAGTGCGGTACGGATCTCTTATCAAATGATTATCAGATCACAGAAGAATTCAACGAGGCTGACGTTGTACTAGTAAGAAGTGCAGCAATGCATGATCTCGCTGTTTCAGATAAGCTTCTCGCAGTTGCTCGTGCAGGTGCAGGAGTAAATAATATTCCTATCGATGCATATGCAGAGAAAGGTATCGTTGTATTTAACACACCTGGTGCTAACGCTAACGGCGTTAAGGAGCTTGTTATCGCAGGACTTCTTCTTGGTTCAAGAGATATCGTAGGCGGTGCAAACTGGGTAGTTGAAAATAAGGATGATGCTGAGATCGGCAAGACTGCTGAGAAAAAGAAGAAGGCTTTTGCCGGAAACGAGATTCAGGGCAAGAAGCTTGGAGTAATCGGACTTGGTGCCATAGGTGCTCTTGTTGCTAACGCAGCAGTAGCTCTCGGTATGGAAGTTTACGGTTATGATCCATATGTATCAGTTGATGCAGCTTGGAAGCTTTCAAGAAGCGTTAAGCACATCACAAATGTAAATGATATTTATTCAAACTGCGATTACATCACAGTACACGTTCCACTTCTTGATTCAACAAAGGGTATGATCAACGCTGATGCTATCAGCCGTATGAAGGACGGAGTAGTTGTACTTAACTTCGCAAGAGATATCCTCATCGACGAGAAGGCTCTTCTTGAGGCTATCGACGAGGGACATGTTAAGAAATACGTTACTGACTTTGCTAACCCGACAGTTGCAGGTCACAAGGGTGTTGTTTGTACACCTCACCTTGGAGCTTCTACAGAGGAATCAGAGGATAACTGTGCAGTTATGGCTGTTAAGGAGATCCGTGATTTCATCGAGAACGGTAATGTTGTTAACTCAGTTAACTACCCACGCTGCGAAGCAGGTGTATGTGAGGCTGAGTCAAGAATCACAGTATGCCATAAGAATATACCTAACATGCTTACTCAGTTTACAGGTCTTTTCGCTAAGGAAGGCATCAACGTATCTGAGATGGTAAGCAAGTCAAAGGGTGACTTTGCATACACAATCCTCGATATCGGCGCTAAGGCTACAGAAGAGATGGCAGCACATATCGCAGCTATCGATGGCGTTGTAAGAGTAAGAATAGTTAAATAATGAACGGAAAGAGTAAGACGGCTTCGGCCGTCTGCTCATCAGGTTATGCTTTAAATACAGCATAATAGAGAGGAATGAACATAATGAGCGAGAAATTTAAAGTAGGTATACTCGGAGCTACGGGTATGGTTGGCCAGAGATTTATCTCTATACTTGAGAACCATCCTTGGTTTGAAGTGGTGACTGTAGCCGCAAGCCCAAGAAGCGAAGGTAAAACATATGAAGAAGCAGTTGAAGGAAGATGGAAGATGGATACTCCGATCCCTGAGGCTGTTAAGGGGCTTAATCTTTATAATGTAAATGAGGTTGAAAAGGTTGCAGCAACAGTTGATTTCGTATTTAGTGCAGTTGATATGTCTAAGGAAGAGATCAAAGCTATAGAAGAGGCTTATGCCAAGACAGAGACACCTGTTGTTTCAAATAACAGCGCCCACAGATGGACACCTGATGTACCTATGGTAGTTCCTGAACTCAATCCTGAGCACTATGAGGTTATCAAGTATCAGAGAGAAAGACTCGGAACAAAGAGGGGCTTCATCGCTGTTAAGCCAAACTGTTCTATCCAGAGCTATGCCCCTGCACTTTTCGCACTCAAGGAGTTTGAGCCTAAGGAGGTAGTTGTTTCAACATACCAGGCTATCTCAGGTGCCGGCAAGACTTTCAAGGATTGGCCGGAAATGGTAGGAAATATCATTCCATATATCGGTGGTGAAGAAGAGAAGAGTGAGCAGGAGCCGCTCAGAATCTGGGGTAAGGTTGAGGACGGAGTTATCAAGAAATGTGAGAACGGTCCTAAGATCACAAGCCAGTGTATCAGAGTTCCTGTTCTTAATGGACATACAGCAACTGTTTTCGTTAACTTCGGCAAGAAGCCAACTAAGGAAGAGATCATCGACAGATGGACGAGCTTCAGCGGCGAGCCACAGAAGCTGAATCTTCCTTCAGCTCCAAAGCAGTTTATCCAGTATCTTGAGGATGATAACAGACCTCAGGTTTCTCTCGATGTTGATTATGAGAACGGCATGGGCGTTTCAATGGGACGTCTCAGAGAGGACAGCATATTTGATTACAAGTTTGTAGGACTTTCGCACAATACACTCAGAGGCGCTGCAGGTGGAGCAGTTTTATCAGCTGAGTTACTTTGTGCAAAAGACTATATACAAAAGAAGTAAAAGTGTGTTATAATACACTTTGCGAATTTAATCCAAATAGTTTTATTTGAGATGGATAGTTGATAGATAGGGAGGTAAAGTCGAATGAAGAAGCTAGTATTAGTTACTTCTCCGCCGGCTTGTGGGAAAACATTTATTTCAAAGAAGCTCGCTAAAGCACTTACGAACTGCGTATACCTTGACAAGGATACTCTGATCGTTCTATCAAAGCAGATTTTCAAGGTTGCAGGACAGGAATATAACAGATCATCTGATTTCTTCCAGAAAGAGATCAGGGATTATGAGTATTATGCAGTTCTTGACCTTGCTTTTGATGCGCTTGAGTACAATGACACAGTTCTTATCAATGCCCCGTTTACAGAAGAGATAAGAGACGATGATTACCTTAAGAGCCTTCGCGAGAAGCTCGCTGAGAAGGGTGCTGAACTTGCGGTTATCTGGGTTCACACAGACATTGAGATTGCTCATCAGAGAATGATAAGCAGGAATTCCGACAGAGACATCTGGAAGCTTGAGCACTGGGATGAATATGTTGCAACCCAGAATTTTAATAAGCCGGAGAATATTCCGGAGCTTTATGTATTTAATAATAATACAGAAGAAGATTTTAAGGCATCGATTGCCGGGGCGGTTAAATTTATAAGAGGTTAATAAAAAGGCTGCGTTGGTGTTTAAGCACGAATGCAGCCGTTTTTTTAAAACTTGATTCAGGAAGGAAGAAGGAACATGGCAGAAGTTAGACCATTTGCAGCTTTTAGACCTGCAGCAGGACTTGCAGACAAGATTGCAGCGTTACCATATGATGTATATAACAGAGCAGAGGCCAGAGAGGTTGTTGAAGGTGATAAATACACATTTTTACGTATAGACAGACCTGAGACACAGTTTGAGCCGGATCATGATATGTATGCTCCTGAGGTTTATGATAAGGCCAGAGAGCTTCTTGACGGCATGATCACAGATGGAGAATACGTTAAGGAAGACGGTGCTGTTTATTATATCTATGAGCTTATCATGGATGGAAGACATCAGACCGGTATTGTTGCGGTAGCATCAATTGATGATTATCAGAACGGTGTGATCATGAAGCATGAAAATACACGTGCAGAGAAGGAAGCGGACAGGATCAATCATGTATATACCTGTAATGCTCAGACGGGTCCTATCTTCCTTGCATACAGAGACAGAGAAGCTATCGATGAGGTTGTTAACAGAGTAAAGAAGAATGAGCCTTTATACAGCTTTGTTTCAGATGACGGAATTGCTCACAATGTATGGGTGATCGATTCTGCAGATGATATTGAAAATATCAGGTCGGAGTTTGCTGCGACCGATAAGATATATATTGCTGACGGACATCACAGAGCTGCTTCGGCAGTTAAGGTAGGCCTCAGAAAGAGAGAAGAGAATCCGGGTTATACCGGTGAGGAGGAATTCAACTTCTTCCTTTCAGTTCTTTTCCCGGACAGCGAGCTGAAGATTCTTCCGTATAACAGAGTCGTTAAGGATACTAACGGACTTTCAGAGGAAGAGTTCTTTGCAAAGCTTAGTGAGATATGTGATGTAACAGAAGAAAATGCTGCATATCAGCCGGATGAAAAAGGTGTTTTCGGTATGTACATTTCAGGAAAATGGTATAAACTTGTAATGAAGAAGGAATTTAGAAACGATGATCCTGTAAAGGGACTGGATGTTTCACTTCTTCAGGATTATATTCTCGGACCTGTTCTTGGTATCGGTGATCCGAGAGTGGATAAGAGAGTTGATTTTGTCGGAGGTATCAGAGGACTTAAGGAACTCGAGAAGAGGTCTGAAAGCGATATGAAGCTTGCATTTTCAATGTATCCGACTTCAATAGCCGAGCTTTTTGATGTCGCTGACAACAAGATGCTCATGCCACCGAAGTCAACATGGTTTGAGCCAAAGCTCAGAAGCGGACTTTTTATACATAAACTGGACTGATGATTACTGAATAGATTTATATCATAGGACAAAAACCATAATGTGTTAGACAGTGACACTGATTAATATTAAATATTATTAATCGGGCGGAACTGCAGTAAACATGGTGATCATTGTTATATGATAGAATAATGGAGAGGTGTAAGATGGTATCAAAACGAAGAGCGGTTTTTGCAATTAACTGGATGGAGGTAGAAGCTCTCGTACAGGCAAAGCATGATAATCCTCATCATATACTTGGTATTCATGAGTGTATCGATGATGTATATGTTAATGCATATATACCGGGAGCCAAGGTTGTAACTGTAATAGATACTGAAGCAAAGAAGAATTATTCTCTCGTATCGGAGAGGGTTGAGGGTTTCTTCTCGATATGCATCAAGGATAAAAAGAGCTTTGATTATATGCTTGATATCAAATACGAGGACGGAACCGAAGAGAAGGTCATAGATCCTTATGTATTTGAGCCTGTTATCGATCCTATCGATATCAGCAGATTCAATGAAGGCATACACTATGAAATATATGAGAAGCTTGGCGCACATCCGATGGTCGTAGACGGTGTGAAGGGTACGCTCTTCGCAGTCTGGGCACCAAATGCCGAGCGTGTTTCTGTTGTAGGAAACTTCAATAAGTGGGACGGCAGACGTCATCCTATGAGAAAGCTTGATTATTCAGGCATCTTCGAGCTTTTCATTCCGGGAGATCTGACGGATGAAATCTATAAATATGAGATCAGATCCAAGGCTGGAGATGTATTCCTTAAGAGTGATCCATATGCATTTACAAATGAGATCAGACCTGCAAATGCATCCCGCGTAACAAATCTTGCTTATATCTGGCATGATAAGAAGTGGATTGATGCAAGAGATAAAGCCGTTGAAGTAACAGTTAAGACGGATACGAAGGATGGAGACACAGCTAAGACGGTAGAAACAGCTGCCAAAACCGAGACGAAGGAAAAACCATTAAATATTTACGAGGTTCACCTTGGTTCATGGAAGCGTCCTGATGATGGAAGAGAGTTTTACAGCTACAGAGAGATTGCAATTCGTCTCGCTGATTATATGCAGGAGATGGGCTATAACTATGTTGAGCTTATGCCTGTAATGGAGCATCCTTTTGATCCTTCATGGGGTTATCAGATCACGGGCTACTATGCACCGACTTCAAGATATGGTTCGCCTGCGGAATTCATGGGATTTGTTGACTATATGCACACCAAGGGTATTGGTGTCATAATCGATTGGGTTCCTGCGCATTTCCCTAAGGATGATCATGGTCTCGGAAGATTTGACGGAACGCCTCTTTATGAGAATGCAGATCCACTTCGCGGAGAGCATCCTCACTGGGGAACATACATATTCGACTACGGAAGAAACGAGGTAAGAAACTTCCTCGTGGCAAATGCACTTTACTGGGCAGATAAATATCACATCGACGGTATCAGAGTCGATGCTGTTGCATCCATGCTGTATCTTGATTACGGAAGAAATGGCGGAGAGTGGAGAGCAAACAAATACGGCGGCAACGAGAACCTTGAAGCAATCGATTTCATTAAGGAAGTAAATACCAAGATGAAGGAGAACTTCCCTGGCGTCATGATGATCGCCGAGGAATCAACTGCATGGCCAATGATGACGCATTCCGTTGAAGAGGGCGGAATGGGCTTTGATTATAAGTGGAATATGGGCTGGATGAACGACTTCCTCTCATATATGAAGCTGGATCCTCTTTACAGAAAATATCACCATAACGAGCTTACCTTCAGTATGATGTACGCCTTCAGCGAGAAATTTATTCTTGTTCTTTCTCATGATGAGGTTGTTCATGAGAAGGGCTCAATGATTCAGAAGATGCCGGGAGGATATGAGGACAAATTCTCTAATCTCCGTGTGGCTTATGGTTTCATGATGACACATCCGGGCAGCAAGCTTCTTTTCATGGGTCAGGAGTTTGCTCAGTTTACAGAGTTTAATGAGTCAGCAGAGCTTGATTGGTCACTCTTTGAGTTTGATGCTCATAAATACATCCAGACCTACGTTAAGCAGCTTAATAAGCTTTACAAATCAGAACCTGCTCTTTATGAGCTTGATTCAAAGCCGGAAGGCTTCAGCTGGATAAGCGTAAATGATGCCAACAGAAGTGTGGTCTCTTATGAGAGAAAGAGCAGCAGGGAAGAGGATACTCTTGTTGTTATCTGCAACTTCACACCTGTTGAGCAGAAGAATTACAAGCTGGGCGTTCCTAGTGCCGGAAAGTGGCAGGAAATCTTCTCAAGTGATAATGCCAAGTTCGGCGGCGAGGGAAGAAATAACAAGACTGCCAAACTCAGTAAAGCCGGTAAGGTAGATGACAGAGAGCAGTATATTCAGATCACTGTACCTGCTCTTTCAGTATCTGTTTTCAAGAAGAAGGCAGCTAAATAATTATAACTATTATATTCACGCACATATATATCTGATTCAGTGTAGTAAATACATATGTACAGATATATATGTGCGTGTGTTGACAAGAAAAACTGTATTAGATGACTGCGGGTCAGATAATAAGTGTTTGGTATTTATGCAACTGTGATGTTCTATGAAAAGTTGGTGATAGGGTATGTTTTTTTTATACAACGAAGTTACAGATACAATAATTGAAAAGGCGAATGAGAAGAATGATAAGCTTGAGAAGTGGTTCGATAAGGCTCTTGACTGGATCGTTGCCAAGGGCGTTCTGATACTGCTTACGCTTCTCTTTCTGTATATCGGAAGCAAGGTTATCAAGCTTATTCTGAAGATAACAAAAAAAGCCTTTGAGAGAAGAAAGATATCCGAGAGTGTTGCGGGATTTCTTATCTCATTCTTCAGGATAGTACTTTATGTGCTGTTATATATCTCTGCGGCGGCACTGCTGGGATTCCAGGTTACTTCTTTTGTAACACTTCTCGGAGCCTCAGGTATAACGATAGGTCTTGCTCTTCAGGGCAGCCTTTCAAACCTTGCCGGCGGCGTGCTGATACTTATACTTAAGCCTTTCGATGTCGGCGATTACATCATGGAAAACAATTCAAAGTGCGAGGGTACTGTTGTCGGCATAGATATATTTTACACGAAGCTCAGAACCATTGATAACAGGATCGTTGTTATTCCGAACGGCAACCTGTCCAATACATCAATCGTTAATTATTCTCAGCTTGGCGAAAGAGTGGTCGAGGTTAAGGTCGGTATTGCTTACAGAGAAAATATGAGCAGAGTCAGACGGATACTTGAAGAAGCAGTTCAGGACAACGAATACATCATCGAGGAGAGAGAGGTTACAAGCTTTGTTGATGATTTCAAGGATAGTTCTGTACTGTTTGCTGTAAGATTCTGGGTTAAGAGCAGTAACTATTTCCCTGCTAAATGGGCAGCAACGGAAAATATCAAGAAGAGACTGGATGAAGAGGGAATTACCATCCCATTCAACCAGCTTGAGGTTAAGGTTAATCATGGATAAAAACAGAATAACGGAGCTGGCCGAAAGGTCACTCCGTTCGGGAAGATATACATATACGGATTTTATGGGGCAAGGTGACCTTGCCTCATTTCTTGATTATGCCGATAAGCTGGGTGTGCCTTACAGGATATATGGAGGTTATCCGGACGCTGAGAGAAGGATAGTTATATTTGGCAGTGAAGAACTTAGCGGATATAATGAAGAACCGCCTGTCAGGCTGATCAGGATAAAGCCCCGTGCTTTGAAGTTTGCAGATAAACTGACTCACAGGGACTTTCTGGGTGCTTTGATGAATCTCGGTATTACGAGGGAAATGATCGGAGATATTGTCGTAAGTGCAGATAAAAATGAAGCGGCATACGTTTTTGTGGCGGAGCATATGGCGGAATATATCATGGAAAACCTGCTCTCGGTTAAGCATACATCGGTTGATGTTTCTGTTGTGGATGAACTTCCGGAGGACGCCCGTGCTGTCAGAGAAGAGAAACAGCTGGTTATAAGCTCAAACAGACTGGATGCGGTGATCGCAAGAGTCTTCGGGATGTCCAGAGAAGCGGCGGCGGAACTTATATCTGACGGACGTGTTTTTATCAGTGGACGAACGGCTGCCAAGAAGGAGAAGAGTCTTATTGATGGTGACAGAGTTTCAGTAAGAGGATATGGCAAGTTTGTTTTTATTTCTGAAAATGGCAGGACGAAGAAGGACAGACTGTCTGTTACTGTTGAAATTTACAGATAAAGTTTACTGGATAAACGATAAATGATAAATGATATATGATAGCGATACATGATAAACGATATATGATACACGATACAGTTATTGATGAAACAGCCATGTTGGGAATAATTGTATTGTTTACGTGATGAGTTTTGCAAATCTCTTGCATTTTATGATGATTTTTGCTATAACATTAAGCGTGAAATCAGAAAAATATTATATGATGTAAGTAAAATATATATTTTGATGAATAAATAAGTTTTCCAAAGGGATGTACAGCGATCATACTGAAGATATCAGAATGGAGGAATAGAAGAAAATGTCAAAGATCGATATTATTTCAGGCTTTCTCGGAGCCGGCAAGACAACACTTATCAAGAAGCTTATTGCGGATGCTTTTAAGAATGAGAAGGTTGTACTTATTGAAAATGAATTTGGTGAGATAGGAATAGACGGAGGCTTCCTTAAGGAGGCAGGAATCGAAATCACCGAGATGAATTCAGGTTGCATCTGCTGTTCACTTGTTGGCGATTTCGGAGAGGCTCTTAAGAAGGTTGTAAGTGAATATAAGCCGGACAGAGTTATTATCGAGCCATCGGGTGTTGGTAAGCTTTCAGACGTTATCAAGGCGGTTGAGAAAGCATCGGCTGATGTCGATATCAAGCTTAACAGCGCAACAACTGTCGTTGATGTTACCAAGGCTAAGATGTATATCAAGAACTTTGGTGAGTTTTTCCTGAATCAGATAGAGGCCTGCGGAACCGTGGTTCTCAGCAGAAGCCAGAATGCGACCGAAGAGAAGCTTCTTGAGGTCGTAAATATGATCAAGGAGCATAACGCTGACGCAAGGATCATCACAACACCTTGGGATCAGATCGATGGTACGGTTATACTTGATGCTATTGAGCATTCTTCATCTATAGAAGATATCATGAAGAATTTCAAATATGATCCTGAGAAGGATGATCACCATCATCACCATCATTATGATGAGAATGGAGTATGCAGCTGCGGACATCATCATGATGACGACGATGACGATGATGACGACGAGCATGAACATCACCACCATCATGACGACGATGATGACGAGGAGCATGAACATCACCACCATCACCACGACGATGATGATGATGATGATGATGACGATGAACACGAGCATCACCATCACTATGATGAGAACGGAGTATGCAGCTGCGGACATCATCACCATCATCACGGACATGATGCAGATGAGATATTTACAAGCTGGGGCAGAGAGACAGCTCACAAATATGATGAGTCAGATCTCAAGGCTATACTTGATAAGCTTGCAGTTGAAGAGGACAATGAGTTCGGTATCATCCTTCGTGCCAAGGGAATCATCCCTAACAAGGAGGGCAAGTGGCTTGAGTTTGACCTTGTGCCGGGCGAGTATGAGGTAAGAGAGGGCGTTGCTGACTATACCGGAAAGCTCTGCGTTATCGGCAGCAAGCTGGATGAAGCTAAGATTGCTGAACTCTTTGGTGTAAACTAGTATTATAATGTGAGGAAAAATATGAATAAGGAAATTCCTGTTTATGTATTTATGGGCTTTCTTGGCAGCGGCAAGACCAGATTTGCCAAGGAAACTCTGATAGACCGTTCATTTACTGACGGACAGAAAACACTTCTCCTTGTCTGCGAGGACGGAGAGGAAGAATATGATATCGAAGCTCTGGCAAAGAAGAATATATTTGTCGAGTTCATCACCGAGGAAACTCTGAATGCCGAGAATCTCCTTAATATCAGTGCGAGGGTTAAGCCGGAGCTGGTTATGATCGAGTACAACGGCATGTGGGAGCTTGACAGGATATTTAATATCCGTGTTCCAAAGGGCTGGACAGTTGTTCAGGTGCTTTCTTTCGTGGATGCATCGACCTTTGATGTTTATATCAGTAACATGAAGAAGATCATCATGGATCAGCTTAAGAATGCCGATATGATCATCTTCAATCGCTGTGATGAGAATACCAAGAAGGCTGAATACAGAAGAAGTATAAGAGCTGTAAACAGACGTGCTCAGGTTATATTTGAAAACAAAGACGGTGTCGCTGATGCTGACGAGGAGGAGGCTGAGCTTCCTTTCGATACGGATGGTCCGCTCATCACCTTTGATGAGGAGGATTTTGGTCTGTTCTACATCGATGCTGCAGATAATCCTGACAAATATCTCGGCAAGAAGATCAAATTCAAGGCAATGGTTCATAAGCCAAGCACCTACGGCGCAAATGAATTTGTTCCGGGCCGTTTCGCAATGACCTGCTGTGCAGCGGATGTTGCCTTTGTAGGCTTTAAGTGCTACTATGGCGGCGCTAAGTCTCTGAAGGACCGCGACTGGGTTATCGTTGAAGGTACGATCGAGAAAGAATTCTATCCTGAATTCGAGGGCGACGGCCCTGTAATCTACGCCGACAGTGTTTCGAAGACATCTCCGGCCAGTGAGGAACTGGTATACTTTAATTATTGATATTAAGTGAGACGAGGCGTGGGAATAGAAAGAGAGGATATATGTCCAGAGCAGAATTTAAGCCGGGCAACATGCTCTACCCGCTCCCTGCGGTTCTTGTAAGCTGCCGGAGACCGGGCGAGAAGCCAAATGCCCTTACAATAGCCTGGGCGGGAACCATATGTTCAGACCCTGCAATGGTCAGCATATCAATCCGTCCGTCAAGATATTCATATGATATAATCAAAGAAACCGGAGAGTTTGTTATCAATCTTGTAAATGATAAACTCACCTTCGCAACCGATTATTGCGGAGTGAAGTCCGGAAAGGATACTGATAAATTTGCTGAGATGAAGCTTACACCGGTCGAAGTAAAGGGTGTGTCATGTCCGGGAATTGATGAGAGCCCTCTTTGCATCGCCTGCAAGGTTAAGGAGATAATACCGCTCGGTTCGCATGATATGTTCATCGCAGAGGTCGTTTCGGTATCTGCAAGTAATGAGTTTATGGATGAAACAGGTAAATTCGACCTGAATGCCTCAGGGCTTATGGTTTACTCGCATGGTGAGTATTTCACACTGGGCGAGAAGCTGGGTTCGTTCGGATACTCTGTGAGAAAACGATAATTTAAACTTTACATCTGTTAAGATTATGGCAGATGGTAATCAGATAATAAAAAAGAGCTTCGGTTTGTTGCGCCACAAAACTGCGACCTTCCCGATTTGCTCTTTTTTGTTTTTTCTGTTATATTTTAAATACATTTTTCTTCACTGCACCGGAGAGGCGGAAGGAGAAAAAATGTACAGTAAAGTAATCAGTGGTATGACACTCGGTATTGATGGGATGCTGGTAAATGTTGAAGCAGACATTAGTCCCGGACTGCCGGTTCTGTCTCTTGTGGGCTACCTTGCATCATCTGTCAGGGAGTCGGGTGAGAGAGTGAGAACCGCGCTCAAAAATTCAGGCTTTGTCCTTCCGGCCAGCAGGATAACCGTTAATCTATCGCCGGCAGATGTAAAAAAGGACGGAGCAGTCTATGATCTGGCAATAGCATCAGCTATTCTTGTTTCGATGCAGATCATTCCCGAAAACAAACTTGAAAACACTATTATTCTGGGAGAACTGGGACTTTCAGGCGAGATCAAGCCTGTAGAGGGCGTTCTTCCAATAGTTCACTATGCCTCAAAGCAAGGGATAAAAAAAGTAATCCTGCCTTGCGGAAATATTAGTGAGGCGGCTCTCGTAGAAGGTATAACCATATTTGGTATGGATGATATAGCAGCGCTGGTGGACTATCTGTGTGAAGGAAAAAAGGATGCGGTTATTATCAGAAAGGGCGGGGTAACGATGAACACCCCTGATGATAACGCAAGCAGGCAGCTTCGGGCAGAACATGACATGCTTTCAGTCAAAGGGCAGGACAGTATGAAGAGAGGAGTTATGCTGGCTGTGTCGGGCTTCCATAATATACTTATGAATGGCGCGGCAGGTTCGGGTAAATCCATGATTGCCAAATGTATTCCGGGAATCATGCCGCCCCTCGGTTTTGATGAGAGTATTGAGCTTACAAAGATATACAGTATCGCAGGACTGACTAAAAATACGGAAGGACTTATCTCAAGGAGACCCTTCAGAAGCCCTCATCACACTGTCACTTCGACTGCACTTATGGGCGGAGGCATTGTGCCGAAGCCCGGCGAGGTGAGCCTCTCACACAGGGGAGTGCTCTTTCTGGATGAGCTTCCCGAGTATAAAAAGAATGTTATAGAATGCCTGCGTCAGCCGATGGAGGATAAGAGGGTCACAATCTCGAGGCTGCACGCTGTCTATGATTTTCCTGCTGAATTCATGCTGGTTGCTGCGAGTAATCCATGTCCGTGCGGACATTATCCCGACAGAAGGCTGTGCCACTGTTCGGAGCGTGAGATCAGAGCCTTCAGGAATAAGATAAGCTTTCCTATAATGGACAGAATAGATATCAGGCTGCTTGTCCGTCCGGTTCCGTACAGTGCTCTTTCGGATGATACTCCGACACTTTCATCCGGGGAGATGAGAAATATGATACTTGCCGCCAGAGAACGTCAGCTTTACCGATACAGAGATGAACAGTTTAATTATAATTCCGAACTGCGTCAGGAGCTTCTGGGAAAATACATTCACATAGCATCCTCCGGCGAGCGACTCCTTAAAAACGAATTTGAGAAATCTCAGCTTTCGGCGAGAGGGTATTTCCGAATAAAGAAGCTTGCCAGAACAGTGGCAGATCTTAATGATCATGAGGAAATAAGTGAAGAGGATGTCTATGAAGCGATGTTTTATCGTAATACAGCCATGGAGGAAAGGACGGGTGATGATATATGATAACGGAACGCGATTATCTGCTGTTTCTGGCGGGGATAAATGAACTCGGAACGGTCAGTTTATCTACGCTTATAGAGCATTTTGGCAGTGCCCGGGCGGTATGCAAAGCGGACGCGGAGGAGTTTAAGCTTCTTATAACGGGAAATATGGCGGAAAAGCTCGGACAGCTCCTCAGTGGAGATGATATTGAGGAAAGAGTGTATAGATATAAAGAGAGGATTAAGGAAGAAGGCTATGGATATATCATGCTTGATGATCCGGAATATCCGGAGAGACTTAAGTCGATCATTGATCCGCCAAGGATTATTTTCTATAAGGGTCAGCCTGATATCTTAAACATGCCATATATGATCGCCATGGTCGGCTCCAGACAGGCTACCGAATATGGAAGAGAGGCGGCTCAGCATATTGCATCAGGGCTGGCTAAGGCAGGGGTGGTCGTTGTGAGCGGCCTTGCGTATGGCATAGATACTGCTTCACATAAAGGCGCGATCAAAGGCGGCGGTAAGACCATAGGAGTATCGGGCTGCGGGATCAACTATATTTACCCGAAGGGGAATGAGCTTCTTTACAGAAAAATGTATGAGGAGCATCTGGTGATCTCCGAGAATGGACTTGATATACCGTCGTTTGCCTATAATTTTCCACTACGTAACCGTATCATAAGCGGTTTGTGTCAGGGAACGATAGTTGTTGAAGCACGCGAGAGAAGCGGGTCTCTCATAACTGCAGATCAGGCTCTCCTTCAGGGGAGAAATATATATGCCGTTCCGGGAAGGCTGAACGATCCGCTGAGTGCAGGGACCAACAGGCTTATCAGGAATGGTGCAACTCTGGTTGATGATGTGGATGTGATCCTTGAAGATCTGATGGGAGTATCGCAATATGAACAACACTGTGCGAATAAAGAAAAGAAAGAAAGTCTGACCGGAGCTGTGTCCGGCAGTAGAAGAAATAAAGTGACAAATAATTATACCGGCGATAATACGTCCGGAGGAAGAATCTGTGAAAGAGGACTGCTTACACAGTTTAGTGTGGCTGAAGAGAAGATTTATGAGTGCATTTCAAGTGATCCGATTTTTATCGATGATATAGTTAAAATGTCGGGGATAGGACTGGCTATGTGTATTGCAGGACTGATAAAACTGAAGAGTCTGGGACTTATAGCAGAAGTCGAAAGAGGCTACTATCAAAGGACGATTCGCTGATCAAAAACCTGACCTGTCATCATGTGTCAATCAGCTTAGATGACAGGCAGATGGTGGCAGGCTGATATATAATATAGAAAAAACTCTCTTGCATTATGAAAAAATTTGTTGTATATTATGCAATCGTAACGAAGGGAAAGGCACTATGTGGTGCCGGAAGTATTTATAACAGCATATTTTACAAGGATTTTTAATCATAGAGGGGTTTGGATAATGGCAAAAAATCTTGTTATAGTCGAGTCACCGGCTAAGGCAAAAACAATAAAAAAGTTTCTCGGAAAGGACTACGAGGTCATAGCTTCATACGGCCATGTAAGGGATCTTCCGAAGAGTAAAATGGGTATAGATATCGAAAATGATTTCGAACCACAGTACATCACCATAAGGGGTAAGGGTGATGTTCTTGCTGCGCTTCGTAAAGAGGTTAAGAAAGCAGATAAGATATATCTCGCAACTGACCCTGACCGTGAAGGAGAGGCTATTTCATATCATCTGGCAATCGCACTTAAGCTTGAGGATAAGAAATATAAAAGAATTACCTTCAACGAGATCACTAAGAGTGCGGTTAAGGAATCAATCAAAAATGCGCGTGAGATAGATATGAGTCTTGTTGATGCTCAGCAGGCAAGACGTGTTCTTGACAGACTTGTTGGTTATGAGATAAGTCCGCTTCTCTGGCAGAAGGTTAAGAGAGGGCTTTCGGCAGGTCGTGTACAGTCTGCAGCGCTTAAGATGATATGTGACAGGGAAAATGAGATAAATGCATTTGTTCCTGAAGAATACTGGACACTTGACAGTCTTCTCGAGGTTCCGGGATCAAAGAGCAGTATAGCTTTTCATTATTCCGGAGATATCGCTTCAAAGGAAGAGGCTGACAGGATAATGCAGGATGCCGGCAAGGCAGAATTTCTGGTAAGTGAGGTTAAGGAGGGAACAAGGACCAGAAAGGCACCGCTTCCTTTCACAACCAGTACACTTCAGCAGGATGCGTCGTCAAGACTTAATTTTTCAACCTCCAAGACCATGAAGCTTGCACAGGAGCTCTATGAAGGTGTTGATGTCAAGGGTAAGGGAACCATCGGTCTCATTACCTACCTGCGTACCGATTCTGTCAGAATTTCCGAAGAGGCAGACAAGGCTGCAAGAGATTTTATCACTGCTAACTATGGTGCGGACTATGTTGCCGAGGAGAGCAGAGACGGAAATAAGGGCAAGAGGATACAGGATGCCCACGAGGCTATAAGACCTACAAATATAGATATTAAACCTGAGAATCTTAAGGACAGTGTTTCAAGAGATCTCTTCAGGCTCTATCAGCTTATCTATAACAGATTTCTCGCCAGCAGGATGAAACCGGCTGTTTATAAAACTGTGGCTGTAACGGTTAAAGCAGGAGATGCATCCTTCAAGGCAAATACAAGCGCACTTTCCTTCGAAGGCTTTATGAAGGTTTATAAGTCCGACAGTGAGGAAAAGGATATAAAGAACAAGAGTATAGATGCTCTTCAGAAGGGAACCGTGCTGAAGCTTGACTATTTTGATCCGAAGCAGCATTTCACTCAGCCGCCGGCTCATTATACAGAGGCTCTTCTTGTAAGAACCATGGAGGAAAACGGTATCGGCCGTCCTTCAACCTATGCACCGACTATTTCTGTCATAATGAACCGCAGATATATCATCAAGGAAGAGAAGAATCTCTATGTAACCGAGCTTGGTGAGGCTGTAAACGGTATCATGGAAAAGGCATTTCCTGTTATCATAAATACAGAGTTTACTGCCAATATGGAAAGTCTTCTGGACAGTATCGGCGAGGGCGTGATCGACTGGAAGGTGGTTGTCAGGAATTTCTATCCTGATCTTGATATAGCAGTTAAAAATGCCGAAAAAGTTCTTGAAAATGTACATATAGCTGATGAGGTTTCTGATACTCAGTGTGAGGAATGCGGAAGAATGATGGTCATTAAATATGGCCCTCACGGCAAATTCCTTGCCTGCCCTGGCTTCCCTGAGTGCAAGAATACCAAGCCTTATCTCGAGAAGATAGGAGTGGCATGTCCTAAGTGCGGTAAGGATCTGATCGTCAGAAGAACCAAGAAGGGAAGAAGATTCTATGGCTGTATAGATTTCCCTGAATGTGATTATATGTCATGGACCAGACCGTCCAGTGATAAAAAGTCTGAAAACAATTAAATTTGTTTGACAATTAAGTTGTTTTTCATGTTCTGATATGTTAAATTGTATATGTCAATAAAACAGAGAGTCAAAGGTCGCGTCGGCATTTGGCTCTTTTTATGCACATATATTTTAGAATGAGGTGATCCGTTTGAGCGTTCAGCTGCTGGATAAAACAAGAAAACTGAATAAGCTCCTGCATAATAATTCTTCGTACAAGGTTGTATTTAATGATATCTGCAAATGTGCGGGAGAGATACTTAATGCCAATGTGATGGTTGTCAGCCTTAAAGGTAAGGTTCTGGGAATATACGGTAATGACAAGCTTAAAGCTATTCATGAGCTCCTTGCCGATAATATCGGTGAGGTTATTGATGAAAGTCTTAATGAAAGATTCCTGTCTGTTCTGTCGACCAAGGAAAACGTCAATCTGATGACGCTTGGGTTCGAGAAGGCGAGTGATAAGGATTTTTCAGCTATTGTCATGCCTGTCGATTTTGCAGGCGAAAGACTTGGAACTACCTTTATTTACAGGGAGAAGGACTCCTTCTCTGTGGATGACATCATATTCAGCGAATATATGAATACCGTTATCGAACTGGAAATGATGAGAGCCATCTACGAAGAGGATGAGGACGAGAGAAGAAAGCATATTATGGTGAAATCTGCAACAGAGTCGCTTTCCGTTTCCGAGAAGGATGCCATGGTCTGTGTATTTAAGGAGATGGACAAGAAAGAGGGACTTCTGGTTGCAAGCAGAGTTGCAACAAAATACCGCATAACCAGATCCATAATAGTAAATGCACTTAAAAAGCTTGAGGGAGCGGGTATCATCGAGTCACGTTCCCAGGGTATGAGAGGAACCTATATCCGCATAATCAATGATGCGATATTTGAAGAGTTAGGCATTTAAAGAGGCTGTTTTATTCGGAGTCTGCGAGATGATATACATCGGGTCTTCGGATTCTGAAGAAATAATAAAAAATATAATAAAAATGTGGCAAAATATATTAAAAAATGCTTTAATGTATTTGTGGCAAAAAACGGGTGCGCGGCGGCATCCGGAGTATAAGAAATATAAGATTTAAGAGGAGAAGTGAAAAATGACAGCAGTACTCATAGTTCTTATTATCATAGCGGTTGCATTTCTGATCGCAAGCTGTTTTATCATGAATGGAAAAGAAGAGGAGATAACTGATCTTCCTGATGACAAAAAGCAGAATATCGATAAATTGGTTGATGATTACATCAATAAATCCATCAGCGGAAAGTCAAAAAACCTTAAGCCGATGATCGAGAAGGAAATCGCAAATAAGATCAAGAGTAATAACGATATGATCGATAAGGAGAATAAGAAGGCCTTGGAGAAGTTCAACAACAAGCTTCAGACGATGGATCAGAAGGTTGAAGATAATATCTCCAAGATAGATGATGCAGGACAGAGCAAGATCATTGAGATTGAGAATGCCGGTAATAAGGTCCTTGCAGGAATAGATAATACAGGTGCGACCAGGCTTAATGAGCTTGATGAGAAGACAGAGAGCAAGATGGCTGAGATAGATGATCACACCAGTGTTCTTATAGCCAATATCGAAAGAAACAGAGATGATATTGATGCAACTTACAGGAGCATAGTCGATAAAGAGAAGGAGCTTAAGAGGACTCTTAATCTTATTGATGAGTATAAGAAGGGACTTGAAGCACTGAAGGCTGAGCTTGATGGGAGGCAG